>Ga0208355_1000731_pt1 | contig 14795 bp, 12 predicted proteins | sample NGESurdeep072012_6_FD_184458 | JGI IMG/M metagenome (GOLD analysis project Ga0208355, IMG submission 184458) | Arctic peat soil microbial communities from Barrow, Alaska - NGEE Surface sample 210-3 deep-072012 (SPAdes) | ecosystem: Environmental > Terrestrial > Soil > Wetlands > Peat ... | reverse complement strand
AGCGCCCGGATGAGAAGGGCCAGCCCACCTGGGCGGTCCGGGATGTCGATGCGCAACCGCCACGGCGTGCGGGCCTCGTGCTCTGCCGTCAGGAGCAGCTCAGCAGGCGCGAAGGCTGCACCGATCCGAGCCATCAGCGCGTTCCAGCTTGCCTGGCTCGGCTGCCGATCCACCACCGGGTGGACCATCGCGAGGCCAACCGACAGGGCCAGCGCGAAGTGAACGAAGGCACCGTCGTCGATGTCGTCATCGATCCCGCCAGCCCGCCGGGCCTGCTCGGTGACCGTCTTCATGTTCGCCCAGCGCTTGTGTACCCGGGCCGACTCCAGGCCGCGGATGTCCTCGTCCCGGTGGGCCCGGATGAGCGCCTCGAGCTCGAGGACGTTCCAGCTGCGCTGAGGCGCCGCGAAGATCTCGCCGGCGGCCTCCAGCAGCACCGCCAGCGGTGGCTCGGCTTCGGGGGTGACTGCCGCATCAGCGAGGCGGTCGGCGGCCTCGGAAGTCAGCTTGGCGGCGACCACTTCAGCGAAGAGCTGGGCGCGACCACCGGTCAACCGCGTCACCGTTCGGGAGGTGACCCCAGCACTCGCAGCCACCATCTGCAGCTTGGTGCCGCCGTAGCCGTTCTCCGCGAACAGCTCCGCCGCGACGTCAACGATCCGCTGCCGAAGCTCGTCGTCGTTGGTCAAAGGGCCCTCCCGACTGTGGTCGCTGCAGCTCTTCGTTTAGAGTCAGACCGAGGCTGCTACCGACCAGCCTAGGGAGATGGCGGCCAAGCACTTCAGGTGGCTCCGGCGGCCAGACGGCGGGGCTCACCACTAACGCCTCGGCGGCCAGGCGCCGGCTCGCGAGCCAGGTGAGGTCCTCGACGGCGGTAGCAGGGGAGCCTGACGGCGCCATGATGTGGCTGAGTACAACACGGACGATGGCGTCGATCGCAGCGGGGAGCTCATGCGGCTCGAGTGGCACGGCAAAGGATGCGAGACGGTCGGCCATCACGGCCTTGCCATCGAGCAGGGAGGCACTGGACATCATGGTCCTCGACCTGAGACAGGAAGGCTCACTCGAGCAGCTCTCGGACCCCTGCTGGGGGTGCCCGCCATGTCCTGGTGCGGCTGTCACGAGCGTGCAAGGATCGATGACCGGTCGCCATCCTCTTGTGACGATCGGCGGAGCGATTGCTCAAGTCCCCAACGGCGTCCGCTGGCCGTTCGCTTACGGAACAGGTGGACTCTCGACCGAGATACGACGGTACGTAGCCTCGCAAAACCGGTGTTGCTCAGGGTAGTCTTTGTCCAACGAGCCGCGGAGGTTTAGATGAGCGCGCGCGAAGCCTTTCTGTCTTGGCCTGTGGTGCGTCAGATCACGGGCACCGACCCGTTGGGGCGCGGGGCGGCAGCGAAGTCCGCGCATACCTCAGCCCAGATCGCGCGCACCGAGACGGCCGACCGGGTCGTCCAGAGCATCTGCCCCTACTGCGCGGTCGGCTGCGGCCAGCGCGTCTTTGTCAAGGGCGACAAGGTCATCCAGATCGAGGGCGACCCGGACTCGCCCGTCTCGCGGGGCCGGTTGTGCCCCAAGGGATCGGCGAGCGAGCAGCTCGTCAACAGCCCGGGGCGTCAGACCGCGATGCTCTATCGCCGTCCATTCGGCACCGACTGGGAGCCCCTGGATCTCGAGACCGCCACGGAGATGATCGCGGACCGGGTGGTCGCGACCCGCGCCAACACCTGGCAGGACGTCGACCAGAACGGGCGGGCGCTGCGGCGCACCATGGGCATCGCCTCACTCGGTGGGGCCACGCTCGACAATGAAGAGAACTACCTGATCAAGAAGCTGTTCACCGCGCTGGGCGCGATCCAGATAGAGAACCAAGCCCGCATTTGACACAGTTCCACCGTCCCCAGTCTGGGGGCCTCGTTCGGTCGCGGCGGTGCCACGACATTCCAGCAGGACCTGCAGAACTCGGACTGCATCGTCATCCAGGGTTCCAACATGGCCGAGTGCCACCCGGTCGGGTTCCAGTGGGTCATGGAGGCCAAGGCGCGCGGTGCCAAGGTCATCCACATCGACCCCAGGTTCACCCGCACATCGGCCCTGGCCGACCAGCACGTCCCGTTGCGGGCCGGCAGCGACATCGTGTTCCTCGGCGGGATCGTCAACTACATCCTGACCAACGAGAGGTTCTTCCGCGAGTACGTCGTCGCCTACACCAACGCGGCCACGCTGGTCAGTGACGATTTCCAGGACGTGGACGACCTGGACGGAATCTTTTCCGGCTACGACCCCGAGACAGGCACATACGACCCGACCTCGTGGGCGTACAAGGGCGCCGCTGAACACGCCGCCGGCGGGGACCGCGAGGCAGCAAGCGACGGTGGCGACGACGGCGGTGAGCCCCCTGCATCCGGCCACGATCTGGGCGGTAAGGGTGCCAGTCATGAGGGTGCCGCAGACGTGGAGCGCGACGAGACGCTACAGGATCCGCGCTGTGTCTTCCAGGTGCTCAACCGGCATTATGCCCGCTACACCCCCGAGATGGTCGAGCGGATGTGCGGAGTCTCCCGGGCAGACTTCCTCGCGGTCTGCGAGGCCGTGACCGCGAACAGCGGGCGCGACCGCACGACGGCATGGGTCTACTCAGTCGGTTGGACGCAACACTCCGTGGGCGTGCAGTACATCCGCGGTGCGGCCATCATCCAGCTCCTGCTGGGCAACATGGGCCGGCCCGGTGGTGGCATCTTGGCGCTGCGCGGGCACGCGAGCATCCAGGGCTCGACCGACATCCCGACCCTGTTCAACATCCTGCCCGGATACCTCCCCATGCCGAAGGCCGGTGAGCACGACTCGCTGGAGGACTACCTCCACACGATCTCCAGCGACATGCAGAAGGGCTTCTGGACTCACGCAAAGTCGTACACCGTGAGCCTGCTCAAGGCGTGGTGGGGCGAGGCTGCCACGGCCGACAACGACTACCGCTTCGACTACCTGCCCCGGCTGACCGGCGACCATGGCACCTACCAGACCGTCATGGCCATGTTCGATGACGTGGTCGAGGGCTACTTCCTGCTCGGTCAGAACCCCGCCGTCGGGTCGGCGCACGGACGAATGCAACGGCTTGGTATGTCGCACCTCAAGTGGCTGGTCGTGCGCGACTTCAACCTCATCGAGTCCGCGACGTTCTGGAAGGACGGCCCGGAGATCGCCACCGGAGAGCTGCGCACGCAGGACATCGGCACCGAGGTCTTCTTCTTCCCGGCGGCTTCCCATGTCGAGAAGGACGGCACGTTCACCCAGACCCAGCGGATGCTTCAGTGGCACCACAAGGCGGTCGAACCGCCGGGCGACGCCCGCAGCGAGCTGCACTTCTTCTACACGCTCGGCAAGAAGATCCGCGAGCGCCTGGCCGTATCCGCCCAGGAGCGGGACCGTCCAGTCCTTGACCTCACGTGGGACTACGGCGTCGACGGCAGCGACGAGCCTTCGGCCGATGCGGTTCTGCGCGAGATCAACGGATGGCACCTGACCGGTAAGGACCACAAGAAGCGTGGAGACCTGCTGTCCAACTTCACCGAGATGAAGCCTGACGGCTCCACCTCTGGGGGCTGCTGGATCTACACCGGCGTCTACGCCGACGGCATCAACCACTCCGCCTCCCGCAAACCCGGCCACGACCAGTCGTGGGTGGCGCCCGAGTGGGGATGGGCCTGGCCGTTAAATCGCCGCATCCTCTACAACCGAGCCTCGGCCGACCCTCAGGGGCGTCCCTGGAGCGAGCGCAAAGCCTACGTCTGGTGGGACGAGTCGGCCGGGAAGTGGACCGGGCACGACGTCCCCGACTTCCCGTTGACCAAGGACCCGGCATACCGGCCCGAGCCGGGCACCGGCGGACCGGAGGGACTCGCGGGCGACGACCCGTTCATCATGCAGGCCGACGGTAAAGGTTGGCTCTACGCGCCTGCCGGGCTACTCGATGGCCCGATGCCGGCGCACTACGAGCCCCAGGAGTCGCCAGTGCGCAACCCGTTCTACTCCCAGCAGGCCAACCCGACCCGGCAGGTCTTCAAGCGCAAGGACAACCCCTCGAACCCCTCGGGAGACGGGCCGGGCTCTGACGTCTTCCCCTTCGTCTTCACCACCTTTCGGCTCACCGAGCACCACACCGCCGGCGGCATGAGCCGGTGGTCGCCCTACCTCGCGGAGCTACAGCCTGAGTTCTTCTGCGAGGTCTCCCCCGAGCTCGCCCGCGAACGCGGCCTGGACAACGCCGGCTGGGCCACAATCGTCACGGCACGCACCGCCATCGAGGCACGCGTGCTGGTGACTGAACGGATCAGGCCGCTGGTCATCGACGGCCGCCAGGTCCACCAGATCGGGCTGCCCTACCACTGGGGAGTAGGTGGCGGCGGAGCGATCGTCAGCGGCGACAGCGCCAACGACCTGCTCGGCGTGACCCTGGACCCGAACGTGCACATCCAGGAGTCCAAGGCATCCACCTGCGACATCCAGCCAGGCCGGCGCCCAACCGGTCCCGACCTGCTGCGATTCGTCGAGGAGTACCGCAGCCGGGCCGGCATCACGGTCCAGACGAGCAACGTCCTGCGCAACGAGACTGATGCTGCCTTCGACAGCACGCGTGAGGAAGAGGGCTCATGAGCAACAGCCTGTTCGGACCCCTTGATCCCGCACGCGACGCCGGGTGGGTTGACGCCCCGCCCCGCAAGGGCTTCTTCACCGATACCTCGATCTGCATCGGCTGCAAGGCCTGCGAGGTCGCGTGCAAGGAGTGGAACGCGATCCCCGAGGATGGGCTGTCACTGCTCGGCTCGTCCTATGACAACACAGGGAGTCTTGGCGCGAGCACGTGGCGACACGTCGCCTTCATCGAACAGCCCGCGGGAGCCTCGCGGTCCGGCTCTTCGGTGGATCTCGGTATGCCGACCCTCGGGCTTCGAGACGCCGACGCGCTTCCAGAGGCCACTTCCGAGATGGCGGACTTCAGGTGGCTCATGTCGTCCGACGTGTGCAAGCACTGCACCCACGCGGCCTGCCTCGACGTGTGCCCGACCGGCTCGCTGTTCCGGACCGAGTTCGGCACCGTCGTCGTGCAGGACGACATCTGCAACGGCTGCGGATACTGCATTCCTGCCTGCCCGTTCGGGGTCATCGAGCGACGCCCGGATAACGAGGGAGGGGTCGAGGAGTCCGACACGGTCACCAAGGTCAAGAAGACCGACACGGTGCCGGCAACATGGGTGCGCGACAAGAACGTCGGGATCGCCCAAAAGTGCACGCTCTGCTACGACCGGCTCGGAGCCGGCAACACACCGGCCTGTGCGCAGGCCTGTCCCACCCAGTCCATCCAGTTCGGCGATGTCGACGAGCTGCGCGAGCGCGCACACGCGCGGAAGGAGCAGCTGCACTCCCAGGGTGTGCCGGAGGCCCGGCTCTATGGCGCAGACCCGCAGGACGGCATCGGCGGCGCCGGAGCGATGTTCCTGCTGCTGGACCAACCGGAGGTGTACGGCTTGCCCCCCGACCCCGTGGTCACTACCAAGGACCTGCCGGCCATGTGGAAGAAGGCTGGTCTCGCCGCTCTCGTGATGCTCGGCGGCGCTGCCGTGAGCTTCTTCGGCGGCCGCTCGTGAGTACTCCCGGTGAGGCGCAGAACACCTATGGCCGGTGGCCCGATGACGACCAGCACAAGGGCCGGCGGCGGCGAAATGTCCAGGCCGCCGCCGCCCGCGGCCTGCGTCAGGGCAGGGACCAGATCAGCGGGCTCTCCGAGCGCGCCGGGCGTGGCATGGGCGGTCGCCGTGGGGGTGGCGAGGGCGAGCGCGCAATGGTGCCCGAGGCCACCTTCACCTCCTACTACGGTCGCCCCGTGGTCAAGCCGTCGCCGTGGAAGGCCGACATCCCGGCCTACTTCTTTCTCGGAGGCGTCGCGGCCGGCTCTTCCCTGCTGGGGGCGGGCGCTGACCTGACCGGTCGGCCGACACTGCGACGGGCCGCACGTCTGGGAGCACTTGCGGGAATCAGCATGAGCATGGGTGCGCTCATCCACGACCTCGGCCGGCCGAGCCGGTTCCTCAATATGCAGAGGGTCGTGAGACCGACCTCACCGATGTCGGTCGGCACCTGGGTTCTGTCCCTCTATGGGCCACTGGCCGGCCTGGCCGCCACGGCCGAGCTGAGCGGGCTGCTCCCCCACGCGCTGCGCGGCCCCGCCCGGCTCCTGGCATCCACCGGCCGACCCGCCGGCATCGGAGCCGCGGTCGTCGCCCCGGTCGTGGCCTCGTACACAGCGGTCCTGCTGTCCGACACGGCCACCCCCACCTGGCACGACGCCCACCGTCACCTGCCGTTCCTCTTCGTCGGGTCGGCCGCTGCCGCGTCAGGGGGCCTCGGCATGATCGCTGCGCCGGTCGGCCAGGCCGGCCCTGCCCGACGAATGGCAGTCGGAGGTGCCCTGCTGGAGTTCGCCGTCGACCAACGGATGGAGGCGGCCATGGGGCTGACCGCCGAGCCGCTGCACCAGGGCACGGCCGGCACCTACCTGCAGATCGCCAAAACTCTCAACACCATCGGGGTTGCCGGCGTCCTGCTGCTCGGCCGGCGCAGCCGCATCGCCTCGGTGATCTCTGGGGCCGCGCTGATGGCCGGTTCGGCCTTCACGCGATTCGGCATCTTTGAGGCCGGCCAGCAGTCGGCCCGCGACCCGAAGTACACCGTGGTCCCCCAACGCGAGCGTCTCGACCGCAGAGAAGGCACCGCAGCTGACCCGACGACCCGACCGTAGGAGCGACATGACGACCGACGACGTGATGGCCCGTACCGAACAGCAGGACAACCCGACGAGGGGACGCTGGTGGCTGGTCGCCGCGGCGCTGCTCTTGCAGTTCTCGATCGGTGCCGTCTACGCCTGGAGCGTGTTCAGCAAGGCGCTGACTGTCGCCGAGCCGTTCCAACTCAGCAAGCTGGAGGGGGCGCTGCCGTTCGAGGTGACGATCGGCATGATCTTCATCGGCTCCTACATCGGCGGCCGGCTGCAGGACAAGAAGGGGCCACGCCTCGTCGCGCTCATGGGCGGCATCATCTACGCCGTCGGCATCATCCTCGCGTCGTTCTCGCACAACCGCGGTCAGCTCTGGCTGCTCGTCCTCAGCTACGGCGTCATCGGCGGCTTCGGGCTCGGCTTCGCCTACATCGTCCCGATCGCCATGCTGCAGAAGTGGTTCCCCGACAAGCGGGGGCTCATCACGGGACTGGCGGTCGGTGGGTTCGGCTTCGGTGCGGTCCTGACGTCGCCGATCGCGCAGGGCCTCATCGACAGCAACAAGGACATGCCGACCAAGGCGTTCCTGCCCTTGGGCATCGGGTACCTCATCCTGTCGCTGATCGGCGCGTCGTTCTTCCGCAACCCGCCGAGTGGCTACCAGGTCCCGGGCTTCTCGCCCGCAACGAGCGGTCCCGTCGTCGACAGCGGCAAGGACTACACCGAGAAGGAGGCCCTGCGCACCCCGCAGTGGTACCTCCTCATGACAATCCTCGCCCTCAATGTCACCGCCGGTATCGCCCTCATCTCCCAGGCAGCGGCCAGCGCCACCGACATCGCCGGGTACACCAAAGCGGGGGCCGCCGGACTCGTCGGCGCGCTCGCGATCTTCAACGGCGGCGGCCGGATCGTGTGGGCCGTGGTCTCTGACCACACGGGCCGGATGCCGGCGTTCGCGGCGATGCTCGGCCTCCAGGGCATCTGCCTGCTGGCGATCCCCCACGCGAGCAGCGCCGTGCTCTTTTTCATCCTCGCCGCGGTCATCTACCTCTGTTACGGAGGGGGATTCGGCACCATGCCCGCGACCGCCGGCGACTACTTCGGTGTGCGCCACGCCGGCGCCATCTACGGTCTGATGATCCTCGGCTGGAGCCTGGGCGGCATCATCGGCCCGTTCATCATCTCGGGGCTGATCGGCGGCGCCAAGAACTACACCCTCGGGTACACCGTCATCGCGGTCATTGCGCTCGCCTCGATGGTTCTCACCGTGATTACCAAGATCCCCCGCACCCGAAACGACGTCCGCGAGGGCGTGCTCGGCGACGAGGCCGCCAGGACCACCTGAGCGGGTGATGTGCGGTCAGCGAACCTCGAGCGCCCGCTGGCGTCGCGGCACGATCTCGCCGACGATCGGCGCGCCGGGGATCTCCCCGACCACGAGGAGCCCGCCGCTGGTCTGGGCGTCGGCGAGCAGCAGCAGCTCGTCCTCGCCGAGCGTCGAGTCGATCTGCGGGCGCACCCACTCGAGGTTGCGCCGGGTTCCGCCGCTGACGAAGCCGTCCCGCAGCGCCTCGCGCGCGCCTTCGAGGTAAGGCACCGCCGCTGCATCGACGACCGCGCTCACGCCCGAGGCGCGCACCATCTTGAACAGGTGACCCAGCAGGCCGAACCCGGTCACGTCGGTGGCCGCTTCGACACCCGCCTCGAGGGCATGACGCGCGGCAGTGTCATTGAGCGCGACCATCGACGCCACCGCCTGTGGGAATCTCTCGCCCGTGGCCTTGTGGCGGTTGTTCAGCACCCCCACACCGAGCGGCTTCGTCAGGCTGATCGGCAGCCCGGGCCGCGCCGCGTCGTTGCGCAGGATCCGCTCCGGATCGACCACGCCGGTCACCGCCAGCCCGTACTTCGGCTCGGGGTCGTCGATGCTGTGACCGCCGGCTATGGGCGCACCGGCAGCGAGCCCGACGTCCAGCCCGCCGCGCAGCACCTCTCGCAGCAGCTCCATCGGCAGCACGTCGCGGGGCCAGCCCACGAGGTTGATCGCGACGACCGGCCGACCACCCATCGCGTAGACATCGGAGAACGCGTTGGCCGCCGCGATCCGTCCCCAGTCGTAGGCGTCGTCGACGACGGGGGTGAAGAAGTCCGCGGTGCTGATCACCGCCAGCCCGTCCCGTACGCGGAAGACAGCGGCATCATCGCCGTGCTCGAGCCCCACGAGCAGGTCGGGCGCCGTCACCGTCGTAAGGCCCGAGAGGATCTGCTCGAGCTCCCCCGGTGGGATCTTGCACGCGCATCCGCCGCCGTGGGCGAACTGCGTGAGCCGGTATGCCGTCGTGTCGATGCCGCTCGTGTCGATGCCGCTCATTGTCGGCATCGTAGACGCGTCTCGGCTAGCGTGTGCTGGATAGTCACATGGAGGCGTACAGGTGCCTGGTGGCCCTCCCGGTCTTCAAAACCGGTGTGACCCGGTATCCGGGTCAGGCGGGTTCGATTCCCGTCCGCCTCCGCCATCCTGACCGAAGCGTCCATCCGGCAGTGCCGGACCGGTGCTCATAGGATCGCGGGATGGAAGAGCTCACGACCGTCGGTATGCCGGATCCGCGTCGCCTCGTGCCACGCACCGACACGGTGCTCGGCGACCCCCGGCTCGTTGAGGCCGCAGGGCGGTTGGGGACCACCACGGTCAAGGAGGCCGTCCGCAGGGCTCAGGAGCGCGCCCGACAGGGCAAGATCGCACCGGACTGCGTTGCCGACGAGGCAGTCGCGCGCCTCCCCCGGGCCGGGACGTCGCTGCGCCCGGTTCTCAACGCCACCGGGGTCGTGCTGCACACCAACATCGGTCGCGCCCCACTGTCGGTGTCGGCGATCGAGGCGATGGTGACGGCCGCGGCATACGTCGACGTGGAGTTCGATGTCGGAACCGGCGCGAGAGCCCGCAGAGGCCGCGGCACCCTGGACGCGCTGCGTGAAGCGGTGCCCGCGGCCGGTGACGTGCTGGTGGTCAACAACGGCGCGGCCGCTCTCGTGCTCGCGACGACCGCCCTCGCGGCCGGGCGGGAGGTCGTCGTCAGCCGCGGTGAGATGGTCGAGATCGGTGACGGTTTTCGCCTGCCCGACCTGATCGCATCGACGGGTGCTCGGCTCCGCGAGGTCGGCACCACCAACCGCACTTCGCTGGGCGACTACGCCGACGCGATCGGACCGGACACGGGCTGTGTCCTCAAGGTGCATCCGAGCAACTTCCGCGTCGAGGGCTTCACCTCCGCGGTGTCCGTCGCCGCGCTCGCCGGTCTCCCTGGTCTCGCTGTGCCGATCGTGGTCGACATCGGCAGCGGCCTCCTGGCGCCGGATCCGCTTCTGCCCCAAGAGCCTGATGCCGCAACGACTTTGACCGACGGTGCCGACCTCGTGACCTGTAGTGGAGACAAGCTGCTCGGCGGTCCCCAGGCAGGTCTGCTCCTTGGGCGCGCCGAGCTCATCGAGCTTCTCCGCCGCCATCCGCTGGCCCGATCGGTCCGCGTGGACAAGCTCACCATCGCGGCGCTCGAGGCCACCCTCCGCGGCCCGGCCACCCCGACCAGCCGGGCCCTGCACGCCGACCCGGCCCGGCTCCGCGCCCGCTGCGATCACCTGTGCGCCGAGCTCCTCCTGGACGCCAAGCATGCGGCCTTACTCGTGCCCGCGGTCGTGCCATCTCCCGGAGCCGTTGGTGGCGGCAGCGCCCCCAGACTGGAGCTGCCGGGCTGGGCCGTGACGCTGCCGGAGGCCTACGCCGCCGAGCTGCGCCGCCACGATCCGTGCGTCGTCTGCCGGGTGGAGCGCGGCCGCACCTTCGTGGACCTGCGCTGCATACCCGAGTCCGCGGACAGCGCGCTCCTCGAGGCGATCAGGTCCGTTGCGCTGCCCGAGGGCACCCACTGACATGCACGTGATCGCCACCGCCGGTCACGTCGACCACGGCAAGTCCACCCTCGTTCGCGCCCTCACCGGCACCGAGCCCGACCGCTGGGCGGAGGAGCGTCGGCGCGGGCTGACCATCGACCTCGGCTATGCCTGGACGACCCTCGACTCCGGCGAACAGGTGGCCTTCGTCGACGTGCCGGGACATCAGCGCTTCATCGGCAACATGCTCGCCGGCCTGGGCCCGGCCCCCGCCGTACTCTTCGTCGTCGCGGCTGACGAAGGCTGGCGGCGACAGTCGGAGGAGCACCTGGCGGCGGTCACCGCACTCGGGCTACGGCACGGCGTCCTCGCCGTGACCCGCAGCGACCTGGCCGACCCGGCGCCCGCCATCGCCGAGGCACGAGCACATCTGGCCGCATCCAGCCTTGGCGACGCGCCGGCCGTGGCCGTCTCGGGCACCACCGGCTCCGGGCTGGACGACCTCCGGCGACTGCTCGACGATCTCGTGTCCGGTCTGCCAACGCCTGACCCTGCAGCGCGGGTGCGTTTCTGGGTCGACCGCTCGTTCACCATGCGCGGCAGCGGCACGGTGATCACCGGCACCCTTGGCGCTGGGACGATCCGGGTCGGCGACACCCTGGAACTGCGCGGTGCGCCGGTGCGGGTGCGTGCGCTGCAGAGCATGGGTCAAGACCACCAACAGGTCCAGGGAGTCGCCCGGGTCGCGATCAACCTCCGGCAGGTTGCGGCCGAGGACGTCGCCCGCGGCGACGCCATCCTCACGCCGGGGGCGTGGCCGACCACCCGAACCGTCGATGCCCGGCTGATTCCGTCCACGACGGCGGTTGCAAACGCTGGCGGTGGTCATGCCAGCACGGACCAGCGGCCCAACGACGGCCCGGAGAACCGCTGGTCCGATGCGCTGGCCGGTGAGCTGATGCTTCACGTCGGCACGGTTGCTGTCCCGGTCCATGTCCGGCCACTGGGTCCCGACACCGTGCGAATCGCGATGCCCGAGGCGCTGCCCCTGCGAGTGGGCGACCGGGCCATCCTGCGCGACCCCGGCCGCCAACGGGTCGTCGCCGGTGCGCTCGTGCTCGACGCGGACCCTCCTGCCCTGCGCCGTCGCGGAGCCGCCGCCGTCCGCGGCCGCGAGCTCGCCGATGCGAGCGGGACGCCCGACCTGGTCACGGAGGTGAGCCGCCGTGGAGCCGCCCGGGTGGCCGACCTGGTTGCACTCGGCATACCGCAACAGGTCCTCGCGAACGCGGCCGACACGGCGAGGGCTGCGTCAGGTATGCGTCGTGTTGGTGAGTGGCTCGTGGCCCCTCTCCAGTGGGGCCAATGGGTGCTCGACCTCACGGCGGCCGTGGACGCCAACACCGTTGCCAACCCTCTCGATCCAGGGCTCAGTCTCGAAGCAGCCAGGCGCGCCTGCGCTCTGCCCGATGTCCGCCTCGTCGGAGCCGTGGCCAGCGACGCGAGGCTCCAGCTCGATGTCGGGCGCGTTATCCGGCCTGGCGCCGCCCCCTCCTTCGGCCCCACCGAGGCGGGTCTTCAGGCTCTCGAGTCCCGCCTGCGACAGAGGCCGTTCGACGCTCCGGAGCGCCCGGACCTTCAGGGGTGGGGCCTCGGCCATCGCGAGCTCGCGGCGGCCGAGCGGGCCGGGCGGGTCCTTCAGCTCGCCGACGACGTCGTCCTGCTGCCGGTCACTCCGGCCCTCGCGATGCGGGTACTGGCAACGCTGCCACAGCCGTTCACGACCAGCGCGGCGAGGCAGGCGCTGAAGACCACCCGACGGGTCGCCATACCGCTGCTCGAGCACCTCGACGCCCGCGGCTGGACCCGGCGCCTGGACGCTGGCCATCGCGAGGTTCGAAGCGCAGCATCTCCCACGTCGTAGGCCAACGTGGTGCGCGAGGCTCACCGGTCACGCTGCGGTTCGCTGCTCCGTGCCTGTCTTTCGACGATGCGCTCGGCGCCGGCATAGATCACCATCGAGCTCCCGCGCAGGAAGCCCACAAGAGTCATCCCGACCTCGGCGGCCATCTCTGCCGCCAGAGAGGAAGGGCCGAAACGGCGGCGAGTACCGGAATGCCGGCCATCATGGCCTTCTGGGTCAACTCGAAACTGGCTCGGCCCGACACCATCAGGACCGTGCCCCGCAGCGGCAACCGGTCCTCCTTGAGCGCCCAGCCGATGACCTTGTCCACGGCGTTGTGACGTCCCACGTCCTCGCGTAGCACGAGCATCTTTCCGCTGCCGCCATCGAAGAGCGCTGCCGCGTGGAGCCCGCCGGTCTTTTCGAACACCGCTTGTTCGGCACGCAGCATCGGAGGAGACGTGCTGAGGAGCGCGGTGTCGACCCGCAGCCCGTCATCTCGCACCTCGTACGCCGAGTGCGTGCGCACCGCATCGATACTCGCCTTGCCACACAGACCGCACGAACTCGTCGTGTAGAAGGAGCGTTCCAAACGTGGATCGGGCGGCGCGACACCGGGCGCCAGGGAAACATCCAGAACGTTGAAGAGGTTGAGGCCCGCGTCGGTGGCGCCGGCGCAGTATCGCGCCGAGCTGAAATTCTCGCTACGGGTGATGACGCCCTCAGAGACAAGAAAACCGGCGGCGAGGTCAAAATCGTGACCCGGAGTGCGCATCGTCACGGCAAGTGAGCGACCACCGACGCGAATCTCGAGCGGCTCTTCAACCGCCAACACATCTTCCTGCTTGAGCGAAGGATCGCTCCCGCTCAAGCGAGTGACTATTCGGCGAACCGTGATTCGACTCACACAAAAGGATTAGCACCCATGCCAAGACACCGCAAGCGTGTCGAGAGCGACGAACCCGCCATCCAGCGATCAAGAAGGCCGCATAGCCAACGGCAACCGGGGATCAGCGATAGCCCCAGCCGCCGGACATTGACATGCCTTCACCGAAAGCGGATCCGCTTGCGACTCTTCGGATGGCACTGGCGGCATGTCGTCGGGGCAGCCCCACGCAGTCACGGCCGCGGACCTCGACGCTGCGGGAAACGCCGTTCCTACGCGGTGCAGCGCTGCGGGCCATGTCGTGATGGCGAAGGTCTCACCGGCCCGTAACACCACCGCTGGTTCGCCACGGATGCTTTCACGATCGACCTGACGGCCGGGATCGTGACCTGTCCGGCTGGGCATAGTGTCCCCATCGTGCGCGTCGCCGCCGGTGGCGCACGACCGCATTCGGCGTGGTCTGTGCGGACTGCCCGCTGCGGGCCCGGTGCACCAAGGCCAAGGCCGGCAGGCTCGTCGCGGTCCACCCCCACGAGCTGGCCTCACAGAGGGCCCGCGCCGCCCAGCAGGACCCGGACCCTAAAGGACGCCGCCGGCGGCATCGGGAGCGGCGGAGTCCACACCAATGTCCCCGACAGCCTCACGCGCGAGGTGCTCCTCGATCTGGAACCAGTTGTCGCCCGCGCGCACGCAGATCGACAAGAGTGTGCTTACCGTGGCAACTTCCTCGATCTGTTCCTTGAGGAACCACAGCATGAACTGCTCACCCAGAGCGTCGTCCTGCGCCCGGGCAGCCCGGAAAAGAGCCTCGATCTGCGCGGTCACGGCCTTCTCCTGCGAGAGCGCCAACTCGATCGGGTCCACCGGATTCTCGAACGTGTTGCGGACCTCGTCGATTCCCGGGATCTGCACGGGCCAGTCGCGGTCCAGGGTGTAACGCACGATCATCATCGCGTGGTTGCGTTCCTCGACGGACTGCCGGTAGAAGTGCCCGGCCAATCGCGGCAGATCGTGTGCATCGAACCAGATGGCGATCGCGATGTACTGCTGGCTGGCGGTGAACTCGTTGCGCACCTGAGCGGAAAGAAGTTCGGCGAAGGTCGGGGACGGTGCAGCGCTCGTGGACATGGTTGGCAATCTACCAACGCAACTGACGGACAGCGGCTGCACCGTCCATGCGTCGCGGGGCCGCTGGGCCGGGGCCATCGGTCCCGGTCCGGGTGACCGATGGCTGACCGGTCAACGATCGTCTTACGACGATTGCCAGGAGGCGCGGTGCACCCTGGCGACCTGCGTTGCAGCCCTGGGATGAGCCGGTGGAACACTTCGGCGTCGTCGCGCCT
>Ga0208355_1000722_pt1 | contig 14861 bp, 9 predicted proteins | sample NGESurdeep072012_6_FD_184458 | JGI IMG/M metagenome (GOLD analysis project Ga0208355, IMG submission 184458) | Arctic peat soil microbial communities from Barrow, Alaska - NGEE Surface sample 210-3 deep-072012 (SPAdes) | ecosystem: Environmental > Terrestrial > Soil > Wetlands > Peat ... | reverse complement strand
AGTACAACTTTAGCGTGCAACAAGAATTGCCAAAGAACATGCGGCTCGAAGTAGCATACGTCGGAAGTTCCTCGCATGGGCTCACCGCACTGCAGGACACGAACCCGATGGTGCTGGACACTAACAACCGCCTGCTGAATCTGCAACCAGGCGCAATCAACTCGTATCCGAACTACTCATGGGCGGATACGAAAACGTTCCGCAACATCGCACGCGCAAACTACAACAGCCTGCAAACCTCCCTCAAGAAACAACTGAGCGGCGGTGACTCGAAGTTCGGCGCCACCTACTTCACGCTGGGGTACACCTGGGCAAGGAATATCGACAACTCGTCGGGGTTTCGCAACAACTCGTCGCGGGTCCCCTATTACAACCCAGAACAGTTCCGCGCGGCGTCAGCGCTTGACATCGGCCAGCGGGTGACCTTCAGCGGCGGATGGGACCTCCCGTTTCACCAGTTGCTCGGTGGGCCGCAGCGATTGACGAGGGGATGGAGCCTCTATCCGATCGTTACTCTGCGAGGCGGCTTTCCGCTCGACATCTACTCACCGCTGTCGCAAAAGACGAGTGTGCCGGGACCGTCCGGCGCCGGTGACTCGTACCTGGTTCGCGTGAACCTGGTTGGCACCCGTGTCACGACGACCAACCCGGGATCGGCGAACACCGATCTTAGTACCATGGGGTTGATCTACTTCAACGGCACACCGGGACAGCAGTTCGAGTGGAACAGCCTGAACGGCATGAACAGCCGCAATTACGTTCCGACTGCTGCCCAACGCACATACGGGACTCTGCCGCGCAACTTCTTCCGCGGACCGGGCCGGAGAAACCTGGACCTTAGCATTGCGAAGATCACGGCGATTACAGAGCACGTGAGCTTTGAATTCCGGGCGGATTTCTTCAATGCCTTTAACGGGGCCCAGTTCAACAATCCGAACGTGAGTCCGACCAGCAACAAGTTCGGACAAATCACCAGCACGGCTGATCCGCGAATTATTCAGTTCGCGGGCAAAATTACCTTCTGAAACCACACGGGGGGCGGGCGGGTGTCGGACCCGCCCGTTTTTTTGTGATTACGCGGACACGCCCCGGACGGTTGCATCTCCCGGGAAGTGCGAATTGACCCACTTCCGAGTTTTCCTGTCGCCGGCTCCCGACCCAACCTCATATGCACGTTGGCGCGTTCCGGCGCGGGAGATTGCACCTGCCACGATTGTCGATCAATCCCCCGATCACCAGCAACCGGGGTCCTTCCCGGCTCGGCGGTATTCGTGATTAGGGCTGGCAATACGGGCTGATGGGATCACGAAGTCGGCTTCGAACCGTCTGAGAAGACGCAGAAAATCCGCCGTAATAAAAAAGGGGCGACGCTTGCGCATCGCCCCTTTTAGTTTCTCGCGCCCACCCTTCCAAAAGCAGTCAGGGTGGGGCACCCGCTTTTGAATTACTCCGCTGCCAGTTCCTCGGTTTCGCCCTCGTGGCGCATGAGTTCCAGCGCGCGCTCGGCTTCCTCGTAAGCGTGGCTGACTTCCTCCTGCACCTTGGCGGCGGCCTCTTCCAGTTCCGGCGAGAGGCGGACGTTGCGGTAGTACTCCATGCCCGTACCCGCCGGGATGAGGCGGCCGACGATGACGTTTTCCTTGAGGCCGCGCAGGTGGTCGACCGAGCCCTGAATGCTGGCTTCGGTGAGCACGCGGGTGGTCTCCTGGAAGGACGCCGCCGAGATGAACGACTCGGTCGCGAGCGAGGCCTTGGTGATGCCGAGCAGCAACGGACGTGCGGTGGCCGGCTTGCCGCCCTGCGCGATGACGCGGTCGTTCTCCTCGCGGAAGCGGAACTTGTCGACCTGCTGTTCGAGCAGGAACTGGGTATCGCCCACGTCTTCGACCTTCACCCAGCGCATCATCTGGCGGACGATGACTTCGATGTGCTTGTCGTTGATGTTGACGCCCTGGAGGCGGTAGACCTCCTGGATTTCGTTGACCAGGTAGCCCTGCAGTTCCTTTTCGCCGAGCACGGCGAGGATATCGTGCGGGTTGAGCGGGCCGTCCATGAGCGCCTCGCCGGCGCGCAAGCGCTCGCCTTCCTGCACGTTGATGTGGACGCCGCGCGGGACCGAGTATTCCTTCTCGGTGCCGTTGTCGGCGATGACGTAGACCTTGCGCTGACCCTTGGCGACCTCGCCGAACTTGACGATGCCGTCGATTTCGCTGATGACGGCCGTCTCGCGCGGCTTGCGGGCCTCGAACAATTCGACCACGCGGGGCAGACCGCCGGTGATGTCCTTGGTCTTGGTGGTTTCGCGCGGGATCTTGGCCAGCACGTCGCCCGGGAAGACGGTGTCGCCGTCCTGGATCATCAGGTGGGAGCGCGAAGGCATCAGGTAACGCTTGGTGCCCGCCGCCTTACCCGTGCCCGAACCCTTGATGACGATCGCGGGCTGGCGCTTCTCGTCCGGCGAATCGGTAACCACCAGGCGCGACAGGCCGGTGACCTCGTCCACTTCCTCGTGGAGGGTGAGGCCTTCCTGCAAGTCCTTGTAGGAAACCGTGCCGCCGATTTCGGTGACGATGGCGAAGGTGTAGGGGTCCCACTCGACCAGCACCTGTCCGAGCGTGACGGGCGCGTTGTCCTCGACCTTGACGCGCGCGCCGTAGACCACGGCGTAGCGCTCTTTTTCGCGAGCTTTTTCGTCCAGCACGGCGATGAATCCGTTGCGGTTCATCACCACCAGGTCGCCCGCCTTGGAGCGCACGGTCTGGAGGTTGATAAAGCGCACGGCGCCGTTGTTTTTGGCCTCGAGGCGCGACTGCTCGCTGACTCGCGACGCGGTACCGCCGATGTGGAAGGTACGCATGGTGAGCTGCGTGCCCGGTTCGCCGATGGACTGCGCCGCGATCACGCCGGTCGCCTCGCCCAGCTCGACCAGGCGTCCCGAAGCCAGGTTGCGGCCGTAACAGAGAGCGCAGACGCCGCGCTTGGATTCGCAGGTAAGCACCGAGCGGATCTTGACCTTCTCGATACCGCCGCCCTGGATGGCGTTGGCGAGGTCCTCGGTGATCTCGTTGTTGATGTCAACGATGACGTTGCCTTCGTAATCCTTAATCTTCTCCAGCGAGACGCGGCCGATGATGCGGTCGCGCAGCGGCTCGATGATTTCGCCCGACTCGACGATCGACGTCACGTAAATGCCGTCCACCGTGCCGCAGTCGAACTCGCTGATGATCACGTCCTGCGCCACGTCCACCAGGCGGCGGGTCAGGTAACCCGAGTCGGCGGTCTTGAGCGCGGTGTCGGCCAGGCCCTTGCGGGCGCCGTGAGTGGAGATGAAGTACTCCAGCACGTTCAGGCCTTCGCGGAAGTTGGCCGTGATCGGGGTTTCGATAATTTCACCCGACGGCTTGGCCATCAGACCGCGCATGCCCGAGAGCTGGCGGATCTGCTGCTTGGAACCGCGGGCGCCGGAGTCGGCCATGACGTAAATCGGGTTGATGTTGCCCGTCTTGTCCAGTTGCTCCATGGCGCTGAACATTTCGTCGGACACCTTTTCCGTGATCGACGACCAGATTTCAACGACCTTGTTGTAGCGCTCGCCGTTGGTGATGGCGCCGTCCAGGTACTGCTGCTGGACGCCCACGACCTGCTTCTCGGCGTCGCTCACCAGCTTTTTCTTGCTGGCCGGGATGACCATGTCGTCGATGCCGATGGAGAGGCCGGCCTTGGTGGCGTACAGGAACCCGAGCTGCTTGATCTCGTCGAGCATGCCGACCGTGGTCTCCAGGCCGAATTGCAGGTAGCAGTAGTTCACCAGCGCGCCCACGCCCTTCTTCTTCATGAGTCCGTTGACGTACGGCATCTGCTCGGGCAGGTGGTCGTTGAAGATGGCCCGGCCGACGGTGGTCTGGATGTACTGGCGGTGCAGGTGCACCGGCTCGGTGTGGGTGACGTCCTGATCGTCGTAAGCGGAGACCAGGTCGATCACGGCACCGCTGTAGCGCAGGCGGATGGGGGTGAGCGTTTCAACCGCACCCATCTCGAGCGCGAGCAGCACTTCGTCGATGTTGGCGAAGGCGCGGCCCTCACCCTTGGCGCCCGGCTTGGCCTTCGTGAGGTAATACATGCCGAGGACCATGTCCTGGGTGGGCGTGGTGATCGGCTGACCCGAGGCGGGCGACAGGATGTTCTGCGAAGCGAGCATGAGCACGCTGGCTTCGATCTGCGCTTCCGGAGAAAGCGGAATGTGCACCGCCATCTGGTCGCCGTCGAAGTCGGCGTTGAACGCGGTGCAGACCAGCGGGTGGATCTTGATGGCCTTGCCTTCCACCAGCACCGGTTCGAATGCCTGGATGCCGAGGCGGTGCAGCGTGGGAGCGCGGTTCAACAGGACCGGATGGTCCTTGATGACCTCTTCGAGGATGTCCCAAACGATCGGTTCCTGCGATTCCACCATTTCTTTCGCCTGCTTGATGGTGGTGCAGTGGCCGGTCTGCTCCAGCCGGTGATAGATGAACGGCTTGAACAGTTCGAGCGCCATCTTCTTGGGCAGACCGCACTGGTGCAGCTTGAGGTCCGGACCGACGACGATGACCGAACGGCCGGAGTAGTCCACGCGCTTGCCGAGCAGGTTCTGGCGGAAGCGTCCCTGCTTGCCCTTGAGGGTATCGCTGAGCGACTTGAGCGGGCGATTGTTGGCGCCGCGCAGCACGCGTCCGCGGCGTCCGTTGTCGAACAGCGCGTCCACGGCTTCCTGAAGCATGCGCTTTTCGTTGCGCACGATAACTTCGGGAGCGTGCAGGTCCATCAGCTTCTTCAACCGGTTGTTGCGGTTGATGACGCGGCGGTAGAGGTCGTTCAGGTCGGAGGTCGCAAAGCGGCCGCCATCCAGGGGAACCAGAGGACGCAGCTCCGGAGGAATGACCGGGAGCACGTCCAGAATCATCCACTGCGGCTTGTTGCCGGACTTGCGGAAGGCCTCGACGACCTTGAGGCGCTTGGCATACTTCAAGCGCTTCTGCATCGAGGTCTCGTTCCTCATCTTCTCGCGCAGCTCGCCGGAGAGCTCTTCCACTTCCACGCGCTTGAGAAGTTCCTTGATGGCTTCCGCGCCCATCATGGCCTTGAAGCCGGTGGGGCGGAACTGCTGGTCGAGCTCGCGCAGCTTCGCTTCTTCCTTGATGACCTCATGGTCCTTGACCGGCGCGTCACCGGGATCGACGACAACGTAGGCCTCGAAATAGAGGACGCTCTCGAGATCGCGCAGCGAAATGTCGAGCAGGTGGCCGATGCGGCTGGGCAGGCCCTTGAAGAACCAGACGTGCGAACAGGGCGAGGCCAGCTCGATGTGGCCGAGGCGCTCGCGGCGAACCTTGCTGAGCGTGACTTCCACGCCGCACTTGTCGCAGATCACGCCGCGGTGCTTCATGCGCTTGTACTTGCCGCACAGGCACTCCCAGTCGGTGACCGGACCGAAGATGCGGGCGCAGAACAGGCCGTCGCGCTCGGGCTTGAAGGTACGGTAGTTGATCGTCTCCGGCTTGGTGACTTCGCCATGCGACCAGCTCCGGATTTTTTCCGGAGAAGCGAGGCTGATGCGGATGGCGTCGAAGTCAGCGATCGTGTTGCCGAGATCAAACGGGCTCGAACGGTACAAAGTAGCCTCCGATGGCGATCGTTACGTGATCGCGTTCCGGTCCCGATCGGTTGTCAGTTGTCAGTTGCTAGTTGCAACCGACTCAACTTCTTCGTGGCGCCGACGAACTCGGGAACATCATTCGTCGCGCCTTAACAAAACTCGAGCACCGCCGGTTGCCCGTGTCAGCGCCAACCGGCAACTGACAACTGGCAACTAGCAACTGCTTCTAATCCGCTGCCGTGGCCTGGGCCAGCAGAGCGCGTTCGCCGGTCTTGATCAGCTCTACATCCAGGCAGAGCGACTGCAGCTCGCGGATGAGGACGTTGAACGATTCCGGCACGCCCGGCTCGATGGCCGCCTCGCCCTTGACGATGGCCTCGTAAATCTTGGTACGGCCATAGACGTCGTCGGACTTGGCGGTGAGCAACTCCTGCAGGATGTAAGCCGCGCCGTAGGCTTCCAGGGCCCACACTTCCATTTCGCCGAAGCGCTGCCCGCCGAACTGCGCCTTGCCGCCCAGCGGCTGCTGGGTGATGAGCGAGTACGGACCGATGGAACGGGCGTGGATCTTGTCGTCCACCAGGTGCGACAGCTTCAGCATGTAGATGTAGCCCACGGTGACCGGCTGTTCGAACTTGTCGCCGGTCATGCCGTCGAAGAGCGACGTCTTGCCCGAGGTGGGCAGGCCGGCCTCGCTGAGCAACGACTTGATTTCGTGCTCGCGGGCGCCATCGAAAACGGCCGATCCCGTGTACACGCCGATCTTCATGCTTTCGGCGAGGCCTTCCAGCGCGTCATCGTCCAGTTCGGCGATCTCGCCGCCGAACGGCGTTTCCTTGAACAGGGTCTTCAGTTCGCGGCGCATGTGCTCGGCCTTGGTGTTGCTGTCCACCAGTTCGCCGATCTTCTTGCTGAGTTCGTGCGAGGCCCAGCCGAGGTGGGTTTCCAGGATCTGGCCCACGTTCATGCGGGAAGGCACGCCCAGCGGGTTGAGGACGATTTCGACCGGCGCACCGTTTTCCATGTACGGCATGTCTTCCTCGGGCAGGATGCGCGCGATCACACCCTTGTTCCCGTGGCGTCCGGCCATCTTGTCGCCCACGCTCAGCTTGCGCTTCATGGCGATGTAAACCTTCACCAGCTTGATCACGCCCGGCGGCAGTTCATCGCCCTTCTGGAGTTTCTCGACTTTTTCGTGGACGATCTTGCGCAGCACGTCAATCTGGCGCGAGGTCATCTCCTCGATTTCATCGATCTGCTCGTTGACGCGCGGGTCCTTGTCGGCGAACTTGATGCGCTTCAGGTTGCGCGTCGAGATCAGCTCGATGGCGTCGCGGTCGAGCACCACGCCCTTCACGAGCAGGCGCTTGTTGGTGCGCTCGTCGTGCAGGTCGGCCTGGACTTCCTTGCCGCCGAGGATCGCCTCCAAACGCTTGAGGCGCTCGTCGGTGAGGATTCGGATTTCGTCGGCCAGGTTCTTTTCCAGCTTTTCAACCTGCGCCAACTCGATGGTCTTGGCGCGCTCGTCCTTCTCCTGCCCCTTGCGGGAGAAGATCTTCACGTCCACCACGGTGCCCTCGATGCCCGGAGGGCAGGTGAGGGAGGCGTCGCGCACGTCGCCGGCCTTCTCGCCGAAGATGGCGCGCAGCAGCTTCTCTTCCGGGGTGAGCTGCGTCTCGCCCTTCGGTGTGACCTTGCCGACCATGATGTCTCCGGCCTTGATGGTCGCGCCGATGCGAATGATGCCGCTCTCGTCCAGGTCGCGCAGCGCGCTCTCGCTGACGTTGGGGATGTCGCGCGTCACTTCCTCGGGACCGAGCTTGGTGTCGCGCCCCTCGATCTCGAACTCCTCGATGTGGACGGAGGTGTAGTAGTCCTCCTTGACCAGCTTCTCGGAGACCAGGATCGCGTCCTCGAAGTTATAGCCGCGCCACGGCATGAAGGCGACGAGCACGTTGCGCCCGAGCGCCAGTTCGCCCTTGTCGGTGCAGGGACCGTCGGCGATCACCTCTCCCTTGAGCACGCGCTGTCCCTTGCGGACGATCGGCTTCTGGTTGATGCAGGTGTTCTGGTTGGAGCGCTTGAACTTGGTGAGCTGGTAGATGTCGCTGCCCACCTCGCGCGAGAGCTGCATCGGGTGATGCTCGCCCTCGACGCGCACGATGATGCGCTCCGAGTCCACCGAGTCGATGATGCCGTTGCGGCGGGCCAGGACCACGGCGCCGGAATCGCGCGCCGTAACCCCTTCCATGCCCGTGCCCACGTAAGGCGCTTCCGCGCGCAGCAGGGGCACCGACTGGCGTTGCATGTTGGCGCCCATCAGAGCGCGGTTGGCGTCGTCGTGCTCGAGGAAGGGCACCAGCGAAGCGGCGACCGATACCAGCTGCTTGGGGCTGACGTCCACGTAATCGACTTCATCGCGGTTGACGAGCACGAAGTTGCCGGCCTTGCGGGCGTTGACCAGCTCGGCGACGATGCGTCCCTTGTCGTCAAGCACGACGTTGGCCTGCGCGATGGTGTGCTTGTCCTCTTCCCATGCCGACAGGTAGAACGAGAACGGCTCCCAATCGATGGGACGCTTGCGGTGATCCTTCAGATCGGCGTTCGCCTTGAGCAGTTCCGACTTCTCGATGTGGTCGCCGACGCGGTGTTCGCTGTCGCCGGCATTGACCACCTGGATGAAGTCGAGCACGCGCGCGCCCTTCACCTTGCGGTAAGGAGACTCGATGAAGCCGTAGTCGTTGATGCGGGCGTAGCAGCTCAGTGACGAGATGAGGCCGATGTTCGGACCTTCCGGCGTCTCAATCGGGCAGATGCGGCCGTAGTGCGTGGGGTGCACGTCGCGGACTTCGAACCCGGCGCGCTCGCGCGAGAGGCCGCCCGGCCCCAGGGCCGACAGGCGCCGCTTGTGCGTGATTTCCGACAGCGGGTTGGTCTGGTCCATGAACTGCGACAACTGGCTGGACCCGAAGAACTCGCGGATGGCCGCCATCACCGGCTTGGCGTTGACCAGGTCGTGCGGCATGGCCGTGGACATTTCCTGGTACACGCTCATCTTTTCCTTGATGGCGCGTTCCATGCGGACCAGGCCGATGCGGAACTGGTTCTCGAGCAGCTCGCCGACCGCGCGCACGCGGCGGTTGCCGAGGTGATCGATGTCGTCCACCGAGCCGATGTTCTTGCGCAGCTTCAACAGGTAGCGGATGGTGGCGTAAAAGTCTTCCGGCTCCAGGGTGCGGCTGTCGAGGCTGGTGGCGTCCTGCTTTTCGTACAGCTTGATGTTGAACTTCAAGCGGCCCACGCGCGAGAAGTCGTACTTGCGCGGGTCAAAGAACATGCCGTGAAAGAGCGCGGTCGCCGTGTCGAGGGTGGGCGGATCGCCCGGACGCAGCTTGCGGTAGATCTCGATCAGGGCTTCCTGCGGCGTCTTGACGGAGTCGCGGCGCAGCGTCTGGCTGACCACCATGCCCACGTCGTCGCGCTCCGGGAAGAACACGTGGATCTCGCTGATGCCGGCTTCCAGGAAGCGGCTCAGCTTGTCGGCCGTGATCTCCAGGTTGGCTTCGAGCAGGACCTCACCGGTGCTGGTGTCGACGATGTCGCTCGCCGTCCATGCGCCTTCCAGGTCGGCAGGCTCGACTTCGATCTCGCTGATGTGGGCCTTATGGATTTCGCGCATGAGCGCGGGATTCACTTTGCGTCCGGCGTGCCCGATCTCCTCGCCCTTGCTGGTGACCACGCGGTGCGAAAGCTTCATGCCGACCAGGTTGGTGGGCCGCTCGACGCCCGTTTCCAGCGTCCAGTACACCTTGTTGTTGCGCAGGGCAAGGCGGTCCACGGTGTAGAAGGTACGCAGGATATCCTCGTCGCCGCGCAGGCCGAGGGCGCGCAGGAAGATGGTGCCCAGGAACTTGCGCTTGCGGTCGATGCGGACGTAGAGGATGTTCTTCTGGTCGTACTCGAACTCCACCCAGGATCCGCGGTAGGGAATGATCTTGCCGAGGAAGTAGGTGCGGTTGTTGGCGCTCTCGAAAAATACGCCCGGCGAGCGGTGCAACTGGCTGACGATGACGCGCTCGGTGCCGTTGATGATGAAGGTGCCGTTGGCGGTCATCAGCGGGATGTCGCCGAAGAAGACTTCCTGCTCCTTGATGTCGCGGATGGAGCGGTTGCCGGTCTCGGCGTCCTTGTCGAAGATCGTCAGGCGCATGGTGACCTTCAACGGGGCCGAGTAAGTCATGCCTCGCTCTTCGCACTCCGCCACGTCGTACTTGAGCTGGAGTCCGACCGGGTCACCGCACTTGTTGCAGAAATCGGGGGTGTTGGCGTTGTACGTACCGCAGCGCTGGCAGAGCACTTCGCCGGGGTGGAACGGGTCCGTGATGACGGTGAAACCGCAGTTGCGGCAGGTGGTGCGCAGGTGGTGCAACCCCTTGAGGTGGCCGCACTTGCACTCCCAGTTGCCGATGGCGAAATCGACGAACTCCAGTTGCGAGACGTTGCGGAAGTCGCTGATCGGGAAGACCGACTGGAACACGGCCTGGAGGCCGGCATCGTCACGTTCGCTGGGCAAACGGTCCATTTGCAGGAAGCGGTCGTAGCTGCGCTTCTGCACTTCGATCAGGTTCGGAATCTGGATCGTCGTCGGAATCTTGGAAAAGTCGAAACGCTTACGGGTGGCGTTCTTTTTAATCGGCATATGACTCCTGAGCGGTCCCCGAAGGTCCGGGGCCACATCTCATCCCGATCACGCCGCTCAATTCGCGCCGGGATTTAGCAGTCTTAACAACGGCCATCGATCACGCCAATCGGCGTGTCCCAACAGCCTGTATCTGGCCCAAGAACGAGCCCTAAAAAGCTTCTTGCAGGCGAAAAGACATCACAGCGCCCCGGAGGACAGGTGTCCCCGAGAGCGCCGCGGCCGGCACATCGGTTAAATCTTCTTTAAGCGCCAGATGTAACGTTGGCCTGCCCTCGCCGGAACCCTCTTCGGCGCCCACGCCCTCCGAGAAGTCCCGCTGGTTCCGCGGCCTGCAGAACCGTCCGCCGTAATGTTTTGCGGGATCCCCCGCCATGCGCCGATTGCGCGCATCGTGGAGTGCCGCTTTCGCCTGGTCAGTACAGAATCGGTAGGTTTTTGATGCCGGCCGGAACTGTCCTGATTCAGATATCAACTGCGCGCGAAAACGCTGGCGCGGAAGCCGGGCACGCCCGGCCCCCGCACTCGCGAAAACTACTTGACTTCGACCGTGGCGCCGGCGTCGGTGAACTTCTTCTGGATCGTCGCCGCCTCTTCCTTGCTGACGCCTTCCTTGATCGTCTTCGGCGCGCCATCCACCAGGTCCTTGGCTTCCTTCAAGCCCAGGCTGGTGACTTCGCGAACCGCCTTGATGACGTTGATCTTGTTGGGGCCCACGGTCTTCAGCACGACCGCGAACTCGGTCTGTTCTTCCGCCGGAGCCGCCGCCGCACCCGCGCCCGCGCCACCGGCCATCATGACCGGGGCCGCAGCCGCGGCCGAAACGCCGAGACGCTCTTCCAGCTTCTTCACGAGCTGCGCCGCGTCGAGCAGCGACAGCCCAACAATCTGTTCTTCTAACTGTTGCAGATCCGCCATTTCAGTTCTCCACTTTTCGTTATCAGTTGTTTTTTCGACCTGTTATCCCTTGCCAGATTTCCAGTGCGGGCCGCACTCCGATCGCGCCAGACAACGCGACCGGCTTGCCGCCCACAACCCCTGACAACCGATAACCGAACCCCATTGAAATTTGAAATTTTAGAATTTGAAATTTTCAAATTCGGAACTTTCAAATTTCAACTCTCTTATGCTCCAGCAGCGGTTTCCCCGCCGCCAAACTTGTTTTCCTGCACGGCCTGGTTGATCACCACGGCCACGTCGCGGCCCACGGCGTTCATCACCGTGACCAGGCGCTGCGCCGGAGCGTTGATGAGGAAGAGCAACTTCGACATGACTTCTTCCTTCGACGGCATGGTCGCCAACGCTTCAATTTCCTTCACGTTGATGACCCGGCCATCGACCACGCCGGCCTTGAACTTCAGTACCGGATTGTCCTTGACGTACTTCTGGAGCGCCTTCGCCAGGACCACCGGATCGCCGGTGGTGTAGGCGATGGAGTTCACACCCACCAGGCCCTTGAGCACCGACTCCAAGGCCGTGCCCGCGCCTGCCCGCTCCGCCAGCGTGTTCTTGACCACCTGGAACTTGGCGCCCGCACCGCGGACGGTTTTGCGCAGCTCTTCGCTCTGCGACGCTTTCATGCCCGTGAAGGTGGCCAGGATGGCCGTGGTGGCCTGCTTGATGTCCTGGCTCAGCACTTCCGTCTGTTCGATCTTTTTCGCTCTGGTGACTGCCATTGCAGAATCCTTTTTTCGGCCGCGAACCGCTTGCGGCTGGCTGCTGGTTACGCCTTGCTCGCCGCTTCCACCGCGGTGATGTCGAGCGGAACGCCGGGGCCCATGGTCGAGCTCAGGTACACGCCCTTGACGTACTTGCCCTTGGCGGCCGCGGGTTTCGCCTTCAGCACGCTGGTGATAACGGTCGTCGCGTTCTCCACCAGTTTGTCGGCGGTGAAGCTGATTTTGCCCACCGGAACGTGGATGAGCGCGGTCTTGTCGGTGCGGAACTCGACCTTGCCGGCCTTGATTTCCGCGACCGCGCGCGCAACGTCGGTGGTGACCGTGCCCGTCTTCGGGTTCGGCATCAGGCCGCGGGGACCGAGCACCTTGCCCAAGCGTCCCACGGCGCGCATCATGTCGGGCGTGGCGATGACGGCGTCGTAGTCGGTCCAGTTTTCCTTTTGGATCTTTTCCACCATCTCCTCGCCGCCCACGAAATCGGCGCCCGCCGCTTCCGCTTCGCGCACCTTGTCGCCGCTGGCGATGACCAGTACCTTTTTGCTCTTGCCCAGGCCGTGCGGCAGCACTACGGTGCCGCGCACCATCTGGTCGGCGTGCTTGGGATCGACACCGAGCCGCATCGTCAGGTCCACCGTCTCGTCGAACTTGGCGAACTTAACTTTTTGCAGCAGGGGCACCGCATCCTCCAGCTTGTACGGACGGTTCTCCACCGCCTGACGCGCCTTCGTGATGTTTTTTCCTTCTTTGTGTGCCATTCGTTTTCCTCGTCTCCCACCCCGTCAGCGAATGCGGATTGCCGCGGCGTGGTGTTGTTGACGGATTTGAAAATTGAAAATTTCCAATTTCAAATCTGTGGTTTAGGCCGTTACATCAATTCCCATCGAGCGCGCCGTACCCTTCACACTCTTAATCGCCGATTCCAGCGATGCCGCGTTCAGGTCAGGCATCTTCTGGCGCGCAATCTCCGCCACCTGTTTTTCAGTGACGGTTCCGACCTTTTCCTTGTTGGGCGTACCCGAGCCTTTGGCGATGCCGGCCGCGCGCTTGAGCAGGATCGCTGCCGGCGGCGTCTTGGTGATGAACGTGAAACTGCGGTCGGTGTAAACCGAGACCACGACCGGGATGATGAGTCCCTCCAGTTCCTTCGCCTGGGTGCGGGCGTTGAACTGCTTGCAGAACTCCATGATGTTGATCTGCGCCTGGCCCAATGCGGGGCCGACCGGCGGCGCGGGCGTAGCCTTGCCCGCGGCAATCTGCAACTTAACCTGTCCTGTGACCTTCTTTGCCATTTCGCCTCTACCTTGTGTTCACGCCGGGTCTAGGATTTCCGGCCCGGACCGTTGGTTGGCCGCTTACGCGACCTTTTCTACCTGCCCGAATTCCAGTTCCACCGGGGTCGAGCGCCCGAAAATCGTTACCATCACCTTCAGCGTTTCGCGGTCTTCGTTGACCTCGTCCACCACGCCGGTGAAGGTCGCAAACGGACCCTCGGTGATGCGCACCGATTCGTTCTTCTCGAACTTGACCTTGAGCTTCGGCTTTTCCTTGCTCTCGGCGACGCGATAAATGATCGTGTTCACCTCGTCGGCCGACATCGGCGTGGGCTGGTTGCCCGCGCCCAGGAAGCCGGTCACCCGCGGCGTGGACTTCACCACATGCCAGAGGTTCTGCCCCTCCGGCGTCACCAGGTCCATGTCCATTTCCACCAGCACGTAGCCGGGCAGGAACGCCCGCTCGGTGGTGTACTTCTTGCCGTTGCGGATCTCGGTCACGGGCTCGGTCGGAATGATGACCTTGCCAATCTTGTCCTGCAGGTGGAACGCCTCCACCCGCGATTCGAGCGATTCCCTTACCTTGCGCTCGAAACCCGAATAGGTGTGGATGATGTACCACTTCAGGTTGGGGTTCGAGGGAGCGGCCGTGAGCGTATCGCCTCCACCTTCCTCGGTGGCGGCGGGGTCGGCCGGCTGCGGCGGCGGAACCTGTTCCGCACTGTCTTTATTGAGCTGTTCTTCTGCCATTGTTTTAGCCCGGCCGCCTGGACCGGGCACCTTTCGTCTTACCGGTGCGTAAAGTAGCGCAACAGCGAGTCAACGCCGGTGCCGATGACTTTGTCGATCACGGCAAAGTAAGCACCGAACAGGAACACCGTGATGATCACCACGAGCGTCGTCGCCTGCACTTCCTTGCGACTCGGGGTCGTGACCTTCTTCATTTCCGTGCGGATGTCGCTGTAAAACGACATCGTCCGCTGCGGCCACGACTTTATCTGCTCGCCGATATTGCTCATGCCTTTTGCGTCCGACGCTGCTGCTAGCTTGGCCATTTTCCCTTACTGCCTTCTTCTCTCGGTAAACTGGCAGGGGCGGAGGGATTCGAACCCCCAAGTCCGGTTTTGGAGACCGGCAGTTTAACCGTTGAGCTTACGCCCCTAGTTTCATTGAGTGATTTGGTGATTGACTGATTTGGTGATTGAAGGACCCGCGAAGATCTGAAATCACAAAATCACAAATCGCTAAATCACTAAATAAACGAATCCCTCTCTTACTTCGCTTCCTTGTGCGCCGTGTGCTTGCGGCACTTGCGGCAGAACTTCTTCATTTCCAGGCGGTCCGGGGTCGTCTTCCGGTTCTTGGTCGTGGAGTAGTTCTTGTCCTTGCAATCGGTGCACTGCAACTGAATGATTTCCCGCGGCATTGCTAATACCTTTCCAACTTTTGGTGGCTAGCAGCTAGCAGCTAGCCCCTAGCTGCTACTGAATGATTTCCGAAATCGTGCCCGCGCCCACGGTCTTGCCGCCTTCGCGGATGGCGAAGCGCAAACCCTTCTCCATGGCCACCGGCGTTATCAG
>Ga0208355_1000721_pt1 | contig 14870 bp, 9 predicted proteins | sample NGESurdeep072012_6_FD_184458 | JGI IMG/M metagenome (GOLD analysis project Ga0208355, IMG submission 184458) | Arctic peat soil microbial communities from Barrow, Alaska - NGEE Surface sample 210-3 deep-072012 (SPAdes) | ecosystem: Environmental > Terrestrial > Soil > Wetlands > Peat ... | reverse complement strand
CGCTGCAAAATAGAACGGCGTTCCGCGTTTGATTCCGATCCGTTCTCGTGCGAAGGCCGCCTAACTGAAGACAGGCCCTAATACAGCTCTAATACCCTCCCCCTCCTCGTCACCCTCCGGTGATCCCTGAATTCGACAGGTAATTTTTTCCATGGGTGAATTCGCAATCGGTCAAGGCGTATCGCGCTTCGAGGATCCGCGGCTGATCCAGGGCGGCGGGCGCTATGTGGACGACATCAAGCTGCCCGGCATGGCCTACGGCGTAGTGCTGCGCTCGCCGCATGCGCATGCAAAAATCCGCATCCTCGATATCGCCGCCGCCAAAGCCGCGCCCGGCGTGCTGGCGGTGCTCACCAGTGCCGACGTGAAGGCGGCCGGCTTCGGCGACCTGCCGGTTCCCGGCGGCCTCAAGCGGCGCGACGGCTCGCCGCAGTACAAGCCGCGCTATCCAATCCTGGCGGAGGAGCGCGTGCGCTGGGTCGGCGATTGCGTCGCCTTCGTGGTGGCCGAGACCGTGGCGCAGGCGTTCGACGCCGCCGAACTGATCGAGGTCGATTTCGAGGCGCTGCCGTCGGTCACCTCGACCGCGCAAGCGCCAACGCCGGGCAGTCCAAGGGTGTGGGAGGATTGCCCCGACAATATCTGCTTCGTCGAACTACTCGGCGACAAGGCCGCGGCCGATGCGGCGTTTGCGCGCGCCGACCGCGTCGTCAAACATAAATTCGTGATCAACCGCGTCACCGCCGCCGCCATGGAGCCGCGCGGCGCGGTCGGCGACTACAACGCAGCGGAAGGCCGCTACACCATCTACACTTGCGTGCAGCGCGCACACCCGTTCCGCGCCGATCTTTGCAAGCACGTGCTCAAACTGCCGGAGAGCAAAGTGCGCGTGGTCGCCGGCGATATCGGTGGCAGCTTCGGCATGAAATCGCCGATCTTCAACGAGGTGGCGCTGGTGCTGCTGGCCTCCAAGCTGGTCGGCCGGCCGGTGAAATGGATCAGCACGCGCTCGGAAGCTTTCGTAAGCGACGCGCAGGCGCGCGACAATGTCACCGAGGCAGAGCTCGCGCTCGACAAGGACGGCACCTTCTTGGGGCTGCGGGTGAAGACGATTGCCGCCATCGGCGCCTATCTGCAGCACGCAATGCCCGCCTTCGTGCTCAATGCCGGGACGCTGGCCGGCTGCTACCGCACCCCGGCGATCCATGTCGACATCACCGGCGTGTTCACCAACACCAATCCGGTGCGGCCCTATCGCGGCAATGGGCGGCCCGAAGCGGCCTATGTGATCGAACGCATGGTCGATCTCGCCGCCGACGAAATGGGCATCGATCCGGCCGAATTGCGCCGGCGCAATTACATTCCGCCCAGCGCCATGCCGTTCAAGACGGGCTTAACCTTCACTTATGACAGCGGCGAGTTCGAAAAGAACATGGATCTCGCGCTGGCGCTGGCCGACAGCAAAGGCTTCAAAGCGCGTAAAGCGCAGGCGCGCAAACGGGGAAAGCTGCTGGGCCTAGGCATTTCCAACACCATCGAACGCGCCGCTGCGGCCAGCCTGGAAGGCGCCGAGGTGCGCTTCGACCGCGCCGGCGCGGCGACGCTGTTTTCCGGCGCGGTCACGCAAGGCCAGGGCCACGAGACAGTATTCAAGCAACTGGTCTGCGACCGGCTCGGCCTCGATCCCAACGACGTGCATTACGTGCAGGGCGACACCGACCAAGTGTTCTTCGGCGAAGGCACCGGCGGCTCGCGCTCGACCACCATGGCCGGCTCCGCCTTCCACCTGGCGACTGAAAAGATCGTGGCCAAGGCGCGCGCGATTGCCGCGCATATTCTCAAAGTGGACGAGAGCGATCTGAAATTCGAGGACGGCGTGTTCGCAACCAACAAGACCAACCAGACGCTCACAATCAAGGAAATCGCCAAGGACTCCATCGACCCCGCCAAGCTGCCGAAAGGCATGGAGGCCGGACTGATCGCCACCGCCGTCTACAGCGCGCCGGTCGCGAACTATCCGAACGGCTGCCATATCTGCGAGCTCGAGATCGAACAAGAAACCGGCAAGGTCGAGATCGTGCGCTACAGCGTGGTGGACGACGTCGGCACCGTGCTCAATCCGCTGCTGCTGCATGGGCAGATCCATGGCGGCATCGCGCAAGGCGCCGGCCAGATTCTGATGGAAGACATCCATTTCGATGCGTCGGGCCAGCTCGTCACCGGCTCGTTCATGGACTACGCCATGCCGCACGCGCACGACCTCTGCAACATCGAGCTCGAAAGCAATCCGGTGCCGACCAAGACCAATCCGCTCGGCGTCAAGGGCGCCGGCGAAGCCGGCTGCGTTGGCGCGCTGCCGGCGGTGGCCAACGCGCTGGTCGATGCGCTCTCGGAATTTGGCGTGCGCCATATCGAGATGCCGGCGACACCCGAGCGCGTTTGGCGCGCGATGCAAAAATAACGATTATTTTTCTTGGCGCATGATCTTGTCCGAAAACCGATTCCCACTTTTCGGGATCATGCGCTATTCCATCGCCGCGGCGGTCTCGATTCGTACCGGCCGATAGCCGTCCTGGCCAAGCGCCGTCATGATTTCCTCGGCATGGGCGGCATCCCGCGTTTCGATCGTCACATCGAGCTTGGCGCCCTTGGCCGGCACGTCGAGGAACAGGCGGCGGTGATCGACTTCGAGAATATTGGCGCCGAGCGCCCCTAACCTGGTCGCGATGGTGCCGAGCACGCCGGGCCGGTCCGGAATAGTAAGACGGAACGAGACGATGCGCGTCTCGCGCTCGAGCTCCCGCACCATGATCGACGCAAGAATGCGCGGATCGATATTGCCGCCGCACAGGATCAAGCCGACGCGCTTGCCGCGGAAGCGATCCGGCTTGGCCAGCAAGGCGGCAAGCCCGGCCGCGCCCGCCCCTTCCGCCATGGTCTTCTGCAGCGTCAAGTAAGCGTTGACCGCCCGCTCCAGATCCGCCTCGTCGACCAGGATGATCTCCGCGACCAGCTCGCGGATCACCGGCAGCGTTAGCTTGCCGACATTCTTCACCGCGATGCCTTCGGCCAGCGTCGGCCCACCGATCGGCCGGCGCTCGCCGGTGATTTCGTTCCACACGGCCGGATAAAGTGCGGCCTCGGCGCCGACGATGTCGATCTTCGGATTTACCGCGCGCGCGGCAATCGCGTTGCCGGCGATCAGCCCGCCGCCGCCGATCGGGATCACGATGCATTCGAGATCGGCAACCTCCTCCAGCATCTCAAGCGCGATCGTCCCCTGCCCGGCGATGATGCGCGCATCATCGTAAGGGTGCACCAGCGTGAGGCCGCGCTGTGCCTGGATCTGTTCGCAGCGCGCCTGCGCTTCCGCCACGCTCTCGCCCTCGAGCACCACTTCGGCGCCATGCGAGCGCGTTGCCGCCACTTTTACGAATGGCGTCGTCACCGGCATCACGATGGTGGCCGGAATGCCGAGCCGCTCGGCGTGATAGGCTACCGCCTGGGCATGATTGCCGGCGGACATGGCGATGACACCGCGCCGGCGCTCAGGCTCACTGAGCGAGACGAGCTTGACCAGCGCGCCGCGGTCCTTGAACGAATTGGTGACCTGCAGATTCTCGTATTTGACGTAGATTTCGGCGCCGGTCAGCGCCGAGAGCCTCGGCGCCGGCAGCATGGGCGTGCGCAGCACCACGCCTTTAATGACGCGGCGGGCGGCTTCGATGTCAGTGATCGTGATGCTCAACGTTAGGTCTCCAGGCCATTCGCCGCACCATGCCGTAAGGACGACAAACGTACCAGCCACCAGACACGACCGCCCAGTCGGCCAGCCCTCTTGCGCAAGGCCGATTCTTTCGCCATCTCGATGGCGACGGTGGGGCGGCATAAATGGCTGCACCCGGACCAAGCGCATGATCCCGAAAAGTGGGATCCGGTTTCCGGCAAAGATCATGCGCAAGCAAAATGTTAGGTCAGGTATCTGATTCAATTTGAACCGGTCAGACGCTAAAGGGGCCAAGCCATGTCGATCGACATCAAACCCCATGCCTACAATCCGGCCACGAACCCGGAACTGTTCGAGGGCGTGCTGGCGCGCCGGGTGGTCGCATTCCTAATCGACTTCATGGTCATCGCCGTGCCGCTGGTACTGGCGGCCATGTTCATTTTCGCCTTCGGGATCGTCACTTTGGGGCTCGGCTGGGCGCTCTATTGGCTGCTGCCGCCGGCTTCGGTGATCTGGGCGCTGGTCTATTTCGGCCTCACCCTCGGCGGCCCGCGCTCGGCCACCATCGGTATGCGGGTCATGGACCTGGAAATGCGCACCTGGTACGGCGCGCCGGCCTATTTCGTGCTCGGCGCCGTGCACGCCATCGCGTTCTGGTTCTCGATTTCGGCGTTCACGCCCTTCATCCTGCTGGTGTGTTTCTTCAATGAACGCCGGCGGCTGTTGCACGACATCGCGCTCGGCACCGTGGTGATCAACAATCAGGTGCGCGCGGCGACGTTGCGCTCGTTCATGCCAGCCACCAGGGCCGGATAAAGGGCTTTGACGAGACCGCTGCGGCGCGCGATGCTATGCGAGAGTCTCGAGGCACTATTGAGCTGACGGATTGATGTGACCCAGCATTCCCGCGACACGCCGCAATTCTATCTGACCGCGCCTTCGCCCTGCCCCTATCTCCCAGGCCAGGAGGAACGCAAGGTCTTCACGCATCTGGTCGGCGAGCGCGCCGGCGAACTCAACGATCTGCTGACCCATGGCGGCTTCCGCCGCAGCCAGTCGATCGCCTACCGGCCGGCTTGCGAGACTTGCCGCGCCTGCGTGTCGGTGCGCGTCGTGGCGGCGGATTTCAAGCCGTCGCGCACCATGCGCCGCATCGCCGAACGCAACGTCGACATGATCGGGGACATGCGGTCGGCCACCCCCAGCTCCGAGCAGTATTCCGTTTTCCGCGCCTATCTCGATGCCCGCCACCGCGACGGCGGCATGGCCGACATGACCGTGCTCGACTACGCCATGATGATTGAGGACAGCCACGTCGAAACGCGCCTGATCGAATATCGCCGGCGCGGGCCCGACAGCGGCATCAACGGGCGCGGCGCCGGACAGTTGCTGGCGGTTGCGCTCACCGACGTGCTCAGTGACGGGCTGTCGATGGTCTATTCATTCTTCGATCCGGACGCCGGCGAGCGCTCGCTCGGTACCTTGATGATCCTCGATCACATCGCGCGCGCGCGCAGCATGGGGCTCGCTTACGTCTATCTCGGTTATTGGGTGCCGGGCTCGCGCAAGATGGACTACAAAGGCCGCTTCCTGCCGCAGGAACGGCTGATGCCGTCAGGCTGGAGCCGGGTCGAGCGCTGACATTTTACTTGGCGCCTGACTTTATCCGAAAACCGGTTCCCGCCCACGGATCAAGTCCGAGGGCAAGCTTTTCGGGATCGTGCATTAAAAGCCGGGGATCGCCAGACCGAACGTCTGCAAGATCAAGACGGAATTGAGCAGCAGAACCGCCGCCGTTGCGATGACGGCGACCGCATTGGTCAGCCGGCTATTGACGAACGCGCCCATGACGTCGCGACGACGCGTGAACATCAACAGCGCGATCATCGGCAGCGGCAACGCAATGCTCAGCACCACCTGGCTGACGACCAGCGCGCTGGTCGCATTCACACCAAGCGCAACCACAACGAAGGCCGGTATCATCGTGATCAGCCGCCGCAGCCAGATCGGGATGCGGAAGCCGACGAAGCCTTGCATAATCATCTGCCCGGCCATGGTGCCCACGACCGAGCTGGAGATACCCGACACGATCAGCGACAGCAGGAAAATCCCGGCGGCACCGATGCCGAGCAAGGGCGTCAACGTGTGATAGGCGGTCTCGATCTCGGCGACATCGCTGTGGCCGGCGTGAAAGGCGCTCGACGCCATCATCACCATCGCCATGTTGACCAAGCCGGCGATTGCCAGCGCGATCAGCACTTCCCAGTTCGAGATCAGCACCACGATGCGCTTCTCGCCATCGTCGCGGGCCGGAATGCGCGCCTGCGTCAGGCCGGAATGCAGATAGACCGCGTGCGGCATGACGGTCGCGCCGATGATACCGACCGCGAGCAGCAGGGCATCGGCGTCGGCGATTTGCGGCGTCACCGTGTGCCAGGCGGCCGACGCCCAATCGACCGGCGCGATAAACATTTCGATCAGGTAGCAGAGCGCGATGATCGCCACCAAACTGCTGATGATCAGTTCGACCGGCCTAAACCCGCGACTTTCGAACATGAGGATGCCATAGGTGATGACGGCAGTGACCGTCATGCCGGCCAGCAGCGGCATCTTGAACAGCAGCGCGAGCCCGATGGCGCCGCCGAGAAATTCGGCGAGATCGGTGGCCATGGCGGCGATTTCGCTGACGACCCACATGGCCCAGACGATCGGCTTGGGAAACCGTTCGCGGCACATTTCCGCCAAGTTGCGGCCGGTGACGATGCCGAGCTTGGCCGAAAGCGCCTGGAACAACATCGCGATCAGGTTCGCGAGCAACACGACCCAGAGCAGGCTGTAGCCGTATCGGGCGCCGGCCTGAATGTTGGTCGCGAAATTTCCCGGGTCCATGTAAGCGATCGAGGCGATGACCGCCGGACCACCGAAGGCCAAATAGCCACCCAGCCCGCGACGCCGACCGCTGAGCAGCGCCTGCGCGGCGGAAATCGTCCGCGCACTGAGGGAATCGGATCGCGGTGGCGTCGCATCCATGTTGGTAAGTCTTTAAAAACGCACGCCTTTTAGCCTGCTCGTCGAACAGACGCAAACGATATCCTTATTGCGAATAATTAGCAATTGCATTTTGGCCTGGAACTTACCCGGGTGCATCGGGTTGAGGCAATCTTGAGGCCTGCGGTTCAGAGTGCCAGTTGTCGTCCCGCGTGCCACGCCTTCTTCGTCGTCGCCTGCCCGCGCCAGCGCAACGCGCCATGTTGCCGCGAGCGATGGCGCCGACTTGGGTCAGCCTAGGGTTTCCATCAAAGGGGGGCGCCAAGCGCCATGAAGACCATTCGCGCCCGATTGCCGTGGCTTTGCGCGCTGCTAGCGGTGCTTGCACTCGTTGCGCTGGCCGTGGCGCCGGCGTTTGCCGCGGAAGAAGCCAAAAAAGGCGCCTCCGAGGTTGTTTTCATCGCGCAGATCCTGGCGCTGATGATCGTCGGCCGCCTGCTCGGCGAAGCAATGCTTCGCATGGGCCAGCCGGCCGTCATGGGGCAGTTGATCGCGGGGCTGCTGCTCGGCCCTTCGCTATTTGGGCTCGTGCTGCCCGATCTTCAGCATGCGTTGTTTCCCAACAACCCCGAACAAAAGGCGATGATCGACGCGATCTCCCAGTTCGGCATCCTGCTTCTCCTGCTGCTGACCGGTATGGAGACCGATCTCAAACTGGTGCGCCAGACCGGGCGTACCGCAGTGTTCGCCTCGCTCATGGGCATCCTCATCCCCTTCGCCTCCGGCGTCGCGCTCGGTGAGATGCTGCCCGAAGCCATGCTGCCCGATCCGAGTAAACGGCTGATCACCTCGCTTTTCCTCGGCACCGCATTGTCGATCGCTTCGGTCAAAATCGTGGCGATAGTCGTGCGCGAAATGAACTTCACGCGACGTGTCGTCGGACAAGTTATCCTGGCCTCTGCGATCATCGACGACAGCGTCGGTTGGATTATCGTTTCGATCATCTTCAGCCTTGCGTTGCATGGCGCGGTCGATGCGATGTCGCTGGCGCAAAGCGTCATCGGCACGCTTATGTTCATGGCCGTGAGCCTGACGATCGGCCGCCGCGCGGTGTTTTTCATCATTCGATGGGTCAACGATACTTTCGTCAGCGAGTTTGCCGTCATCACTGCGATTCTCGTCATCATGGGCGGGATGTCGCTGATCACTTACGCCATCGGCGTGCATACTGTGCTCGGCGCCTTTGTCGCCGGCATTTTGATCGGCGAATCCCCGATCCTGACCCGTCATATCGACGAACAATTGCGCGGCCTGATCACGGCGTTCTTCGCCCCGGTATTTTTTGGAATTGCCGGCTTGAGCGCCGACCTCAGCATCCTCGCCGACCCGAAGATCGCCCTCCTCACCGTCGGCCTCATCCTGATCGCCAGCGTCGGCAAGTTCGGCGGCGCATTCCTTGGCGCAGAGCTGGGCGGCCTCACCAGACGCGAAGGTTTTGCCTTGGCCTGCGGCATGAATGCGCGCGGCTCGACCGAGGTCATTATCGCCACGGTCGGCCTTTCGATGGGCGCCGTCAATCAGAACCTTTTTACCATGATCGTTGCGATGGCGGTGCTCACGACCATGGCCATGCCACCAACGCTACGCTGGGCGCTCGCGCGCATTCCCATGCGCAAAGAAGAAAAGCAGCGGCTCGAACGCGAAGAGATGGAAGCAAAGGGCTTCGTACCGAACCTCGAGCGCATATTGATCGCCGTCGACGACAGCCCAAATGGCAAATTCGCCTCCCGCGTTGCCGGAATGTTGGCCGGCACGCGCGGTATGCCCACGACGGTCCTTCACATCACCGACGCTGCCAAGATCGAAGAAAAGAAGCCGCAGGCCTCGGAGACGAAGGAAACCTCGAAAGCAGGCGAGCGCAAACCTGACGCCAAGGCGGCGGAAACAAAGGCGGAGATTAAAAAATCCGAGGCAATTAAGGAGGACGCAGGCAAGCAATCCGCAATGGATAAAAAGGCCGACAAGGAAAAAGAAAAAGAAGAAGAAAAGAAGGCGGAAAAGGCGGGCGCTACCGTCAAAGAAGCGGCTGCGCAGATCAAAAGCCAGCAGAAAAAGGAAGAAAAGGTCAACACTCCGGTGAACGTCACCACCATCGTGCACGAAGCTCCGGGCCCGCACGTTATCGCGCAAGAAGCCAAGAAAGGTTACGATCTCCTCATCATCGGGCTGGAGAAAACCTCTAAGCGCGGCAAGGACTTCCATGCGAGCGTGTCGACCATCGCCATGGGCTTCGAAGGACCGCTGGCGATCACGGCGATGCGCGGCGATTTGTCGGAAAAGCCCGACGGCAAGCTCAACATTCTCGTTCCGGTGAACGGCACCGACTCCTCACGCCGTGGGGCAGAAGTTGCGATCACCATGGCGCGCGCGACCAAGGCGCAGGTCACGGTGGTTTATGTCGCGGTACGCGCTGACGGCAAACCGGCTGCCCGCCGTAGCCTTCGTACGCGCAGCCACGAAGAAGCGATCCTGAAGGACATCGTCGCGATCGCCGACGGCTATAACATGAGCATCCGCACCGCGGTGCTGGCCGACAATGCCGCGGACGAAGCTATTCTCGCCGAGGTAAGACGCCGCAAGAACAACCTGATCGTGATGGGCGTCGGCCGCCGGCCGGGCGAAAAACTGTATTTCGGCGATACCGCCTCTTCGCTGCTGGAAAACGCCGAATGTTCGCTGCTGTTCGTGGCGAGTTGAGCAGCGCCACTCCCTGCTGCCTGCAACCCCGTATTTTCATTGCAACCATACATTGCGTCCGCACGCATTTGCTGTATTGTTCAGCTGCGCCACCACGGCGCGAGGGAGGATTCCATGGCCACAAAACCCGCCGCCGCCGCGCAAAGCGGCGTCTTTATCGTCGATATTTCCGCTTTATCGTCGATATTTCCGCTTTGAATCTATCTAAAGGCGCGCTGCAGGAAATGGAAAAGGCGATCAATACCACCGTTGACAAGCAGCTTGCCGGTCTCGATCTGCGCGTCGGCAGCAAAGGCATTGTCGGCAAGCGGCCCGAATGGTACGGCCGTTGGATCTACTCCAACATCATCGCCAATCAGCGGTAATTCGCCGTCCGCGATGACCAAGCTCTGCCCGAGCGCTCCTTGCGAAGAGGATGGGCTGCTCATCGGCATCGTTCAGCCGGACGCCACGGTGGCGATCGCCGCGCGTGCCATGCCGCTCAGCCGCGAATTTGTCGAAGCCGCCAGCGCCGGCCGCAAGCCGGAAATGCGGTTCCGCTTTGCCGGCGCCTGCGTGGAGCAGAACTGCGCGCAATGGAAAAAGGGCAAATGCGGAATTCCCGACCGGGTACGCAAATCGCTGGTGGATCATGAGTTGCCCGCGGCGGTGCAGACCTGCGCGATCCGCGCCGATTGCCGCTGGTTCGCGCAGGATTCCTATGCCGCGTGCAAGATTTGTCCGCTGGTGACGACGCAACGCTTGGCGTGAATACGGCCTCGGCCGCTATTCGTCGGCTTCGGCCTTGCCGCCGCTGGGCGCGCCGCGGAACTTGTTGTTGGTGAGGAAACGTTCGGGCCTGATACGTCCGGCATCCCCGCGGTTGCCGCGCCAGTTGGCCAGCTCCCTGAGCGTCAGCGCGAAGCTGCGGCCCGCGCTGTCGATCCAGGTGAGGCCGTCGGAGCCTTTGAAGGTCGCCACGTCCGATAGCCCGCCATCCTTGTAGCGCTGCAGCCGCACGCCGCGCCCGCGCGTCATCTCCGGCACCTGGTCGAGCTTGAAGATCACCATCTTGCGGTTCTCGCCGATGGTGGCGGCAAGCTCGCCGTCGACCGTGGTCATCGCGACCGCCTTGTCGGGCGCCTTGAGGTTGAGCACCTGCTTGCCCTTGCGGGTGGTGCCGAGCACTTCGTCTTCCGGCACCACGAAGCCGTTGCCCAGGTAGCTCGCCACCAGGAATTTGCGCCCGCCCTGGTAGGCGAGCGCCGCCACCACGTCGGCGTCCTGCTCGAGATCAAAATACATTCGCACCGGCTCGCCGTGGCCGCGGCCGCCCGGCAGCTTCGCGGCATCGAGGGTGTAGAAGCGCCCGTTGCTGCCGAAGATCAGGACCTTGGCGGTGGTCTCGGTCGGGAACGCGAATTTAAGCGCGTCGTCGGACTTAAAAGTGACGCCTGACATATCGCTGACATGACCGCGCAACGCGCGGATCCAACCCTTTTCCGAGACGACGACGGTGATCGGCTCGCGCACCACCATCGCCTCCTCGATCGCGGCCTCGTCGTGCTCCGGCGCCTGGCCAAATCCGGTGCGCCGCTTGCCGAGATCGGTCTTCGGCCCGAAGCTGACCTTCAATTCCTTGATCTGGCCGGCGATGGTGTTCCATTGCTGATCAGTCGAGCCGATGAGCGATTTGACCTTGGTGCGCTCTTCCCGCAGCGCCTTCTCCTCGGCGCGGATCTCCATCTCTTCGAGCTTGCGCAAATTACGCAGCCGCATGTTGAGGATGGCGTCGGCCTGCACGTCGGTAAGCTTGAAGGTCTTCATCAGGACGGGCTTGGGCTCGTCCTGGCTGCGGATGATCTTGATCACCTTGTCGAGGTTGAGATAGGCGATCAGATAGCCGCCGAGCATCTCCAGCCGGTGCTCGATCTCCGCCAGCCGGTGTTTGGAGCGCCGCACTAACACGTCGCGCCGATGGTCGAGCCATTCGCGCAAAACCTCGGCGAGGCCGAGCACTTGGGGAATGCGGCCTTTCACCAGCACATTCATGTTGAGCGGAATGCGGTTTTCGAGCTCGGTGAGCTTGAACAGCGACTCCATCATCAATTCGGCGTCGACCGTGCGCGCACGCGGCTCGATCACCAGCCGCACGTCCTCGGCCGATTCATCGCGCACATCGGCGACCAGCGGCAGCTTTTTCTCGTTGAGCAGTTCGGCGATCTTCTCGACCAGGCGCGACTTCTGCACCAGCCACGGCATTTCGGTGATGACGACGACATAGGTGCCGCGGCCGGTGTCCTCGGTCGCCCAGCGCGCGCGCACGCGGAACGAGCCGCGGCCGGTGCTGTAGGCTTCCGCGATCGCCTCCGGCGGATCGACCACCAGACCGCCGGTCGGGAAGTCCGGGCCCTTGACGTATTTGAGCAGGGTGCGGCTGCGCGCCTTCGGATTGTCGATCAGGAACAGCGCCGCGTCGCATAATTCGGCCGCGTTGTGCGGCGGTATCGAGGTCGCCATGCCGACCGCGATGCCCTGCGACCCGTTGGCCAGCAGATTGGGAAACGCCGCCGGCAGCACCACAGGTTCTTCGCCGGTACCGTCGTAGCTCGGCCGGAAATCGACCGCATCCTCATCGATACCGTCGATCAGCAGGCGCGCCACTTCAGTGAGCCGCGCCTCGGTGTAGCGCATGGCGGCGGCGTTATCGCCGTCGATGTTGCCGAAATTGCCCTGCCCGTCCACCAGCGGATAGCGCTGGGCGAAGTCCTGCGCCAGCCGCACCAGGGCGTCGTAGATCGCTTGGTCGCCGTGCGGATGGAAATTTCCCATCACGTCGCCGACAACCTTGGCGGATTTCTTGAAGGCGGCGCCGGGGTCGAGGCGCAACAGGCGCATGCCGTAGAGAATGCGCCGGTGCACCGGTTTGAGCCCGTCGCGCGCATCCGGCAGCGCGCGATTCATGATGGTCGACAGGGCGTAGGCGAGATAGCGCTCCTCGAGCGCCTCGCGCAGTCCAACCTCTTCAACCGCCCCCTTCTCGGGGGGAATCAGTCTCTTGCCCATAATTGATAGCTACTGCGTCATTCCGCGATGAACAAGCGATGAACATCCCGGCCATCTAATCTTCGAAATTTGATCTGTATCATTACCACCTTACGAGGCGCTACGGCGTTATCTAGCGCGCAACTACAGTGGTATGAGCTTTATTGAGATGCAGGACCGGCTGCTGCGGCTTCCCCCGCTTCTGCTGGGTTTTGCCTGACCGGCTTGTTTTTCTGGCTCGCTATGTGCTCGAACCGCACCGGCTCGCATTTTTCGACGCGCGACAACCGCTGATTTCGGCGGTCAGCGCATCTGGCGTTTCCGCCCAAGCCGCCTGACGGCTGGGCTTGCGCAGTCGGCCAGACAACAATCGGGCCGGCGGCTTGCGCCCGCCGGCCCGTCAATCCAAACGCTCGTGGCGCCCTTACCTCTACCAACGGCGCCAGCGCCGCCAGTGACGGTAACGAGCTCGGCGCCATTGAGCTTGTACGACCGACGAAGTTGCGTCGGCTGCCGAGCCGATCGCCTGGCCGTTCGTTGGAGCCGCTTGCGTGGCCGGCATGCTGATGAGGCCAAGAGCTATGGCCAACATCGTTGCGACTAGTGTTCTTCGCATTAAGTTCACCTCCTCTCCTTCCGCTTCAGCAATTGCGTCAGGACGACGGTTAGGCGTCGTTCGCCTACTTAATGCACGGCGACCAAAGTCAGTTCCATGGTCGTCGCTGTACCATTCGTCCGAATGGGCTTATGCTGCATCAAGGAACTACCCAACACAAGCATCCTAGTTCATTGATCCAGGTCAATAACAGCTCCGGCCGTCTGAACTGATCCGACCGCTGTCGAAGGCGGCTTTGCTCAGCCAATTCAAGATTTCGAGACCGACCTGTTCATCCTACGTTCATAAACTGCGGACCAGCTCGGAGCTGCCGTCGAAGACAATGTGTCGCGGTAGCTGTGCGACGTGCGGCATTTCCGCCCACAACCCGCAAAACATCATCGACCGCCCGCTGACAGCCGGTGGCCGGTCCGACCCCTCGTCGAACGGTAATCCATTCAGTCGGTCGCGTTGCGTGAACGGACCATTGATTCATGGTAGACTTTAATAAACGGAGAAAAGATTTTGTAGATGACGTTCTTTGCAACCAGCGTGTCGTGCAAGGCCAGATAGTCGATGCCGGTGTAGATGAAGCAATTCATCGCGTCCTGTGGCGTCTCGACGATGGGCTCGCCCTTGATATTGAACGACGTGTTGACCAGGACCGGCACGCCGGTCAGCTTGTCGAATTCCATGAGCAGATCATACATCCGCTCGTTCTGTTCCGGCCGGACGGTTTGGACGCGGGCGGTGCCGTCGACGTGGACGATCGCCGGAATGCGGTCCTTCCATTCCGGGCGAACATGCTTGGCGCGCAGCATGAACGGTGATTCGTCCTCGCCAACGAAAATGTCCTTGGCCCTTTCATAGGGCACGATCGGCGCAAACGGACGGAAGGCCTGCCGGAACTTCACCCGCTTGTTCAGGATGTCCTTCATCTCGGCCCGGCGCGGGTCGCCCAGGATGCTCCGATTGCCGAGCGCGCGCGGACCGAATTCGGAGCGACCCTGGAACCAGCCGCACACGTTACCCTCCGACAGCAGCTTTGCCGTTTCGCTGCAGATGCTTTGGCCGGGCCCGTTGAACGTCTTGCGGGTGACCAGCAGCGGATTGCCGGCGCGCTGTACGACATCATCCGTGTGCGTAACGCCGAGCGTCGCCTCCTTCATCACGAATGCGCGCGAGTTTTTCTGAATTGCCAGGTGGCCATAATAGGCGCAGCCAATCGAGATTCCGTTGTCGCCGGCGGCGGGCTGGATCCAGACATTGTCGAATCCCGCCTCGCGCACGATGCGTCCGTTCGCGATGCAGTTGAGCGCCACGCCACCGGCGAGGCACAGGTTCCTGGCGCCGGTCGTTTCACGCAGCCATCGCGCGCGTTCGAGCAGCACTTTCTCGGTGTCGTCCTGAATGCGCCACGCCATGTCTTCCCAATGTTTCATGGCCGGACTCGCTTCCCACTTCTTGTCGTCCGGCGTCCAGGGCTGGTTGAATTCCACGCCCCACTCAGGAACACACAACTCGCCATTCTTGAACTCGATCAGCGGCTTTATGCCGTTGGGGCGGCCATAGGGCGCGAGGCCCATCACCTCTCCGCACTTGTTCCAGTCGGCAAAAATGTAACTCGAGACGCGGCTATAGAGCGCTCCGAGGCCTTCCATATGGAAAAACTCGTCGCTCAGAAGTCCGCGGCAGGGTTGCAGCCACACTTTTTTCAGTGTCTCGAGTTTGCTGCCCTTGAACTTGTAGTAACTCTCGGATTCGCGGGCGAGCGGATTG
>Ga0208355_1000718_pt1 | contig 14887 bp, 13 predicted proteins | sample NGESurdeep072012_6_FD_184458 | JGI IMG/M metagenome (GOLD analysis project Ga0208355, IMG submission 184458) | Arctic peat soil microbial communities from Barrow, Alaska - NGEE Surface sample 210-3 deep-072012 (SPAdes) | ecosystem: Environmental > Terrestrial > Soil > Wetlands > Peat ... | reverse complement strand
TCCAACCACCTTAGGAAACCTCGAAAACCCAATATCCATGTCGCTTCAAGCCACATTTCCCATTAGATTCATCCACTCGATTTCCTGATGAGCCATTTTTATCAAATCATTTAGTTTAGTGTCGCCCCAGCTTCCAGCTAAAGAAAAAGTCCAAAGCCCGTCATAATCTCTCAAAGCGTAGGAAATATCTGTAATTGTAGCTGCCTTGGTCTTCCCTCCGCTTTCTAACACCATTTTGGACGCCTGAACCGCCTCGGAAACGAGCCGCAGTCCGTCTTGAGGCCGCAATGGTTCAAGCGAAAACCGGACCTGTCGCCTTGACGATTCCAAGTTGCATCCAAATGTTGCGCTTAGGATATCCGCTGCACATTCAGGATTGCATCCTCCAGAGTCCAAACCCCACGCGTTACTGTTTCTGCATACCCCACATTCCGATTTAAAATCATTTCTTTTAAAGAATGTTGCAGTGACAGACTCGTCAGTAAGGCTGTCGGGGGAAATCATATCGAAACTCTGTGCTTGCGACTGATGCCCCACAGCGAGCATGACACCGACCGAGATCAGAATGGACACGAACGAGCAGTTGTAGCGCTTGCATTTCATCACACCGCTCCTTGATCAGTTTAACTCGATCCTTCTTGAACGTCCTATCAATGACGAGCAGAACCTATCCCACTGCGCGCGTACCTGAAATAGGACATTGATCAACATCAACCAAGTTGCCAGTTAATGAAGCGAAGGTGGCGAGCACGCGGTTAATCGAACCGTCGACGACGCCACTCCGACCCGCCGCGCAATCTCGCGCGTCGACATCCCGGCGTTCTTCAATCTCTCAGGCAATCGCGCATATGGCGCATCGACATCCTCTCCATCGGCATCGGGCCCCTCCTTGGCAAAGCCGAAAGAGTGGACCCTAAACAGGCCGGAAGAGGTGCCCATCCCCGAGCGATTTCAGCTCGGCATCGTGAGCGAGATCATCTCGGAATGATGGGCGATTTCATTTCGCAATCGCGGGCGATTTAAAATCGGAATGGTGGACGATTTCGCTCGGAATCAGCAACCAAATGAATTCGATGTTTCTTGTCCGTTGAGTCGAGATTGGAGCCAGCAAATCTAATTCCAACAATTTCTCGAGTACAGAATTAAAAATTCTGCCGTCATTGAGGCTCGTATTCAAAAAGTCATCACACCCTAATGAAAGCCATTTAGCTCGGCACTAGCGTTTATTTTTTGTTCAATATTGTTACACTCATGATCCGCTTGATGATGCCATTGCGGACAATGGCTTCGACTCGGCAAGTGGGGCCTTCTACGGCGGAGAGACCTATATCCCTAATGGGGCAGACTTTCGCAATTTCTTGTCCGATGGAGCTTTCTGCGGAGAAAAAACAATTGTCACCGTTTGGTCCGACCGCGCTGTCCCCATTTCCGCCGTGACTAATCGCGCGGCCTGAAATGGCCTCACCCACGCACACGATATTCGCAGCCTCAGTTGGACCAGACGTTGAACCAATACCCAACGCTAAGCTGGAAATAACCACACATGCACGCATAGTCCAGCCTCACGGATCGATAGGTGCCTTTCAATAACACAGAGCACGAAAACTCTCCATGTTGACCTCGTACCACTGGCTCCGGTATTAGCATCGATTCCATCTCATCGAGATAGTTCCCAAGTTTCCTCCGCATCTCGGCATTGGCAAGCGTAATCGTTTCAACCGAAACCCTTTTGAACAACTTATCAAACTCGCGCGAGGAAATGCCGATGTGATTCGCCAGATTCGACAACGCGTCGGGTTGCGTAGTAAACTTCATTCCGGACGCCTTGCTGCTCTTTAAAAACGAACGAATTGCCCTGTCTTTTTTGATACGCATTTCTTTCTCCAGAAGACCCATTTTAATTTTCCGTCTGTTGCAAAGTAAGAGTTCGCACTTTCACCACCAATCGCTAATCAATTCCGACTACCGATTTCATCCGACATTGCTGCCCCAGTCGAAATGATCGAGCGCTTCAATGGCAAGCGTGAAAGTGCTCAGTTGACCAGCTGTTTTCGAACAAAATCCACTGAAATTCCAAAATGGTCAATTTAGAGCGTCGTATCGAGAAAAGCACTGAAATCCAGTGTTTTTGGCACTTTTTATATAATAAACGAGTCGTCAATGGCCGCTTTTCCATGAATAAATCAACCGAACTGATTATGCGAAGTGTTTGATGCACACGCTAACGTTCGTCGTGTCATGGCTGAGCAACTGAGCACTGAGCACATTGCCCATTCGCGGCTATTTTTGTAACCCCAGGCGTTTCCGTGTAATTTGCCATCTGGCACCTTGCTTCACATAAGCCGCCTGAAACCCAATTTTCGAAGCGTCCTCCATTAGTCTGGGACGCCCGCCGAGCGACGCCAAAGCACACGCCGATGCACACAGCGTATTTTCGCGCAAACTCAATCGTCCAACAAGAGCAGACTTCGGTGCAACGCTATTGCGGATAAGCATTCTCGTGCGCGCCGGCTCGGTGGCCGGATAGCCATCTCATCCTCGCACGACGTGCGTTTAAGCGGTACGGACCAGTTCGGCAATATCGTCCAATGGGCCGGCCTCCACGAAAATCGTACTCGGGTTGACGCTTGATTTCGGTCGCCAGATCATTCTCACCTCATTTTGGTACGCGTATCGAAAATGCTTGCTGAAACCGGGAATCAGCTGTTCGCGGCAAACTTGATAGGGGTCATAATACTGGACCGGCCCCATCAAGGGCTCTGCGTCCACGGAGGCGGCCATCGCAATGTTCAAGCGACGTGCAAACTCATCCTGATTGTGGATTAAAAGAGCCGCGTCTGCCTCGAAATCATGGAACATCCGAAGGTCGAAATATGAAGACAGGCACAGCACGTAGAATGGCCGCACATCCATGTAGCGAAACAGCTCAAGGGGCTGAACGGGCATTTCTTCCTCCGAACCATCCGGGGTCCGACGGCCGTAGAGCTTGAAAGCCATCTGCTCGTTGGGCGTGATTGCCGAATGCTGCAACTCGTTGTCGATTTGCGCGGCGTTCAAGGACGGATCGGCGTAGCCGGATGCTGGCGCAATCCGGAATTTGCCATTTGTCAGCGCGCTTTCGAGGTGAGTGAACTTCCCGAAGCGCACCAACCCATTTGGGGCTAAAGACGGCGCAACTATTGTGAGGCGCGGAGCCGCATAGGCTGCGCTCGCTTTGGCGCGAATGTCGGCTTCGTCAAAATTGATTCCGCTCCCACCGGAACGTAAGCGGAATTCCTCCCGGAGCTCCATATAAATGCTAAGGAAGAACTCGCGGCGCACCGGGTCGCTGGGCCTCACAACCGCGCCGGTCGCGTCAGTCGTCCAAAAATTTCCAACGATATCGCCTTCCCGACCGGCTAAGCGGTCGTCGTGGATGTGACGGAGGTAGCGGGTCCGCCTATACGCTGCAACACGAGCTTCGAGATATGATTTCGGGTTGTTTAGAAAGTCTTGAACACGATCCTGGGGCATGCGTGTGAATATACTCGCATTCGAGCTTCCTTGTCAGTTCAAGTGAATGTTCACTTCCGAGATGCTGTTTGTCGAGGGTTTTGTCTCACACAAGCTCTATCCAGAACAACAAACGGCGGTCCAAAGTAATGGATTCTGATAGAAGATCGACTGGAACGCGCACCGATCGTGATGTCACGGCAAACTACGATGCCATCGTGACCGTCGAGAGGAAGATCCAATGATCCGCTTCGTACTGAGCTTCATACTGATATGTGCAGTCGCGATCGGCTTTATTGCCTATCAGCCTGCAAGCGCACAGGAGCCTTCGACTGAAGATGTCGTGAAAGCCCTCGTTCCCACTAAGAAGCTTCGTGCGCCGCGCGGACTCGCCATCCAAGGCGAGGACAAGCTTCCGTCGATCAACCTATATATTTCCTTTGCATACGACTCCGACAGGCTTACGACCGAAGGTTTGCTGACATTGAAGCGCTTGGGAGCGGCACTCAAGGACTCACGGCTAAACGAATATCGATTCAGAATCGCGGGGCACACGGATGCAAGGGGGTCAGTCGAGTATAATCAGAAATTGTCTGAGCGCCGGGCCGAGGCAGTCCGCAATTATCTTGTGTTCCAATACGATATCGAGCCAGATCGCATCGAGACTGTAGGTTTTGGCAAGACCCAACTTCTGGATCCTTACAGTTACAGGCCGCATATCGCGCTAGCGGTTTTTCTAGGACTAGTGATCGCATTGGGCGCCGATCTCGTCGACCTGGCTAATGAAGCTGAGAATTTTTGCCCAGGTCGCAGTCGTTGTGATTGAGACCGTGTTGACGCCGGTGAAATTGGCGATGCCCTTCGGCGTGTTAGACGTACCATCGCCCAGCATTCCCTTTGCGTCGATCGCATTTGCGAGCACCGCAGCGAGATCGTTGCGGACAATCTGTTCGATCGCCGGGCTCGCGTTCAACAGCGTGCGGCGGGTATAGCTGGTCATCGCGCCAACTGTTTTCGGCGTGAATTGGACGTCATCGGCGGTCGCGTCCGCTTCCGTTAAGGATGCATCTTCGGCCAACCACTGCGCTGTGCCGGATCCCGTCTGGCGGGGTATGTCAATCGGCGAGCCGACCAGATCACTCAGGTAGGTCGCGCCGAGCGATGCACAAACCAGCTTGCTACGCAGCAGATCGATCCACAGATCGGGGCGATGGGTCTCTTGCACCAGCGGCGCGCCCGTCGATCCGATCAGCCAGGTGCGGCGCTCGACCTGAAACACCTGGTCCGGAACGGCGAGACCTTCGAATTTTCGGCCGCTGCGACGGGAAACTTCGGAGCTGATCTCTTTTTCAAAGCCGATATCGACATCGCCGCCACCAAGATCGCGCGGGAGCATTCCGCGCATCGCCTTAGTGATTATCCGAAGAATCCGCAATTCAAGGCGACGTTCGGCCCGCGAGGGGCACTTGACTGCAAGGCCACGGACAAGGACGACCCGACAGAAGACCCGCGCTTCGGCAAGGTTGGCAAGCAGACCTGCAAGGACACCGGTCCGATCACACGCAAGCGCATGGAAACGATCGAAGAAGAGTTGCTCGCGCGCTCAGTGGATTTCATGGATCGCTCGGTCAAGGCCGGCAAGCCGTTCTTTCTCTGGCACAATACCACCCGCATGCATGTGTTCACGCGGCTTTCGCCCAAGTGGGAAAACAAGAGCGGCTACGGTCTCTACGCCGACGGCATGATGGAACTCGATTATGTGGTAGGCACGTTGCTGAAGAAACTCAATGATCTCGGCATCGCCAACAACACCATCGTGGTGTTCACCTCCGATAACGGCGCCGAGGTAATGAGTTGGCCCGATGGCGGCAATACGCCCTTCAAGGGCGAGAAGGGCACCACCTGGGAAGGCGGCATGCGAGTACCCGGCATCGTGCGCTGGCCCGGCGTGATCAAGCCCGGAACGGTCGTCAACGATATAATCTCCCAGGAAGACTGGTTGCCGACCTTGCTCGCTGCCGCAGGTGATCCAAACGCGAAGGAGAACCTAAAGAAGGGAATGAAAATCGGCGACAAAACCTTCAAGACTCATCTCGATGGCTACAACTTTCTGCCCTTCCTCAAGAGCGAGGTGGCGAAAGGCCCTCGCCGCGAGATTTTCTACTTCGACGACAATGCAAACCTGAATGCGTTGCGCATCGACGACTGGAAACTCAGTTTCAAGGTCATCGAAGGGAATATTGCATCCGCAACGGTCCAGACCCCCAATATGCCGATTTTGATCAACCTGCGGATGGACCCATTCGAACGGTTCTCTAACGGGTCGCAAATGTATTTCCGCTGGGCCGCCGACAAGCTGTGGATGTTTGTGCCGGCACAAGTGATCGTCGGGCAGTTCGTCACCTCGTTCAAAGAATTCCCTCCCAGCCAGAAGTCGGGTTCTTTCAGCGTGGATCAAGTGCTAGAGCAGCTTCAGAACGGACCAAAAAAGCGGAGAATGAAGCGAGTCTCCAAATGGGCATCTGCGGCTATCCGCGGACGGGGCGAGTTTCGTTGCTTAATGCTTAGCTAGTCATCGCCGCAGATTGATGTTGTACGAATACTGATGTCTGCTTTTTGCACATCGCGACATGTGGCCCTGAAATGGATGTTGGTCGCTTTCGGGGAATAGCGGACATCGCAAATCGTCCGCCCGGGCGCATTTATGAGTTCACGGCCCAGGTTGCGCACAGGCGCCATTCAAGCTTCAACTACCGCGCGGCCCGCGCCACCACTCTGGCGGCTGACTTGCCTTGCGCCTCGTCCCCCGTCAGCGCCTTGACCGACACCGCGACAATGCGGTCGATGATCCCGGCGACGTCGTTGAGATCGCACAATCCCTCCGACAGCTTTGTCAATCGCTCGCTGTCGCGGATGGTCTGGTGCGCCATCGCCAGCGCGAAATGCAGGCCCCAATAGAGATCGACCTCGCTGCAATCGGGCAGTGAGCGCCGCATCGCGGCGGCGAATTTGCGCAGATGATCGATTTCGCGATTCTTGATGCGGCGGATCGGCGGCACCGATTCGATCGAAGCCCGGATCATGAAACGTGCCGCCGTCGAGCGCTCGCGGTCGGGGCCGAGGCAGCCGCGCAGCGTCGGCCCTACCAGCGCGCGCAGAATAGAGTCGATATCAGCGCGTCCGCCGCCGGCTTCTTCCGCCGTCTTCAATTCGTTGAGCCGCTCGCGGTTGGTGGCGAGGCTGCGGGTCACGAACAGTTCGGCGATCAGTTCGTCCTTGGAGCCGAAATGATAGTTCACCGCCGCGAGATTGACGTCGGCGGCGGCGACGATGTCGCGCAGCGTGACGTCGGCAAAACCGCGATCGGCGTAAAGCCGCTCGGCGGCGCTGAGGATCGCGGTCCTGGTGTGATCCGAAGCCATGTCATGGGACCTATGCGGAGCGAATTTGGGACATTGCAATTCAAACAGTTGTATGAAACTATGGTTTGAAGGCTGGAATGTCAATGCGCATGACGCATTGCCGCTCCTGCGAATGCCACGCCGGCCGCCATCGCAGCGCTGATAAGAGCGATAAATAGTCTTGCGGTGAACGGGCGGCGGGCAGACAGTGCCGCCAACAATTTTTCGCCCAAAAATGTGAGGAACGCCCAATGGACTTCAACATGTCTGACCGCCAAAAAGAATGGCTCAACCGGGTGCAGTCGTTCATGACCAAGCACGTCCGGCCCGCGGTGCCGGTCTACCGGCAGCAGGACGAGGCAGGCGAGCGCTGGAAGGTGATCCCGATCCTGGAGGAATTGAAGAAGAAGGCCCGGGCGGAAGGGCTGTGGAATATGTTCATGCCGCCGTCGTCACATGAGGACGACGAATTCCGCGGCGCGGGATTGAGCAATCTGGAATACGCGCCGCTGGCCGAGGAAATGGGCCACATCGGCTGGGCCTCCGAAGTGTTCAACTGTTCGGCGCCGGATACCGGCAACATGGAAGTGCTGATGCGCTACGGCTCCAAGGAGCACAAGAAGCAGTGGCTGAAGCCGCTGATGAACGGCGAAATCCGCTCCGCATTCCTGATGACCGAGCCCGCGGTGGCATCGTCGGATGCGACCAATATCGAAACCAGCATCGTGCGCGACGGCGACCATTACGTCATCAACGGCCGCAAGTGGTGGTCGTCGGGCGTCGGCGATCCGCGCTGCAAGCTCGCGATCGTGATGGGCAAGACCGATCCCAAGGCGGCGCGCCATCAGCAGCAGTCGCAGATCCTGGTGCCGCTCGACACCAAGGGCATCAAGATCGAGAAACTGCTGCCGGTATTCGGCTTCGACGACGCGCCGCACGGCCACGGGCAAGTGTTGCTGGACAACGTCCGCGTTCCCGCCAGCAATATTCTGCTCGGCGAGGGCAGGGGTTTCGAGATCGCGCAAGGCCGTCTCGGTCCCGGCCGCATCCATCACTGCATGCGCACCATCGGCAAGGCCGAGGAAGCGCTGGAGAAGATGGTGAAGCGGCTGTCGTCGCGCACCGCGTTCGGCAGGAAGATCATCGAGTATTCGATCTGGGAGCAGCGCATTGCCGAGGCCCGCACCGACATCGAGATGAACAGGCTGCTGTGCCTCAAGGCCGCCGACATGATGGACAAGGTCGGCAACAAGACCGCGCAGCTCGAGATCGCCATGATCAAGGTGGCGGCGCCCAACATGGCGCTGAGGATCATCGACAACGCCATTCAGGCGTACGGCGCAGCCGGCGTCTCCGACGATGCCGGCCTGGCGCGGGACTATGCCTCGATGCGCACGATGCGGCTGGCGGACGGACCGGACGAGGTCCACAACCGCGCCATTGCCAGACTTGAACTTCGGAAGTATGCAAACGCTCCCACTACGCACTAACGGGAGCCCACAAATGGCGCTCCCCAAGAAATCCGAGGGAGCGTCATCGTGGCCGAGGGCGTCAGGAAAGACGAGGAATTTTCGGGCACCAAGCCCGTCGAGGAGCGGCATCGGATCGATGAACTGCGCCTCGACGGCTGGATGCGCGAGCACGTCGAAGGCTATCAGGGACCGCTGACCGTCCTGCAATTCAAGGGCGGTCAGTCGAACCCGACCTACCGGCTCGATACCCCCGGGCGCTCCTATGTGATGCGCCGCAAGCCGTTCGGAAAACTGCTGCCGTCGGCGCATGCGGTCGATCGCGAATTCAAGGTCATTGCCGCGCTGAGCAAGCAGGGATTTCCGGTCGCCAAGGCCTATGCGCTATGCACCGACGACGCGGTGATCGGGGCGGCCTTCTACATCATGTCGATGGAAGAGGGCCGGGTGTTCTGGGATCCGACGCTTCCGAGGCAGACCCCGCAGGCGCGGCACGCCATTTTCACCAGCAAGATCGAGACCCTCGCCAGGCTGCATCAATACGATCCGCAGGCGATCGGGCTTGGCGATTTCGGCAAGCCGGGAAATTATTTCGCGCGTCAGGTCGATCGCTGGACCAAGCAGTACCGCGCTTCCGAAACCGAACACATTCCCGAAGTGGAAAAACTGATCGAGTGGCTGCCGCGCACCATGCCGCAACAGGAACGCGTCTCGATCGTTCACGGCGACTATCGCCTCGACAACATGATCTTCCACCCCACCGAGCCGCGGGTGCAGGCGGTGCTGGACTGGGAGCTGTCGACGCTCGGCGATCCGATGGCTGACTTCACCTATCTTCTGATGCAATGGACCATGCCCGGCCTCGCCAATGCCGATCTGAAGGCGCTGAATATTCCGAGCATGGAAGAGGCGGCGAAAATCTATTGCAAGGTCACCGGCAGCGCCGTTCCCGACCTGAACTGGTATTTTTCCTACAACCTGTTCCGGCTCGCCGGCATTACGCAGGGCATCGCGGGGCGGATCCGCGATGGCACCGCGGCCAGCGCGAAGGCGATGGAGTCAGCGAAGCGCACGGTGCCGCTGGCGAAGGCGTCCTGGGAATACGCGCAGAAGGCCGGCGCGAAATGACAAAGGGGCGCGATCGTCGGATCGCGCCTTTTTCATTTTGTCGTCATTCCGGGACGCGCCTCTTGGCGCGGACCCGGAATCCATCTCCCGGTCGTGGTTATGGATTCCGGGCTCGCTCGTTTCACTCGCGCCCCGGAATGACGCCAATATTCGGAGTGATGGAAGAGCCTAAATCGGCTTGCCCGCATACGGCATCGACGCGGTGAGACCGCCGTCGACCGGGATCGCCTGTCCGTTGACGTAGGACGCGTCGTCGCTGGCGAGAAACAATCCCATCGCCGCCAGTTCGTGCGGCTGGCCGGCGCGTTTTAGTGGGTTGAGCTGGCCGATCTTGCCGTCGGTGCCGCGCTGCCTGGCATTGTCGAAGATCGGTTTTGTCATCCCGGTCTCGATCAGGCCGGGACACACGGCGTTGATCCGCACCCCGGTGCCCGATAGCGAATAGGCCGTGGTCTGCACCAGGCTGATCACGCCGGCCTTGCTCGCCGCATAGGGGTGACCGCTGGCGCCGGACTTCAGGCCCGCCACCGACGCCGTGCAGACGATCGCACCGTATTTCTGTTTGATCATGTGCGGCATGGAATGCTTGATCGCGAGGAACGGGCCGATCAGATTGATGCGCAGGATTTCCTGCCAGTGTTCCACGGTCTGCTCGGCGAGCGGTATCAGCCCGCCGCTGATACCGGCATTGGCCCAGATGGCGTCGAGCCGCCCGTAGGCGGAAACCGCTCTGTCGATGAAGGCCATGACGTCTTTTTCCGAGCCGGCATCGGCCATCACGGCCTCCGCGGTGCCGCCGGCCTTGCGCACCTGCTCGACGGTTTCCTTGACGCCTTCGGCGCGATCGACCGCGATCAGCTTTGCTCCCTCTTTGGTGAACAGCAGCGACGCCGCGCGCCCAATGCCGCTGCCCGCGCCGGTGATGATGACGGATTTGCCTTCGAGGCGGCCCATGAGTTCCTCCTTGCTTGATTTTGGCGCTTGCCGCCGTACGGAATTTTAGGTCGATAGCATCAAGACGAAGTCACTTGAGGCAATCTGCGCGCTGACGTACAGCGACGTCGAACAGTATTGAAGGGTTCTTGCGATGTCCAATCCGGCCCAACAATTCGTCGCGCAGCATTCCGTTGCCACCGGCGTGGTCGCGACAAGGTGGTGGTGGGTGCGTCACGCGCCGGTTCGCGAGGATAACGGCTGCATCTACGGGCAGAAGGACCTTGGCTGCGATACCAGCGACCGCGTGGTATTTTCCGCGGTCGGAAAAATCCTGCCGCGCGACGCGGTCTGGTACGCCAGCAACCTGAAACGGACGCATCAAACCGCTGACGCGATCTGGTCCGCGGGATTTCCGAGGCCCGCCACGATGCAGCACGAAGCGGCACTCGCCGAACAGCATCTCGGCGAATGGCAGGGAATGAACCGCGCGGCGTTCCTCGCCAGCCGGCCGATCGGCAGCCACTGGTTCGCGCCGATCGACGACCCGGCGCCGGGCGGCGAGAGTTTCATGGATCTCTACAACCGCGTTCGAGGCGCGATCGAGCGGATCAATGCCGAACACGCCGGCAGGGACGTGATTGCCGTTGCGCATGGCGGAACGATCAAGGCGGCGATTGGCCTGGCGCTCGGCAACCAGCCCGAGCGCGGCCTCGCCTTCGACATCGACAATTGTTCGGTGACGCGGCTCGATCATCTCGCAAGCGCCGGCCATAGCGGCTGGCGGCTGCCGATGGTCAACCAGCAGCCGTGGATCGCGGACGCCTCGCACAACGACATGCACCAGCCGGTCGGGCCGGAAATCGCCCCGGTGAGCAAACTCGCCTGAAGTTACGCGTTCATTCGGTTGTCGAAGCCCGCGAACGTTGGTTAGCTTGAATTGAAATGAAACCGGCGCATCCGCCGCCGGGTCAATATTTGGGGGAGTGAGACATGACCTTGTTTGATATGTCGGGAAAAGTCGCCGTCATCACCGGCTCCTCGCGCGGTATCGGCCGCGCCATCGCCGAACGGATGGCCGAGCATGGCGCCAAAGTGGTGATCTCGTCGCGCAAGCAGCAGGTCTGCGACGAGGTGGCCAAGGCGATCAACGACAAGGCCGGCAAGCAGGTCGCCCTCGCAGTGGCCGCGAACATCTCGACCAAGGATGATCTGAAACACCTCGTTGAAGAAACCAACCGCGTGTTCGGCAAGATCGACACGCTGGTCTGCAACGCCGCGTCGAATCCCTATTACGGGCCGCAGGCGGGAATCTCCGACGACCAGTTTCGCAAGATTCTGGACAACAACATCGTCGCCAATCACTGGCTGATCAGCCTCGTGGCGCCGCAGATGATCGAGCGCAAGGACGGTTCGATCACCATCATCTCCTCGGTCGGCGGCCTCAAGGGCTCGACGGTGCTCGGCGCCTACGCGATTTCGAAAGCCGCCGACATGCAGCTGGCGCGGAATCTTGCCTGCGAATACGGCAAGCACAACATCCGGGTCAACTGCATCGCGCCGGGCCTGATCAAGACCGATTTTGCCAAGGCGCTTTGGGACAATCCGGAGACGCTGAAAGCATCCACCGCGCGCTCGCCGCTCCTGCGTATCGGCGAACCCGATGAAATCGCCGGCGCCGCGGTGTTTCTGGCTTCGACGGCCGGGACTTTCATGACAGGGCAGACCATCGTCATCGACGGCGGCGCTACGATCAGCTGAGCGCGAGAGAGTGTAACGCGCGCGCTGCCCGCTCGGTGTCATCGTCCGCGAAAGCGGACGATCCAGTAAACGCAGCTGTCCCCATTAGCAAAGATGTCACGGCGTACTGGATGCCCCGCTTTCGCGGGGCATGACGGCGGAGGTCACTCCACCACCGCGTAAACCAGGCTGCGCACCAGCGTGCGGAAATATTCGCGCTGGCCGGGGCCCTGCGACATGAACACCGCAAACAGCTCTTCCCTGGGATCGATCCAGAAGAACGTTCCGGCCATCCCGCTCCAGAAGAACTGACCGACCGAGCCCGCGAACGGCGCCATGCCTTCCAGGGTTCGCACCGCGAAGCCGAGGCCGAAGCTGTGACCGGGCGGCACCAGATGGCTCTCGACCTTGACCTTGGGGCCGAGATGGTCCGACGCCATCAGTTGCAGCGTCTTGCGGCCGATGATCCTGTTGCCGTCGAGCACGCCGCCGTTCAGCAGCATCTGGCAGAACCGTGCGTAGTCCATGGTGGTCGAGACCAGGCCGCCGCCGCCGGATTCCATGACCGGCTTTTCAAGCATGTTGAAGAGCTGCACCTTCTCGCCGGTCCAGGGATCGGTCGGGAATGGCTCGGCGAGACGATCCGCATTCTCGGCGCCGGTATGAAAAGCGGTCTCGGCCATTTGTAGCGGCGCGAGAATTCGCTCGGTCAGGAACGCACTCAGCGTCTTGCCGGAAACGACTTCGATGATGCGGCCGAGAATGTCGGTGGAGCGGCTGTAATTCCACTCGGCGCCCGGCTGGCACATCAGCGGCAGGCTCGCGACCAGGGCGGCATGTTCGGCATTGCTGATCTTGCGGCTGCGCAGCCGCGACTGCTGATACAGCTGCTGCACCAGGCCGTTACCGGTATGATCGTAAGTGATGCCTGAGGTGTGCCGCAGCAGATCCTGAATCGTGATCGGCCGCTTTAGCGCTACCAACTCAAGCTTGCCGTTGTTCTCGACGCCGACTTTCTGATCGGCAAATTCGGGAATGTATTTCGCGACGGGATCGTTGAGCAGGAAATGGCCTTCTTCCAGCAGCATCATGATGCCGACCGAGACGATCGGCTTGCTCATGGAGAAGATGCGGAAGATCGAATTGTGCGCCATCGGCGTCGAGGCTGCGGGATTTTGCCTACCCAGCGCCTCGAACCAGCCGATCTGACCGCGGCGCGCCACCATCATGGTCACGCCCGGCGTGGTTCCCTTGTCGATGTCGCGCTTGAACGCATCCGACATGCGCTGCAGTCGAATGGACGACAGCCCGAGCGATTCCGGTTTTGTCTGGGGGAGCGGCGGGGTCTGCGGGGCGGGGCTGTGCTTGGCGGCGGTCTGCGCGGTCATGGGTCTCTCCCTGGCTCTCATCGTTTGCCGGACGGGCAATATCCATCGGCGGCGGCGCTGAAGTCTGACGCAGAATTTTCGGCTTGAACAGGGCGTTTCCCGCAAAGCGTCAGCCGGTTTGTTGCGCAAGCCATGGCCGCCCGGTCAGGCGCGGTTAACCGCTTCGCCCTTGCAATCGGGGCGTTGCCTATGCTTGAAACGGCGCGGATCGGCGGCGACGCGGGTTCCCTGTAGGAGTGTAGCTCAATTGGTAGAGCACCGGTCTCCAAAACCGGGGGTCGCAGGTTCGAGCCCTGCCACTCCTGCCAGCTAAAACAAGCACTTACCGGATGGCGCCCAGACGACCCCTTGGCAGGGGTAACGGATGGGGTAACATTTCAGCGGAAGCAAGGGGCGCCGCAGGCCACAAAACGCTCCAGCGGCCACGGCTAGGTCGGCACGGGGCATGCCAGCGGCGGAGCGGCGGTGCCGGGCGCGGTCCTTCTGCAGCCCTCGGTCAAATACTTCCCATGGGAAATGTTAGTCTAGCCTCCAGTGATGCGGCGGGCCGTCAGGTCCTGACATCACACCAGCGGCGGCCCCAGCTGAGACCGTCGCCCTTTGCTGGCGATACTGCTGGAAGTTCGCGCGGCACTGCGTGTAGGCGTCGGGCCGTGTGTTGTTGCGGTCGGCAATGATCTTCCGACAGCTTTGGTCATCTGCCATCTCCGCGCGCTCCAGCGCGCTCTGACAGCCACACAGCGCTAGCCCGAACAACGCCGCCGAAACCTTCTTCATTTTCGCTCCCCCACCACGCAAGGAGTATTTAGCAATCAGAGGCAATACGCAAGCCTTGGTGGTACCAAGTGGGACGGCACACGCGAAGGTTATGTCGGGCCACGCCAAGCGGCCCGATCCACCGCCCGCGACGACGAAAACGGCAGACCGGACCTTTGGTCGCGACCAGGCGCGTGTGGTCGTGTGCCCGCTATCCGTCGGAGAAAGGAGCAAAGCCGGACAACGGGCCGATGCCCGCCGCGCCGTGGAGATCAGCCGCGGGCTCTGCGCTGTTGATGTGGCCACCTGCGCAGTGGGACCGCCCGGCCCTGAACTAGCTGGATGCGGGGAAGCGATTCCGCGGAAAGTGCCCGATTTTACTGGCCATAGGGGGCCTACGGTGCCGCCACACACAGGCGCGCCAGCGGGGCGAGAAAGGCTGCCTCTAGCAGCCTGTCGGACTTAACGGGATAGGAATCGTTTCGGTGCGATGATTCTCCATTGCAGCGAATGTCGTCCCGATGAATAATTTCCGCACGATTGACCGCCAGACCGGATTTCTTCTGCCGCCGTCGGTAGA
>Ga0208355_1000717_pt1 | contig 14892 bp, 14 predicted proteins | sample NGESurdeep072012_6_FD_184458 | JGI IMG/M metagenome (GOLD analysis project Ga0208355, IMG submission 184458) | Arctic peat soil microbial communities from Barrow, Alaska - NGEE Surface sample 210-3 deep-072012 (SPAdes) | ecosystem: Environmental > Terrestrial > Soil > Wetlands > Peat ... | reverse complement strand
TGATTGACGATATCCCGGCCGCCTTGCGGGGAGATAGTGCATTTTTCCGGGCCGGGGGATGTCCGGTTGCGCGGCTTGGGCAGGAGCGGCGACAATCCTGCACTGATCGTGCCTACGGAAACTCGCGCCGCGAATGCCGGAGAAAGTGTGCGTCAGATGCAGCGCGGCGGGCGGGGCGCCCACCTGCAATTACGGCTGGCTGCTGGCGCCGGCGTTACTGGTATACCCGTGCCCCTACTACATCGCGTCAGCGGACCCGCGTTATCGTCATTATCGTCATTCTATCGAGCCCGTCATGCTCATTCTCGCGGTCTGCGCGGTGGCCTCAGCTATGAAACATGGCCCCTATACAGTCACGGTACGCAAGCGTCCAGCGGCGTTATAGTGAAGGAGAAGCCGTGCCGAGGCCCCTTACAGACCGAATCCGAAGCGCTGCCTGCCTGGCCGCGCTGCTCCTCTTTTTGTTCGCGCCGTCGTGCCGGCGTGGGCAGAACAAAGTTCAGGACGTGGCTTACGTCTCCGCGCCGCAGGTCAACATGCGCGACCGCGTCTCCGTGCTCTACAACAAAACGGGGACGCTCAAGAACGGCGAACGCGTCGAGGTGCTGGAGAGGAACAAGCGGTTCGTCCGGGTGAAAAGCGCGAGCGGCGAAACTGGCTGGATAGAGCAACGATATCTGGTAAGTGAAGACGTGTACCGCGGCTTCGAAAAACTGGCCGTCGAGAACCGCAACGCCCCTGTTCAGGCGCACGGCGTTGCGCGCGCCACATTGAAAATGCACGTCACGCCCGGCCGCGATACGGATTCGCTGATCCAGCTCAAGGAAGGCGACAAACTGGAAATCCTGAAGCGCGCGACCATCGAAAAAGCGCAAACGGCCTTGGCCCAGGCCAGGCCGGCGCCGAAGGCGGCCGCGGCCAAGGAAAAGCGCGGCAAGCGCGGCGCGAGCGAGGAGCCCGCCATCCCCATGGAAGACTGGTCGCTCGCCCGCGACGAGCAAGGACACACCGGCTGGGTGCTGGCGCGCCTGGTGGACGTCGATGTACCGCTCGACGTCGCACAGTACGCGGAAGGGCAGCGCATCGTCGCGTTTTTCATCCTGAACCGAGTTCACGACGAAGAAGCGCCTGCCGGCAGCGACGAAAAAGCGGGCCGCGCACCCCGCGATGTCGCGCAATACCTGGTGTTGCTCACGGAAACGAAAGACGGAATGCCCTGGGACTACGACCAGGCGCGCATTTTTACCTGGAACTTGAAGCGGCATCGCTACGAGACCGCCTACCGCGAGCGCAAACTGTTCGGCGTCTTCCCGGTGACGAACGGCACGCAGGCCTTTGGCAACGAAGGCGTGCTGCCGGTATTCACGCTGAGGGTGAAAGAAGAAGACGGCAGCATACGCGAGAAAAAGTACCGATTGATCGGGCCGATCGTCCGTCGGGTCATGACGCCGGGAGAAGAAGCGGCGGAAAAGGCAGTGCGGATGGCGCGGAAAAAAGCTCGCTGACAGCCGACCAAGTCCCGATTTCCATCGTTGCTATGCACTCAAAACTATCCAAGAAAAGGATAATGGCTGGCGGCAGCCATGAAGAACAGCATGGGGAAGCTGAGGTAGAAGTTCACCCGTGACGCGATGGCAGCGACCTTGGCCATTTGCGCCAGCTTGTCGGGCAAGGGAGCACCGTTCGGATTATCGGTGTGATGCCGAATGAGCTTCTTCTGCACGCGCCAGATCAGTCCCCAGACGTTGAACATCATGAACCAGCCCAGTCCGCCGCCAATGCCGATGCAGAGAACGCGATTGCTCTCCCAGCCCTGGTTGTTAGTGGTCAGATAGCACCAGGCGGCGATGATGACCGCGGCAAATGCGACCGGAGCGACAATTTCAATGCGATGTAATGCGGGCGCAGGGGCCATCAGAACGGCCATCTCAACCAGGAAGGCGAGCGTCCAGAATAGGAAGAAGGTCCAGAAGACGCGCCCGGGCGAGGCGTGGGCATTGTGCGCGTCCAGGGTAGCAAGGTGCATCCAGTAGGTGATGCCGACGAGCACGGTCGCCACCGACGCCCAGCGGAACCACCACAGCGCGCGCGACATGAGCAGCGGATAAATACGCGAGCGAGTGGGCGCGTCCAGTTGCGGCAGGAAACGCGAATTCACCAGGACGAAGAAATAGAGCATTCCGACCCAGAGAATGCCGGCCGTGATGTGGAGCCAGTGCAGCAGGATCATGACGTTGGTGGAAGTGTCCTGGGGAAAGGCGATGAGCGCGGCGATCATCACAGCGGTTCTCCTTGAGTGCTCAGTGCCAAGTGCTCAGTGCTCAGCAGAACCGTTTTATCTGAGCACTGAGCACTCTGCACCGAGCACTCGGTTCCTAAACGGGAGCGGCGCGATTGTAGCAGAGAGCGAATGATGGCTGGCGAGGTTGAAAAGCGCGCGCCGACGCACTATCTTTAGGTGCCCTGCCGGATGTACGCGGAGCTGGCGGACGCGGCCCCGGCAAAGTCGATGGGTGTTTCAACCAAGGAGAGATCGGCAGATGGATAAGCCGGCGCAGAACATCCAGGACTCATTCCTCAACACCGCACGCAAGGACAAGTCCAACATCACCATTTACCTGCTCAGCGGGGTGAAGCTGACGGGCAGGATCCGTTCCTTCGACAAATATTCGGTCGTGATGGAGACCAACAACCAGGAACAGTTGATCTTCAAACACGCGATCTCGACCGTCGTGATGGCCAAAGGAATGCACATGGCGCACGAGCGTCCGCTGGGCGAAGCGCGGCCGGCGTCGGACGAGGCGAAGCCGCCCGCACCGGCGGCGCCGGAGAGCAGCGAGCCGGCGCCCGTGCCTTCGGGCACACAGGCGTAGCAGCCTCCGTTGGCTCGCCCGCATTCCAAGCGCAGTGTCCCAACGCAATCGGGGAGAGGTGTGTCCGGCGGACCGGAGAAGGTCTTCCTGGTCGGACTGGATTACCGCGTCCGCAGCAGCAAGAAGGATGACGCAGGCACGGTAACACCTGGGGCGCGCGCGGCGCGGCAGGCGGCGCAGGTGTCGGGCGAGGCGCGACGGCCGCAGCAGCCGAAGTTTTCCGCCGAAGAGTCGCTCGCCGAACTGCACGAGCTGGCGGTGAGCGCGGGCGGCGAGGTGGTCGGCGAGTTCCTCCAGCATCGTGACAAGCCCGATCCGGCGACGCTCATCGGACGCGGCAAGCTGCAGGAGATCGCGGGCGCGGCGGCAATGTCGAACGCCGACCTCATCATCTTCGACCACGAACTCTCGCCCTCGCAGCAGCGCAACATCGAAAACGAAGTGAATCCGCGCGTGCTCGACCGCACGCAGCTCATCCTCGATATCTTTGCCCGTCACGCGCGTACCCGAGAGGGCCAGTTGCAGGTCGAGCTGGCGCAATTGCAATACCTGCTGCCGCGATTGGCCGGGCGCGGCGTGGAGATGTCGCAATTGGGCGGCGGTATCGGAACGCGCGGGCCGGGAGAAACGCAGTTGGAAACCGATCGCCGCAAAATTTACCGGCGCGTCCGTCACGTCGAGGAGCAACTGGAAAACGTGCGGCGGATTCGCGCCCAGCAGCGGCAGAGGCGCGAGTCGGTGCCGGTGGCGACGGTCGCGTTGGTGGGCTACACCAACGCGGGGAAGAGCACGCTGTTCAACGCGCTGACGCAGGCGGGGGTGCTGGCTTCGAACAAGATGTTCGCCACGCTCGATCCGACGATTCGCGCGGTTACGCTGCCCTCGAAGCGCAAGGTGCTGCTGAGCGATACGGTGGGATTTATCCGCAACCTGCCGCACACGCTGGTGAAGGCGTTTCGCGCGACCCTGGAAGAAGTGCAGCGGGCGGCGCTGGTGATTCATGTGACCGACGCGACCAGCCCGATTCGCGCCGAGCAGGATGCACAGGTCGAAGAAGTGCTGCGCGAATTACAGGCCGACGGCAAGCCGCGCATTACCGTGATGAACAAGATTGACCTGATGGGCCACGCTGAGCGCGATGCGCTGCGAAATGCGATGAACACGGTGCACGTTTCCGCCATGCGCGGCATCGGGCTGGACGGATTGCTGGAACGCATCGACGAATTGCTGGAAGGAGATCCGGTGCGGACGGTGCACCTCCGGATTCCGCAGTCGGAAGGGAAGGCGCTGGCGACGATCGAGGGCTCGGCGCGGGTGTACTCGCGCAAGTACAAGGATGGCATGGTGGAGTTGGAGGCGCAGGTGCCGGAGAGCGTGGTGCGGAAGGTGGGGAAGTTCGTGGTGGAGTAGGTAGTTCGTTCATGAGGTTCTGGCGAATCATTGCGGTTTTGTTTCTGCTGGGAAGAGTTGTTTTCGCGGCGGACGCGACGAATACTCGCGGGTCTTGCTCTGCAGCGGCTCGTAAGGTGCTCTCAAACGCGCAGGTCGAAATTCTAGCGTTTGGCGATATCAACGGTACCGGACGAGAGCACTGCTTTGCTGTGATACCAACTGGTCGGAAGCGCGATCAGGGGAAGCCGTTAGCGATTCGACGCGGCGCAGTCCTGGAGTTTGATAAGCAAGCGTGGAGAAGCGTTCTGAATATTCGAAACTATGTCAAGAACCCAGATGGCTATGTCGGCATCGAGTTCATCGACGGCGAAACTATCAGGTATTCGATAGAAATACGGGCTGAACGCGGCGATGGCGTCAAGCAATTCACGATTTACGTGCATTATCGAGATGACCCGGAGTCAGTTCCCATCGAGATCAGTTGGAATCGGAAAGTAGGACGGTATCAGGAGTTCTCGCCGAATTTGGTGGAGCATGCTGGCTATCAGATCGAGATCAAGAATCCGCCCGTCCGGAAGTGCTGCAACATATCAAAATGAATGAGCCGGCAGGATGCCGGCGGAACTGCCGGCTGGAAGCCGGCGCTACAAGGGATTGCGGAACTGCCATCGCAAGAGATAGCGCAAAATCAAAATGGGCGGTTGGATAAGGAGCGGTGACGTTTCCTTACCCAATCGCCCATTCGACCCTGAATTGGATCGGAGGTGATACTTATATGGTAGCCCCCTCAGGCGCGGTGTCAAGGGCCGATTAGGGGAAATCGTCAGCCGGACGGCGCCTCGGAAAGGGAGATTCTGAGCCGGGCGGAGCCGGTCGGCCATCCCTTCATCAGAGCGGGAAGTCGGTCAAAATCAACGAAATAGACCGTTGACGCGGAATTCCACCCGATGATAGTTTGGTGTGTTCCAACATCACTTGTGGGCCGGGCTGTGCGCCCGGTTTTTAGCCTTTTGTAAACCATGGAAGAGACACTCCGGCAACTAGGCGAAATTGCGCTCGGAAGTATCCCCACGATCCTCCTGTTCCTGATCGTGTACGCCGCCTATCGTTTCCTCGTGCATAAGCCGATGGCGAAGGTGCTGGGCGAGCGCTACGAGCGTACCGAGGGTGCGGTGCAGAAGGCGCGCGCCGACATCTCCGCCGCCGAAGCCAAGACCTCCGAATACGAGCAGCGGATGCGCGAAGCGCGGGTGGCGATCTTCAAGTCCCAGGAAGCGCGGCGCCAGGCGGCGCTGGCCACGCGGGCGGAAGCGGCGCGAATTGCGCGCGAGATGGCGTCGGCACAGCTTGCCGAAGCCCGGAAACGGATCGCGGCGGAAGCGGAAGCAGCCAAGGTGCAACTGCTGCCGGAAACCGAGCGCCTCGCCAATGAAGTGATCCGGACCATTCTCAAGCCGGTCAGTATGCCGGCGGGCGGTCGCCCATGAAGAAACTCAACCTCCTGGTTCTGGCGATCGTCATGGCCTTGGCACTTGGAGCGGTGTCACAGGCTTCCCACCCTTCCAACCCCAGTCAGGGTGGGGCACCCGCGGCGGAGGGAGCGAAGGCCGAACCGGCCCCGCCCGAGAAGTCGCAAGAGAGTCAGAAGGCCCAAACCCCCGGCCAGCAGTTGGCGCACGAATCGAAGCAAGCCGCGGAAGGCGAAGATAGCCAGCAGTTCAAGCACTCGCCGATGGTGCGTCGGTTCGCAAAGAGGCTCGGCATCAGCGTGCAGGCCGAATACTGGGTGATGTACACCATTGATTTCCTGATCATCGCGGTTCTAATCGGCTGGGCATGGAAGGCGAAACTTCCCGCCGCGTTCCGCTCGCGCACCGCCTCCATTCGCAAGACGATGGACGAGGCACAGGCAGCCAGTGCCGACGCGAACCGCCGGCTGAGCGAAATCGAAGGGCGCTTATCCAAGCTGGACCAGGAGATCGCGCAGATGTGCGCGTCGGCGGAATCGGAAGCGGCAGCCGAAGAACAACGTATTGGCGCGGCGGCCGGCGAGGACTCGCGCAAGATCGTTGAGTCGGCGCAGGCGGAGATCGAGAGCGCGGCGCGCGTGGCGCAGCGCGAATTGAAAGCGTACGCGGCGGAACTGGCGATCACCCTGGCCGAAAAGAAAATGCAGGTGGACGCGAACACCGATCGCCAACTGGTACAGCGATTTTCGCGCGATCTGGCTGCAAGCGAAGGAACGCCACCCCAGCACGCGCAAAATCGGCGCGCGCCGGGGACCCCGGAGGAGACGCAATAAATGGCGGAAGTTCACAGCCGTTACGCGCGTGCTCTCGTCGATGTCGTGGCCGACTTGAAGCTGGACGGAGCCGCCGTGCTGGCGCAGTTGCGGTTGCTGGTGGATCTGCTGAAGAGCAGCGTCGAACTGCGCCGGGTATGGGAGAATCCTGCGATTCCGGCGGGTCAAAAGCGAAAGCTGCTGGATGCAATTGTGGCGCGGGAAAATGTTGCCAAGCCGGTACGAAACTTTGTCGCGGTGCTGATCGACAATCGTCGCATCGCGGCCCTGCCGGAGATCGCGAAACAGGTCGAACTCGAGATGGACCGCCGGTTGGGACTGGCGGAAGCGGAAGTGACCAGCGCGCGCGAGCTTTCGCCGGAAGAACGGCGTGACCTGGAAGCGCAGATGGTGCGCCTGACGGGCAAGAATGTCCGGGCGCATTACGCGACCGACGGCAAGCTGCTGGGCGGCGCGGTAGTCCGGCTGGGCAGCACGATTTACGACGGCAGCGTGCGCGGGCAGTTGCATCGCATGAAGGAAAGACTTTCGGCGGAGTGAAAAAGCAGTTGCTAGTTGCTGGTTGTCAGTTGCCAGTTGCACCGGCGCTGACCAGCAACTGACAACTAGCAACTGGAAACTGGTTCTTATGGCGCAGATTAAAGCAGACGAAATCACAAAGCTCATTCGCGAGCAGATCGAGAACTACGAGACGCGCATCGCGGTGGATGAAGTCGGCACGGTCATCAGCCTGGGCGACGGTATCGCCCGTGTGTACGGCCTCGACAAGGTAATGGCCGGCGAATTGTTGTCGCTGCCGCATGGCGTTTCCGGCATCGCGATGAACCTGGAAGAGGACCAGGTCGGCGTGGTGCTGCTCGGCGAGTACACCGAGATCAAGGAAGGCGATGAGGTGAAGCGCACCGGGCGCATCGCCAGCGTTCCGGTGGGCGAGGCGCTCATCGGCCGCGTGGTGAACGCTTTGGGCGAGCCGATCGACGACAAGGGTCCGATCAACACCACGGCCTTTCTCGCGGTGGAGCGCATCGCTCCCGGCGTGATCGACCGCCAGCCGGTGCGTGAGCCCATGGCGACGGGCCTGAAGGCGATCGACGCCATGATTCCGATCGGCCGGGGACAGCGCGAGCTGATCATCGGCGACCGCCAAACCGGCAAAACCGCCATCGTTCTCGACACCATCGTCAACAGCAAGGGCAAGGACCTGATTTGCATCTACTGCGCTATCGGGCAAAAGCGCTCCTCGATCGCGCAGGTGGTGAAGATGCTGGAAGACAACGGCGCGATGGAGTACACGATCGTGGTCGCGGCGTCGGCTTCGGAACCCGCCCCGATGCAGTACCTGGCGCCCTATGCGGCGTGCGCGATGGGCGAATATTTCCGCGACTCGAAGCGGCACGCGCTGACCATCTACGACGATCTGTCGAAGCACGCGGCGTCGTACCGCGAGATTTCGCTGCTGCTGCGGCGTCCGCCGGGACGCGAGGCATATCCGGGCGACGTGTTCTACCTCCACTCGCGGCTGCTGGAACGCGCGTCGAAGATGAGCAACGCGAAAGGCGGAGGCTCGCTGACGTCGCTGCCGATCATCGAGACGCAGGCGGGCGACGTTTCCGCGTACATCCCGACCAACGTCATTTCCATTACCGACGGCCAGATCTTCCTCGAGACCGACCTGTTCAACTCCGGCATCCGTCCGGCGGTGAACGTGGGCCTGTCGGTGAGCCGCGTGGGATTCTCGGCGGCCATCAAGGCGATGAAGCAGGTGGGCGCAACCCTGAAGCTGGAGTTGGCCCAGTACCGCGAACTGGCCGCGTTCGCGCAGTTCGGCAGCGATCTGGACAAGGCGACACAGGCGCAGCTCAATCGCGGCCAAAGGCTTACCGAAATCCTGAAGCAGGACCAGTTCGACCCGCTGCCGTTCGGCAAGCAGATTCTGATCATTTACGCGGGCACGAACGGCTTCCTCGACGACCTGCCGGTCGAGCAGTGCCGCGACTTCGAGAAACAGCTCTACACGTACGTGGACACGATGAATCCGGGGCTGCTCAAGTCGATCGAGGAGAAGAAGGCGCTCGACGACCAGATCAAGGGCGACATGAACAAGACGCTCAAGGAATTCAAGGAGCGTTTCGTGAGCGACCGGAAGATGACGGCCGCGAAGGCGTAAGGCTCAAGGCGTAAGGCAGAAGGAGACGTTATGACGCTGGAGCAAATTGAAGAGTTGATTGAGGACACCCGGAAGCTGCCGCACGCAAACGACAAAGTTGCGCTGGCAGCGGCCCTGGGCATGCTGGAAGTTGCACGCCAGCTTACGTTGTTGAATCGGAACCTGGCGGAGCAGAAAAAAACCGCGACCGGCAAGAAGTAACTCAGGCCCGACGGCGGGCGAATAACAATGGCGAACGTACTCGACATCAAGCGCCGAATCCGCAGCGTGCGTAACACGCGGCAGATCACCAAGGCGATGAAGATGATTTCGGCCGCACGGCTGCGCAAGGCGCAGGAGCGCGCGTTGTCGGCGCGTCCCTACGGGAAGATGCTGACCAACGTGCTGAGGTCGCTGGTGTCGCGCGCGGAAATCTACGATCCGGAAACCGGGCAGGCGCGGCATCCGCTGCTCGCGCGCCGCGAAGAAAATAACGTCCTTGCCATTGTGGTGACCGGCGACCGCGGGCTGGCCGGCGCATTCAACGCCAATATCGTGAAGGCGGCGATGCGCTTCCTGGAGACGAAGTCCGACAAGAATGTGGATATCGAAGCCGTCGGCCGCAAGGGGCGCGATGTGCTGCGGCGGCGTTTCCCGATCGCGCAGCCGGGGGAGGAACAACGCGCCGGGCGGGTTCAGATTGTCGGCGAGCACATCGGTATCATGGGCAAGCTGGAGTTCGAGTACGTCCGCCAGTTTGCCGAGAGCGTCATCGAGCGCTACACCAATGGCGAAGTCGATTCGGTCTTCCTCATCTACAACGAATTCAAGTCGGTGATTGCGCAGCGGCTGGTGGTGGACGAGGTCCTGCCCATTGAAGAAATCGGCGCGCACGGCATCCGCATGGCCGAGGAGTTGACGCCGGAGCAGCGCGGGGCGCATGCCCAGGCAGCGCAATCGGCAGGCATCAGCGTCAGCGCGGCCGAAACCAGCGAGATGGACCGGCGCGCGGCGACTTTCGGCACCGCGCAGGTGGACTACATCTACGAGCAGCCGGCCATCGAATTGTTCAACCACCTGCTGCCCAAGTACGTGACCGGACAAATCTGGCGGGCGATGCTGGAGTCCTTGGCTGCCGAGTACGCCGCGCGTATGACCGCGATGGATTCGGCGACCAAGAATGCCGACGACATGATCGACGCGCTGACGCTGGTGATGAACCGCGCGCGCCAGGCGAAGATTACGAAAGAGATTATCGAGATTGTGAGCGGCGCTGCCGCGTTGTAGGAAGCTGAGAGCAGATTTCTTATGGCTGAAAACATCGGAAGAGTTATTCAGATTGCCGGACCGGCGGTGGACGTGCAGTTTGCGGAAGGCCAACTGCCGCCGATTTACCAGGCGCTTCGCGTCGTCAGCGACGGGTTCACCGTGCCGACCCCCATCAACGTCATCCTCGAAGTGCAGCAGCACCTCGGCGAAGGACGCGTGCGCTGCGTCGCCATGCAGCCCACCGACGGGATGGTGCGCGGCATGAAGGCGATCGACCAGGACGGTCCCATCTCGGTGCCGGTTGGCAAAGGCACGCTCGGGCGCGTGATGAACGTCATCGGCGAGCCGGTGGACCAGCTCGGCCCCATCGCATTCACGGAACGGCATCCGATTCACCGCTTGGCGCCGGCGTTCGACGAGCAGGCGACTTCGGCCGAAATGTTCGTCACCGGCGTGAAGGTGATCGACCTGATCCAGCCTTTCCTCAAGGGCGGCAAGATTGGGCTGTTCGGCGGCGCGGGCGTGGGCAAGACGGTCGTCATCATGGAGCTCATCAACAACGTCGCCAAGCAGCACGGCGGCTACTCCGTGTTCGCAGGCGTCGGCGAGCGCACCCGCGAAGGCAACGACCTGTGGCTGGAAATGACCGAGTCGGGCGTGATCAAGCCGGGCGATCCGGAGCACTCCAAGGCCGCGCTGATTTACGGACAGATGACGGAGCCTCCCGGAGCGCGTCTGCGGGTTGCCCTGACCGCCCTGACCGTCGCCGAGTACTTCCGCGACCAGGAAGGCTCCGACACGCTGCTCTTCATCGACAACATCTTCCGCTTCACGCAAGCGGGTTCGGAAGTTTCCACCCTGCTGGGCCGCATGCCCTCCGCCGTGGGTTACCAGCCGAACCTGGCGACGGAAATGGGCGAATTGCAGGAGCGCATCACCTCGACGCGCAAGGGCTCGGTTACGTCGGTGCAGGCGATCTACGTTCCCGCCGACGACCTTACCGACCCCGCGCCGGCGACGACGTTCGCTCACTTGGACGCAACCACCGTGCTTTCGCGCGCTTTGACCGAGCTGGGCATCTATCCGGCGGTCGATCCCCTGGCTTCGACCTCGCGCATTCTCGACCCGCACGTGGTCGGCGAGGAGCACTACAACGTTGCCCAGGGCGTGAAACGAATCCTGCAGCGCTACAAGGACCTGCAGGACATCATCGCCATCCTCGGTATCGACGAGCTGAGCGAAGACGACAAGCTGGTGGTGGCGCGCGCGCGCAAGATCCAGCGCTTCCTCTCACAGCCGTTCCACGTGGCCGAGCAGTTCACGGGCATGGCCGGGCGCTTCGTGAAGATCGAAGACACGGTGAAGGGCTTCCGCGAAATCCTGGAAGGCAAGCACGACGACGTACCCGAGCAGGCCTTCTACATGAAGGGCACCATCGAGGAAGTCCTCGAAGCAAGCCAGAAGCTGAAAGCGTCAATGGCGTAAAAACAGTTTCAGTTTCAGTTTCGAGTTTCAGCCGTACGGCTACTCGCACTGAAACTGAAACTTGAAACTGAAACAATGGCTGACACTCTACAACTCGAGATCGTCACTCCCGAGCGCCTGGTGGAGAAGGACACCGTCTCCGAAGTCCAGATTCCCGGCAAGGACGGATACCTTGGCATCCTGCCCGGACACGCCCCGCTGATCACCGAACTGGGTGTCGGCGAGATCAAGTACCGTGGCGACGGCATGGAGTACCGCCTGGCCGTGGCGTGGGGTTTTGTTGAGGTCCTGTCCAACAAGGTCACCATCCTGGCCGAGACCGCCGAGCGCGCCAGTGAAATCGACGTCAACCGCGCCCGCGAAGCCAAGCGCCGCGCCGAAGCAAGCCTCCAGACCGCCGACGAAGAGTCCGAGACAGATAAGGCCCTCAACGAACTGGCGCGTGCTGAGACCCGCATCGCTGTCGCCGAAGGTAAGTAGTAGTCGAAATACAAGCCAGTAGCCAGAGCGCGCGGACAAGTGCCGTGCGTTTTCTGCCGGTGCAGTTTAGCGCCGCCGTTAGTAGACTACCTGCAAGTCAACTTCTTTCCGCTTTCTTTCGTGACATCGATAGTATTTGTCAGTATCATTTCCAGTTTTTCAAAACCGTCAGGAATGCATGGAAGCAGTGAAGCTTTTTGTGTTGCTGGTGGTGGTCGAAGGACGCCGGTCCTGCGATCTCGGTCCGTCGATACTTGAGCGGACCATTGGGGAGTTCACCATGAAACGAGTGTTCCGCTGCCTGCTGCCTGGATTTTCTCTGGTCTTCTTACTTTCATTCCTGCCCGCTGAAGGGCAAAACGGGCCTGCCGCCAATTCCGATCCTACCTATCAGGAGCTTCGCCGCCTCACGTTGAGCGGCGAGGCGTACACGGTCAAGGACCTAGTGCTGAAGCGCGATGCGGCGGAATTTACTTTCCAGTCCGGCAAGTTTTACCTGGTCGCGCCAGTCAACGGAAAAGTGACGGGTGCAGTCTTCGTCGGCAGCGGACAGTTCACATTGACGCCTCCGATTGCTGCCGAGGCGGTCGCGCTATCACGGATGACGAAGCAACCCGCGATGACCGAGAGGTTCGAAACCGCTGTGCTGCGGTTCACCGACAATACCGCCGCCGAGCTTAAGGCGGCCGGCAGTGCGGGGAGCGGAGGAAATCCTGGAAACGCTCTCGCCGACAGCCAGGAGGTTTTCAGGAAGAAACTACGCTACAACCTGGAAGCCCGCATTCTGCAGGATGTGACGAGCGCGGTCCCGGGAGGCCTGTTTGTGGCGTTGATTCACGGGCAGAACTACAGCTCCAAGATGCTCCTGACCATCGACCCGCATGGCGCGCCCGAAGTTGCACCGGAGGAAATCTCACTACTGACGTTTGACGACATGAAAGCGGGAATCTGGGCCGCGTTTCATTACGCGAACGAATACAAGACCGGTGCTGCCCGCGGAACGGAGCGGAATGCCACCTATCGAGTCGAACTGCAGAAGCTGAACACCTCGATTGACCGTTCCGCATATCTGCGCGGGAAGGCCGACACGACCATCGTATCGAGCGTAGATGGTCTCAGGGCCATCCCGCTCGAACTATTCCCTACGTTGCGGGTGAAGCAGGTGAACAACGCCCAGGGCCAGCCGCTCAATTTCATCCAAGAGGACAAGGACCGCGACTCGGATTTCTGGGTCCTCCTGCCGAAGCCCCTGGCCAAGGGCGAAACGTTCAGTTTCCAGACCGTCTATGAAGGCAAGGACGCGGTGCACAACGAGGGCAACGGAAACTATTACCCTGTCGCGCGCACCAGTTGGTATCCGTCCAAGGGCTTCGGTGACTACGCGCAATATGAAATGACGTTTGCCATTCCGAAGCAGTTGAAGATGATCGCCACTGGGAACCTGGTGAAAGAGTATGCAGAAGGGGACCAGGACATCACGGTGTGGAAGAGCGAAGTCCCCCAGGCGGTCGCCGGGTTCAACTTCGGGCGATTCAAGTCCGACGAAGTGAAACTGGACAAGCTGGGCGTGACCATACAGAGTTTTGCGAACGTCGAACTCCCGGACTGGGTCAAGTCGCTGCAAATGGCCGTTTCGGGCGAGGACATGGGACCTTCGAAGACAGTCAGCAATGCGGAGGGATTTGGCGCGCTGGGGTCGATCAGCACGATCTCGATGATGAAAAAGCCGCTCGCCGAGGCCCAGGTCGCGGTTGAATTGTTCACCCATTACTTCGGCCCGATGTCGTACAGCCGGGTCTCGATGACGCAGCAAACGGCGTGCAATTTCGGGCAATCCTGGCCCACGCTCGTGTACCTGCCGATCTGTTCCTTCTTCGACGACACAATCAAACACCAGCTCGGGCTGGGCGACACGCGCGGTTACTGGCGAGTGGTTGCGCCCCACGAAGTGGCACACCAGTGGTGGGGACACACGGTGGGTTTTGCCTCGTATCGCGACCAGTGGATGAGCGAGGGCTTCGCCGATTTTTCGGCAGCACTGTTCGTGCAGTTGGTCTGGAAAAACCCGCAGGAATTCATTCGCTTCTGGAAAGACGAACGGGAACTGATCACCGAAAAAAACAAGGAAGGGTATCGCGCCATCGATGTTGGACCGGTCACCCAAGGCTACCGGCTCAACAATACAGCCACCGGCAGCGTCGCCCGGCGCCTGATCTATCCGAAGGGCGCCTACATCCTTCATATGATTCGAATGATGATGTGGGATTCCAAATCGGGCGACAACGACTTCCGCGCCTTCATGACCGACTTTGTGAAGACTTATTCGAACCAGCCAGCTTCGACGGAAGACTTCAAAGCTGTCCTCGAAAAGCACATGAAGCCGTTGATGGACATGGGCGGCAACGGCAAAATGGACTGGTTCTTCGATCAGTACGTGTATGGAACCGCGCTTCCCAAATACACTCTCACCTACTCTTTCGAAAAAACAAGCTCCGGGGTGGTGTTGAAGTTCAAGGCCAGTCAAAGCGAGGTGCCGGACAGCTTCCGGATGCTGGTTCCTCTATATATCGAATGGGCGGACGGACGCGTGGTTCAAATGGGCCGCGTCAAGATACGCGGCAATGCCAGCGAAGAAGCTCAGGTTAACCTGGGGGATCTGAAGGCGATGCCCAAACGGGTCGTTCTGAACTATAACGGGGACGTGCTGGCAGCCGATTAGGGTCGCCGCAACCCCGACCGCCCATCTGGCCGTCGCGATGCGGGAGGTACGCCGAACGGGGTGTATCTTCCTGTCGCTCAGGTCGTTCGCGCGCCTCTCTCTCTCGGCAACATGCGAAAAAAGACAGGTATCGCATCAATAAATCCCTTGCCTGTCGCGTTACTTAGTAGGTAAAATCCGCGCGCACCTCTCCCAAGTATTCGCGGGGTGTTTTGTCCCCCCAAAC
>Ga0208355_1000715_pt1 | contig 14910 bp, 12 predicted proteins | sample NGESurdeep072012_6_FD_184458 | JGI IMG/M metagenome (GOLD analysis project Ga0208355, IMG submission 184458) | Arctic peat soil microbial communities from Barrow, Alaska - NGEE Surface sample 210-3 deep-072012 (SPAdes) | ecosystem: Environmental > Terrestrial > Soil > Wetlands > Peat ... | reverse complement strand
GGCCGTCCGTCTCGGCCTTCGCTACGTCCGCGGTCTCCGCGAAGACGCCGCCCGCGCTCTGCTTCGCGAACGCAATAAGCGGCCGTTCGATTCCATCACCGACCTCGCCCGCCGCGTCCCCGAACTTCGCAAACCGGAGCTGACCATGCTGGCGCAAGTGGGAGCGCTGAACTCTTTGGGGCAGCCGAACTCAACACGGAGACACGGAGACACGGAAGAATTTGAAATTTCAAATTTGCAAATTTCAAATTTGCAATCTCAGCACCCGGCACTCGGCACTCGGCACTTCCACCGCCGCGACGCACTCTGGCAGGTCGCCCGCGCCGCCCATCCCGTGGGCCCCTTGCTGCACGACATCGCCGAGCCTGACGCTCTTTCGCCATTGCAGCAGATGAACAATGAAGAGCGCCTCGTCGCCGATTTCGCGGGTACCGGCCTCACCGTCGGGCCGCACCCCATGGCCTATCAGCGCGATGAGCTACGAAAAAAGGGCGTGCTCACCGCCATCGAACTGGAAACTACGCCCAATGGAAAATGGGTGAAGGCCGCCGGATGCGTCATCGCCCGCCAGCGTCCCGGCACCGCGCACGGCTTCGTGTTCCTCAGCCTGGAAGACGAAACCGGAATTGCCAACGCCATCATCACGCCCGATATCTACGAGAAGTACCGCATCGAGCTGGTGTCAACCCGCTTCCTGCTCGTCGAAGGCGTGCTCCAGCACCAGGACAACGTCATCTCCGTCCGCGCGCAGAAAATTTCGCCGCTCGCCATCACCGCCGCCGAAACGCGCTCACACGATTTTCATTAAGCGCGCAAAACTTTCCGAGTCTCTGCACAATTTACCGCCGAGATTTCCACAGCATCTCTCAAATTTCTATTTTCCCCCACCATCTCGACGGCAGTGAACATGCGATACTGACCTGCAAATCAATACAAGTTTCACGTGTTGGCTGAGCGCACGACGAGGTGTGCCCGACACCATTCCATTTCGGCCACACGTTGCGCGAACGCGCGTGACTCTGGGAGAAAGGTGTGTTCGTGCGGCCTGCCGAACTCCGCGGTACCTACCGCGCTGTAATAATTCTTCTATTCACAATCATTCTTACGGGTTGTGGCGGAGTGCCGCCGCAGGCGCCAAACGCCGGCGGTTCCCAGACGGCCACAATTCCACCGGCAAGCCAGCCGATTGCTCAAATCGCGGCATCTCCGGTCGCAGTCAACTTCGGACAGGTACAGGTAGGTGCGTCGAACACGCAGACCATCGTCGTCAGCAATTCCGGCACTGCCGATGCGACGATCAACTCCGCCAGCTCGAACGGCGCCGGATTTCGTCTGGCCGACACGGCGTTCCCGCTCGCCGTAAACGCTGGTCGCAGCCTTACGCTCCAACTCACCTTTGCACCATCGAGTGCCGGTTCGGCCACGGGCGCCTTGACTCTCTCGGTCAGTAGTCAGCCCTCCCTCAGCGTTGCGTTAGCCGGCTCGGGAGTCGCGACCGTCAGTTCGGGCACTCCTGCGCACGAAGTTGCGTTGAGCTGGAATGCGAGCACATCGCTCGTCGACAGGTACTTGGTCTATCGAAACACGCAGCCGGGCGGACCTTACGCGCGCATCAACACTTCACCTGCGGCGGTGACGTGGTACAGCGACACGAATGTGTCCGGCGGACAAACGTACTATTACGTGGTTACCGCAATTGCGGCGACAGTGGAAAGCGCGTATTCGAATGAGACCGTCGCAGCAGTGCCGTCGCCCTGAAATTGGCTTACGTTTGCAGCACGCCCACGCTGAACTCCGGCACGTCCGGATTCAGCGCCGCCGCTTCGAGCGCGCGCGTGATGGCGTCGCGCGTGTCGACCGGGTCGATGATGCGGTCGATCCACAGCCGTGCCGCCCCGTAGCGCGGGTCGGTCTGCCGGGTATAAGTGTCTTGGATGGATTCGTAGAGTTCTTTCTTCTCTTCCTCGCTCAACTTCTTGCCGCCGCGTTCCACTTGTTTGATTTTGATCTCGACCAGCGTTCCCGCCGCCGCCTCGCCACTCATGACGGCGTACTTCGCGGTCGGCCAGGCGAACAGGAAACGCGGGTCGTAAGCCTTGCCGCACATCGCGTAGTGGCCCGCGCCGAAGCTGCCGCCGATGATCACCGTAATCTTCGGCACCACGGAATTCGAGACGGCGTTCACCATCTTCGCGCCCGCCTTGATGATGCCGCTCCACTCGGCGTCGCGCCCGACCATGAACCCGTTCACGTCATGGAGGAAGACCAGCGGAATCAGGTTCTGGTTGCAGTCCATGATGAAGCGCGCGGCTTTTTCCGCCGATTCGGTATAGATTACGCGCCCGAACTCGATGCGCTTGTTGCCTTCGTGGTCGATCTGCTGCGTATGCATCGCCTGGTTGGCAACGATTCCGACGGCAAAGCCGCCAATGCGAGCGTACCCGCAGGTCAAGGTCTTTCCGTACTCGGCCTTGTACTCGTCGAAGCGCGAGCCATCCACGATGCGCGCGATGATCTCCTTCATGTCGTAAGGCCGCGCCGGGTTCGTATCGTAGAGGCCGTAAATCTCTTCCGCGGCATAGGCGGGAGGTTCCGGCTTCTTTCTATCGTAAGGCGATAGACGACGGTACCCCATCTTTTCCACCAGCGACCGGATGCGCGCGATGCAGGCCTCGTCGTTGGGTTCGTGGAAGTCCACGGTGCCGCTGATCGCCGAGTGCAGCTCCGCTCCGCCCAGTTCCTCGGCGGAATATTTCTGCCCGATCGCCGCCTGTACCAGCGCGGGGCCGGCCAGAAACAGGCCGCTGCCGTCGGTCATCAGCACGGTGTCGCACATGACGGGCAGGTACCCGCCGCCGGCGACGCACATGCCCATGATCGCCGCGATCTGCGGAATGCCCTTGGCGGTCATGACGGCGTTATTGCGGAAGACGCGGCCGAAGTCGTCGGTGTCGGGAAAGACGTCTTCCTGGAGCGGCAGAAACACGCCCGCTGAATCGACCAGGTAGATGGTCGGAATGCGGTTCTCGATCGCGATGTTCTGCGCCCGGATGACCTTCTTCGACGTCATCGGAAAGAACGCGCCCGCCTTTACCGTCGCGTCGTTCACGATCATCATTAAAAGACGTCCGTGGATGCGTCCGATGCCGGTGACCACGCCCGCCGACGGCGCGCCGCCCCATTCTTCGTACATTCCCCAAGCCGAGTACAGCCCCAGCTCAAAGAACTCGGAGCCCTGGTCGAGCAGCAGCGCGATGCGCTCGCGCGCGGTCAGCCTCGTCTTGTTGTGCTGCGCCTCGATCGCCTTGGGGCCGCCGCCCTCGCGGATAATTTCTTCTTCATTGCGGATCTGCGACACCAGGTCCGCCATGGTGCGCATGTTCTTCTCGAAACGGGCTGAGGTGGGATCGACCTTCGTCTCGATGATGTTCGACGGCGCGGTTGTGTCGGCCATATAGGAGGGAACCGGAAACGAATAAATATATCAGTGCACCGGCGCTTTCGCGCGCAGCCCACGTGTGTACGAGAGCGGCAGACCCGGAGAAGCTCTCGATGGTGACCGCCACTTGCGATGTTTGCGGCAAGTTAGTTTCCGGCTGCCAGCCGCTGGAGCGATCTGCCGATCGGATTCGCCGCGACCTCGTCGACTAACCCGAATTCCCGTGCTCTTGCCGCCGTCAGCTTCTCCGCCGCCACCAACATCTGTAACGCGCGCGCTTTGCCGACCAGTCGCGGCAGACGCTGCGTTCCTCCCCAACCCGTGATCAATCCGAGGGCCGCGCCACGATGTCCGAAGACCGCGTGTGGGTGCGCGACGCGCAGATCGCAAGCCAACGCCAGGTCGAGCCCGCCGCCCATGCAGTAGCCCGACACTGCCGCGCAGACCAGGGCAGGGAAGCGGTCCACGGCGTTCATCAGCGCCTGGCCCAAGCGCGAGAACTCGTACGCCGCCGAGCCCGTGAGCGCTACGATCTCCGCCAATTCCGCGCCGGCGGAGAAAAATCGCTCGTTACCGGTGATGATCAGCGGACGCGGCGGAAGCTGTTCTATCGCAGACGTCAAGGCCAGCACCCGCTCGCGGGTGAGGCGGTTAGTGCCGTCGCTCGAAATGAGACGGAGCACCGTAACTGTTGATAATTGTTCCACGTGGAACAATTCTGGATTTCCCATTACGGTTCCAGGCGGAGCGTGTGCGCCTGCGCTTTCCCGACCGCGGCGACGGAAAACGGCAGCAAATATGTCGTGCCACGATACCATGCGTCCCACTGGTCCATGTAATAAGGACTGAACAGATTGCCGCCTTCGCCGGTGACGATATTCATCGTCGAGGCGTCCAGGTTCGACAAGTCTGCCGTGAATCGTTGCGACGGCCCAAACCCGCGCCCCACCTGCTTGACCGTGTGCCCATTCCCCGATTGCGGCAGCAACCCCGGGCCGGACCAGCGTTTGAGCAGCGGAATCCGGCCAAAGACGGGATGCTGCAAGGAAAGCGCACCGATTTTCTCCCAATTCCATTCCGCAAGGTCACGGGGCGCAGCCTTGCCGAGAAAAATCTGATTCAGCGCATCGGTCAGCAGGTCGTTCCAGTTTGCGTACTGCTTCGGCAGCCAGCGCGCGGGCTGGTGAATCGTCGTGTTTTCCAGCCAGACGCTCGACGTCATCCATCGGTAATCGGCGGGGTCCAGCAATACCGGCTTGAGCAGCAGGCTGCGCAGCTCGCGTTCCGCCCGGAGCACGATCGTCGGTGCGGGGGACCCCGGCATTACGCGCCCGTCCCACTTGCGAAGAATGTCGGCGGCGCGTTTCGCATCGGGGCTGGCGCGCGAACTGTGATCGGCCGCATAGACGAATCGTTCGGCGAAGAAGCGATCGTAATCGGAATAGACGTCAGTCTGAATCGCCAGCATATCCGCCGCCGAAAACTTCTTGTCCGAATGCAGCAGCCGATAAATACGGTCCACGCGCTCCGGCGACATCCACTCCGCGCTCACCAGGTTCGTGTACCCGTCGGGCGTAACGCGAGCGTTAGCGGTCGCGATGATCCCCGACTGCGGATCGAAGACGCGCGGCATCAGGTCGAACGCCAGGTAGCCATTCCACTCGTAGTCGTCCACGTTGCCGGGAACGGGTTTGCTTCCATTGCCTTTCGTTCGTAGCGGGACCCAGCCCGTCGCCTGGTATCCGATGTGGCCGTCCACGTCGGCGTACACCACGTTTTGCCCCGGGCTTGCAAACCGTGACAGCGCCTTGCGAAAGTCGTCCCAGTTGCCGGCCGCATTCAGTTCGTGAAAGGCATCGAGGGCCAGCGCATGCGGTTCGTACAGCACCCAGCGCAGCGCCAGCTTGCGTGATTCGCCGGGGACCATCTCGCTGACGATCGGGCCGTGCCGCGTGGTGAGCACGTCGAGTTCAACCGGGGAAGATTTCTTGACCTGTATAACTTCATGCCGGCGTTGCGGTGATTGCCAGCCGCTCGGCGCCTGGTACTCGCCCTTGTCGTTAAACGTCTCGACGTAGATATCGAGCGATGCGGGATTCAGATTGGTGAATCCCCAGGCAATGCGGCGGTTGTGGCCCTCGATGAGGAAGGGAATGCCGGGCGCCGAAACGCCGGCCACGTCGAAGTCGCCGCTGGTGAGGTGCACTTCGTACCAGACGTTCGGGATGTGGTGCTCCAGGTGCATATCATTCGAGAGCAGCGGCTTGCCCGTAACCGTGTGCTCGCCCGATACCACCCAGTTGTTCGAACCGGGTGTGAAAGCGTCGCTGGTCGATGGTGGATGGTCGATGGAAAATGGGCTCCGGGCTTCGGGCTTCGGGCTTTCAGCTTTGGGAGATGGTTTTGACGTCGGTTGCCGCTTCTGCTCGCGTTCTAGTTGCCGCCGCAAAACATCCGGATCCGGAAGTTCGGGTTCGACCACGATTTCCGGCTCATTCTGTAGCGGCGGATGGTCTCGCCACGACGTGGTGGGGAACAGGTCGGCGGTCAACTCGGGCGGGACCTTGGCCTCCACGCGCTCGCGCCGCACGATGTCCTGCGCCGAAAACAGGTTCAGCATCTCGCTGAAGGTCGCGCCGCAAACGAGCGAGTCTTCCACCGTCCACGGCCGCGGCGAGTAGCCGAGGACGCGGAACTCCATCGGCAGGTGTCCGCGAGCGGAGTCCATGTAAGCGTTCACGCCGCGCACATACGCATCGGCCAGCGCGCGCTCCTCCGCCGAGATCTCACCCGCCGCGCGCTTGGCCACCTCCCGCAGGCCGAGAATGCGCTGCGTGCGGTCGGCCTCGAGGTAGTCCACGCCCAATATCTCCGAAAGCTCGCCATTGCCGTAGCGGCGCGTCATGTCCATCTGCCACAAGCGGTCCTGCGCGGTGACGTATCCCTGCGCAAAGAGCAGGTCCTGCATGGAGGCGGCGGTGATGTGCGGAACGCCGTGCTGGTCGCGGACCACCGTGACCGCGGCGCTCAGACCGGGGACGCGCACCGTTCCGTCGAGTTGGGGCAGCGCGCGATGCGAGGCAACGTAGAACCAGCCGCCGACCCCGAGGGGAATCAGCAGCAAGGCCGCGAGGATGGCAAGGATGATCTTGAGCGCGAATCGGCTGGTGCTGCCGCGTGGCGCGAGGGTCGGGGAAGCCATGAGGAGCATTGTAACTTCGGGGCTTCGCGCGGTGGGCTTCGGGCTTCCGTTTGACGCTAGCTCCGATTTCGGCAATGGTATCCTCTCCCTGCATGATCGAAAAGCGCATCGACGACCTGGAGAGCATCTCGCGCGATGACATACGCGAGGCGCAGGACATTCTCCATCGTCATCTCAAGCAGGTCGGGCTCAAGCACACCGAGCAGCGCGACACCATCCTGCGCACCTTTCTCGAGACCCGCGACCATCTTTCCACCGACGAACTCTACCGGCTGGTCAAGCGCAAAGAAACCAGGATTGGCATCACCACCGTGTACCGCACGCTCAAGCTGCTGTCGGAGTGCGGACTGGCCAGCGAGGTCGCCTTTCCCGACGGCATCACCCGCTACGAGCACCAGTACAACCGGCGCATCCACCATCACATGATCTGCACCCGCTGCGGCAGTTCGGTGGAATTCTTCTCGCCCGCGGTGGACCAACTGGAGCAGGAGATCGGCCGCAAGCACCACTACGAAACCTCCGGCCACACCTTCCAGATCTACGGCGTCTGCGAAGACTGCCGCAAGAAACCGGGACGAAGGAAGATCTGAGTTCTGAGTTCCGAGTTTCGGGTGACACGCTGGGCCTTCATTTCGGGAAATCAAAAATCAAAAATCGAAAATCAGAAATGGTTTTGCCTCCCACCGCCTTTGGTGATAATGTCCGCGCGCAGAGGCGAGAGCGGCGAAAACAGCCGCGGACACCTTCTGGGAGGGAACTATGGCTTTTTGTGCGAGTTGCGGAGCGCAGTTACCGGCGGATGGGGGCAACTGTCCAGCCTGCGGGAAAGCGGCAGGGCAATCAGCGGCAGGGCAATCAGCGGCAGGCGGCGCTGCCGCGGCGTCGGCTGCGGCGGCAGGCGGGCTACAGGACAACGTCGCAGGCATGCTTGCCTATGTGACGATCATCCCGGCGATCATCTTCCTGGTGGTTGCTCCTTACAATCAGAACAAGTTCATCCGCTTCCACTCGTTCCAGTCGCTTTTCTTCGGCGTGGCGTGGATAGCGATATCAATTGTGTTGAGCATCCTTGCCGCCATGCCGTTTCTCGGTTTCCTCACGCTCTTCATCTGGCCCCTGGTCGGGTTGGCCTGCCTGATCATCTGGGTTATTTTGCTGATGAAGGCGTACGGCGGCCAGAAGTTCAAGCTGCCGGTGATCGGCGACCTGGCCGAAAAACAGGCGAACGCGTAGAAGCCGGTTCTCGGTGGTCGGCTCTCGGTGGTCGGCCGTACCTACTTCGGAACATGTGTCGATGCCCGTACTTCGGTACGGGCGTTGTTTTTTGGTCCTCCGTGAGTAGCGGGACGACCTGCTGATCACTGACTGCCGATTACCGATCGTCCGGAAACCTTGACAACCTGCGCCGCACGTTAGAACCTATACGCTTTTGCAAATGTGCGCGGACGCGTCCGGGTGCCCCACCCTAACTGATTTTGGAAGGGTGGGGACTGGTAGACGCGCCGCGCAGGGGGCGATCTTGAAGGTCCGGGTCTTCTATCACGACAAGTGTTTCGACGGCAGTTGCTCTGCCGCCGTGTTCTCCCGCTTTTATCGCGAACGTGTCCACGATGACGTTGAGTTCCAGTATTCCGGCCTGGTCCACCGCGCCGGCGCCCTCTTCGACGAAAAGGAATTCACCGGCGACGAGAACGCCATCGTCGACTTCAAGTATTCGACCTCTTCAAAAATCGACTGGTGGTTTGACCATCACCTGAGCGCGTTTCTTACCGACGAAGACCGCGAGCACTACGAGAGCTCCGGCAGCACCCGCAAGTTCTACGACCCGGACTACCGCTCCTGCACCAAGTTCATCGCCACCATCGCCGAGCGCCGTTTCGGCTTCGATCCCAAGCCGATCGCGGAGCTCATCGAGTGGGCCGACATCATCGACGGCGCCATGTATAAGGACGCGAAGTCGGCAGTCGAGATGAAAGAGCCGGCCATGAAGCTGACCATGGTCATCGAGGTCACCCAGGACCCTGCCTTCGTCCCGCGCCTGATTCCGACGCTGGTGGAGATGCCGCTGGCGGAAGTCTTGCAACAGAAGTTCGTCGCCGACCTGCTGCCGCCGTTGCTGGAGCGCCACGAAAAATCCATCCGCATCCTGCGCGAGCGCGCCGAGTGCAAGGACGGCACGCTCTACTTCGACGTCACCGACCTGGACCTGGAGGGTTACAACAAGTTCATCCCTTACTACCTTCACCCGAGCTGTGTTTACAGCGTAGGGCTGAGCAAGAGCAGCTTCCGGACGAAGGTGGCGGTGGGATCGAACCCGTGGGCGCGCGCCGAAAATATGGTGAACCTGGCGCGCATCTGCGAGCGCTACGGCGGCGGCGGACACGCGCGCGTGGGCGCGATTTCCTTTGAGCCCGATAAATTCGACACTGCCCGCGCCGCCGCCCGGGAGATCGTGGACGAATTGCGCACCGCGTATCGCAAGCAGCAGCCCGGCTCCAGCACCAGCGCGGAGTAATCTACATCGTATTTAGATGTATTGTGCAGGTTGCCCCGCCCTTCCGCCCGCTTTTGGCGGAGGGTGGGGATATTTCTCACAATGGCCGAAGCCCTCTTCATCATTCTGGTACTGGGAATTCTGGCTCTCGCGGCGGGCTTATTCTTCGGCGGAGTCCTCGACAAAATCGTCCATTCCCGCAAGGACTGCCCTTTGTGTTGGGAAAGCATCCCTTCCAGCGCGGAGACCTGCCCCAAGTGCAAAGCTAAGTTGTAAGCAGTTGGACGAACGAGCTAGCCATTGGCGTTTGCCGTTGGCGCGAACGGCGTTTGGGCCAGCAGGCGTCCACTTTTCCCGTATCGCCGGGACCCAGAGCGTCGCGCGGGATTTCGGGCGCTAGCTGGTACACTGGATATACCCTCCGACGATTGTTGGCTAGCCCGCAACGCAGGCGCTTCTGCCCTCATCGAACAAATGGAGCACGACAAGGATTCAGCGCAGAAGCGCGTCCGCAGGGAGCAGGAATTTTGACCAAGAGCATTCGCAATATCGCCATCATCGCGCACGTGGACCACGGCAAGACCACGCTGGTCGACGCGATGCTTCGGCAGAGCGGCACCTTCCGCGCCAACGAGCACCTGGTCGAGCGCGTGATGGACTCCAACGAGCTGGAGCGCGAGCGCGGCATCACCATCCTGGCCAAGAACACCGCCGTTTTCTACCACGACGTGAAGATCAACATCGTGGACACGCCCGGGCACAGCGACTTCGGCGGCGAGGTGGAACGCGCGCTGAAGATGGTGGACGGCGTGATGCTGCTGGTGGACGCCAGCGAAGGCCCGCTGCCGCAGACGCGCTACGTGCTCAGCAAGGCACTGGAGGCGAAGCTGCCGCCGATCGTGGTGATCAACAAGATCGACCGCTCGGACGCGCGCGCCCCGGAGGTGCTGAACGAGATATACGACCTGTTCATCGACCTCGACGCCAGCGAAGACCAGCTCGATTTCCCGGTGCTCTACACGAACGCAAAGCTCGGCACCGCCTCGACAAAACTTACCGGCGGCGAGAACCTGCGGCCGTTATTCGACGCGATCCTGAAGACAATTCCCGTACCCGCCGGCGATCCGGAAGCGTTGTTGCAGGTGCTGGTTGCGAACCTCGATTACAGCGACTACCTCGGACGCCTGGCGATTGCACGCGCGGTGAACGGGACCTTGCGCATCGGCGAAGAAGTCGCGATCGTGCACGAGAACGAAACTCGCAAGACGAAGATCACCAAGTTATTCACGTTTAGTGGCCTGAAGCGCGTGGATATTGAAGCGACGGAGTTGGGCGACATCGTCGCCATAGCGGGCGTGGAGGGCATCAACATCGGCGACACCATCACCGACGCGGAGAACCCTTCGCCACTGCCACGCGTGAGCATCGACGAACCGACCATTGCCATCCAGTTCACTATCAATAGTTCGCCGTTCTCGGGCCGCGAGGGCCAGTTTGTGACCTCGCGACACCTGCGCGAGCGCCTCGATAAAGAACTGCTGACCAACGTTTCGATTCGGGTGGAAGAGACCGGAAGTCCCGACACGTTCAAGGTGCTCGGACGCGGCGAACTGCAATTGGCCATCCTGATCGAGATGATGCGCCGCGAAGGCTTCGAATTGATGGTCGGCAAACCGGAGATCGTCACCAAGCGCATTGATGGAAAGCTGATGGAGCCGGTCGAGAAGCTCACCGTCGATGTGCCCGACGGATTTGTCGGTGTCGTGATGGAACAGCTCGGCGTCCGCAAGGGCGAGATCACGGTCATGCACAACCACGGTTCCGGCCGCGTGCGCATCGAGTTCCGCGTGCCCAGCCGCGGCTTGATCGGCCTGCGCAGCCAGTTGCTCACCGACACGCGCGGCACCATTGTCATGAACTCGCTGTTCGACGGCTACATGGAATGGCAGGGCGAGATTCCGCACCGCCTGACCGGCGCCATGGTTTCCGACCGCGACGGCGCGACCACGGCATACGCGCTTTGGGGTTTGCAGGAACGCGGCGAATTGTTCGTCGCGCCGGGCACGGAAGTTTACGAGGGCATGATTATTGGTGAGAACGCCAAGGATAATGACCTCGACGTGAACTGCGTGCGCGAAAAAAAGCTGACCAACATGCGCTCGTCCTCGGCGGACGACGCCATCCGCCTGGTTCCGTTCCGCAACCTGAACCTGGAGCAGGCCATCGAGTTCATCACCGACGACGAGTTCGTCGAGGTGACCCCGAAAGCGTTGCGCTTGCGCAAGAAGATCCTGCAGTCGAACCGCCGGCCGCGGAAGGGCACGCCGGTGGAGGTCAGCAGCTAGTCGTCAGTCGCCGGTCGCCGTCGAAACGCATGGTCCTTCGACTCGGACGCGCCAGCCCAAGGGCCTCTCGCTTCATTTTGGGACTGAAATTGTCGCGGCCAGTGCGAATTTGGCGCTCGGGAACCGTACGCCGGGCGCACAATACTTCCATCGGCAGTATGAGTCCAGCAGAAGGAGGAGCGAGCGATGCCACAAGTAGCGGAGAAAGCGGCGGCCCAAGTCGCGGAAACACTGCACAAGATTCCGCGCGCGACGTCGGCGATTGCCGAGGTCATCGAGGACGGGATCGACGTGGCCAAGCGCGTCGGAAAGCACGGCGGCGATGCTGCGGAAGAACTGATGGACGACACCGCCAATCGCGTCAAGCGTCATCCGGTCGAAAGCCTGGTGATGATGTTCGCGCTCGGATTCATCGCGGGCGGCCTGGTGGACCGACTGACGCGCAGAAAATAACGGCAAGCATGGGGCACATGGCGCAAGGCTCAAGGCATAGGAAAATCCTTCTTCCTTGCGCCTTGAGCCTTGTACCTTGAGCCTGGTTTTCTTACTTCTGTTTCTTGGCCGTCCACTCGCGCTCGTTCTCACCCATCTTCACGGTGCCCTTGATGGAATCTCCGTCCACCTTGCCCGTGTAGTTCATGGTCATCTTGCCGTTCGGAGTTTCGCGCTCGACGGTGAAGCTGATCTTGTTGCCGTCGACGGTCCCCTCGATCGGATTTTCGCCGCGCGCGCCTTTCAGCGTGCCCTTGAACTTGTTGCCGTCCTGGTCGATGGTCAGGGTGCTGGTCATCGGTCCCTGGCGTCCCTGGCTGGTCATCTCCCACGTGCCGCCGACCTTGGCTGCATCCTCGGCCACCGCGACCAGGGATAGAACCAACATCATTCCGAGTAAGACTGCAAGAATCGTACTGGTCCTCTTCATTGTGTGTTTTCTCCTGAAGCTCTCAATTGCTCGCGAGGAATGTCGTGCCTCGCCCCACAGCCATGGTGCGGTCTGGAAGCAAGTGCGGGCAACTGGTTTTACGAACATTTACACGCGCTATACGCGGCGTTCACACGAAGCGCACCTTGGTGGAAGGAGAACGTCGAGTGGCGGGTTATAGGATTGGCCCGTGAGTTCGCTACAATTGAAAAGCAAGAGGCCCTGTAGCTCAGATGGATAGAGCGTCGGTTTCCTAAACCGCAGGTCGGCAGTTCGAATCTGCCCAGGGCCTCCATGAGTACCGGGTACCGCCCTCGCCAAACGTAACTTTTGGCAAATTCTGACGTTATAATCGTCCTGTGCCGAAGTATTCCGTCGTCATCCCGCTGCATAACGAACAGGAAAACATCACCGAGCTCTACGACCGCCTGAAGGCGGCCATGGAGTCGCAGCCGGAGACTTGGGAGCTGGTGCTGGTGGACGACGGCAGCACCGACCGGACGTTCGCGCTCCTGCGCGAGATTGCCGCGGTAGACAGCCGGGTGGTGGTGGTAAAGCTGCGCCGCAACTTCGGGCAGACCGCCGGCCTGGCTGCTGGATTCGATCACGCGCGCGGCGAGTACATCATCGCCATGGACGGCGACCTCCAGCACGATCCCGCCGATATTCCTCTATTCCTGGAAAAACTGGCCGAGGGGTACGACATCGTCAGCGGCTGGCGCAAGCGCCGCATCGATAACTTCGTCATGCGCCGGGTGCCATCGCGGGTCGCGAACTGGCTGATGGCCAAGCTGAGCGGCGTGGACATCCACGATTTCGGGACCACCTTCAAGGCCTATCGCCGCGACCTGCTGCAACAGGTCCCCCTGTACGGCGAGATGCACCGGTTTATTCCGGCGCTGGCCTCGTGGTACGGCGCGCGCACTTGCGAGGTTCCGATCCGCAATGTCAATCGCGAGCGCGGCGAATCGCACTACGGCATCGGCCGCACCTTCCGCGTCTTTTTCGACCTCATCACCGTCCGCTTCCTGCTGCGGCACATGGCGCGTCCGCTGCATTTCTTCGGGACGATCGGAATGCTGAGCGGGTTTGCCGGCAGCGCAATTGCGATTTTCCTGATGGTCCACAAGCTGCTCACGCACGAGCCGGTGATGGCCGCGCACGGCCCACTGCTCATTTTTGCCGCGGTGCTGATCCTGGCGGGCGTACAGATGCTGGCGCTCGGCTTGCTGGGCGACATGCAGGCGCACCACTACCATGGAAACGGAGCGCAACTGCCATACTCCGTGGACCGGGTGCTGCGCGCCAAAGACGAATCCGCCGTTCCCGACTAGGAGACCCCCATGTCCGACGCCAAGCGCGTCATGATGCGCCATTTCCTGGCCACGCTTGCCTATCGTGCGCGCAAAACCGTGGCCGGAGTACCCGCGGACTTTGCAGTATTCGACGGTGCGGGGAAGACGCCGTCAGCGATTCTGTCGCACATGGGCGACCTGCTGGCGTGGTCGATCACTTGGTTCACCGAGCCGCGCTGGAAGAAGGCGGAGGTCGGGAGTTGGGATGAGAACGTCACTCGCTTCTTCACTCTGCTGAAGGAGTTAGACGCGCTGCTGGCGTCCGATGCGCAGGTGCGTGGCTACAACGACGAGCGCATGATGCAGGGACCGCTGGCGGACGCGATGACTCACGTCGGCCAGTTGGCGATGCTGCGGCGCCTTGCGGGAGCCCCAACCGCGCCCGAGAACTTCGCCGAAGCGGTGGTGACCATCGGCGACGTAGCCGGCCCTTTGTGAACCTTTGTGTCCTTTGTGGTGAAGCTCTTCTCTTGCCTTTCCATTACCCAATTACCGATTACCTGTGAGCTTGGTCACTGCGCCCCCGCCCGGCGTGGGCGAGACTAATACGTTTGGGCTCCAATGCCCGGCGGAGGCTTTATAATGAGCAGTTTGACCACCATGCCAAAAACCGAGAGAGCACCTTCCACGCTTCGCCTGGCGACGCGCATGTCGCGCCTGGGCACGGAAACCGCCTTTGAAGTGCTGGTGCGCGCCCGCGCCCTGGAAGCCAAGGGCCAGCACATCATTCACCTGGAAATTGGCGAACCCGATTTCGACACGCCGCGCAACGTCATCGACGCCGGCATCGACGCGCTCAACAAGGGCTTCACGCATTACGGTCCCGCGCCGGGCTTGCCCGAGCTGCGCCAGACCATCGCCGACTACGTCAGCCGCACGCGCAATGTCTCGGTGAAGCCGGAAGAAGTCGTCGTCGTGCCGGGCGGCAAGCCGATCATGTTTTACGCCATCATGGCGCTGGCCGACGAGGGTGACGAGGTCATCTATCCGAACCCGGGCTTCCCGATTTACGAGTCGATGGTGAACTTCGTCGGCGCCAAGGCCGTGCCCATCCAACTGCGCGAGGAACTCGACTTCTCGCTCGATGTGACCGAACTGGCATCGAAGATCACCGACCGCACCCGGATGATCATTCTCAACTCGCCGCACAATC
>Ga0208355_1000714_pt1 | contig 14923 bp, 11 predicted proteins | sample NGESurdeep072012_6_FD_184458 | JGI IMG/M metagenome (GOLD analysis project Ga0208355, IMG submission 184458) | Arctic peat soil microbial communities from Barrow, Alaska - NGEE Surface sample 210-3 deep-072012 (SPAdes) | ecosystem: Environmental > Terrestrial > Soil > Wetlands > Peat ... | reverse complement strand
GTCCCAGCCGGTGTCGTTCTGGTTCACGTTCACCCCTGGCGGGACGACCTCGTCGATCCGGTCGAGCACCTCCGCGCTCAGCGTCCGCTCCAGTGCCGGCAGTTGGCTCTCGAGCTGCTCCATGGTGCGTGGGCCGATGATCGCCGCGGTCACCGCGGGATGGCTCGTGACGAACGCGAGCGCCATCTCGATCAGCGACATCCCCGCCTCTTCGGCGACTGCGCCGAGAGCGTCCGCAGCGTCGAGCTTGGCCTGGTTGGCCGGAAGCGCCATGTCGTAGCGCTGCGGGAGCATCTGCGCACGCCGGCTCGCGCCGGGCGAGTCGCCTCCCTTGCGGTACCTGCCCGAGAGCCACCCGCCGGCGAGCGGGCTCCACGGGATCACGCCGATCGAGTACTTCTCGCAGACGGGCAGGACGTCGGCCTCGACCCGGCGGATGAGCATCGAGTAGGGCGGCTGCTCGCAGACGAAGCGCTCGCGCCCGCGCCTCTGCGCGACCCACTGCGCCTCCACGATCTGATGGGCGGGGAAGGTCGAGCTGCCGATGTAGCGGACCTTTCCGGCGTGCACCAGGTCGCTGAGCGCGCCCAGCGTCTCGTCGATGTCCGTGTCGAGCTCTGGGCGGTGGATCTGGTAGAGGTCGATCCAGTCCGTTTTCAGGCGCCTGAGGCTGTTCTCGACCTCCTTGACGATCCAGCGGCGTGAGTTGCCGAACTGATTTGGATCCCGCCCATCATCCCCCATGGTGCCGTGAGCCTTGGTGGCGAGCACGACCGAGTCGCGGCGTCCCCCGCACAACGCCTTGCCGACGATCTCCTCGGACTCGCCGCGCGAGTAGACGTCGGCGGTATCGATGAAGTTGATGCCCGCATCGAGCGCGCGGTGGATGATGCGAATCGAGTCCTCGTGATCGGTGTTGCCCCAGGCGCCGAACATCATCGCGCCGAGGCACAGGGGGCTGACGGCGACCCCGGTGCTGCCGAGTTTGCGGTGCTCGATCGTCACTGGCGGTGAGCCTACCCCAGCGCCTGGCGGATGACGGGGTGCTTGGCTGCCGCGACCTCGTCCAGCCGGCGCACGGGCGTGGTGTACGGCGCGCCCCTGGCGATCTCGGGATCCTCGGCGGCCTCCTGGAGGATCGTGGCGATGGCCTCGGCGAAGGAGTCCAGCGTCTCCTTGGTCTCGGTCTCGGTCGGCTCGACCATCAGCGCCTCCTCCACGAGCAGCGGGAAGTAGACGGTCGGGGGATGAAAGCCGAAGTCGAGCAGCCGCTTGGCCAGGTCGAGCGTCTTGACCTGGAGGGCCTTCTTCATCGGCCCGCCGGAGAGCACGAACTCGTGCATGCACAGCTCGCCGTAGGGGAGCGGCAGGTACTCCGCCACGGACGGCTCGCGCAGGCGCGCCAGCAGGTAGTTGGCGTTGAGCACGGCCGTTTCGGAGGCGTCCTTCAGCCCGTCGCCCCCCAGCGAGCAGATGTAGGCGTAGGCGCGCACGAAGCAGCCGTAGTTGCCCTGGAAGCCGCGCAGGCGCCCGATGGATTTCGATCCCGCCCGCCCCCGGCCGTATTCGAGGTCGAACCGGCCGTCCTCGCCGCGCACGACCAGCGGCAGCGGCAGGAACGGCGCGATCCGGTCGGAGACGGCGATCGGGCCGGAGCCGGGGCCGCCGCCGCCGTGGGGCTGGGTGAAGGACTTGTGCAGGTTGAAGTGCACGATGTCAAAGCCCATGTCCCCGGGCCGGGAGAGGCCCATCACGGCGTTGAGGTTGGCGCCGTCGTAGTAGAGGGTGGCGCCCACGCCGTGCACGATCTGGGCGATCTCGGCGATGTTGGGATCGAACAGGCCGAGCGTGTTGGGGTTGGTGAGCATCAGGCAGGCCACGTCGCCGTCGGCCTTGGCGCGCAGGTCATCGACGTCAACGCCGCCGTCCTCGTTGGTGGCCACCTTGACGACCTCCAACCCGGCCATGGTGACGGTCGCGGGGTTGGTGCCGTGGGCGGTGTCGGGGGTCAGCACCTTGTGGCGGCTCTCGCCCCTGTCCTCGTGGTAGGCGCGCGTCAGCAGCACGCCCGCGAGCTCTCCGTGGGAGCCGGCGGAGGGCTGCAGCGAGACGTGGGCCAGGCCCGAGATCTCGGCCAGGGCGCCCTGCAGGCTCCACATCAGCTCGAGCGCGCCCTGGGCGCGGTCGGGATCCTGGAGCGGGTGAAGACGGGCGTGGCCGGGCAGCGCGGCCACGCGCTCGTGCAGGCGGGGGTTGTGCTTCATGGTGCACGAGCCCAGCGGGTAGAAGCCCGAGTCGAGGTCGAAGTTGCGCTTGGAGATGCCCACGTAGTGGCGCACGATCTCCGGCTCTGAGACCTCCGGCAGCCGCGGCGGCTCGGCGCGGCGAAAGCCCGCCGGCAGCAGCGTCTCGGCGTCGACCTCGGGCACTTCCGGCTGCGGGCAGACGAACGCGCGGCGCCCGGGCGAGCCCTTCTGGAAGATCGTCCGCGCCTGCTCGCGCTGCATCGGGCTCGCCCCGCCCGACGTCATCGGCCCGCGGGCACGGGCGCTCCCGTTGCCGCCATGCGGGCTGTGGCCCTCGATCCCCGGGTCGGAGTGAAGGTGGCTCTCGTCGATCGTGCTCATGCGAGGACCGCCGCCTGACGCTCGGCCGCGATCGCGTGCTCCAGCACGCGGGCGAGACGGTCGATGTCCGCACGCGTGCGCCGCTCGGTGATCGCCACCAGCAGCCCGCCGCGGTCGGACTCGCGGCCGGTGAGGGCGTGCAGGTCCACGCCCGGGTTGACCCCCTCGCCGGCGCAGCGGCGCCTGACCGCGGCCACGTCCACGTCCAGGCGCACGGCGAACTCGCGGATCACGGGCTGCTGGTGGAGCTTCTCCACGCCGTCGATCCCCGCCAGCGTCTCGCGCGCGTAGTGGGTGCGGGCGAGCAGCAGCTCGCCCAGCTCGACGATCCCGCGGCGCCCCAGCCAGGTCAGGTAGACGACCCCGGCGAGCGCGTTGAGCGCCTGCGCGGTGCAGATGTTGGAGGTGGCCTTCTCACGCCGGATGTGCTGCTCGCGGGTCTGTAGCGTGAGCACGAATCCGCGCCGCCCGTCCACGTCCAGCGTCTCTCCGGCGATCCGCCCGGGCATGCGCCGCAGATACTCCTGGCGGGCGGCGAACAGCCCGAAGGAGGGCCCGCCGAAGTCGAGCCGGTTGCCGAGCGGCTGCCCCTCCCCGACGGCCACGTCCACGCCGCATTCGCCCGGGGCCTTGAGCACGCCCAGCGCGATCGGATCGACCTGCGCCACGACCACGGGGGCGCCCGCGCCCTGCCCGCTGGCGGCGCCGCCAGCGGGCAGCGAGGCGCCCGCTGCCTTGGCGGCGGCGCTGAGGGCGGCGGCGTCCTCGACGGCTCCGTAGAAGTTGGGCTGGGCGAAGATCGCCGCGCTCGTGTCGGCGTCGATCGCCTGCGCCCACGCGTCGGGGTCGGTGATCCCGCCGGCGGAGCCGGTGGTCAGCGGCACCTCGACGACATCCATGCCGTAGCCGTGGGCGTTGGTGCGCAGCGTCTCGATCGAGTGCGGGTGCAGCCCGGCGCTGATCACGAAGCGGCTGCGGCCGTTGTGCAGCTTGGCCAGATAGCCCGCGGCGGCCACCGCGGAGGGGCCCTCGTAGGAGGAGGCGTTGGAGACGGGCAGGCCAGTCAGCTCGCAGACGGCGGTCTGGTACTCGAACATCACCTGCAGGCCGCCCTGGGAGATCTCGGGCTGGTAGGGGGTGTAGGGCGTCAGGAACTCCGAGCGCTCCATCAGCATGTCGATCAGCGCGGGGACATAGTGGTCGTACATCCCGGCGCCGAGGAAGCTGAGCTCCTCCTCGGTGCTGGTGTTGCGGGCGGCCAGCGAGCGCAGGTGCTCATAGACGTCCTGCTCTCCCAGCCCGTCGGGCAGGTCCAGCTCGCGGCCCAGGCGTACCTCCGTGGGGATCTGGCGGTCGAAGATCTCCTGCAGCGAGTCCACGCCGATGGCCGCGAGCATCGCGGCGAGATCGTCGGGGGTGGTGGCGGTGTAGCGGCTCAACTGCCAGCAGCCTAGCCAGCCAGCGTGGCCCGGTAGGTGGCCGCGTCCATCAGCGTCTCGCGCTCGGAGGGGTCCGACAGCCGCACCTTCACGAGCCAGCCCGCGTCATAGGGCTCCTCGTTGATCATGGCCGGGTTCTCGGAGATGGCGTCGTTGACCTCGACGATCTCCCCGGACAGCGGGGCGATCACGTCGGAGACCGCCTTGACCGACTCGACCTCCGCGTAGGAGGCGTCCTTGGTGAGCATCGTGCCGAGGGCGGGCGGGTCGAAGAAGACGACCTCGCCGAGGGCGTCCTGCGCGTACCAGGTGATGCCCAGCGTGGCCAGAGCGGGGTCCGCGGCGTCGATGCGCGCCCAGTCGTGCTCGGCGTGGTAGAGCAACTCGTCGGGGTAGCTTGCCTGGGCCATTCACGAGCCCTTTCTGTAGAGCGGCTTGTCCTTGACTACGGCGGGGCGCATCTTGCCACGAACGTCTATCTGGAGCGGGGTGCCCGCGGCGGCCTGCCCGGCGGGCACGTAGGCCAGCCCGATGCCCGTTCCCAGGCACGGCGACAGCGTGCCGCTGGTGACCTCGCCGCCCCCGAGGACCGGGTTGCCCTGGCGCGCGATTCCGGGCCCCTCCACGGCGAACACGATGAGCTTCTCGGCCGGGCCGGCGGCGCGCACGGCGCGCACGGCCTGCGATCCGATGAAACCGGTGTCCTCCTTGCAGCACCAGCCGAGGCCCGCTTCGATCGGACCGCGATCGACGCTGAGATCGTTGCCGTAGAGGTGGAAGCAGACCTCCAGGCGCAGCGTGTCGCGCGCCCCCAGCCCAGCGGGCACGGCGCCGCGGCGCACGATCTCATCCCACACAGCCGGCGCCGCGTCCGGCGGGCACAACAGCTCGACACCGTCCTCGCCGGTGTAGCCGGTGCCGCACACGATCATCTCCACGCCGCCCAGGCGGCGCGTCCCGGCGCTCATGCGCGCGGGCAGCGGCGAGTCGGAGATCGCCTGGACGAGCTCCCGCGCCAGCGGCCCCTGCACGGCGAGCATCGCCCAGTCCTCTATCCGGTCGCTCACCTCCGCTTCGGGGAAGGCCCCGGCGTGCCCGCGGAACCAGGCGAGGTCGCGCTCGTGGTTGGAGGCGTTGGTGACGGTGAGGTAGCGATCGATGTCCAGCCGGTAGGTGAACAGGTCGTCGAGCACGCCGCCGTCCTCGCGGCAGAGCACGCTGTACTGAGCGCCGCCGAGCGGGATCCCGGACACGTCGTTTGACAGCAGCAGCTGCAGCAGCTCCTGCGCCTGGGGTCCGCTGGTTTCGATCTCGCCCATGTGCGAGACGTCGAAGATCCCGCACGCTTCGCGCACGGCCATGTGCTCCTGGCGCACGCCCTCGTATTGGACGGGCATCTCCCACCCGGCGAACTCCACCAGCCGCGCTCCGGCGGCGTCATGGCGCTCGAACAGGGGGGTGCGGCGCAGCAGCGGGGGTGCCGTCGAGGACATCGCCCCAGGCTAGCGAAGCTCTCAGCGCAGGAACGGCGGAACGTCGATGTCCTCGTCGGAGATCTCCAGCGTCGAGCGCTGGCGCTCTGAGATGCGGGGACCTCTGTCGGGACGCGCGTCGCGGCTGTCGCGGCGGGCGGTGCGTCCGGGGCGGTGGTCGAAGCCGGTGCCGATGACCGTGACGCGCACCTCGTCGGACATGCTCTCGTCAATCACCGCGCCGAAGATGATGTTGGCGTTGGCGTCGGCCGCGTTCTGGATGATCTCCGCGGCGTCGTTGACCTCGAACAGGCCGAGGTCCTTGCCGCCGGTGATGTTCAGCAGGATGCCCGTGGCGCCGTCAACGGACTCTTCCAGCAGCGGCGAGGAGATCGCGGCCTTGGCGGCGTCGCCGCAGCGGTTCTCCCCGGCGGCGAGCCCGATGCCCATCAGCGCCGAGCCGGCGTCCTGCATGATCGTGCGCACGTCGGCGAAGTCGAGGTTGATCAGGCCGGGGATGGTGATCAGATCGGTGATCCCCTGCACGCCCTGGCGCAGCACGTTGTCGGCCTCGCGGAAGGCGTCCAGCATCGAGGTGCGGCGCTCGACCACGGCGAGCAGCTTCTCGTTGGGGATCACGATCAGGGTGTCAACGACCTCGCGCAGGCGCTCGATCCCCTCGGTTGCCTGGCGGCCGCGCTGGGAGCCCTCGAAGTCGAACGGGCGCGTGACCACGCCGACGGTGAGCGCGCCGATCTCGTTCTTGGCGATCTCGGCGATCACGGGTGCCGCGCCGGTGCCGGTGCCTCCACCCTCGCCCGCGGTGACGAACACCATGTCCGCGCCCTTCAGCGCCTCCTTGATGTCGTCGCGGGACTCCGAGGCGGCGGACAGCCCGACGTCCGGGTTGGCGCCCGCGCCGAGGCCTTTCGTGGACTCGTGTCCGATGTTCAGCTTGATGTCGGCGTCGCACATTGCGAGCGCCTGGGCGTCGGTGTTGGCGGCGATGAACTCCACGCCGCGCAGTCCAGCGTCGACCATGCGGCTGACCGCGTTGGTCCCGCCGCCGCCGACGCCTACGACCTTGATGACCGCCAGATAGCTTGAGCTGGTCTCCATAATGGTTCTGTCCGAAGCCTTCAGTAGGAATCTAGGGTTCGCAGCATACTCATCGTCGAACCGCCGGGTTGTGCACGTTATGCAGGCATCTTCGCCCTGTCAACGACCGTTTGTAGTATCGCAACAATCGTTGCAGATCGCCGGACTCTCGACCGCCGCCTGAGGATCGTCCTGGGGATGGGCTAACCCTTTAGTTGAGGTTGAGTGATATCAGCCGCCGCTTGTCGGGGCTTCGGAGGGGGCTTCCGAGCTCGGCGCGGAGGCGCTTTCGGTGGATTTGCCGGACCCCGATTCCGCGGCTTCCGCGGCGGCGGAGCCCGGGGGCGGCCCGGTGCTCGTGGAGGTGCCGGCGCCGGTGCTGCCGTTCAGGCCGGCGGCCAGCGCGCCGACGGTCGATTCGGAGGTGCTGGCCTGTTCGCTGCTCGAGGCTGCGACGGCGGGGCCCGCGCCCGCGGGGAAGCCGGCGGCGGGGCGTGCGGGCAGGCGCACGTCCACGTAGGAGGCGCCCGCTGAGCTCTCCTCTGCGAGCACCCGCGCGAGCGACAGCCACTTCGCGTGGGGGCGCGCGCCGTCGCCGAAGTAGACGAGCAGCCCGTTGCGCATGGCGACGGTCAGACCCTCTCCTCCCGGGTAGACGCGCTGCACGCGCTTCGCCAGCGCGGAGGGAGCGGCGCCCAGCACCGCCAGGCTCGCCAGCAGCGTGGGGTCGTGCAGATGCTGGCCGGCCGAGGGCTCGAAGGCTCCCGCCAGGCTCGGCAACGAGCTCGACAGCAGGCCCGGGCCCAGCACCACGCCGTCGGCGGCCACGGCCGTGCGCTGGCCTCCCACGAGCAGCGCCGCCACCGGCAGCTGCTCGACCACCTCGATGTGAAGACCGTGGGGGAAGCTCGGGACCGCCTTCAGCTCGCGGACCACGCGGAATGGCGCCACGGCGGCGCGCAGCGCGCCCGTGCGCACGTCGAGCGTGCTCAGATGCCGCGCGGCCGCCACCAGCGCCGCTTCAATCGCGGGCGCCTCGGCGCCGTGCACGCCGCTCAGCTGCACGTGACGCACGGCGACCAGCGGGGAGTGGCGCAGCGCCAGGAACCCGCCCGCCCCCAGCAGCAGGGATGCAAGGACGCAGATAAGCGCGATGCGGGTGCGCCGGCGCCCCCACACGAACGCGATGCTCGAGCGCAGCGGGCGAGCGGCTCGGCGGCCGCGTGCGGACGCCCGCGGCCGGCCGATCGCCGGGCGTCCCGCGCGCGCGGCGCCCGTGCCCGCGGCGGCGCGCAGCGGGACCCTGGCGCGCCGGAGCGCCTGGATCCGCAGCGGACGAGCGATGCGGCCGATCGGAGATCGACCGATCAGAGATCGACCGATCGGAGATCGGCCAGCGAGATAGCGGTCCATTCACACGGTCTTCGACCTCGCGCCGCCATCCCCTACCGACTCAGCGCCAGGGAAAGCGCACGTCGCCGAGCGTCTGCACCTCGGGCTCGAGCTCCACCCCGAAGCGCTCCAGCACGCGGCGGCGGCCCTCGGCCATCACAGCGAGCACGTCGGCGGTGCTGGCAGTGCCGGTGTTCTCAATGAAGTTGGCGTGCTTGGGCGAGAAGCGCGCGCCACCGACGGCCAGGCCGTTGCAGCCGGCCTCGGCGAGCAACATCCCCGCGCTGCGCCCCTGCGCGCACTGGCCGATCTCCGATCGGTCCTCCGGGTTCTTGAAGGTCGAGCCGAAGGTCTTGATGCCCTGCGGCTGGGCCTCGTGGCGACGGCGGCGCATCTCCTGGAGCGTCGCCTTGACCGTCTGCACCTCCGCGGGCGCGAGCGTCAGCGACGCGCAAGCGACGATCTCCCCGGCGGCGAGGTTGGAGCTGCGGTAGGCGAAGCCCAGCTCGCGCGGCGCGCGGCGCGCCAGCCCGGCAGGGGTGGCGATCTCCACCCACTCCAGCACGCGCTCCAGCTCGCCGCCGTAGGCGTTGGCGTTCATCCGCACTGCCCCGCCGACGGTGCCGGGGATGTTCACGCCGAACTCGATCCCCGAGAGCCCCGCCCGCGCGGCGGCGGCGGCCACGGCGGGCAGGCGGGCGCCGGCGCCCGCGAGCATCCGCGGCGCCTGCACTGAGATCGCGGCGAGGTCGCGGTCGAGCTTGACCACCAAGCCCCTCACCCCGTTGTCGGCGACCAGCAGGTTGGAGCCCGACCCGACGACGGCGATCGCGAGCCCGACCCCCTCCGCCCAGCCGAGCAGCGCCACCAGCTCCTCGGCGCCCCCGGCGCGCGCGAAGAACTCCCCCTCACCGCCGGTGCGCACGGTGGTCAGGCGACTGAGCGGAAAGTCGCGTTGGACGCCCGCGGGCGGCGGCACCGCGCTCATCGCCGCCGGCCCCGATCGCGCGGCCACCACGCGCGCCGGCAACGCCCCGCGGCCGCGCCGCTCACGAGCGCACCAGCGCGCGTGCGAGCGCGTCGACGTCGCCGGCGCCCATCACCACGCACACGTCGCCCTCGCCCAACAGGCCTGCGAGCACGGGCTCGGCGTCGGCGAAGCTCGGCAGCCAGTAGACCGGCCTGCCGGCGGCTGCGTCGGCGGCCCCCTCGGCGATCAGCAGGCCGCTGACGCCGGGGTGATCCTCGGCGCGCTCGCGCGCCGGATAGACCTCGAGCACAACGATCTCATCAGCCTCGGCCAGCGCGGCGCCGAACTCGCGCGCCAGCGAGGCGGTGCGCGAATAGAGGTGCGGCTGGAAGACGGCCACCAGCCGCCGGTGGGGCAGCGTGCGCGCGCCCCGCAGGGTGGCGGCCACCTCGGTCGGGTGGTGGGCGTAGTCGTCATAGACCGGGGCGCCGCGCGGGCTGGAGCCGAGCAGCTGAAAGCGCCGGCCCGCGCCGGTGAAGCCCGCGAGGCCGGCGATCGCGGCCGCGGCATCGGCCCCGGCCAGGCGCGCGGCCTCCAGCGCCCCGGCGGCGTTGACTGCGTTGTGCACGCCGGGAACCATCAGCGTGACCTCGTGCTCGTGCCAGCGGAAGTGCGAGCCCCCGGCGGTCAGCGCCGGCTCGGGCGCGTCATAGGCGATGAGGTTGCCCGCGCGCAGCTCCAGCAGCTCGGGCCGATCCCACACGACGGCCCAGCTCGGCGCGGTGAGGAACTGGCGGAACGCCTCGCGCAGCTCGGCGAGCGAGCGGAAGGTCGCGTGGTGGTCGAGCTCGACGTTGGTCAGCACGGCGATCTCCACGCTCAGGCTGAGCATGGAGCGGTCGGACTCGTCGGCCTCCACCACCAGCCACTCGCCCTCCCCCCACTCCGCGTTCTCCAGCCCGCCGCCTACGGAGCCTCCGACCAGCCACCCCGGCCGCAGGCCCGCGCCGCGCAGCGCGTGCACGATCATCGAGGAGGTGGTGGTCTTGCCGTGGGTGCCCGCCACCGCGATCGTGCGCCGCAGCCCGGTGAGCTGCGCCAGCAGCTCCGCACGGGGCCGCTCGGGCACTCCGCGCTCGCGTGCCGTGCGGCGCTCGACGTTGTCATCGCCCACCGCCGAGGAGTAGACGAGCTCGAAGCCGTCGCCGGCGGGGACGTTCTCGGCGCGGTGGCCGACGTGGGCTTCGAGCACGCCGTCGGCGCGCAGGCGCTCCAGATACGGCCCGTTCGCCGTGTCGGAGCCGCTGACCTCGGCGCCGAGCGCGTATGCGGCACGCGCGTAGCCGCTCATCCCCGCCCCGCCGACGCCGACGAAGTGCAGGCGCCGCCCGCTCCACGGTCCGCGCGCAGGACTCACGGCGCAATGGCCCCCAGCAGCTCCTCGGCGATCTCACGGGCCGCGTCGGGACGAGCGAGGCCCGCGGCGGCCGCGGCCATCGCGGCCAGGCGGCGGCGGTCGGCCAGCAGCGCCGCGACCTCGCCGCCCAGGCGCGCGCCGCTCAGCTCGGAGTCCGCGATCGTGACCGCGGCGCCCGCATCGGACATCCAGCGCGCGTTGGCGCTCTGGTGATCGCCGGCGGCGCGCGGGTAGGGCACCAGGATCGCGGGCACGCCGTGCGCGGCGATCTCGAACACGGATCCGCCCGCGCGCGCCACCACCAGGTCGGCCGCGGCCAGCGCGTCGGCGAAGTCCGCCAGGTCGAGGTACTCGCGCAGGTCATAGCCGGCGGGAAGCACGCGCGCGGCCAGCTCGCCGTGATCGCGCCGCCCGCAGACATGCAGGACGTGAAAGGGCGCTCCCGCGAACGCCTCCACGGCCGCCAGGTTGATCGACCGCGCTCCGAGCGAGCCGCCGAAGACCAGCACGCAGGTGACATCCGGCGGGACCCCCATGCGCTCGCGCGCGGCCACACGGTCGGAGGCGGGAGGCGGCACGGGTCGGCCGGTCACGCGGTAGCGGCCTCCCTCACGGCCGGGGATGGGAAAGGCCAGGCATACCCTGCGCGCGAAGCGGGCGAGCATCCGGTTGGTCAACCCCAGATGGCTGTCCGCCTCGGTCAGCACCAGCGGGATGCGCAGGGTGATGGCCGCCAGCCCGACGGGGCCGGCGACGTAGCCGCCGCCGCCCATCACCGCGTCGGGGGCGAGCCTCCTCAGCAGCGAGCGGGCACGCGGCAGCGCCACGGCGGCGAGCGCCAGCGCGCGCAGGGCGCGCAGCGGATTGGAGCGGTGCAGACCCTCGACGGCGATGCCGTGCAGCGGGAAGCCCGCCGCGGGCACGAGCTGCGCCTCGGCGCGCCCGCCGCCCACGAAGGAGACCTCCGCGCCCTCAGCCCGCAGCGCTTCCGCGACCGCCAGCGCCGGCACCACGTGCCCGGCGGTCCCGCCGGCGGCGATCACGATCCTCGGCGCTGCGCTCACCGGCCAATCGTGCCGGTTCGCGCGCGCGGGCGTCGAGCGAGCGCCCCCGCGCGGGAGCCACCGCGCGCACATGACCGGTCGCGCCGGAGGCGACGTTCAGCAGCAGGCCCATCGCGGCGAGCATCACGATCAGGCTGCTGGAGCCATAGGAGACGAACGGCAGCGGGACGCCCGTGAGCGGCGCGAGGCCAAGCACGGCGAAGGCGTTGAGGATCGCCTGGGAGAGGATCAGCGAGGTGACGCCCACGGCGATCAGGGCGCTGTAGAGGCTGCGCGCGCCCTTCGCCGCGCGCAGGCCCGCATAGGCGATCAGGCCGTAGAGGAACAGCAGCGCGAACACCCCGACCGCTCCCAGCTCCTCCGCTATCACCGCGAGGATGAAGTCCGTGGGCGCCTCCGGCAGGTAGAAGATCTTCTGCACCGACTGCCCCGGGCCGACCCCGAACAGCCCGCCGGAGCCGATCGCGATCTGGCCCTGGACGGCTTGAAAGCCGGTCGAGGAGGCGTGCGCCCAGGGGTCCAGGAAGGAGGTCAGCCGCGCGCGCGCATACGGTCGGATCAGAGCGTAGATCAGGATCAGGCCGAGCAGCGAGCCGCCCATGACAGCGAGCTTCCGCATCGGGATGCCCGCCGCCACGAGCATCGCGCTGACGGTGAACGCGATCACCATCGCGGTGCCGAGATCGGGCTGGGTGAACACGAGCAGGCAGGCGGCGCCGACCACGATCAGCAGCGGTTTGGCAAGCTCGCGCAGATCGTTCACGCGCTGCGGGCGCTTTGCCAGCAGCGTCGCCGAGTAGAGCACCAGCGCGAGCTTCATCAGCTCGGATGGCTGAAACTGGAGCTGGCCCGGGCCGATCCAGCGGCGGGCGCCGTTGATGCTCACGCCCACGTGCGGGATGTGGACCGCGATCACGAGCACGAACGACACGAACAGCAGCGGCGCGGTGATGCTGTGGACTTTCGCCACCCCGTCGCGCGCCAGCACGCGCATCACCACCAGGCCGATGGCTCCGTAGAGGAAGAACTTGATCAGGAAGCTGCTGCCGTAGCCGTGGCCCTGGAGCAGCGTGGTCGCCGAGGAGGCGCTGTAGACCATGACCGCGCCGAGAGCCAGCAGGCACATGGTGGCGGTCAGCAGGATGCGGTGCTCCAGCGACTGCCGGCCCGCCGCGGCGCTCGCCCGGCGGGAGCGCTTGGGGTCGCTGCGCGAGTGACGAGGAGCGGTGGCCTTGGCCCGGCGTCCGGCGGCTGATGACATCCCCGCTCACTTCGACACCCGCTCGTGGAAGCCTCCCGTTCTTGGCGAGCGAGATCTAGATCCCCCTGCTCTGGCGATAGATCGTGAAGCCGATCGCGGCGCAGATGGAGGCCACGATCCAGAAGCGCAGGATGATCTTGGTCTCAGACCATCCCCTCAGCTCGAAGTGGTGGTGGATGGGTGCCATCAGGAATACGCGTTTGCGCGTCATCTGGAAGGAGATGACCTGGATCACGACCGACAGCGCCTCCACGACGAAGATGCCGCCCAGCAGGATCAGCAGCACCTCTGTCTTGGTCATCACGGCGAGGCCGGCGATCGCTCCGCCGAGCCCCAGTGAGCCCGTATCGCCCATGAAGATGGTCGCGGGGAAGGCGTTGAACCACAGAAAGCCGATGCACGCTCCCACCAGGCAGCCGGCGAGCATCGCCAGGTCGAAGCCCCCGGCGAGGAACGTGATGCCGACGTAGGCCAGCAGCACGATCGAGGCGCACCCGGCCGCCAGCCCGTCGAGGCCGTCGGTGAGGTTGACCGCGCTGGTGGTGCCCGCGACCACGAGGTAGATCAGCAGCGGATAGAACGGCCCCAGGTCGATGTGGTAGTCCACGAAGCGCAGCCACAGCGTCGGCGGCAGGTGCGCCTCGTGGGTGGCCACCCACCACAGCGCCAGCGAGATCGCGATCGTGACTCCGAGCTTGGTGCGCGCGCGCAGCCCGAGCGAGCGGCGCCGGATCAGCTTGGTGTAGTCGTCGGCGAAGCCCAGCAGCGCGCACGCGATCGCCGCTCCGAACACGCCCACCGAGCGCCATTCGTAGTTGGTGAGGATCAGGAACGGGACCGAGACCGCCAGGAAGACGATCACCCCGCCCATCGTCGGCGTGCCCGCCTTCAGGTGGTGTCCCTCGGGACCGTCCTCGCGGATGTGCTGGCCGAACTCGCGCTCGCGCAGGAACGCGATGAACTTTGGGCTCAGGAAGATGCAGATCAGCAGCGCGGAGGTGCCCCCGAAGAGAATCTCCCCCATTCAGCGCCGCTCCGCCCCGGCGCTCGGCGCGGGCACGGGAGCGGCGCCGTCCGCCTCGCGGGCGCGCATGCTCGCGACCACCCGCTCCAGGCCCACCCCGCGGGAGCCCTTCACGAGCACCGTATCGCCATCGCGCAGCAGTCTAGGCAGCAACTCGGCGGCGGCCCGCGCGTCGGGCACCGAGTGGACCTCGCCGGCGAACGCCGCGGACATCTCGACGGCCTGCGGGCCGACGGCGAGCAGCAACGAGACGCCGCCGGCGCGCGCGTGCTCGCCGATCTCGCGGTGCAGACGCGGCGACTGCGCTCCGAGCTCCAGCATGTCGCCCAGCACCGCCACCATGCGCCCCGCGGCCGTCGCGGCAAGGTCCTCGATCGCCGCGCGCATTGACATCGGGTTGGCGTTGTAGCAGTCCTCGATCAGCACCACCCCGCCCGCCAGGTCGAGCCGCTGCCCGCGCATCGAGGAGAAGCTCACCTCGAGCCGGCCCTCGGGTGTGTGCCCGAGCGCGCGCGCGGCCGCCACGGCGGCGAGCAGATTGAGCAGGTTGTGCGCCTGCTGGAAGGACGGCCGCAGGAGGATCTCCTGACCGCGGTCGCTGATGCGCACGCTGCCGTCAGACCCACGCTCGGTGAGCGACACGTCGGCCTGCTCGCCGAAGGTGAGGACCTCGACGTCGGCACGCAGATGCCCGGCCAGCAGCGGCTCGCCGGCGGGGACGACGACGCTCGCACCGGGCGCAAGGCCCGCGATCAGCTCCGCCTTGGCGGCCGCTATCGCCTCCAGCGAGCCGAGCAGCTCCAGGTGCGCGGGACCGACGTTGACGATCACCCCGACGTCCGGCTCGGCGATCGCAGTCAGTTGGGCGATCTGCCCGCTGCCGCGCATCGCCATCTCCAGCACCAGCACCTCGACGTCGCCCGGGGCCGCCAGCAGCGCCAGCGGCAGGCCGATCTCGGTGTTGTGGTTGGCCGGGCTGGCGGCCACTCGCAGGCTTGCCCCGAGCAGCGCGGCGAGGATGTCCTTGGTCGATGTCTTGCCCGTCGAGCCCGTGACCGCCACCACCCTCGCGCCGCGCGCCCGCAGCTCGCCCCGCCACGCTCGCGCGAGCGCCTGCATGCCCGCCAGGGGATCGGCGTGCACCAGCACCACGCCCTCG
>Ga0208355_1000707_pt1 | contig 14997 bp, 14 predicted proteins | sample NGESurdeep072012_6_FD_184458 | JGI IMG/M metagenome (GOLD analysis project Ga0208355, IMG submission 184458) | Arctic peat soil microbial communities from Barrow, Alaska - NGEE Surface sample 210-3 deep-072012 (SPAdes) | ecosystem: Environmental > Terrestrial > Soil > Wetlands > Peat ... | reverse complement strand
CGGCAGCATCCGTGCCGTCGGCGAAGCCGAAACGCTCAAAGACTTCGGTGGCAAACTGATCTGTGTTGATGCCGATCCCCGCGTGCGCTACGAGCGCGTCGTCAATCGGGGCAGGGAGTATGAGAGCCAGATCAGCTTCGAGCAATTCGTCGCCGAAGATAGCGCCGAAATGGGAATTACAGAGACCGATCCGACCAAATTCGGATTAGCTCAGGTCATGAAAATGGCCGATTTCAGCCTCGACAACAGCGAACAGAACATAGCGGAGTTCGTGGAGCATGCCAGACAAAAAGTAGGCCTCAGTGGCTAAGCACACCCGTGTCATCGCTTGCGACGGCCCGGCTCGCGCCGGCAAAACCACGCTGGCCGTCAACTTCGAGAACAAGCTCGGCATTCCCTGTCTCAACACCGGCAAAATATACCGCGCCCTGGCAGTGCTAATAATGGGTCATCTGGACGTCACATCCCTCGAAAAAGTCTCAGAAAAAACGCTCTGCGCCGCCGTTAAGAAAATAGACCTCAGCAAGCTCAAAGTAACCTTCTCCGGCAAGATTTTTTACGAAAACCGCCAATACGACGAACTCATGACGCCCGAGATCGCCAACGCCGCCCGCATGGTTTCCAACATCAAGCTCATCCGCTCCACAATCGTCGAACCGATGGTTATCAAGATGGTAGAAGACTGCGAATACCCAGTCGTCATCTCCGAAGGCCGCGACGAGGGCAGGTTATGGAAAGGCGCCAAACACCTCGGCCTGGCCATCTTCCTCTCGGTCGATCCAGTCGTCGCCGCCATCCGCGAACGGCACATCCGCCAAGCGCTGCACTACGAGACGCCGACGCTACGCGAAATCACCAACACCCTCATGACCTACGACCTCGACAATGCCCGTCGCAGCTTCCACCCGACCTACATCGACGAGAAACCAGTCGTCTTCACCGGCAGCCTGACCAAAGAGATCAAACAGGCCATTGCCCACAAAACCCAAATTATCGTCCCCACCAGCAGCATCGACATCCCCACCACCTTCAAACGCGTCCTCCGCCTCGCCGACGCCGCCGGCCTCCTCAGCGAAAACGAGAAGTCTCAGGTGTCGCTGCTCTAAGCTCTGGTACCCACAAGCGGTTAATCAGTCCGCGGCAGCGTCTTATAATACTGCATTGCCCGTAAACAATTATCCATAATATGCCACAACTGCCGAAAAGCGTCAGCAATAATCGGGTTGTTGATGGTGATAGCGTGCGGCTCACTACCAAACAATACGATCAATAACATACTGCCGCTGACACTCCACTCTACTGGCGCGGTGTAATCCTCATGTTTAACCCAAGTTCGCTTGAGATTGCTGCGTACATCGCCTTCGGGGTTAATCGGCCCGTGTTCTGCATCTGGTGTAATGCCAAAACGCTTCTGCCCATGATGTGCTGGCCCAATACGTAACTCGTGCATAGTTTCAAAACTCAAAGAGGGTATATCAGCCCGGCTGCGCATGAAATATATAGGTTCTCGCAGATTTATTTGTTGCCAAAAAGCTGCTACAACCGCGTCACGACCAGTTACGGTCTGCACACTGGGCTGTTCGGTTTTTTCGTAGTATCTCTCCAAGAGCTGGTTCATGACCTGCTTCACGGCTTCTTCTTGAGCGGTGACTTGATTACGGGCGTTACCGACTAGTTCGGCCAGGGCCAGGGGATTGCTTGGTTGGTAGACGAACTTTTTGCGGACTTCGACTTTGTTTGCTAAGCCTTGTTCGACTAAGCGGTCAAAGAGTTTGTAGGCGTTTGTCCGCGTCAAACCGAGCTTCTGGGCGGCTTCTGGCGGTGCTATTTCGCCGGTTTGCAGCAGCAATGCATAGGCTTGTGCTTGGAGGGGCTGGAGGCCGGCAGTAACGAGTAAGTTTGTGTCCATACTTCGCATAATAGCACATATTTCAATATTTGTGAATACTTTTTTCACAAAATAATATAAAATTTATAGGATAAAAAAAGACATTCGTGATAATGCTATTGACAAAATAATGATTATGCTGTATTATGTCATCATAAGCAAATAAATGCTTATGGCTAAAAGATTTAACCATACAGTTACGGAGTCACTAACGATTATGAGTAGACTAACAATCAGAGATAGCTTGACCTTAGAAAGACGGACGTCCCTTTCCCGAGAGGCAGCCGCCGAACTTACCGGTACTCGGGTCTTTCCTGTCGAGAGTGGGTGGGGCGTGTTTGAACATCACGAAGGCACAAGCTGTATGCCGAGTGCAGAATTGCGCAACGTGCACCCGGAAACCGAGAAAGATAGAGCAGATAGAGAAGCCGCAGGACTCAACGCGACAGAAGGTGTCGTAGATCGTCCTTACGATGACCCGGAATGTCCTCCCGACAAGGAAGTTTTCTTTCGAGTCGGACATGTGGGATGTAGTAGAGTGGCGTATGAGCTTGTAGTGAACGCTCAGTACCAAGTTGACAACGAGCAAAATAAATAACTAAGAAAGGTGATTCTATGAGCGAAAGAGTACCAGAGAACGAAACCATAGTACGCATGAACCAGGCAATTATGCGGGCTACGGAGGCTGTCTGTGGTGACCCGCAGGCCAATCCACTTGAGGTATTCCCTAATCCCGAGGATAAAGAACGGCGTGAAGATGTGGTTTTTGGGGCTGATCTAACGCCCGAGCAAGAAGCTGATTTCCGCGCTGCTATGGCTGAATTGGGGCCAGGGCGACAAACGGACAAAGGCCTAGATCTGCTGAGGCTCTCCAACGCGAATCGCGAGAGGTATTGTGATAACTTTACCCCTGGACAATACGAGTGGAAAGCCGTACTTGAAGCAGGCCAGCTTCATAAAGGCATGGCTGAGCTAGAATTAGTGCTCGCGCAACCTTTGCAGCCCTCACTCATAGTCGTCACCGCTGCTCCAGGAAGAATTATCGGCGAGAAAGAAAAAGCTTTGTCTGCGCGCTTGTTGAAGATACCGGTGGAAGAAGTAGGCGATAACGAGTACGAAGTCTACTGTCAATTCCTCCAGAGCCATCCGCGCTTCAAGCCATTACCCGAAGGAGTCGAGCACCTGCCTTTTGGATATGATCTAGGCGAAGGATCGCGGAAAGAGGGTTTTGGAGTTAGTCCTATGAATAGGGGTAATGGCCAGTTCGTCAGACTTGGCTCGTTTGGTGAAATCCACACCTTTGATGACCTAGTTCGACCCATACCATTAGTCATGATACGTGTTGACCGATTCCCCGATCCTAATTTTCCTGATGACCCTTCCAAGTACATACAGCCAAATAATGCTCAAAAAATGTGTTACGCTGCCAATCTAAATATGCGACCTGACTATAAGGCGGTCGATATTAACGTAGGTTTTGTAACGAGCGCAACCTATCAACCTTCTTGCGAACTTGCGGCCGATGAGGCGGTCTCCAATTTTGAGTATTCCGAGTATGGAATGACTGCACAAGTTCTAACCTATGGTGCTGAACGGCTGGCTGTCGTAAAAGGCGAAGAATCTTATACGCCAGCAGTAAATCAATTGGCTGCTGAAGCTTACAAAGTTGCTGACATGCTACAAAAGGCCACCACCGAATAAGTCGCAATACAAAACAAAAATATGAATCTAACAAACATACTACTACGCCCAATACCAGATCAGACTGCGGCACGTGCAAGTAAGGCCGACTTTCGACAATATCCGTTGAAATTGGAGGGGGCACGCAATGATGAGCCGCTCGTGGACATTGGCTTATACGGTATTGCGGGGCAAAGTTACTATTCGCGGCCAAACGCGGCGACAGATGAACCAGTACCAGGAGTCGCACCAAGTGTGCTGGTGCGGGAAAGCATCGCGGAACGGTTATCGAGTATTAATTATGCTTTGCAGCAGTCCAAAGAAGTAACGGCTTTGCTAGGCGGTAAAACAGAGCTGTATGTTAACGAGGGTTATCGATCGCGTAAACTGCAACGACAGTTGTATCAGGAGACCTTTCCGGAGCTTATTCGAACGCAAAGCCCGGAGCTAAGCGACAAACAGGTGCTCGCCAGACGAGACGAGCTAATAGCTGAGCCGCCACGCGTTGGTTCGCCATCGCCGCACGCCACTGGAGCTGCCATCGACATACGGTTACGCTACAGCCAGCCCGAGCCAGGCTTTCAACCGCATACTGAGGTGCCGATGGCGCGCCAAAAGCCTGATATCAGCCTCACGGCAAACCCGGATTATTACGAACATCAGAACAAGCTAAGTGCGAAAGATAAGGAATTGCAACGAAACCGGCGTATTTTTTACTGGGTAATGCGCGGTGCTTTGATTGACGAAGATAGTGGATTCGTCGTTAACCCAACAGAGTGGTGGCACTGGTCGTATGGAGATCAGTTATGGGCACGGCTGACGAATGCACCGGAAGCTTTCTTCTCTATTGCGCCAGAGCCACAAGTGTAACCGTGCGGTGCTAGGCCTGGGCGGTGGCACGGTTGCGGTTAGAGCGTTGCAGCAGCCGGAAGATCATATACACGCTGGCGCAGACCAGGGCGGTCAGCCAGTCGGTGAGGTTGAGTGAGCCGGCGCCGAAGTATGGTTGAACCCAGGGATTATAGATGATATTGCCAATCAGGAAGAAGGACAGACCGAAGGCCAGCAGGAGCTTCTTATTGCTCCACAAATAGCTGCTGAAGAACTTCTCGTGCGTGTCCGAACGCTCAAACATCAAGTAGACGTACAAACAGAGCACCAGCGTCAAGTACGTCAGGGTCGTCGCCTGATGATAGAGCGGCGCGGTGAGGTCGAAATGGCGCGGGCTCATATGGTGGCGGCTGAAGAAGAGCAGGAAGTTATCGTAGGCCAGCATGGCAATCAGCAGGCCGGAGCCAATGAAGCCGCTGACGGCTGAGCGGTTGATGATGTGGTCGCGCAGGTCGCGGGGTTTTTCGCGCATCAGCTTGTGTTGGGCGGAATCCCAGCCGAGGGCGGTAATCGGCAGGATTTGCGCCACAACGTCAATAGCCAGGATCTGGATGGCGGTGATGGCAGGCGCCACGTGGAATAGGCTCAAGGCCGCCAAACCAATCAGGACGGTGAAGAGTTCGCCGGCGTTGTCGGTGAGCGCGCAGCGGGCGGCTTTCTTGATGTTCTGGAAGGTCAGACGGCCTTGTTCGATGGCGCTGATGAGCGTGTCGAAGCTGTCGTCGAGCAGAACGATCTCTGCGGCGTCTTTGGCGACGTCGGTGCCGGTGCGGCCCATGGCGACGCCAATATCGGCTCGTTTGAGGGCAGGGGCGTCGTTTATGCCGTCGCCGGTTACGGCTACGACATGGCCGCTTTGTTTGACGATTTCGACAATCCGTAATTTATCCTCGGGGGCAACGCGCGAGAAAACGGCACCGCCGTGTTCAACTAACTGAAGGATTTGACTATCGGCCAGGCCAGCCAGTTCATTGCCGAGAACAACGGTGATATCGTCGGCCAGGCCAGCTTTGGCGGCAATCGCCCGGGCGGTCGTCGGATAGTCGCCGGACACGATTGAGACCTTGATGTGGGCGGCGTGGGCGGCTTTCATGGCCAGCGGCACGGCTTCGCGCAGGGGGTCGACCATGCTGACCATGCCGAGGAAGGTGAAATCTTGCTCGACCGTATCCATTTTTAGCTTCTTGAGATTGGTTTTGGTCGGCAGGGTGCGGTAACCAAAAGCCAGGTTGCGCATGGCGGCGTGGGCCTGCTGTTCGTTGTAGTCGCTGAAGAATTTGCGATCGGCTGCGGTAAGTTTGCGAACACGTCCATGATCCCAAATGGTGGTGCTGCGGCTGAGTAGGCTCTCAGGGGCACCTTTGGCGAAAACGACGACCTCGTGACCTTGATGGCGCACCGAGCTCATCAGCTTGCGAGCTGAGTCGAATTGGAACTCTTTGATCTCCGGGCGCTCAGCTTCTTGCTGCTCGATGTTGATACCGGCTTTGCGGGCCAGGGTGATGAGTGCACCCTCTGTCGGGTCGCCAACAACGTACCAGGTGGCGTGCTCGTCATCGGGCGGATCGACTTTGGCGTTGCTGGCTAAGGCGGCTGTGGCGAAGAAAAGCTCCAGATCTTCGAGTGCGGTATCTGATAACTCCTTGCCGCGATCGGTGACGACCTTGCCATTGGTTTCGTAGCCGGTGCCGGTTACACGGTAGAGTTTACGGCCAATCAAGAGTTGCTCGACGGTCATCTCGTTCTTGGTCAGGGTGCCGGTTTTGTCGGTGAGTATGAAGTTGGTGGCGCCGAGGGTTTCGACGGCGGAGAGTTTTTTGACCAGGGCTTTTGCTTTGGCCAGGCGGCTGGCTGTTTGCGCTAGGGTGATGTTTACTTCGGCAACCAAGCCGTTGGGAATCATGGCGGCGCCAATGCCGATACCGAACAGGATGGCAGCGTGGACGCCGAGATTTGCCCGGAGCGCGATAATTATCAGAACAATAGCCAGGACGACGGTGCCTTGCGCCAGGCGAGTGGCCAGGTGGTTCATTTCTTTTTGCAGTGGAGAAGTCTCGCTGCGGGTCACCTGGCTGAGCGAGGCGATACGTCCCAATTCACTGCGCATGCCAGTACCAATAACCACGCCGTGACCGCTGCCAGTAGCTACGGTGGTACCCATGAATAACAGATTGTGGCGATTACCTAGCGGCACATCGGCGCTGATGGCGTGGACGAACTTACGGCTGGGGTTGCTCTCACCAGTGAGCGAGAAGTCGTTGGTGCTGAGCTCGGACTCGTCAAGAATGCGCAGATCGGCTGGCACACTGTCGCCCTCTTCTATATATAAGACATCACCGGGTACAAGTTCGGTCGAGTCAACTTCTTCCAGCCGGCCACCGCGCAGCACCTTGGCCTGAGGTACGAGCAGCTGCTCCAGGCTGCTCATCAGCGTCTCGGCCTTATGCTCCTGGAAGAATCCGACACAGGCATTCATCAACGCAATAGCGATCAGAATAGTTGCGGTCTTGGCATCCTTGAGATAGAGCGAAAACGCCGCACTAATGAGTAGCATCAGCACCAGCAAGTTTCTAAACTGACGCAAGAATGTCACTAGCGCCGATTCATGCTTGGTGCGATGCAGCACATTGCCGCCAAGGTGTTCCAAACGCTGCCGCGCTTCCTTGGTCGTCAAGCCCTCCGCCCGGCTGTGCAGCTGCGTCAAAGTTTCGTCTGGACTGAGACGGTAGTAGTTGAGTTGCTTGAATTCGCCGTCCATATACTTAAGCATTATACCTATACGAAACTGTGATTAAGTAACTTTATATATTACTACTCGCAAAACGCCCTCCAGAGCACTTGCGAAGACCCAGTAGTTTATACTAAGACTTATGACAGACCAGCCAGAGAAGCGTAAGAAGTTAGCCGTCATCGATGGCAAAAGCGTGTTCTACCGGGGTTATTATGCCATGCCCAACCTCACGACCAAGGATGGCAAATCGACGGGCGGCGTGTTCGGTTTCGCCAGCATGGCGCTGGAAGTTATTCGCCGCTTGAAGCCGGATTATGTGGCTGTTGCCTGGGACAAACCCAAGACCAATATCCGCAAGCGCCTAGAACTGTATCCCGAGTACAAAGCCGGCCGCAAGCCCGCTCCCGCCGATTTCAAAGAACAAATTCCAATCCTCCAAGAACTGCTGCAGGCATTCGGCTGGCCATTCTACGAACTCGATGACTACGAAGCCGATGACATCATGGGTACGCTGGCCGTCCAAGCCAGCAAACAGAATATCGAAACACTGCTCATAACCTCTGACCTCGACATGCTGCAACTCGTCAACGACAAGGTGCATGTCTATGCGCTCAAGACCGGGCTTAGCAATATAGAGCTGTACTCACCGAAGAGCTTCGAGGCCAAGTATGACATCGGTGTCGACCAGTTTCTCGACCTCAAAGCCCTCAAAGGCGATAGCTCCGACAACATCCCCGGTGTCCCCGGTATCGGCGAGAAGGGCGGCATCGAACTACTCAAACAGTACAAAACCCTGGACGGAGTCTACGATAATTTATCGTTGCTCAAAGAATCCACCCGCAAAAAACTCGAAGCCGGCAAAGATCTAGCCTATCTGAGCAAGGAGCTGGCGCGCATTTGGACTGACGCGCCGCTGAAACTCGATCTCAAAGAAGTTGACGGCAGCAAAGTCCAGCCCGAAAAAGTCCTCAGCCTACTCCAAAAACTAGAATTCCGCAGCCTAGCCAAGCGCCTACCCGAAATCATGCAAGTCGCCATCGACAATCACCACACCGCCAGCGGCACCAGCTCACTAAAACCCGGCCAAAACATCATTATCGACACTCCCGCCAAGCTAGCCAGCGTCACCATACCCGATTCCAAGCAGCTGTATATTCACTCACGCTCGGCCGGCAAGCATGGCCGCGACCCGCAGGTTCTAATCCTAAGCACCGATGGCAAGACGGTTTATACCTTTGACCTGACCAAGGTTGATGTCAAGCCAATCGCCGACGCGCTAACTGGAGCTAATGCCGCGCCGCTAGTCGGCTACGACGTCAAATACACGCTAAAACTACTCCTAGAACTCGGCTGCCGACCACTACCACTAGTCGGCCACGACGTGCTAATCGGCGCCTTCCTCCTCAATTCGTTGCGCCGCGAACAAACACTAACCGATCTGGCCGAAAGCGATCTGGGCTACGAGGGCTCACCGTTCGAGGATCTCGACACCGAAGAAGTCATGACCCGAGCAGCGGAGATTATCGCCGTTATCAAAGCGCTGCACGAGCAGCAAGCAGCCGACATTAAGAAAATACCCAAACTCGACACTCTAGCCAGCGAGGTAGAATGGCCAGTTATTCCAGTCCTGGCCGAAATGGAACACACCGGCATCGAGCTCGACACCAAATATCTCAAAAAGTTTGCCGACGAAATCAACGACCTCATCTCGGATTATGAACAACAAATTTATGGCTATGCCGACCGCGAGTTCAATATCAGCTCGCCCGGGCAATTGGCCGAGATCCTGTTCGAGAAGCTCGAGCTGCCAACCACCGGTGTTAAACGCGGCAAAACCGGCTACAGCACGGCCGCCAACGAACTCGACAAGCTCCGCGGCAAACACCCAATCATCGACCTGATCACCCAGTACCGCGAAGTAGCTAAACTCAAAAATACCTACGTCGATACCTTGCCAAAACTGGTGGACGAGCATTCACGATTGCACACCACCTTCAACCTGACCATTGCCCAAACCGGCCGCCTCAGCAGCACCGACCCGAACTTGCAAAACATCCCAACCCGCACCGACCTAGGCCGCCGTACACGCACCGCTTTCGTAGCAGGCAAGGGGCAGAAACTGGTCAGCGCCGACTACTCACAGTTTGAGCTGCGCCTGGCTGCGGTGCTAGCCAAGGACACCGAGCTCATCGACATGTTTAACAGGGGTGCTGACATTCACACCGCCACGGCGGCCATGGTGTATGAACGAGAGCCGGAGGACGTCACCAAACAAATGCGCCGAGCGGCCAAGGTCATCAACTTCGGCATTATGTATGGCATGAGCCCCCATGGCCTCAGTGTTGCAACGGGGATGACACGAGAGCAGGCCGTTACCTTCATCGAGCGCTACAAGTCAGTCCGCCAACCCCTATTTGACTACATGGATCGCGTCAAAGAACAGGCCAAGAAAGACGGCTACGTCGCCACGCTGCTCGGCCGCCGCCGCCCCATGCCCGACATTCACGCCAGCAACTTCATCGTCCGCCAGGCCGCCGAGCGGGCTGCCATCAACATGCCGATCCAGGGAACAGAAGCCGATCTGATGAAACTGGCCATGACCCGTGTCGACCAGCTATTACGTGACCAACACAACGACTGCAACATGCTCCTGCAAATCCACGACTCCATCCTCGTCGAATGCCCCGAAGCCGTGGCCGAACGCATCGGCGACCTCCTACAAGAAACCATGCAAAACGTCTATGATCTGCCCGTCAGACTAGACGTCGACGTCAGCATCGGCGACAACTGGGGCGAACTGTAGCAATTTGTAAGCTAATAGTATATTGTAAGCATAGTTTACCGAGGACACCCATATGATATCCAGTGAATCAGTCTTAGAAGTGCTTCGTTGCGCCCAAGCTCCACCATCTAATGTAATGATTAGAGATTGGCGTGAGTTTTCGGATCTCTTTCCGGGCTGGGGTTCCGCGGATTTTGACCAGGACGGGCCTCTGGGCTTCTATCAAGGTGGTGATCCGCCAGAGGAAAGTCCACTGCATAGTGTCACTCAAGCCTTGCGAGACCGTCGTTATCAGATTTATGACCAAGAAAGAGCTAATGACTGGATTCGTACCGAACAAACCAGAGCCGGCCTGTTTGTAACCATGCTGCACATGCAGCTTGTAAGTACGATTGATCAAGCACACCGTAATTTACTTGAAAAAGGTTACGGTGTCGAAGAGAGTACCGACATTATTGCTGAGCATATAAACACCAAGGATCAAACGTGCAGTGAGCGTTATACACTAGCTCTGGATTGCATGACCACAGAACTGGCTGCGCTTGAACGCCACGATCCATTGCGGGAAAAGCCAACTGAGGTGGACGGTATACCAATCCTTGATCTTGAAGTCTTGCTTAACGGGTCACGCACGCCGGAAGAGGAACGTCTGCGGCGACACGAAAGTCTCGTGGAGCGCATAGCTTCCACCAAGCTGCGACAACAGCGTCTAAGATTTGAATGGCTATCGGCTGTGACTATCTTGGACGTACTGAAGCAGGACTCTGTTCCCAGCGCATCGTTAGTATAAGCGTCTCTTCTAAGGCTTTGCAGATAAGTTCTATGGGCACTTGACATACACTTTTTGCCCCTGTAATATAACATGTAGTGTTATATTTAATTCGATTTGATATGAAAGGAGCAGCCCATGCAGAGGAGGCAGAATGGACGTAGCATATTGGCAAACTGAATCGCGGCGCATGCCGGTGTACGATTTCATCAAACGGCAGCCCAACGAAGCTGCGCAGCGGATTATGAAGAACGTGGAGCACTTCGCCGAGCAGGGACTAGGTTTGCTTACTAGTCCGGGCAAGGTGAAGGCGCTGAGCGGATACCCGGACTTGTATGAGCTGAAGATTGACTTCCGGGGTGTCTTCTATCGCATAATCTTTTGCGTCACTCGGGGTATTGCCCATTTATTGCTGGCGTTTAAGAAGAAGAGTAATCATACGCCACTGCAGTACATCAAGACGGCTTTGGCGCGGCAGCGATTACTGAGCATTTAATACTATAAGAATGAGAGGTTGATACAGATGGATTGGAGAGAAGCCCATCGGATGTTGCTCCAAGACAAGGACAGACGAAAAGCATACAAGAAGGTGGATCTGGGGTTCGAGATCGGTAAGATGGTAGCCGATGGTCGTATTGCCCGGAAGATGACGCAGCAAAAGCTAGCCGAGCTGATCGGTACCCAACAGCCGAGTATCGCCCGGTTGGAGAAGGGTAATTACCTGCCGAGTTTCGGGTTTTTGCAGAAGATAGCCAAGGCCTTGAGCACGCAGCTCTTGCCGCCGCGTCTAGAGTTTTTAGAAGCCCGGAAGCTGGCGATAACATTGACCCCGACCATAGTCGTGCACAAACAGGATTTGTCATTCTGGAGCCTGACGGACAGTTCGGCGCAGTGGTCAGGCGTGCGCAAAGTTAATATAAATGCAGACAAGGAGTTAGAATATGCCCACAGTTAAGAATCTTTACGTGATTATGGCGCGCGACGTTACGACGGACGCAGCCGACAAGATGAATTCAATCTTAAAAGTGATTGATAAATTCACCTTCAATATCAACCGAGACGAACTAGAAAAGAACGAAATCAAGCTCGGTGAACAGCAAATCGGCCTGCCCGCCAACTACTCGGTAGCGACCTCGTGGCAGTTCAGTGAGAAACTGAAGCAGGAAACGTTCTATAACTTCAAAATCGATATCATCGACCCCAAAGGCGAGAAGCTCGGTTCAGGCCCCGAGCAGGAGAACGTGTTGCCAGCCGGTATCGACCGCGTCAACATGAACTTCAACATCCAAGGCCTACCAGTGACCAGCGAAGGTAAGTACTCAGTCGCCGCCGAAATATTCGCCAAGGACGGCAAGTCACTCTGCAAGAGCGAATATCCGTTCGAGGTCGAATTCAGCGACGCACCTGCTACCATGGGTTAATATGAATAAGCGGTTGAGACGGTAAACGTTGAACTAAGCCTACCCATCAGGGTTCGGGCGCCATGAAGCGCAAGGAGGTGTGACGTGAGAAGCTTTTTACTCAATAAACTGATTCGCGACAAAGTGTTTACGAGCATGCAGGAACTGGGGCAAAAGATCACCTGGCGCAAGTTACAGGATGAAGAGTTCTTGCATGAGCTGAAGCGGAAGCTGCTCGAGGAGGCTGGCGAATTTAATCCAGAGGATCCCGACGCCGCAAAAGAACTAGCTGATTTGATGGAAGTCATTGAAGCGACGGGCGAGCAACTCGGTCAAAACTTCGAGTCGCTTCGGAAGCTGCAGTTGGAGCGTCGCAAGAAACGAGGCGCTTTCAAAGATAGAGTCTATATCGAGCGCCTTGATCTTGCCGACGATGACCCCTGGGCTGACTATTATGCCAAGGAGCCTGAACGCTTCGAGGAGGTTAGCTAGCGTGGAGGATTTACGGCAGCAAACAGTCGATACTTATAATCGCTCGGCTAAGGAGTTGGCGGAGTATTTTCGCGGTATTGGGCCGCGGGTAAAGTATATTGATGCGGCCTTGGAGCTTGCGGGCAATCCTGATGGGCCGCGCGTCGTTGAAATAGGCTGTGGTGATGGTCGAGATGCCAAGGATATTGTTGGTAAAGTTGACTGGTATCTGGGTGTTGATATTTCAGAGGAGCTTATCAAACTGGCTCGAGAGCATGTTCCGAAAGGGAACTTCGAGGTGGCGGATGCGGTGACATTTGAGTATCCGAAGGATTTGGATGTGGTTTTTGCCTTTGCGTCGCTGCTGCACCTTGATAAGGATGAAGTTCGAACGGTGCTGGGCAAAGTTAATGAGGCATTGAGGCCGGGCGGCATCTTTTATATTTCGACGAAATGGGATGCTGAATATTCCCAGCGGGTGAAGGATGATCGGTTCGGCAGGCGGGCGTTCTATCTTTATAACGCCGAGATCATTACTCAGTTAGCCGGCGATGATTATGAAGTGGCCAGTAATCAGCGCGAGGTAATTGGTCGCACTGAATGGCTTGAGTTGGCGTTGCGTAAGACCGGTTCTGAGTAGCGCCTAGTGGCGTGAGGGGCAAATCTGTTAGCTCAGCGCTTTGTATTCCTCAAACTCGACTATTTTGTGGAGTATTGATTGCAGCATTTCGACGCGGGGGCCGGCGGATCGGGCGTGGCCGCCGTTGTTGATTTCTAGGTTTGGCAGCGAATTGTCTTCGTTCTGGAAGGAAGCTGCTATCCACTCACCAGCTTCAAAACTGGCTAGTGAAACCATTAATCTATGGGCGTGGAGTAGGATTTGTTTGGTGCCGGGTTTTACTCGTGGTGATTCCGCGGAGCGGGCTGGCATGAAAACTCTCCGAGCAAGTTGACCACACGTTGCATAAGCCGAAGTGTCCGAAACCTTTGCGACGCTCCCAGCTGCAAGATTGCCCAGTACTTTGTCAACGATATCCGCCTGTACTCGCAGCATGTTTACCTGTGCACCTTCGCCGGAACTCGTCATGCAGGCTTTGAAGAGTGTGGCTGAGGAGATAATGCCACTGACATTCTTACCCTGATTAAAAAAAGATTGAGATTGAAACTCAGGAGACTCGTCGCGGCCGAACAAATCTCGCCGCGAAACATTGCTATTGTGTTGCTGTACGGCACTCTCGTTGAGCCAAGCACTTATCTGGGCACCATACGGTGCTATCAGTGAGGCCCACAAAACTTCCCGGCGCAGCCATTCCCGCGGGTTAAAGGGGCTGTTATCAATAACTTCAACTCTGGAAGCGGGCATAATTGTTGTAAATTATATACTGATAATCTATATATGTAAAATTATGAATGGTCTTTGCGCGCGCGATTACGATTGCGTGGCCGTTGGCGTTTGACCACGCGGGCGCCGCCGGTGCGCATCAGGCGGAAGGCCAGCGTTACAATCCAGACAGCCATAATCAGGTCGAAGAGACTGGTGATAAGGCTGAGGGCATCGGTGTGATGCTTGGCGTTGAACAGGGCAATCAGGGCAATCAGCCCTTCGGCCATGATGAGGAGCTGAGCCAGGCGCTTGCTGCGGCGCTCCTGTGCGGTATAGCCCAAAACCCATATGGCGCCGAACCAGGCAGCTGTCAGAATGAAGAATATGAGCGAAACAAGCAGATTGCTGACACAATTACTGCCATCATGGCGGCAGGTTGTGACGACCGAATTAAGACCGTTGGCGATCCCTAAAAGGCTCAGCATAATGAACTGAACCAGGGTAGCGACAGCCGTTTGATACTTAAGCTTCATACGCTTTATAGTATAGCCCGAGTCGCTGATTTGGGTAGAGCAGTTTGCAAACAGGGCACAATCGTGTTAGTATATGGAGTCATTCGCGAGGTGAGAATATGATGCGTTATTTTGTCGGTTTTTTGGTCACTATCGGGCTGATTATCATCCTGATACTGCTGCTATTCAGTGGCGGCGGTAAGCCCAAAGTACCCAAGACCTCTAAGACGCTCGACAGTTATGCCAGCACGGATGCCGAAGTGCGCCTGACCATCGACGGCCCGGTTAACGCCGCAGAGAGCCACCAGGCAGTTCGAATCACGATTGGCCAGTCAGATGCCACCTTTGAGCTGCTCCAGGGCTACAACGGCAGTGTGGTCAACAGCGAAAGCTTCGCCAACACCCAGAACAGTTATGCCGTGTTCTTGTCTTCGCTGGCCCGGGCCGGTTTCACCAAAGGCAACACCAACGCAGATCTCAAGGACGAACGCGGCTACTGCCCGCTCGGCGATCGCTACATCTTCGAACTACGTCAGGACGGCCACGACA
>Ga0208355_1000705_pt1 | contig 15016 bp, 19 predicted proteins | sample NGESurdeep072012_6_FD_184458 | JGI IMG/M metagenome (GOLD analysis project Ga0208355, IMG submission 184458) | Arctic peat soil microbial communities from Barrow, Alaska - NGEE Surface sample 210-3 deep-072012 (SPAdes) | ecosystem: Environmental > Terrestrial > Soil > Wetlands > Peat ... | reverse complement strand
GCGCACCAGGTCGCCGCGCACGGTGCAGCAGATGCAGCCGTTGTTCATCTCGAACACTTCCTCGTCGGCGTTGACGATGAGCTCGTTGTCGATGCCGATCTCGCCGAATTCGTTGACGATGACGGCGAATTTCTTGCCGTGCGGCTCGGACAGGATGCGGTTCAAGAGCGTGGTCTTGCCGGCGCCGAGATAGCCGGTGAGCACGGTGACGGGGATTTTGGCGGGGGTCGGGGTCGCGGGGTCGGTCATTTGAGGCGGGGGCTCCGTGAGGAGGGAGATATAGGGGGTTGGGGGCGGGGATGCAAAATGACCACGAACCGATTGGCTAAATCCCGGTTTTCTGGGCATCGGGTATACGGCACTTGCCAAGGAATAATTCCATCACCAATTGAACTCCGTAGACAGTGAGGAAATAGATAATGCGAAACATCATCAACCAAGCGCCGTTATCGAGGTCCCTTCTCCTCAAGGCTAGTTTGGGTAGTATTGCAATTACGAACCTTATGGAGGCCGGATCATTTATTCAGCAACACGGCAACGAGAATCTCTTGCATTGGCAGGTCGCGGTGGACGCGGCAGACAAGGATTCAAAACTTATCGGCCACGCTACGTCATCGATTGAGAACGCCCTTAAGACCGACCAGATGCTAGCGTAGCGTTGTCTCAAATGAAGTGGCTTATTTCCATCGCCGATTTAGCGATGCATTTCTGCCGACTGGCACTCGCATAGGGCAATCGACGTGCTGCGCGCATTTTTTGATGAGAGCGGGACCCATGCCGGCTCACCCGTCACCGTGGTTTGTGGGTTCATCGGCTCACGCAATCAATGGCGGGCAGTTGGCCGTAAGTGGCGAGCAGCGATGGGCAACCGCGTATTTCACTACACAGAGATGAGGGTTGAGGGCGAGCTTCTGGATAGGCTCTCCACGATCCTTTGCGATTCCGGCCTTGAGGTTGTTTCAGGAGCCTTCACGGGAAACTGGGATCGGGCAATTCATTCAGGGGCGCCCGATTGGCCGACACGATTCCCGTCCTGCTATCACATGGTTTTTGAGATGTGTTCCCAGCAGATGGAGCGATATTCCGCCGAAAACTGGAACAACGAGCCAACCGCCGTGATGTTTTCTAGGCAGGACGAATACGCCAAACGAGCCGAAGAAGCCTGGCGCACATACAAGGGCAACGGCTTGTGGGATCATCTCGCGTCGTTTGCCTATGGAGACCCCAAACAGTTTGCTGAACTGCAAACAGCGGACATGATCGCCCATGAGACGTTTCAATGCTTGAGGGAAGGTCTTGAGGGCGGCTGGGCTTGGAACAAATGGCCTCTGGTAAAGAACTTGCTGGAACGCGACCGGCCCATGCATGGGGCCATCAAACCGAAGAGCAATTCGTGAAGATGCTGCTGGAGCAAGACCGTAACGGACGCCGCTATCTGAAAACCGTTGAGAAGCCCAAGAAGGGTTAGCCCGTAGAGCGGAATGGCGCGGCGTAATCCGCTCTAAGGTAGGCGCCGAGATGACCGACAAGATAATTCGTTCTCACACACGGTTTAATTTGAACATGGCCCGCATCGCGGGATTGATGAAGCTAGCAATGTCCGGTGAAGGTCAGTTCAAACCAATCGGATTTATGAAATATGAAGGCGTGAGTGCTGATATTTTCCGTCTCATCATTGTCTTCTTACACGCAGCGGTCGAAGACCTCGTTCGCAGTCAGCTTCCTGGTAACAAGCAATTTTCCTTTCAGAGCGGCTCTGACATCGACAAAGCCCTCAAGAAAGCTGGTTTCGACTCAAGTTCTTTAAAGCCGCTGTATCCTCCACTAACGACCATGGCCAAGAGACGCAACCGCATTGTTCACGAAGCAGATTTGGCCTCATATTCCAGCACGGTTGTCGAACCATGGAGCGTGTCTGACGTTTGGGAAATCTTGCAATGGAATTTGGCGACGCTCGCGTTTTACTATCAAATGCTCATTGTGCTTACCGAGCCGCGTCAGGTTTTCGTCGATAAATACAACAACATCCGCAAGGTTATGGATGAGAACATAAAGTTTGCTCACCACCTGATGAACTTCCCGAAGGGATCGTTAGAGCTTCAAAAGAAGGCGTTAGACGACATGAGCGAGAACCTTGGCTCAATGTTATCATTGTTAAGGCCGCCGACTGAAGGCTAGACGATTTGCGTGTGAACTGCGTTACAGTCGCGCCAGACTCGTAGAGCGGATTGGCGCACCGTAATACACCATTCTCCGAGAGACCGGCGGGTTCGCCTTCCGCCTGCGCCCTTGCGGGCTACGGCGGACAAGTCGGCTAAGGCGCCCACCGCGCTGGTATAAAAAATCCGTCAGGCCACGGGCATAGCAGCGCCGCTGCTCTCGGTGCGAAACTTATCGCCGCTTAAGGCTGAGGATATAGTCGATGAGTTCGTCGGAATCCGATTCAGAGACGATCAGGTTCGGCATTCCCTTGTGGTTTGACCGAAGGAACACCTTCAGGGAAAGGGAGGTGGTTGACGGTAAGTTGGCGATTGCAAAAAAGCTCGCGACGTTCTGACCGGAGAGGCGCGGTCCCCCGGTAACCCGATGACAGGAACTGCAAAGCTCTATCGCGACCTGGCGTCCCAGAGAATGGCTGCTAGCAGGCTGAGCGAGCGCTTCGACCGGTAGCGCGAATGCTGCGGCGATGAAGAGGCTTAAGAATACAATATGGCGCATGTGGCCTCCGCACGGCTGATGAGTGCAACGACTATAAGCGCTACGGCTGCCACGCGGAAATGACATAGGTCAAATAGAGCGCGTCGGGCGGATGAGCCAACGGGCCGGCACCCAAGTCGGCCAACCCACGCTGCGCGCTGCCGATAGGCGACATCGCACGCTTGGTTAAAATGAAAGTGGCCGCCAACTGAGGCGGCCAATAGAACAACCCCGGCGCGGAGCGCGCTCCGTCTTGCTAGGTTCATCACAAGACAAAGAACAAGAATACGGGAACCGCCACGCCGATGATCCCTACAGCCAGCCATGTCAGGTGTTCCGATAGGTTGTCGAATAGGCTGATGTCATAATGATCGCTATGCATTGTCATCGGACGTCTCCATGGACATTCGTCTCATAGGTAGAAAACGCCCGACCTGCTCAAATGGTTGCAATCAAAATCGGCCGCTGCGAATGAAGACCGGCCAGGGCTCGTAGGGCGGATGAGCCAACGGGCCGGCACCCGATCTCGGGTTTACCCGAGATCAGATGCGCCGCCCGATGACAGGCTGCGCGTCATCTGCCTTGTCAGATCGCGGCGATAACGCGCTTCAGCTTGCCGGTGACGGATTCGGCGATCGTTTGCAGCGTCGGATTTCCAACATGCTGCATGGATATGGCCGGGTCGATGGCGGCGACCTCGATCCGGCCGCCGCCGATATCCTGCACGATGACGTTGCACGGCAGCATCGTTCCGATCTTGTCATCGGCGGTCAACGCCTGGTGCGCCAGCGGCGGGTTACACGCGCCGAGGATCCGATACTCCCGGAAATCGAGGTCGAGCTTTTTCTTCATCGTCGCTTTGACATCGATTTCAGTCAGAACGCCAAAGCCCTCGGCTTTGAGCGACGCGATGACGCGTTCTACCGTGGCGGGGAAGGTCCCGCTCACGGTCTTGGCGATATAGTATTGCATCTCAATCCCTCAACAGAGCCGGGCGCCCGCGGGTTCGTGTAGTGTGATTAGTCTTTGGGCTTTCCGGCGTCGGGAGCGGTCGATTCCGGCGGGCAATCGTTGCGCGCCTCGACGGGCAAACCATGGCGTTGTGCACTCGGCGCAGCATCCTCGCCGGCAGACGGCAGAATGGCGCTCTTCTCAACGGCCTGAGAGTCCCAGGCGGGTTTGCCGTTGGAAGGCGGATGGCAGTTGAGCGATGGCTTTAGCTCACTGGCTTGCGTCTTGTCCTGGGCCAATGCCGATCCGCTCAACATGAGTGTAGCCGCTGCTGCAAGCATAAATAATTTCGTCATCACCAAGATCTCCTCAAATGCGGATTGCAAGACGAGGCCGGAACGGCCGCTTGGTCCAAGCCCGCAGGTTCGTTTGCGCGATAGGCGGGTCAGGTATTGCGGCGACGGAACGTAACGGCGGCGATAGCGAGGACGACCAAAGCGAGCACAAGCACGCCGATCCCTCCGAAGCCGCCCATTCCGTAACCCATTCCCCATCCCCAGTTTCCGCCCATCATGCCGCCGCCGCCCTGACCGGGACCGTAGGGCTGCGCCTCGGCAACGGTCGCCAGACTCAAGGTCGCGAGCGTGAATACGCCGAGCAGAAACGATGGATGGCCAAGCTTTGACGACATGATCAATCTCCTGAAAACAACGAATAAAAACGCAGGTTTCCCGATTGCGCTTCGCTCGCAGCGAGGCAGATCAATCGTATGCGATCATTTCGGGTTTCATGAATATAACTGCGACCGGATGGTTTTGTTCCAGTTTGCCATCGCGTATTGCGGTGTGGGCGTCGATCCTGCGCCCCATCACCCCCTGCACCACCGCCCCATGCGCGCCGACCGGGACGCGGTTGGCGAGATCGACGATGTCCCGATTGAACAGGCGGATGAGAGCCGCTGGAGACGGCCTGGCCGATACTCTCCGGCTCGGTGGTGCCGTACAGGCGGACCGAGTGGCGCAAGATCGCTGAGCGCGCCATATTGGCTGGCGCGTTATTATTGCTTATGCCTTCTTGCTAATACTTCAAGAACGGAGACTTGATTGCGCGAAAAGGAACTTCGTATCGCCCTTGTCTGTTTCGGCGGCGTCTCGCTCGCGGTCTACATGCATGGGATCACCAAGGAGATCCTGAAGTTAACCCGCGCGTCGAGCGCTCTTCATGCCATCCCCAATCGGGCCGAGCGCTCGACTGCAACATTTTTTGACACGCGCGACAGCTCCGATCCCGAATACGACACCGAAACGATCTATTTTGATCTTCTGCGCGACATCGGTCGAACGGTTGAGCTGCGGGTCATCGTCGATATCGTCGCGGGAGCCTCTGCGGGCGGAATCAATGGCATTATGCTGGCACGGGCGTTGAGTCACGACCTGTCCATGGGTCGGCTGCGCGACCTCTGGCTCGAGAATGCCGATGTCACCGAACTCCTCGCACCGGAAGCGAGAGCGCGCAGCTGGAGCAAGTGGCTGCTTCGACCGTTCTTCTGGGCGGCCCGCATGGCAGGCCGGGAACTCATCAGCGACCCGGAGGTACGAACCAAGCTGTCGCTATTCATGCGGTCGCGCTGGTTCCAGCCGCCGCTCGACGGGCTGAAGATGGCCGCATTGATGTACGATGCGGTCAAAGCGATGGACCCGCTACGCGAACCGGCATCGTCGCTCCTTCCATCGGGTCAGGGGCTCGATTTGTTCGTGACTGTGACGGATTTCTATGGCTCCCAGCAGCTCATGCAGATTCACGATCCGCCCGTTATCCACGAACGAGAGCACCGTCATGTGCTGCATTTCAAATATCGCCGCAGCACAAGCGGAGCCGCCGACAGCGATTTCGACCTCGCCAATGCACCGGCGCTAGCGTTTGCCGCGCGCGCAACGTCTTCCATTCCTGGGGCATTTCCGCCGGCGCGAATCCTGGAGATGGACCAGCTGGTCAGAGCGCGATCGGACGTCTGGCCACGCCGTTCGGAGTTCATAGCGGAAAATTTTGAGCAGTATGCCCAGATCAATGTTGATGCGGCTTCCGTTCCGTTCATTGACGGCAGCGTCTTAAACAGCAGACCGTTCCGGGAGGCGATCACGGCGATCCGCGGCCGCCCCGCCTATCGAGAGGTGGATCGCAGGCTGGTCTACATCGATCCGAACCCGGCGCCAGCAGGCTCACCCGCGCATCACGGCATGCCGGGGTTTTTCGCGACGCTGAAGGGCGCGCTGTCAGACATTCCATTGGCGGAACCTTTGACGGATGAGCTAAGTTGGATTGTCCGCTTCAACGAGCGGGCGCGCCGGCTCAGCGCCATCGTCGAAAGTGCGCGTCCGCATATCAACCGACTCGTCGCCGAGGTAATGGCCACCGACCGCAATGAACGGGTCAGCGAAGATCGCATCCGAAGCTGGCGCGAACAGGCCAATAGCAAGGCGGCGCGCGATGCAGGCTATGCGTACGAAGCTTATGTGCGCCTCAAACTCGCCTCGGCGCTCAGCTTCGTCAGCAAACTGATCACGGACATCCGCGGCGTGCGCCCGGGATCGCCGTTCGCACGGGCCATCGCGGAAATCGTCGACGCCTGGGCGATCCAGGCCGGCGTGACATACGAGCCCACGGACAGCCGATCGCTACAGGCGGAAGTTTCGACCGATTCTGAAATCCCATCGAAATGGGTGGCGTTTCTGCTGGCGTTTGACGTCGAATATCGCAAGCGTCGGCTGCATTTTCTCATTGAAGGTCAGAACCGGCTTTATCAAATGCTCGGTTCTCAAGGGTTTGAAGATCTCGATGCCGCTGCCGTCGATCGGCTCAAGCGCAAGTTCTACGAATGTGTCGAGACGCTAGAACGGCGGGAGGAAGCGACGTCCCTCAATGCCGCGACCAGGAACCTGGTCGAGGACATCTTCCGCTCGGCGCCATCGCCGACCGAGGTCAGGGAGATCGCAACCTATGCGCAATCATTCGCTGCGCAGCACAAAGATCAACTCGATCTGCTGATCGCGCAGCTTGGTCCGGATATCGACCTCAAGTCCAGTACACGCGACATCGATGCTCTGCTGGCTGAAACCGAGGGCTGGCCGTCCGGCGGGCGGCACGAGGTGCTGGTGAATTATCTCGGCTTTTCGTTCTGGGACGTGCTGACGTTTCCGGTCGTGCCGTCGCGGGAGGCCAGCGAATTCAATGAAATCCGCATCGACCGGATCAGTGCACAGGACGCCAGCGGGATCGAGCGGCTTGGAGCTTTTCGCCTGAAGGGCACCACCTTCAACCAGTTTGCGGCGTTTTTGTCGCGCGCGTTTCGCGAAAACGATTACCTCTTAGGTCGTCTGCATGCGGTCGATCGTTTGATCGATATCGTCTGCGACGCAGCCGGCCCAGATGCTCAGAGTCGAGCTGCGGTGGCCGCGCTGAAGAAGAATGCCATCCTTCGGATTCTAGATGGAGAGAAAGCGCATCTGCCCACGTGCGAGAAGATGATCGCGGAGCTTCGTACCGCACTCGAAGCCAATTAGCGCGTAGGGCGAATCAGCGCGGTGTCATCCGCCATTCTCCGAGAGACCCGCGGATTACGCCGTCGGCTAACCCACCCACCGCCTGCATCGCACCGAATGTGTTAGTCTCCCCCCATACTCCCTTCCGACGAAAACCCCGCCGTCGGGGTCTTTTGGATCAACGAGGCCGGCTATCCCACGCTGCTGAAAATCTTCGACGACGGCGACACGATGCCGCGCATAAACTGCAAGCTCGGATTTTGCTGCTTACCCCCTCCCCAACCCTCCCCCACAAGGGGGAGGGAGCAGGCTGCGGCGAGCGTCTCAGCCCACCCACCGCCTGCACCCGCAATCAGACCGCTGCAATTCGAAACCAAGGCAATTCGCCGAGCGCAGTCAGCATGGCGGCGTTCGGACAATAAGCGCGCCACGCCACGTCGGCGAAATCGTCCGCCAAGCCCGCCTCGCAGCGGTCGCGGTCTTCGCAGAGCACGCAAAGCCACTGAAGTTCACCGAATGTAATGGGATCAAGGCGGGCGATCTCATCCTGATCAAGCTGAAGGGCCAGCATCCGCCGGGAGAGGAGATCGGACATGGCTGCCTCCTGCACGCACTTCGACGCGGTCTGCGGAGGTGCCGTGGCGAAGGGCTGATGGCGATCAGGCGCCGCGGCGCTTCCTTGGACCTACATGGGTAAAACCGGCATAATGCCGTGTCGCGCGCATTGATCTAGATCACGGCGCTCGAAAATTGCGGAAACTGACGGGCCGAGCGGAAAAAGCTTTTTCGTCTCACCTAAACGCGGGGGCTCTGGCCGCGTTTCCGCCTTCGCCTACTTTACGCTTGCTGTAGAATGTCGGATGATTCGTTTCGTGCGGAGGAATAGTTTGCCAAGAGCCGCAAGCATCAAGCAATTGCTATCGCAGCCGGCGCTGGCCGCCGGGCTCGCGCTCTTGCTGGCGTCGAGCGCGCCGGCAGGCGCCGGTTTCTTCGATTTCCCGAACCAGCCGCGCTACGAAAATCCAAACGCGGAGCCACCGCGCGCGGCCAAACCGGATCGCAAGCCGCATCGCGAGGCCAAGCGCCACGACGGCAAAGCGACGCGTGAGCAGCCGCCCCCGCAGGGCCCGTTCCAGATCGTCGTCGACATCGCCAAACAGCAGGTCGCGCTCTACGGCCAAGACGGCTTCATCGTGCGGGCGGGAATTTCCACCGGGATGCCGGGGCACCCGACGCCGATGGGGGTCTTCACCGTCATTTCGAAGGCCAAGTGGCATCAATCGAACATCTACAGCGGCGCGCCCATGCCCTATATGCAGCGCATCACCTGGTCCGGCATCGCGATGCATGCCGGGCCGCGGCCCGGCTATCCGGCCTCGCACGGCTGCATCCGCCTGCCGGAAGATTTCGCCATCCGGCTGTTTCACACGACCAAGGTCGGCGCGCGGGTGATCGTGACGCGCGAGCCGGCGGCGCCGGTCGAGATCGCGCATCCCAAGCTGTTCGTCCCGACAAAGCCGGCGGAGAAAACGCTGGCGTTTGCCGCCGAAACGACCAAGGCCGTCAGCGGCGCCGATGCTCCCGGCGCTGCCCGGCCGGCCGCCGCGACGACGACCGACGTCACCAGCATCATCGCCATGCCCCCGCTCGAGCAAAAGCCGGCGAGCGGGCCGCCGCGCGCGATATCGGTGTTCGTGAGCCTGAAACAGAGCCGGGTCTTCGTGCGCCAGGGCTTCGAGGCGCTGTTCGACCTGCCAGTGACCATCGCCGAGCCGGAGCGCCCGCTCGGCACCCATGTTTTCACCGCCATGGCGTTGAAGGACGATGGCAAAGCAATGCGCTGGACGGCGGTGTCGATCGCGAGCGGCTACCGCCATCGCGTCAGCCACGCCGACAAGCGGCATCACGGGCGCAAGACCGCGGAGGCCGATGAGGCCCAGCCGGCGGCCTCGACCGCCGCCGCGGCGCTCGATCGGATCACGCTGCCGGGCGAGGCGATCGAGCGGATTTCCGCGCTGCTTTTGCCCGGCTCGTCGCTGATCGTGTCGGACAATGCGCTCAGCGACGAGACCGATGCCGACACCGACTTCATCGTGCTCACGCCCTAACGGCTGAAGACGGCCTGGCCGATGCTCTCCGGCTCGGTGCTGCCATGCAGGCGGAAAAAGTGTCGCGGCCGTCGCGATAGAGATAGAGCGCGCGGTCGCAAGCAAAAGCCCGGGCCAGCGGCCCCGGCTTTGCAGCGATTTGAAAGCTGGCGTCAGCTAAGCAGGACACCTCACGTGTGAGAACCTGCAAACGCCTTGGCGGCGCCGGCCTTGAGCGGCTCCGCCGTCTCAAGCATCACCTTTTGGCTTAGCGCGGTGAGTTCCTTGGTCTGCTCGGACAGGACTTCGAACTGCTTGCGCGCCTGTTCGGTCGACAGTCTAATGAACTCCGACGGCGACTTCACGCCAAGCAGCTCGTTTGCAAAGTCGAAGGCGGCATTGCTGTTGGCGCGAGCGAACTCGATCACCTTGGCGTTGCTGTCCTTGAACCCTTGCGCGGCTGTCGCACCGGCGTTCTGCATGACGGTGGACGCTTCTGCCGTGGCCGCACTCATCTTGTCATAGGATGCTTTGGCTTGCGCGGTCCCTTTGTCGGCCATCTCACGGATGGCCTGCGGGGTTCCCATCTTCGTAGCGCCGGCGAACTTCGTGCCGGCCGCTGTGGTGTTGGCTTCTGTCATAGTACTTATCCTTGGGGCGGTTGCTATTGAGAGCCTCCGTACGCCGCCCTGGACGCTGATCCGGCCTCTCTACCTGCCACCAACGGATGGGAGCGATGCTCCTCCGTGGCAGAATTTCCATGTAAGTAAAACGCACGAGGTCGGCGAAAGTTCAATCAAGAATAGGCTTATTCAACGGTAGCCCACATAACGGACATTTATCGGCGGACAAGCCCGCGCCTTAGGCTACCCACCGCTTGCTGAACCACTCCCAGGAGCACCCATGGTCATGATCAAGCAAATTACGGCTCCGATACGGAGCCTCGTGAGATTTCCGCTGTTTCAGCTCGCGGTCGTGGTCACTGTTATTCTGTGGCTGCAGGCCGCCGATGACACATCGGCGCTCGGGCAAATCTTCAAGGGCCTGGACAATCTCGTCGACGCCACCGTGCGATTGTTTTCTGCCGTGTTCGCCGTGAAGTCCTTCACCAAATCATGGCTCACATCGGGCTTCTGGATTGGCTATGTCTACCTCGCCTGTTTGCTGATCCTGTCCCTTATGCGTTTCATGATCAGAGTTGCAGTCGATCTTATAGGGCGGAGCAATGCGTTCTGGTTGAGAAACGCCATTGCGCGGGAGCGCGGCATTGCGGCTTACCGCGCATGGGTGCCGTTCGAGCGGATCAGGCCGGCCAATATTCCGCAGGAACAATGGGAAGAGACATTTGCCTGGCCCGCCAATAACAAACCACCCTACCTTCCCCTGGCGCAACGCATGGTGCGCGGGGCGATAAGCTATGTGGCCGTGGTTCTGGCCGCCGCCGTTCTGCTCCAGGTCTTTACGCCGTTTCCGGTGCTGACTTGGCTTGGTCAGCTAACAAAACTTTTGCTCGGCTGATTCGATCCGGCTGAGCACCTTTACGTTCATAGCGAGCGACCAGCGGGTTACGCTGGAGCCTGCCTTCGGGCCGCGCCTTGCGCGGACCCGATGAGCTAACCCGCCCTACGGCTTGCTATTAATGGCTGGCGCGCCGCCGCAGCAGCAGCATCCACAAAAAGACGGCCGCGCTGAATCCGCAAATGACGATGATGGCGACCGCGCCGAGCCGGCTGTCAGGGTTGAAAACGAGCATGACGATACCAAGCCCGACAACCGCGATCGAGCCGATCACCATTGACCACAGGCGCTTCGTGCTGAACGCGAGCGCCTCGTTCGTATAACTGTCTTGCAGGGACAGTTTTTCATCCGACGGCTGCAGCCCGCGCACGCAATAAGGCGCAAAGACCAGGTAGTAGAAACCCAAGAGAAGCACGCCAAGACCGAGGATCCAAAGGTAGCCTGGCGAGACGGATGCACCGATCATCAGCACCACCATGACGATCAGATAGACTTTGATTTGCTGCCGCAGCCGTTTGTAATCCTGCTCCGATGCATTGATGTAGCCGCGGCCCCATGCGCCGCGCGGATAGAACAGCTTGCGGCCGTCCGGCAAAGTCTTGAACCAACTGCTCATCAGAGCATCGAAATAGGACATGTCGAACCTCGCTGAAGAGTCCGCAGAATGATGATAATAGTGAATCGTACCTGATCTTCTGTCATTGACCTTGATCAACCCGCAACCTCGCCACGTATTTCGGACGTTGCATTGGCTCAGCACCATGACCAACTCAGAAGAAAAACCCCTCCCCGCCGTCGGCGCCACTTGGATCGACGAGGCCGACTATCCGGCGGCCTATTGATTCGGCTAGTCTTGTCTTCGGCCGTTGCGGCTTATTGTCATACGATCCAAAAAATGGGGGTGGGATGAAAATCATAACAAAAGTAATCGCTGCACTGATTGCCGCGTTGGCGATATTTTCGACGGCCAGCAACGCCGTTGCGCAAAGCGGATATCCGAACTGCGCGGTCAGAATGATCCTTGGCTATCCGCCCGCAGGTCCGGTGGATATCATCGCACGGATCATGGCCGACAGGCTGAGCCAGATCTGGGGCCAGCCGGTGGTGGTCGAAAATGTTTCCGGCGCCGGCGGCAACATCGCGGGCGACCGCGTCGCCAAGACCGCGCCCGACGGCTACACACTTTTGATGGCGACCAACGCCCAGATCGCCATCAATCCAAGTCTCTACAGCAAAATGACCTACGACCCCGCCAAGGACCTGCTGCCGATCTCGCAGGCGGTCTACTCGCCCAATATTCTCGTCGTGCCCAATGACGTGCCGGCCAAGACCGTGCAGGAACTGGTCGCCTATGCGCGCGCCAACCCGGGCAAGCTGAGCTTTGCCTCGGCCGGCGTCGGCACGACGCAGCATCTCGCCGGCGAGCTGTTCAAGGCGATGGCGCACATCGATATCCAGCACGTGCCCTATCGCGGCGCCGCTCCCATGATCACCGACCTGCTGGGCGGACGCATCACCATGTCCTTTATCGCCATCGCGCCTGCGATCCCGCTGGTGCGGGAAGGCAAGTTGCGCGCGCTGGCCGTCACATCGGCCAAGCGCTTTGGGGCGGCGCCCGAGCTGCCGACCATGATCGAAGCCGGCTATCCGGACTTTGAGTCGATCCTCTCGATCGGCCTGATGGCGCCGGCCGGAACCCGGCCCGCGATCATCGAGAAAATTCACCAGGATTCGGTGAAAGCCCTTGCCACGCCGGAGATCCGCAAACGGTTGAGCGACATCGGCATGGAAGTGATCGGCAACTCGCCTAAGGAATTTGCCGCCGCGCTCAAGGCGGAAGCCCCGCTATGGGCGAAGGTCATCAAGGACGCCGGGATCGCACCGAGCAATTAGGGTATGGGGCTCACCCGCATGCTGCCTTCCGAAGAAAAGCCCCTCCCCGCCGTCGGCGCCTATTGGATCGAGGAGGCCGACTATCCCGCGCTGCTGAAAATCTTCGCCGACGGCGACACGATGCCGCGCGCGTGGAAAGAGTGGCTGAAGATGGCCGAAGAGATGGAGAAAGGCCTTAAGGCTTACGGCCATCCGGTGATGCGGGTGCGCATTGATCCGGTTACCTTCCCAATCTGGTGCGCCGCGCATGGCACGACGCCGGGCCGGCAGGGGCGCAAAATGTTCGTCGCCGCCGCGGTCTTGGAAAGATACGGCGATCAGACCTGAGCGCCCGATCCACCGCCCCTCTCCAACAAAACGAAATGCCCGGCGCAAGCGCCGGGCATGACGTCTGTTATCGAATGTGGCGCCGGCGCCTGGCGGGCGCCGCTCACCGTTCAGAGGCGATGGTGATGCCGACGCCAATGGTGCCGGTAGCGCGGCGTCTCACTCACGTAGTAGCGCTGGTCGAGGCCGAGCACGCCTTCGACGCCGCCGACTACGCCGCCGACCGCGGTGCCAACCACGGCGCCGACCGGACCGGCGATGCGATTGCCCTCATAGAAGCCATGCGCGGCGCCGCCGGGAACGCCTTGCGCCTGCGCGGCGAGCGGCATGGCGAGCACTGCGAGAAACGCGCTGCCAATCAGCAAGTTCTTTTTCATCAGGTCACTTCCGTTTGAATTGAGGGACATGCGTCGGTCTGACGGCACGAAATTGATACCACTATGAGGCAATTCGGTGGCGATATGTATTGTCGAGAACGGCGGTCGCTCCCACGCCTACTGACGGCTCTTGTTCTGCCGCGTGTACCAGGCGAACAGCCGATCGATGTTGAAGAATAGGGTGCTGGTGCGCCCGGCCTTGTCGGTCACGTCAAGCACATCGAACCGGTGGCCGTCATTTTTCAGCAGCCGCTGGCGAACCGATTTAAGACCCAGCTTGGCGATCGCGCTGTATTCCTCATCGACCGCGATGACGACGAAGGCGGTTTGCGCCGTCGCGCCATTTCCGGATGCCAGGATGGAATCCATCAGGCCGCGCGTCATGGCGTCATGGTGCGCCGCCGCCTGGGCCTGGTTGAGTTGCCGGTAACAAATCGCCGAGGCGACGTGTGCATTGATACGGACGTAGTTTTTTTCCAGAATGGCCTGCGCATGCTTCATGGCGCTGGTGCAATCCCTGGCGTTCATGGCGTTGACCATGAATTTGTACAGCTCGGCGTCGTTCGGGTCGTAGGGATTGTATTGCGCGCTTTCCGCATAGGCGTAACGCAAAGCCGTAAAATCGACCGCGGTAGCGTTCTGCTTGGCTTGCGCGAGCAAGTCATCGTAGCTCTGCGGCGGCGCGGCGGACACTGCGCCTAGGAGCGAGCACGAAACGACGCCGGCGAGAATGAAACCGGCAAACCGGTCAGCGATTCGCCGGGTGCGCGTCATCGTTCGGCCTCGGTGCGATACGGATGGATGATTTTCAAGGACGCCGGAGACTTTTTCGATAAGTCACGGCGCGGCAGATGCATTGATCTGCATCAACGTATCGCTACCCGCTACCGCCGCGGTTTCTTGCGCCGCTCGGGCGCTTCTTCGATGGCGATCGCGCGTTTCAGGTAAATACCGCGGCCGCCGCAGTGCGGGCAACGCACGGAGAATTCGTCGGGCAGCGTCTTCGGCTTGTAGACATAAATCGGCGCTGCGCATTTCTCGCAGGCGATCGCACCGCGCTGGTACGTTCTCTTCGGGCGTTGAGCTAGCAGCACCGACATCGCAATACGTCCCAGTTTGAAAGTCCCACCCGGTTTGCCAGAAAATCGCTGTATGAAGGTTAAGGACGCCCCGACAATTTCGCGAATATCGATAAGCAATGCGCCGGAACGGCGATTGTGCCCTATCGGCTTACCGCCGGGGCGCTCAATGCGGCAGCTGCTGGCGCGCCTGGCAGGCCTGCCAATGGGCGAGCAGCCGCTCGGCCGACTCGGTCGAGAGGCGGTTGTACTGCTCTTCCATCTCGCCGAACTTTTCCTCGCGGTCCTCGCTCATGCCGGGAAGATTATTCAGCACGGCATGCGCGATGTGCCAATCCAGTCCGATGGCCTTGCACATCACCATCGCGCCGAACGGCTCGGTGTCGCAGATCAACCGCGAGACCAGCACGACCGGAACGCAGCTCAGGATCGACAGCGCGGCGACCAGTTCGGCGATGCGGTTGCTGTCGGCGAATTGCAGCACTTTGGAACGGGTCTGCTCGGTATCCTGGCTGAAGGAAAGCACCAGACGCTGCGCTGCGACGTAT
>Ga0208355_1000699_pt1 | contig 15104 bp, 12 predicted proteins | sample NGESurdeep072012_6_FD_184458 | JGI IMG/M metagenome (GOLD analysis project Ga0208355, IMG submission 184458) | Arctic peat soil microbial communities from Barrow, Alaska - NGEE Surface sample 210-3 deep-072012 (SPAdes) | ecosystem: Environmental > Terrestrial > Soil > Wetlands > Peat ... | reverse complement strand
AACTGGCCTAAGCCAGCATGTCAGCGAGCTCCTCGCACCCGGGTCGTACTGCCCGGGGGGCGGGGTCCCGGCGCCGCCCGGGGTGCGTGGGCTACGTTTGCCCACGCCCGCAGGCGCCGCACCTGGCTCCATCCTCGAAACGTCTCGCGAAGACGCCCTCAGCCGAGCCAAGCAGAGTGGAATATAGTCCTTGTTAGGAATTAAGTCAAGGTCCAAGACTTCCCTCTCCCCGTTTTACGGGGAGAGGGGAAGAGTGCGTGCCGCCTGCCCTACTCCGCCGGCTTGGCGGCGGCATCGTCCGGCCCAGTATCCGGCGGCGCGGCGGCCCCCGCCGCCTTCGCGGCCGCCTCGGCCTTGGCCTTCTTCTCAACGATACGCACCGACCAAATCGAGCCCTCGTACAGAATGAGCAGCGGCAGCGCGAGCGACATCTGGCTGATCACATCGGGCGGCGTGAGCACGGCGGCCAGTACGAAGGCGCCGACGATGAAATAGCGCCGCTTCTCCTTGAGCTGCTGCGAGGTGATGATCCCGACGCGGCCGAGCAGCGTGAGAATGACCGGCAACTGGAACGCCACGCCGAAGGCGAGCACCAGCGACATCATCAGCGACAAATATTCGCCGACCTTGGGCATCAGCGCGATCGACGCGTCGTTTGCGCTACCCGTCTGCTGCATGCCGAGCGAAAACCGCACCAGCATCGGCAGCACCAGGAAATAGACCACCGTTGAGCCGAGCGCGAAAAAGACCGGCGTCGCGATCAGATAGGGCAGGAATGCCTTGCGCTCGTTGCGATAGAGCCCGGGCGCGACGAACATATAGATCTGCGCCGCCACGATCGGGAACGACAGGAAAGCCGCGCCGAACATCGCCAGCTTCAATTGCGTGACGAAATATTCCAGCAGCGCGGTGTAGATGAATTTGGAATTCTCGGCGCCCGCCACCCATACGAACGGCCACACCAGGACATTGTAGATGTCCTTGGCGAACACGAAGCAGAGCGCGAACATTACCCCGAACGCGATCAGCGCCTTGATCAGCCGCGAGCGCAGCTCGATCAGATGCTCCATCAACGGCGCCTTGGTCGCCTCGATGTCTTCGTGGCTCATGCGCTGCCCCCGGCCTGCTTTTTCGTCTCCTTGGGCGGCGGCACCTCCGTCGGCGCAAAATCCTCATTCGTGACGGGCGCCGGCGGCTCCGGCAGCGGCACATTGATTTCCACAAGCGGCGTGACTTCGGCAGGCGGCGTCGCCGGCTCAGCGGACGGCGCGGGTAAGGCGTTGGCGGCGTCAGTGGACGGCTCGGCGGCCAACTCGCCGGTTTTGGCCGCTTCCGGCATGAAGGCGCGCTCCATCTCCTTCTGCGTATCCGCCATCGGATTGAAATTGGTGAAGTCGGTGACCGAGCTGGTCAAATCTTCGGCCTGTTTCTTCAGGTCGGCCACCTCGGCCTCGCGCAAGGCCTCCTGGAACTGCCCCTGGAATTCCGCCGCCATGCGCCTGATCTTGCCCATCCACTGGGCCAGCGAGCGCAATACGGTTGGCAGCTCCTTCGGCCCGATCGCGATCAGCGCGACGATGCCGATGACGACGAGCTCGCCCCAACCAATGTCGAACATGGATTAGTCAACTCCTAGCGCATGATCCCGAAAAGTGGGAACCGGTTTTCGGACAAGATCATGCGCAAACAAAAATTCCGGCCTCGCGATAGCCGTGGCGACGGCCGATCGCTTTTTCACGCCGGAGCCGCAACCTTCAGGAGCGCACGCCTTCGCCGCGCCGCTCGGTTTCTGTCTTCGGCGCCGTGGCACTGGCGGCCTCGATGGTCTTGACCGGCTCGCTCTTGGCATCTGCCGTTTTGTCTTCTTCCGCCATGCCCTTCTTGAACGCCTTGATGCCCTGGGCGAAATCTCCCATCAGAGACGAAATCTTACCGCGGCCGCCGAACAGAACCATGACCACCACGAGGACGATCATCCAGTGCCATATGCTTAAGGAACCCATCAACAAATCCTCCGCAGCGACGGGCTTTATGCGCGCTCGTCCCGCCCATCATTTGGTTTAGAAACTAGGCCCCGGAAGCGGCAAAAACAAGGACTTACCGCGCCCCGATCAAGGCCGCGAGGGCGCGCAAAATAGCGGTATTTACCGTAATTTCGCCGCCGTCACTTCTCGGTTGACGAGGCCGGCGGGGCAAGCCCGAGGTCGAGATCGCCGGGTTCCAGCGGGTCCTCGTCATCGCGCAGCGTGCTGTCGTCGGACGGGATCGGTATGGCAAAACCGGTTGGCATATTGCCTTCCAGCAGGCCGGCGCCTTTGAGCTCGTCGAGACCCGGCAGGTCGCCCACCTCCTCCAGCCCAAAATGGGACAGGAACACCTCGGTGGTGCCGTAGGTGATCGGCCGGCCCGGCGCCTTGCGCCGCCCGCGCGGGCGGATCCAGCCGGTCTTGAGCAGCACATCGAGCGTGCCGGCGGCCGTCACCACGCCGCGGATTTCCTCGATCTCGGCGCGGGTGACCGGCTGATGATAGGCGACGATGGCGAGCGTCTCGATCGCCGCGCGCGACAGCTTGCGCGTCTCCACCGTCTGCTTGGTCAAGAGCCACGACAGATCGCCGGCGGTGCGGAAGGTCCACTTCTTGCCGATGCGCACGAGGTTGACGCCGCGCGTGGCGTATTCCGCCTTGAGGCGCGCAAGCTCGTCCTTCAAATCCACGCCGTCGGGAAGCTGCCTGGCGAGCGTCGCCTCGTCGAGCGGTTCGCCCGCTGCAAACAGCAAAGCTTCCAGTAGCCGCAATTCCTCCGGCCGCGCGGCCGGCTCTACAGCCGGCTCGTCGTTGTGGACAATCGCGAGCTTCTTCGCCGTGCTCGGCATGGTTTCGGTCTCCTTATGCGTTTTTTTGCGCGTCATGCGTCGTAGTGTTTCCATTCGCGCCGATGCGCTTGCGCATGTAAATCGGCGCGAACGACTCTTTCTGATGGATTTCGGCGACACCCTCGCGCACCAGTTCGAGCGCGGAGGCAAACGAGGATGCAAACACCGTGGCCGCGAGTGCCGGCTCCACCACATAGCTAATCAGGAAGCTGTCGATCCGCGACCAGTCCGACGACTGCCCGATCAAACGCTCGAGCGCGGCGCGCGCTTCGGCCAGCGACCAGACCGTGCGCTGCTTGAAGCGCACGCGCGAAAGCAAGCTGCGCTGGCGCTGCGTGGAATAAGCGCTGAGCAGATCGTAGAGCGTCGCCGACCATTCCGGCCGCTTGATCTCGGCAATCGGCTCCGGCGCGCCGCGTGCGAATATGTCGCGATTGAGCTGCGGCCGTCCCATCAGGCGTGTCGCCACCTCGCGGAACGCTTCCAGCCGGCGCAAACGGTAGGCCAGCGCCAGCGCCATATCTTCTGCGCTCGGTCCTTCGCCGGGTGCTGCTTCTGGCAGCAGCAGCCGCGATTTCAGGTAAGCGAGCCAGGCTGCCATTACCAAGTAATCGGCGGCAAGTTCGAGCCGCACTTGCCGCGCCGCCTCGATGAAGCTGAGATACTGATCGGCCAGCGCCAGGATCGAAATCTTGGCGAGATCCACTTTCTGGTTGCGCGCCAGCGCAAGCAGCAGATCGAGCGGGCCCTCGAAGCCCTCCACGTCCACGATCATGGCCGGCTCGGTGGTGCCGCGGTCGGCGCCAAGAGTCCCACCAAGCGTGGTGTCGAATTCGTCGGCGCTCATGAGTTCGTCATCCGTTGCGATGTCGGCCGTTCGCCGGCGACCATCTGGGTGAAAACCTTACGCGCGGCATCGACATCGAATTCTTCCGGCGCCGACCGCACGGTCAGCGCGGCGTCGGCACGCCCGGCGGCGGCGCCTGTCAGCGCGGGCGCTTCGCTCGCTACCGCCGTCATCTCGCCGAGTTCGCCATTGCAGTGGAGCACGACGTCACACCCGGCCGCGAACGCGGCGCGGCTGCGCTCGGCAATCGTGCCGGACAGTGCTCCCATCGAAACGTCGTCGCTCATCAGCAGACCCCGGAACCCGATAAATCCGCGAATCACTTCCTGCACCATAGTGACCGAAGTGGTGGCCGGCGCGACGGGGTCGATGGCGGTAAACACAACATGTGCAGTCATGCCGAGCGGCAGGCCGGCGAGCGGCCGGAACGCGGCGAAATCGGTGGCTTCCAGGGTCGCCCGGTCGGTATCGACCACCGGCAATTTGGCGTGGCTGTCGGCGGTGGCGCGGCCATGGCCTGGCAGGTGCTTGAGCACCGGCAGAACGCCGCCGGCCTGCAGCCCCTGCGCGATCGCAGCGGCGATCGCGGCGACCTTGCCGGGCTCGGTGCCATAGGCGCGGTCGCCGATGACTGGATCGCCGCCGGCAACCGGCACATCCGCAATCGGCAGGCAGTCGACATCGATCCCGAGCGCCACGAGGTCGGCCGCGATCAGGTGGCCGGCAAGGCGCGCCACGGCCAGGCCAGCAGCAGGCTCGCGATCGTAAAGCGCGCCATAGCGCGCGCCTGGCGGATAGGACGGCCAATGCGGCGGCCCCAGCCGCTGCACCCGGCCGCCTTCCTGGTCCACCAGCACGGGCGCTTCCCGGCCGACGATGTCACGGAATGCGCGAACGAGGCCCTGCACTTGGCTCGGTGTGCTCACGTTTCGCTTGAAAATGATCAGGCCCCAGGGCTGAGCCTCGCGGAGAAACGCGCGCTCATTGGCGGATACCGTGAGCCCCGCCAATCCGGTGATGAATGCGCGTGCCGTCATCGGCGCGGATTAGCCCGCGCCTGCCGCAAGGGTCAAGCTGTGGAGCGCTAATTCCTCTGGACGATGCACTGGCCGCCGGCAGCTTTGAGGCTGCTGCACAGCGCGCTCGCCTCATTGGCGTTGCCGAAGGGGCCGACCATGGCGCGGTAGTAGGTGCCCTTTTCGCCCAGATCGACCTTGTGGATCAGCGCCTGTTTGCCGCCGAGCTGGCCGGGGTATTTGCCCTGCAGGCTGCGGAACGCAGCCTGCGCGTCGGCTTCGCTGCGCTGCGACGATACCTGCACCGCGTAGCCACCGGCGCCGCTTGTTGCGGCGGGCGCGGTTTGCGTCGACGCTACTGCCGCGGTGCGCTTCGCAGGTGCTGCGGCCCGAGCTGGCGCCGCTCGTGCCGGCGCATTGGGGCTCAGCGACAGCGGGGCGTTGCTCGGAGCAGGCGCTGCGGTCTCTTGCATGGTCGGCGCGCTGCGCGCGACTGGCTGGCGCGGCGCGGGCGCCGTTTCGGAATCGGGATCGGCCGCCGGCGGAGGATTGTTGATGACGCGCGCCGGCTGCGCCGGTGCCGCCTGTTTTGCAGGTGTTACGGTCGTCACCCGCGCCGGCGCTTCCGTGGCCGCGGCAGGCGGCGCCGATGCCGGTATAGTATCGGCGGTGGCCGCCTGATCGGGACGGATGGCGATGGTGCGAACCTTTTTCGGCTCGCTGCCGACGACACCGCTGCCGAGCGGCGGCGGGGTAGCAGACTGCGCGGCGTCCTGGCCTGGTGGCATGATGACGCCGGCGGGCTTGTCCTTGATCTCGACCGGCTGCTCTTCGCGCGACACCAGCTTCTCACCCAGCCCGCGCTCATTGACCCGATCGGTGACCTGTTTGCTGGACTGCGCATCCTTGCTGCTCGCCGGCACGATCTTGCTCGGAGCGGAATCCGCTTTGATGACAGGCGGTGGCAGGTTCGAGCCGGACGAGCCGAACAGGGCGCGATAGCCGAACGCGCCGGCGGTTCCGATCACCGCCAGTGCAAACACGCCAGCGATAACCATGACGCCCATGCGCCGGCGCGGCGGCGGGACCTCGTCGTAGAAGTCCTCTTGCTCGGCGCCGAGCTGCGGCTTGCTCTGGTGATAAGCCTCGTCGGCATAGCCGGGCTCATCTGCCGTCGCATAGCCGGGGACCCCGTTCTCGACCTGGTAGAGCTCGCCGCCCGCCGCCAGCGGCGCGCCGCCAAAAGACTGGCGAGCGAAATTCGGCGTGGCATAGGTCTGCTCTTCCGGCATCGGCGGCAGCGCGGCGGCAGCGCGGTTTTCGGGCGCGGCCGGCTCGGCCGGCCAATCGGCGGTCGGCGGCGCGGCGGGACGGCGCCCACCGTCGCGGCCGAATTCGGCGAATGGATCGTTTTGCCCGATCAGGCGGGCCAGTTCGGCGAGCGGGTCGCTGCCGGACGGCGAACCCGGCGCCTTAGCAGGCGCGCCGCGCGCGATCGTGTCGTTCGAACGATAGGGTCGCTGGCTATGGTCGTCGGACATTCGGTCCCCGGCTTTTTAAGCGCGCCCTCGCCCACGCAATCGCTAAGCTTGCATCATTCAGCTGGCCGGCGAACGAGAATTATCGCATTTCTTCCGGCGCTTCGACCCCGAGCAGCGCGAGCCCCGAGGCGAGAACGGTGACGATCCCCTGCACAAGTGCGAGCCGCGCCAGCGTTGTTTCTGGATCATTCTGGATAATGAAGCGTAAATGAGGCAAGTCTTTTCCGCGCGTCCAGTGCGCGTGAAATTCGCTTGCTAATTCATAGAGATAGAAGGCAACCCGGTGCGGCTCATGGGCGCCGGCGGCGGCTTCGACCATCCGCGGGTAAAGCGCGATCCGGCGCAGAATGCCGAGCTCACCCTCGTCAACCAGCCGATCGATCGGCGCATGCTTGAGCACCGCGGCCCGCTCGCCGGCCCAAACGGCCAAGTCCGGCATCTCCACGCGCGCGTTGCGGAAGATGGATTCGCCGCGGGCATGGCCGTACTGGACGTAGAACACCGGGTTTTCGCGGGTATGTTCGATCACCTTGGCGAGGTCGAAATCGAGCACGGCGTCATTCTTGCGGTAGAGCATGTCGAAACGCACGGCGTTGCGGCCGACCTCATCCACCACCTCGCGCAGCGTGACGAACTCGCCCGACCGTTTCGACATCTTCACTGGCTCGCCGGCGCGCAGCAGCCGCACCAGCTGAACGAGCTTCACGTCCAGCTCGGCTTTGCCGCCGCTCACCGCCTTCACCGCCGCCTGCATGCGCTTGATATAGCCGCCATGATCGGCGCCCCAGACATCGATCATATTGAGGAAGCCGCGATCTAATTTCGACTTGTGGTAGGCGATGTCGGAGGCGAAATACGTGTAGCTGCCGTCCGATTTGCGTAAGGGGCGGTCGACGTCGTCGCCGAAATCGGTGGAGCGGAACAGCGTCTGCTCGCGGTCTTCCCAATCCTCGAGGTTGCCGCCTTTCGGCGGCGGCAGCCGGCCCTCGTAGACCTCGCCGCTTAGCTGCAATGACTTGATGGTGGCGGCGACCTGATCGGTTTTGCCTTCGATCAGCGAGCGCTCGGAGAAGAACACGTCGTGGCGGACATTGAGCGCGGCGAGATCGTCGCGGATCATGTCCATCATCATCGCGATGGCTTTGGCGCGCACCAGCGGCAGCCATTCGGATTCCGGATTGGCGCTGAGCTCGGGCCCATGCTCGGCCGCCAACGCGCCGCCGACGGGGCGAAGATAGTCGCCCGGATAAAGCCCCTCCGGCATCGGCCCGATGTCCTCGCCGAGCGCCTCGCGGTAGCGCAGGAACGCCGAGCGCGCCAGCACATTGACCTGCGCGCCGGCATCGTTGACGTAGTATTCGCGCGTCACGTCATAGCCGACAAAGGCCAGCAGATTGGCCAGCGCATCGCCGAACACGGCGCCGCGGCCATGGCCGACATGCATCGGACCGGTCGGATTGGCGGAGACATATTCGACATTGACCTTTTCGCTTTTGCCCATGTCGCTGCGGCCATAGTCGCGCCCGCTCGCCAGCACGACACGCAGTTCCTCGCCCCACACATGTTGCTTGAGGGTGAGATTGATGAAGCCGGGGCCGGCGACGTCGACCTTTTCGACAATCGGGTCGGCGCGCAATGTGACGGCGATCGCCTCGGCCAATTCGCGCGGCTTCTTGCCGGCATCCTTCGCCAGCACCATGGCGGCATTGGTGGCCATGTCGCCGTGGCTGGCGTCGCGCGGTGGCTCGACCACCACGCGCGTGAGGTCAGCGCGCGCCCCCAACTGCGCCGCGCAGGCCGCGCGCACGCGGGCGAGCACATTGGCGAAGAGATGTTGGGGTGCGGGCGCGGCGGGCATGATGGGGTGCGGGTAAGGGATTTTGGGAGGCAAGTCAAAAGGGATGGAGCATTTGATGGCCCCGCTTAAGTGTCATCGACGTCCTGCCAATGACCGCAAAGCTCGCAACTCCCGCCACGCATGGGAACGGTTAGCTCGCCGCAGGCATCGCAACACGTCGGAAATTCGCTCTTTTCTATAAGGTTCGCTTCGATTCTCGCGCCATGAGCGCGAACGAAGTCGTTCAATTCATCAATTAATGCACGCCAAGTATCGTCGCGTCTGAAGTCCGCTGCGAGATCGGTGCCGAGTTGTTCAACGGCGAAGGAAAATGCGAAACTAAGCGCGTTGCCAACAATAATTTTTGCCTCTTTTTCAGTGGTGCGCCATTCGTAGTGCTCAATGGCGTTACGTGTTGTGCGCAGAGACCGCAGATTCTTTGCGTCATTGTCAGTGAAGGTAATGCCACCAATATTCTTCAGACGAGATATTGCAGTATCGACGGTAACAGTGCGAGCCTCAAGACTTGGGTATTTATCTACGTTCTCCCAAACAAGGGCGGGGTTTACCTGGCGAAGCCGCTCTTTCAATAGCAGCTCAATCGAATGAGCCGCATTTGTGATTGCGTGCTTTAGCCTAGCGTGATCAGACCCAATGTCTTTCCAAGCAAGCAGTTCAACGGCTTGCCTGAGTGAGTCCCGGGCATTTGCTAGAAGATCGAATTGAATTTTTGGTAGTGGGCTCACGAGTGTCCTCATTGGCGACGCATGGCACCCTACGCCGCTGAATTCGACCCGTCATCCTGAGGTGCGAGCGAAGCGAGCCTCGAAGGATGAGCGGCCCGGCCGTCGCCCTTCGAGGCGCGCCTCCGGCGCGCACCTCAGGGTGACAAAGAGGGTCCGAGCGCGCACGCGCCACCCTCACTTCAACTCCGGCGTCTCCTTAAAATACCTTGCGTGCTCGATTTGCGCATAGCGGTCGGTCATGCCGGCGATGTAGTCGGCGATGCGGCGGGCGCGCGAGCTCGCGTCCGCGAGACCGATGCCCTCCGCCCATTCCGCCGGCAAGTCGGCGGGCGATTTGGCATAATAGGCGAACAAGTCGCGCACGACGGCTTGCGCCTCGTCCATCACCTGCATCACGCGGGCATGCCGGTACATGCGCGGGCGCAGAAAGCCCTTGATGTCGGCGTCGGCCTTCGCCATGCCTTGCGAAAATGCCACCAGCGGCTGCGCGGCATGGCGCACTTGCGCCGCCGAGCCGGGCTTAAGCGCCGCCGCGCGCCGGCCGGTCTCGGCGATAACGTCTTCGATCATGCGGGTGATCAGGTGGCGCACGGTTTCATGCACGCGCCTGGCCGGCTCGAGGCCGGGGAATTGCGCATCGATGGCGCGCACAATGTCGCCGATAATCGGCACCGCGGCGATATCGTCGAGCGTGAACAAATCGGCGCGCAAGCCGTCATCGATGTCATGGGCGTCGTAGGCGATGTCGTCGGACAACGCGGCCACTTGCGCTTCCGCGCTGGGCTGCGACCACAGCTCAAGGTCCTGGATTTGCGTGTAGGCGATAATCGCCGCCGGCACGGCGTGCTGGGCGTAGCGGCCGATGCCGGCGCCGGCGCGATCGGTGAGCGGGCCGTTGTGCTTGACCAGGCCTTCCAGAGTCTCCCAGGCAAGGTTGAGGCCGTCGAAGGCGGCATAGCGGCGTTCCAGATCGGTGACGATGCGCAAGCCTTGCGCGTTGTGATCGAAGCCGCCGAACCCGCGCAAGGCTTCGTCAAGCGCGCGCTCGCCGGCATGTCCAAACGGCGGATGGCCGAGATCGTGGGCAAGCGCCAGCGCCTCGGCCAGGTCCTCGTCGAGCCCGAGCGCGCGGGCGAGCGAACGGGCGATCTGCGCGACTTCGAGGGTATGGGTGAGCCGGGTGCGGTAGTGATCGCCCTCGTGGTAGACGAACACCTGCGTCTTGTGCGCCAGCCGCCGGAACGCGGCGGAATGGATGATCCTGTCGCAATCGCGCCGGAACGCGTTGCGGGTCGGGCTGGCCGGCTCAGGCCAGCGCCGGCCCCGGCTGGTGGCCGGATCGGCGGCATAAATGGCTCGCTTAACTCCGGTTTCGATCGCCATGCCTGCCCTATTCGACGAATCTGCGCATGATCTTGTCCGAAAACCGGTGCCCACTTTTCGGGATCATGCGCGACATTGACCTGCTGGTCCCGCGCACTTAGCTATCGGTTAGGCCGAATGCCAAGCGCATCGGTTTTCGGATAAGATCATGCGCAAGCATGATGGGGCCGTACAAGGACGTTAGATGGGCGCGAGCGTCACAGTCAGCGACAAGGCGGCCCGGCGGATCGGCGAGATCCTCAAGGGCGAGCCGGCCGGCACCATGCTGCGCGTGAGCGTGGAAGGCGGCGGCTGCTCCGGCTTTCAGTACAAATTCGACATGGAGCGCGCCAAGGCCAGCGACGACCTCGTCATCGCCCGCGACGGCGCCGTGGTGCTGATCGATCCGGTTTCGGTCAACTACATGGCCGGCTCGGAAATCGATTTCGTCGAGGACCTGATCGGCGCCTCGTTCAAGGTGAAAAACCCGCAGGCCACCGCCGCCTGCGGCTGCGGCACCAGCTTCGCGCTGTAATTACTCCGCCGCCACCGCCGCCTTGCCCGGCAGCTCGCCGACCTCTTCCAGCTGCGGCTCGAGCCGGCGCTTGATCATGCGGTCGAAGCGGTCGAGATATAGATAGATCACCGGCGTGATGTAGAGCGTGAGCAGCTGCGACAGGCAGAGGCCACCGACCACCGCGACGCCGAGCGGCTGGCGCAATTCGGCGCCGGCGCCGGTGCCGAGCGCGATCGGCAGCGTGCCGAAGATCGCCGCGAACGTCGTCATCATGATCGGACGAAAGCGCAGGATGGCGGCCTCGCGGATCGCGGCCTCGGCCGACAAGCCGACGCGGCGGCGCTCGAGCGCGAAGTCGATCATCATGATGGCGTTCTTCTTCACGATGCCGACCAGCATCACGATGCCGATCATGGCGATCACCGACAAATCCATCTTGAACAGGATCAGCGTCAGGATGGCGCCGATGCCGGCCGACGGCAGGCCGGAGATGATGGTGATCGGATGGATGAAGCTTTCATACAGGATGCCGAGCACCACATAGGCCGCAAAGATCGCCGCCAGGATCAGGATGCCCTGCCCGCGCAACGAATCCTGGAACACCTGCGCGGTGCCCTGGAAGCCGGTATTGATGGTGGCCGGCAAGCGGTCGTCGCGCTCCAGCTTCTGGATCGCATCGACCGCTTGGCCGAGCGAGAAGCCGGGCGCGAGATTGAACGAGATAGTCACCGCCGGCTGCTGGCCCTGGTGATTGATCTGGAGCGGGCCGACGGTGGGCACGAAACGCGTCACCGCCGAGAGCGGCACCGTGGTGCCGTTGGTCGTCTTCAGATAGAGACGGGTGAGATCATTCGCGCTCGCCCGGTACTCGGGCATGCTTTCCAGGATCACCTGATAGTCGTTCGCCGGCGTGTAAATAGTGGCGACCTGACGCGTGCCAAAGGCGTTGTAAAGCTCCTGGCGCACCTGATCGACGCTCACGCCATAGACCGCAGACTTCTCGCGATCGACCTCGATCGAGATCTGCGGATTCTTGATATAAAGATCGGTGGCGACGTCGAGCAGGCCCGGTATCGTGGCGATCTTGTCGCGCAATTGGGGCGCGATGCGATACAGCGACTCGGTATCGTTGGATTGCAGCGTGTATTGATACTGGCTCTTCGACAGCTTGCCGCCGAGATTGATGTTCTGGATTGGCTGGAAAAAGATCTGGATGCCGACCACCACATTGGCGGTCTTGCGCAGCCGCGCCAATATTTCCGGCAGGCTGTCGCGCTCGCTGCGCGGCTTGAGCGCCACCAGCATGCGGCCGCTATTGGTGACCGAATTCGGACCGCCGCCGCCGACCGTCGAATTCACATAGGCGACGGCCTTATCGGCGCGGACGATATCGGCAATTATGCGTTGGTGCTCGGCCATTGACGCAAAGGCGATGTCGGTCTTGGCGTCGGTGATGCCGAGTACATAGCCGGTGTCTTCGGTCGGGAAGAAGCCTTTCGGCACTACGATATAGAGCCAGATCGTACCGCCGATAGTGGCGATAGTCACAATCAGCATGATCGACTTGTAGGCCAGCACCCGATCGAGCGTCCATTCATAAGTTCTCAGCAAATACTCGAACATGCGCTCGAAGGCGCGCAAGACGGCGTTCTGCTTTTCGTCGCCGTGATGGCTGCGCAACACGCGCGCGCACAGCATCGGCGTGAGTGTCAGCGATACGAAGCCCGAGACAATGATCGCCACCGAGACCGACACCGCGAATTCGCGGAATACGCGGCCGACCATCCCGCCCATCAGCAGCACCGGGATGAACACCGCAATCAGCGAAAAGGTGATCGATATGATGGTGAAGCCGATCTCGCGCGAACCTTTCAGCGCCGCCTCGAACGGGCGCATGCCGCCCTCGATGTGGCGCACGATGTTTTCCAGCATCACGATGGCGTCGTCGACCACGAAGCCGACCGACAGCGTGAGCGCCAGCAGCGTCATGTTGTTGATGGAGAAGCCGAAGGCATACATCGCCGCGCAGGTGCCGATCAGCGACACCGGCACCGCCAGGGCGGGAATGATGGTGGCGGAAACTTTTCGCAGGAACAGGAAGATCACCATGATCACCAGGCTAATGGCGATCATCAGCGTTTCCTGCACGTCGGACACCGCCGCGCGGATCGAAATCGAGCGGTCGAACAACGGCGCCATGTTGATCGCGGGCGGAATTTGCGCACGCATGGCCGGCAGCTTGTTGCGGACCAGATCCACGACCTCGACCGTGTTGGCGTCGGGCTGGCGCTGGATCGCCAGCACGATGGCGCGCGAGTCGTTAAACCAACTGGCGACCTTGTCGTTCTCGACACTGTCGATCACGCGCGCCACTTCGTTGAGCTTGACCGCCGCGCCGTTGCGATAGGCCACCACCACGTCACGATAATCGGCCGCTTTTCCCATGGCGCCGGTGGCGAGCAGTGTCACCGCTTCGCGCTGGCCCTGCAACGTCCCGACCGGCGTGCTGGAATTGGCCTTGGCCACCACGGTGCGGATGTCGTCGAGCGAAATATTGCGCGCCGCGGCAGCCGCCGGATCGACCTGAACGCGGACGGCGAATTTCTGCGCGCCATAGACCAGCACCTGGGCAACGCCGGGCAGTTGCGAGAGTGTCGGCGCCAGCACGGTCTCGGCGTAATCGTCCACCGCCGATAGCGGCATGGTGTCGGAGCGCATGCTCACATAGAGCACCGGGAAGTCGCCGGGATTGACCTTGCGGAAGAACGGCGGCGTGGTCATTTCGACCGGCAGCCGGCGCTGCGCCACCGCGAGCGCGGTCTGCACGTCGAGCGAGGCGCCATCGATATTGCGCCCAAGGTCGAATTGGATCGTGATCTGCGTCGAGCCGAGCGAGGACGACGAGGTCATCGAGGAGATGCCGGAGATGGTCGACAGCTGGCGCTCGATCGGCGAGGCGACCGAGGCGGCCATGGTCTCGGGGCTGGCGCCCGGCAAGGTCGCGGTGATCTGGATGGTGGGGAAGTCGACCGCCGGTAGCGCAGCCACCGGCAGCAGCCGGTAGGCGAAGGCGCCGAACACGATCAGCGACGCCGTCATCAGCGTCGTCAACACCGGCCGGCGAATGCAGACTTCAGAGATGTTCATGGCTCAGCTGCCCGCAAGCTTGGCGGCGCGCGGATTGACGCGGGTACCTTCCGACAGCAGCAACTGGCCGTCGGTCACCACTGTCTCGCCGCCGTTAAGGCCGGAAGTGATCACCGACTCGCCGCCGACCTGACGCTCGACCTTGACCTGTTGAACTTTCGCGACGCCATCCTTGACCACGAACACGAAATTTCCGGTCTGGCTGACCTGCATCGCGCTCGATGGCACCACCACCGCCTCCTCGATTCGCAGCGTCATCTCGGCGGTGACCAGCGTACCCGGCCACAGCAATTCGTCTTTGTTGGGCATGGTGGCGCGGATGGTCGCCATACCGGTCGCGCTATCGACGGTGTTCTCGATCATGGAGACTTGGCCGCTAGCGCGCTTCTGCTCGCCCGGCACCGCGGCCTCCACGGTCGCCGTCTCGGCGGCGATAGCCTGGCGGATGTCGGGAAGATTTTTCTGCGGCACCGTGAAGCTCACATAGACCGGCGCCATTTGGTTGATCGTCGCCATCGGCGTGAGATCGGCCTGGCGCACGAAATTGCCGACCTTCACGCTGGCGGCGCTGATGCGGCCGGAGATCGGCGCGGTGATCGTGCAAAAGCTGAGCTGGACCTTCAAATTTTCCAGCAAACCCTCGTCGGATTTAATCGCGGCGCGAAAGACATCGGACTGGGTCTTGGCATTGTCGAGATTGACGACCGGGGTGGCGCTCTTGGCGACCAGGTCAGTGTAGCGCGCCACGTCGCGCTCGGCGCCGGCGAGTTGCGCCCGGTCGCGGGCGATCGCGCCTTCGGTCTGCGCCATCTGCGCTTCCATCGCCCGGCAATCGAGCGTGAACAGCAGGTCGCCCTTGTTGACACGGGCGCCGTCGCGGAAATGGACGTCGACAATGGCGGTGTCGACGCGCGCCTTGATGGCGACACTAGCCATCGGAGTGACGCTACCGAGGGCGTCGAGGCGCACCGGCACCTTTTTGCGTTCGGCTGTGGCGGTTTCGACCGGCACCACAGCGGCTGCCTGGCCTTGCGAACGCGCCGCCTTCCCGTCGGTGGTCCACAAGCCGCGCAAAAGCAGTGCAATGCCAATTAGGGCGAGCGCCGCCACCCCAAATAGCCACTTTCGCTTGCTCATCGGCAATTTTCGGTCCGGGCACTTTTGGGCCCTGCCCGGACGCTCCCTATTCCGCGGATTAGCGTTTGTCTCAATCACT
>Ga0208355_1000697_pt1 | contig 15119 bp, 15 predicted proteins | sample NGESurdeep072012_6_FD_184458 | JGI IMG/M metagenome (GOLD analysis project Ga0208355, IMG submission 184458) | Arctic peat soil microbial communities from Barrow, Alaska - NGEE Surface sample 210-3 deep-072012 (SPAdes) | ecosystem: Environmental > Terrestrial > Soil > Wetlands > Peat ... | reverse complement strand
TAGACCACGTCGCACAGCTTGCCGCTGGTGATCTCCTTCACCTTCGCCACGAAGTCCTCGTCGCGATAGAGGATGGTGTGGTGGCAGCCGTTCTTCTTGGCGAGCTCGGCCTTGTCCTTGGAGCCGACGGTGCCGATCACGGTGGCGCCGAGATGGTTGGCCCATTGGCAGGCGATCAGGCCGACGCCGCCGGCGGCGGCATGGATGAGCACGATGGTGCCCTTGCCCACCTTGAAGGTGCGGTTGAGCAGATACTGCACGGTCATGCCCTTGAGCATCATGGCGGCCGCCTGCTCATAGGTGATGTTATCCGGCAGTTTCACCGCGCGCTCCGCCGGCAGCAGGCGCTCGGCCGCATAGCCGCCGAGCGGCACCACATAGGCGACGCGGTCGCCCACCTTGAGATCGGTCACGCCCGGCCCCACCGCGGTCACTTCGCCGGCGCCTTCGTTGCCGGAGACGAACGGCATGCCGACCGGCGACGGATACATGCCAATACGAAAGTAAGTGTCGATGAAATTGACGCCGCAAGCATGCTGCTTGAGTTTGACCTGGCCCTGGCCGGGCTGCGGGATTTCGATGTCCTCGAACGTGAGAACTTCGGGACCGCCGTGTTTGTGAATACGCACTGCCGCGACCATGTTTCACTCCTTGAATAGACTTGGATTGTTGTGCGGATTGGGTTCGGTGGCGATCATAGGGAGCCGGTCGCCGAACACAAGCGATCTAGCGCATGATCCCGAAAAGTGGGTACCGGTTTTCGGGCAAGATCATGCGCAAGAAAATAGTGTCATCGCGCCCCTGAGACCCGCAGGTTGGCGCCGTTGACGTAGGACGCGGCATCCGAGAGCAGGAACAGGATGGCTTCGGCCACCTCGTCGGCCTTGCCGGGCCTGCCCATCGGCAGCATGGGCGCCACCCGCTCGATCCGGCCGGGCGGCTGGATGTCGGTGTCGATCACGCCCGGCGAGACCGCATTGACCCGCATGCCTTCCTTGGCGACTTCGCGCGCCACGCCGATGACCATGGAGTCCACGCCGGCCTTCGCCGCCGCATACCACACGCATTCATTGGCGCCGCCGAGGGGTGCCGCCATCGACGACAGCATCACGACCGAGCCGCCCTTGCCGCCGTGCTTGGTCGACATGCGGCGCACGCAAGCGCGCAGGCAGAGCATGGCGCCGAAGGTGTCGATTTCGAGCACCTCGCGGATCGTCTGCGTGGAAGCTTCGTCGAGCCGGGAGGCGTCGCCGACGATGCCGGAGCTGTGCACGAATTGGGTGATCGGCCCGAGCGCGCGCGCGGCCTCGTCGAACACCCGTTCGATATCGGATTCCAGCGCCATGTCGCCCTGCAGGGATATGGCCTTGCCGCCGGATGCCTTCACCGCATCGACCACGGCGGCGGCGGCGTTGGCGTTGCTCTTGTAATTGACCGCTACGTCATAGCCGCGGCTGCCAGCAAATCGCGCCGTGGCGGCGCCGATGCCGCGGCTGCCGCCGGCGATGAGAAGCACTGGTCGTGGCATGGGCAACTCCCGTTAAAGACCGTCGATGAAATCGAGCATGTTCAGGCCGGCCGGCGCAACAAGCCGGCAATGAGGAAGTAAGCCGCGATCGCCGCCAGTGGCAGCGTGACGTAAGGACCGGGTTCGAGGTCTCGCATCACCGCCACCAGCGCCAGCGCGGCCCAAACCGCCATGAGCGCAATATTCAGCACGCGCCAATGCTGCACCCGCAGCGGATGCACGAAGCGGATCGGCACGAAGGTCAAAGCGGCCAACGTGATGACCATGCCGGCGGCGGCCCAGGGCGGCGGCTCCAGAAGATAAAGATAGAAGGCGGCAAGATTCCACACCGCAGGAAAGCCGCGAAAATAATTGTCGCGCGTCTTCATTTCACGATCGGCAAAATAGAGCGCGCCGGTGATCACCACGACGATGCCGGACGGGATTGCCAGCGCGGGCGGCAGGAACCCGCTGGCGGCGATCGCGTAGGCCGGCACGAACACATAAGTGACGAAATCGACGATGAGATCGAGTGTCTCACCCGACCAGCGCGGCAGCACCTCCGCCACCTTGAAATTGCGCGCGAGCGGACCGTCGATGGCGTCGACGATAAGCGCGAGGCCGAGGCAAATGAACATCGCCGCCCAATGCCCGCCGGTCGCCAGGATCAGCGCAAGAAAGGCCAGCGCCGCCCCGCAGGCGGTAAAGATGTGAACGACGAAGGCGCGAATGCTCGCGAAGCCCGCCACTTAACTGTTGCCCCAATCGAGCTTGACGATCTCGGCCGAGCGGCCGGCCAGATTCCAGTTGCGCCCGAAGCCGCGGAAGCGCGATTTGTCGGCGCGCGAGACGATGACGTCGGGCCCGATCCAGTATTCGCTGTTGCGGATGACGACATTCTCGTCGGCTTCCTTACCGCGCACCGGCGTAATGGCGCCGTCGACATATTTCTCGATGCGAATGATGCGGGTTTCGCCTTGCGTTTCGTAGGTGATCGGCACTTGGCGCACGCCGAGAAAGCTGCCGACCAAGATCGACAGCAGATGCGTGGTGCCGCCGACGCGGCCGGTGAAGATGCGGGTCAAGCCCTTCAGCGCGTGCACCGATGCGTTGTCGTCGACGAACAGCGCGGCGGTCCAGTTGCCGCGCGACATGATGCCCGGCAGGTCCATCATCAGGCCTACTTTGAGGCCAGACAGATCGACGTTGTCGATATGCCCGTCGTCGATGCGGATGCCGGCCCAGGTCTGGCAGCGGTCTTCGGTCGGCGGGTGATCGCCGAGCGAGAGCACGCATGGGCAGAACACCGTGCAACTGCACGACAACGCCATCTCGCCTTTCAATGTCCAGCTTTCAGTCAACGCATTACTCCCCGGCTTTCCTGTTTTCTAACTCAAATCGAGCGTACCGGCCAATGGGCCGCGATAGCCGACAACACGAAGGCTGCACCGACCGCGATCAAAACCACGCCCACTGCGTGAGTGAAGCGCCGGCCGCTGCCGATTTTTTCGATCGTCATCACCATGCCGAGTGCCGCCATCCAGATCACATTCATCACGCCCACGGCGAACATCACCAGCATCATCGCCCAGCAGCAGCCGAGGCAATAGAGCCCCTGCTTCAGGCCGAGCCGGAACACGCCGCGCGGCGTAGTCGCCCAATTGGCGAAGAAGAACGGGAACGGGTGCTGGCATTGCGTGAGGCAGGCGTGCTTAAGCGCGGAGAACTGGTAGATGCCGGCACCGATGAAAATCGCGCCCGAGAACAGACCGCTGGCCGAGGCCATGCTGGGATCGATGAGCGCGGCGCGGGTGAGCACAAACTGCGCCAAGGTCGCTGCGGCCGCGAAGCCAAACCACACCGCCGTATAACCGGCGGCGATCACGAACGGCGAGACCACGTGCTCGCCCTTGCGCGCGGCGGTGTCGGCGATTTCCGCGTAAGTGAGGACCATCGGGCCCGCGCTCGGCAGCATCATGGCGAGCGTCATGGCGCCCCACATCAGCGCCACTACCGCGACGGCACTGGCGCCCCATGCGCCTCCCGGCATGCCGAAATGCGCCAGCCCGAACACCGGCTGGCACAACAGCTCGATCGCGCGCGGCAGCAGATCGAGCGCGCCCATGCCGGGACCGAGCGCAGCCGTGGGGCTACCCATGCCGGCGACCAGCAGCGCGAGATAAAGCCAGCCGAGGCCGGCGAGCACGACCACGCACACCACCGCCAGCACTTTCGGCCGCGCGAAGGCGGCGCCCAGCCGGCTCGCGGCGGGCGACAGATGGGTCAGCCTGGGATCGGCGGCTTCGCTCATCGAATACCTTTAACTGCGTGCATAGCGCATCGGCTGAGACTGGGGTACCGGAAGCCTTAGCCGTGGTTTCCGGCGGCACCCAGCGCATGCTAGTCCGGTTAGAGCACGATCCCGAAAAGTGGGAACCGGTTTTCGGATAAGATCATGACGTAAAAACGTAGGCCAAACAGGATCAGGCGCTTTGATGTCGGACAAATATGGCAGTAGCGGCGACAAGCCGGCGGCAATCGTGGTGGGCGGCGGGCCGGCGGGCCTGACCGCCGCGATTACGCTTAGCCTGGGCGGGCTCGCCACCGTGCTGGTGGGAAACCGCTCCGAGCGGCCCGACAATCGCACCACCTTCCTGGTGGCGGGATCCGTCACCGCCTTGTCGACCCTGGGCGTGTGGGAACTCTGCGAAGCGCAGGCGGCCCCGCTCAAGGTCATGCGCATCGTCGACGATACCGGGCGGCTGTGGCGCGCACCGGAGGTGAAGTTCGAGGCGGGCGAAATCGATCTCGAGGCATTCGGCTACAATATCGAGAACCGTCATTTGGTCGCGGCGCTGGAGCAGCGCGCCCGCGCAATGCCGGCGCTGCGCATGCTCGAGGACGACGTGCTCGCGGTCGAGCCGGGCGGCGATGCAATCAATGTTGCGCTCAAGAGTGGCGCCAGCTTGCGCGCGCCACTGGTCATCGGCGCCGATGGCCGCCGCTCGCTTTGCCGCGACGCCGCCGGCATCGGCATCGACGAACGCGACTACCCGCAGGTCGCTCTCACGGTATCCTTTAAGCATTCGCGTGCGCACCGCGACACATCGACCGAATTCCATACCGCGAGTGGGCCATTCACTTTGGTGCCGCTGCCGGGATCGCGTTCGAGCCTGGTCTGGGTGCTCGATCCGATTCATGCGGACGAGATCGCGGCGCTCGACGACGCGGCCCTCGCTGCCGAGATCGAACGCGCGTCGCATTCGATCCTGGGCAAGATCGAGATCGAGCCGGGCCGCGGGCTGTTTCCACTCGGCGTCGTCACCGCCAGACGCTTCGCTGACAAGCGCATCGCGCTGGTGGGCGAAGCCGCGCATGTGATTCCGCCGATCGGCGCGCAAGGGCTCAATCTCGGCCTGCGCGACGCCGCCACCATCGGCGAACTCGCCGTCGCGGCGCATCGCGCGGGCCACGACATCGGCGGCGCGGATGTGCTTAGCGCTTACGATCAGCTACGCCGCGCCGACGTCGGCAGCCGCACGCTGGCGATCGATCTGCTCAATCGCACGCTGTTGGCGGACTTCCTGCCGGTGCAGGGCATGCGCGGGCTCGGCCTTTATGTGCTCGACCGCATCGGGCCGCTGCGCCGCGCGGTGATGCGCGAAGGCGTGGCGCCCGCAGCCGCGCAACCACGGCTGATGCGCGGCGAGGCGCTTTAGTTCGCGCTCGCTCGTCAGTGGAACAATAATGGCGGCAGCGTACCGGTTTTCACCATCCACATCACGCTGGTGAGCGTCACCACCGACACCAGCGTGCCGATCAGCACCGCGGTATAGACCCAGTACTGCTCGAACGGCCCGAACAGCGACAGCAGCAGGAACATCAGCACGGGGTGAAGAATGAGCTTCACCTCCGTGAGGAATGGCACCTCCCACGGCATTTTCTTCAGCGGGCGCAGCGCTACCGTCACTCCAAGCGTGAACAGCGCGCAAGGCGCCGCCGCGTTCTGCAGGAACTGCAGCAGCCGATCGAGCGCGACCGGCGGCTGAAAATGTACCGCCGCCGAGGCGACGCCGACTGCGGTCGCGATCACCAGCGGATGGGTGACGATGCGCTTGACCACGTCGACGGCGGTGGCGGCGATACTCATCTGTTGCGGTTTGGCCAGCGCCATCAGGAACGGCACCAGCGTGAACAGCAGCAGCGTGTCGAAGCAGAAGATCAGGCCACTGGCACCGCCGCCTGCGGCCCGAGCGTCGCCAACGCCAGGCCCGGCCCCATGTAGCCGATATTGCCGTAGCCGCCGGCCAGCCCGGCGGTGGTCGACTCTGCGATATTTCCCCGCCGGATGGCCATGCCGATGGCGAACGACACCGCAAAGGCCCAGAACGTGGCCAACGTCGTGGCAAAGATGAAATCGACCTGGGCGAGCTGCTCAAGCGGGGTCTGGGCGAGGATGCGGTAGAACAGCGCCGGCAGCGCCACATAGACGATGAAGAAATTCATCCAGGCCAGCGCGGTGTCAGGGATCTGCTTGAGCTTGCCGCAGGCAAAACCGATGAAGATGAGCCCGAAAAACGGCAGTGCGAGATTGAGGACGTCGATCATGCCGAGGGGCTCCGGCCGGCGCCAAAATCGCCCATTTTTGACCTACTTGGCGCGGCCTTTGCATTCCTCTAGCGCATGATCCCGAAAAGTGGGAACCGGTTTTCGGAAAAGATCATGCGCCAAGCAATAATGTTAGGCTGGTAGGTGACTTAAACTGAATAACAGGCTTTAAGACCGGCCTCTTGGAAGGACCTAACCCGTGAAGCTCCCGCGCCAATTCTTTCAACCGCTGGCCATCGGCGCACCGCAGCCCCTGCGCGAGCTGCCGGTGCGGCTGGAGCGCATGATCCATTTCGTGCCGCCGCACTTAGAGAAGCTGCGCGCCAAGGTTCCCGAGCTCGTCCGCCAGGTCGACGTGGTGCTGGGCAATCTGGAGGACGCGATCCCGGTCGAGGCCAAGCAAGCCGCACGCGCAGGCTTCATCGCGATGGCGAAAGCCGTCGAGTTCGGATCGACCGGACTGTGGACGCGGATCAACGCGCTCAATTCGCCCTGGGCGCTCGACGATGTGACCGAGATTGTCGGCAGCGTCGGCGGCAAGCTCGACGTCATCATGCTCCCTAAGGTCGACGGCCCCTGGGACATCCACTATCTCGATCAACTGCTGGCGCAACTCGAAGCGCGGCACAAACTCAACAAGCCGATCCTGATCCACGCCATTCTGGAGACCGCGCAGGGCGTCAACAATGTGGAGGCGATCGCGCGTGCCTCCCCGCGCATGCACGGCATGAGCTTAGGCCCCGCCGATCTTGCCGCTTCCCGCGCCATGAAGACCACGCGCGTCGGCGGCGGCCATCCCGACTACAAGGTGCTGGCGGATGCACCGCAAGTCGGCTCTAGCCGACTTACGCAACCAAACAAACCGATCTCGGGTGCACCGCGTGCAGCCTTCCAGCAGGACCTGTGGCACTACACGATCGCGAAGATGGTCGATGCCTGCGCCGCCGCCGGCATCAAGCCGTTCTATGGCCCGTTCGGCGATTTCTCCGATGCCGCCGCCTGCGAGGCGCAATTTCGCAATGCGTTCCTCATGGGCTGCCTCGGCGCCTGGTCGCTGCACCCGTCCCAGATCGCGATCGCCAAGACCGTGTTCTCGCTCGACCCGGCGGAGGTCGCCTTCGCCAAGAAGATCGTCGCCGCCATGCCGGACGGCGCCGGCGCGGTCATGATCGACGGCCAGATGCAGGACGACGCCACATGGAAACAGGCCAAGGTGCTGCTCGACCTCGCCAAGCTGGTCGCCGCCAAGGACCCGGATATGGGGGCGCGTTATGGCCTCTAGCCGCCGCCCTGGCGAATGGCGCATTGATGTCTTATCTGATCAACCCATGAACAAAATGCGCACCGCCAAATACACGATCGGCCAAGTGGTCAAACACCGCCTGTTTTCGTTTCGTGGCGTGATCTTCGATATCGATCCGGTGTTCAACAACACCGAGGAGTGGTGGCAGGCGATTCCGGCCGAGCTGCGCCCGCACAAAGATCAGCCGTTCTATCATTTGTTCGCGGAAAACGCGGAGACCGAATACGTCGCTTATGTCTCCGAACAGAACCTGCTTCCCGATACGTCCGGCGCGCCGATCCGCCACCCGGAGGTCGCCGAAGTGTTTGAGCGCGACGACAGCGGCAGCTATCGGCAGCGCCACACCCAGTTGAACTGATCGCAGCCCGATACGCGACCTACGCCAGAATCGAAAAGGCGCGGCCGAAGCCGCGCCTTTTGTATTCGTCAGACGGCTATCGCCGAATTATTTCTTCTGCGCCGGTGCCGCAGCCGGCGCCGGTGTCTGCGCCGGGGCCTGGGCGGACGGCTGCTGGCCTTCCAGCTTCTTGCGCGCCTCTTCGGCTTTCTTCTGCAGCTCTTCCTGCAATTTGCGCTGCTGATCCTCGAACGCCTTCGGATCGGTCGCCGGACCGTCATAAGCCTTGGCGAAATCGGCAAGCGGCAGCGGCAGGCTGATCGCCGTGCCCTGCATGTTGATCGCCTGCACCGTGAGCATCTGCCCCTTCTTCATGCTGGCGATCATGTCGTCGGTCACCGGATAGTCGGCCATGCAGCCGACGGGGAAGCAGATCCGGTATGGCGATTGCGCCGGCGGGCCTTGGTCGATGAGGAGGCGGGTGCCGTGCTGCAATTGCATGCCGAGCGGAACGGTGACGCGCAGCATCTTCGCCTCGCCTTCCGGCTCGAACAACTGCACGACCGCGACCGGCATGCCGTTTTCCAGGCGCCCGTCCTTGGTGATGACGCATACCTGCTTGTTGTTGGTGTCCGGACCCTTGCCGCAAACCTTCATCCAGGGCGAATACATGAGCTGCGGCTGATCGGCGCCGGCCTGTTGCTGCGCCGGCGGCTGCTCCGCGGGCTTCGCCGCCGGCGCCTGTTTCGGCGCCGCCGGCTTGGTTGCCGGCTTTGTTGGCGGCTGCTGGGCCAGCGCGGACGGCGCCACGAACAATACCGCCGCCGCCATCAGGCCGGCAGCGGCCATAGTGGCGGTCAGCGCCCGAGCCACCGGCCAGGCCGATGCAATCCGATGATCCATTGCAATTATTCCTTTGTTCTTACCGCTGGCGGCCCACGGCCGGCCCAAAACGGTCGCCCTCTAGGATCGGCTCTCTCCGCATGAAATACGGCGGGAGCGTGACACCTCAAGCCTGCCTGATAGCCGATATTGCTCCAGCAATAAAGCCACGAATGCGCCGAAAATACGGGGCCCGCTTAGCCTCGTCCCCTGTGATAAATTCACGCAAAACCGGAAACGAGTCGCATTCGCCCCTCGCTCGCGCCCATTTTCGCTTCCCCCCAGGTGACGCCATTGCAGGCGTCGCGGCGCACCCTGTTGCTTGGCGCGCTCGGGACGCTGCTGGCGGCGACGGGGTTCGGCCGCCGGCCGGCGCGCGCCGGCGCCGCGCCGCACGCCATCGCCATGCACGGCGAGCCAGCTTGGGGCGCGGATTTCCAATTTCCGAGCTACGCCAATCCGGCGGCGCGCAAAGGCGGCCAGCTGGTGCAAGGCGTGCTCGGCACCTTCGACAGCCTCAATCCATTCATCGTCAAAGGGCTGCCCGCCGCCAATATCCGCGGCTATGTGGTCGAGAGCCTGCTCGCGCGCGGCTATGATGAACCGTTCACGCTCTATGGATTGCTCGCCGACGGCGTGGCGTCCGATGCCGCGCGCACATTCGTCACCTTCACGATCAATCCGGCGGCGCGCTTCTCCGACGGCAAGCCGGTGACGCCCGACGACGTGATTTTTTCCTGGGAGCTACTGCGCGACAAAGGCCGGCCGAACTACCGCACCTATTATACCAAGGTCGCCAAGGCGGAAGCGACCGACACACGCAGCGTGCGCTTCGAGCTTGCCGGCGCCGACGATCGCGAATTGCCGCTTATTATCGGCCTGATGCCGGTGCTGGCGAAGCACGCGATCAATCCCGATACGTTCGAGGATACGACATTCGAACCCACGCTCGGCAGCGGTCCTTATATTGTGAGCGCCGTGAAGCCGGGCGAGAGCGTCACCTTCAAGCGCGATCCGAACTACTGGGGGCGCGCGCTGCCGATCAATCGCGGCTTGTGGAATTTCGATCAAATCCGCTTCGACTATTACCGCGACGGCAACACGCACTTCGAAGCCTTCAAGAAAGGTCTCTACGACGTGCGCGCGGAGACCGATCCCGGCCGCTGGCAGACGGCTTACGATTTCCCGGCGCTGCGCGAAGGCCGCGTGGTCAAGGAGGAGTTCCCCTACGGCTTGCCCAAGGGCATGCAGGGCCTGGTGTTCAACACGCGCCGGCCGATATTCGCCGATGTGCGCGTGCGCGAGGCGATCCTGCAGCTGTTCGACTTCGAATGGATCAACCACACTTATTTCTTCAATCTCTATCGCCGCACCGCCAGCTATTTCGACGGCTGCGATCTTTCGGCGCATGGCGTGCCGGCGAATGCGCGCGAGCGGGAATTGCTGGCGCCGTTTGCGGGCGTCGTGCGCGCCGACATCATGGACGGCACCTGGACCCCGCCGGTCACCGACGGCTCGGGCGGCGACCGCGCCGGCCTGCGCCGCGCCTTCACGCTGTTTGCCGCGGCCGGCTACGAACTCAAGGGCACCGAACTGGTCCACCGCGCCAGCGGGAGACCGTTCGCGTTCGAGATCCTCACCACCACCCGCGACCAGGAGCGGCTCGCGCTTGCTTTCGTGCGCAATCTCAAACGCGCCGGCATCGACGCGCGCGTGCGCAGCATCGATGCCACGCAGTTCGAGCGCCGCCGCATCGCCTTCGATTTCGACATGATGGACTATCGCTGGGAGCAGTCGCTGTCGCCCGGCAACGAGCAGAGCTTCTACTGGGGCTCGGAGGCGGCCACCCAAGAGGGCAGCCGCAATTACATGGGCGTCAAATCGCCAGCGGTCGACGCCATGATCGCGGCCATGCTCAGCGCCACCAGCCGCGAGGATTTTGTCGCCGCCACGCGCGCGCTCGACCGCGTGCTGCTGTCCGGGTTCTACGTCGTGCCGCTCTATTTCCCGCCCACGCAGTGGGTGGTGCGCTGGGCGAGAATCGAGCATCCCTCGCGCACCTCGCTGTTCGGCTATTTGCCGGAGACGTGGTGGCACGGGGACGCCAAATGATCCTGGGCGGCAAAAATCGCGAATTGGAACGCGAGGCGGGCGGCAACCGCACCACGCTCGACGACCTGTTCCGCCGCGCCGGCGTGCGCCGCCCCGACGCATGCGCGCTGATCGATCCGCCCAACCGCGCAAGCTTCACCGACGGCGCGCCGCGCCGGTTCAGCTACGCCGAAGCCGACCGCCTGATATCGGCGCTGGCCGCGCGGCTGCGCCGCCTCGGGCTGCAGACCGACACGGTGGTGGCGATGCAACTGCCCAATACCGTGGAGAGCGTGATCGCGCTGCTCGGCGTGCTGCGCGCCGGCATGATCGCGGTGCCGCTGCCGCTGCTCTGGCGCAAGCAGGACATGGTTGCCGCGCTTCGTCACACCGGCGCCAAGGCGATCGTCACATCGTCGCGGATCGGATCGCTCGCCCATGCCGACATCGCGATGCAGGTGGCGGCGGAGCTGTTCCCGATCCGTTATGTGTGCGGCTTCGGGCGCGATCTGCCCGACGGCGTCGCGCCGCTCGACGATCTGTTCGCGCCCGACCATGCGGACTTCGTGCAGCCGTCGGCGCGGCCCGGGAATGCCGCCGCTCATGTCGCGGTCGTCAGCTTCGACGTTGCCGGCGATGGACTTATTCCCGTGGCGCGCAATCACCTGGAGCTGATCGCCGGCGGGTTGGCAGTTTTCCTGGAAGGCGGCATCGCGCAGGATGCGACAATCCTGTCGGCAATCCCGCTCGGCTCATTTGCCGGTGTTGCGCTGACTTTGCTGCCGTGGCTGCTCAGCGGCGGCACGCTCGCACTGCATCACGCCTTCGATCCGGTTACGTTTTCCGCGCAATGCCGCGCGCAAGACGGCGGCACAGTCGTGCTGCCGGGCCCCGCGCTCGCACCGCTCGCGCAAGCGGGTTGTCTCGGCCAAAAATCGAAAACTGTTTTCGCGCTGTGGCGCTCGCCCGAGCGGCTGGGATCGAGCGCGCCCTGGGGTGACGCGGCGGCGCTGGTGGACATCGCAAGCTTCGGCGAGGTCGGCCTCCTCGCTTCGCGGCGTGCGACTAACGGCATGCCATCGCCAATTCCCTGCGGCAGCATCGGCGCGCCGCACGGCTCTGCCGGTGCGTTCACGGTGGCCGAAACGACGCGCACGGTTGCCGGCACGCTGGCGCTGCGCGGACCCATGGTGCCGGCGCACGCCTTTCCGCCCGGTGCCGAACGCGGCCGCGAGCCGCATCTTAGCGTGGACGCGGCGGGCTTTACCGATACCGGATTCCGTTGCCGCCTCGACCGTGACAGCAACACGCTTGCCCTCACCGGTTCGCCCGGCGGCATCACGACCATCGGCGGCTATCGCTTCCGGCAAAACGCGGTCGATTGGCTGGTGGCGAACGCCGACTTGGACGCCACCATCGTCGCCCTGCCCGACGCCCATCTCGGTCAACGCCTGGCCGGCAGCGCGCCGGACCGGGACGCGACGATTGCGGAATTGCAGTCCCGCGGCGTCAATCCGCTGATTGCCGGAGCGTTTCGCCCGCGCAAGGCGGCTAGCGCATGATCCCGAAAAGTGGGAACCGGTTTTCGGACAAGATCATGCGCAAACAAAAATGCCGCGTAATCTGTCATTGTCGTTGACGGGGCGTTAACAGCCCACCGTTAAGGTCGCGCAGTTTTGTAAACCTGCGTGCGCCCTCATGTCGCTTCATGGTCCGATGATCGTGGTCGCCGAAACTCCGGCGACCGACCTCGTTGCAGCGCTGAGCGCGGCCGGTGCCTTCCCGATCATCGAGGCCAAATGGGCCGATGCGCCGACCGCCTTCGTCGCGGTCAAGCCGTCCGCCGTGGTCATCGCTGAGCCGGGCCCGCCGCGCAGCGAATCCTCTTCGCGCATGCTCTGCCTGCAGATCGCGACGGTGAACGGCCCGATCGTGCCGACCATCGCGTTCACGCATGGCAACATGGACGCCGCCATTCCGATCGCGTTGCCGGCCGACGCTTCATTGCCGGTCGAGCGGCTGATCGCGCGCCTGCAATCGGCCATGCGCGTGCGCGCCCTGCACGCGACCGTGCTGCGCCGCATCGAGCTGTTCGCCTCGCATGGCGGCAAGCTGCCGGAGCTTCCGGTCGGCGATGCGCTGGAAGACGCCACCGTGCTGATCGCCGGCCGCGGGCCACTTTATCCTGCACTCAGCGTCGCCATGGGCGAGCGCGTCAAAATGATCGGCGCACTCAGTGTCGAGACCGCCGCCAAGTATCTCAATTCGCGCGACATCGACGGCATCGTGGTCGGTGATGGTTTTTCCCCGCGCATGGTCGAGGTCTTCCTCACCGTGCTCGCGCAGGACACCCGCTTCCGCGACATTCCGGTCGCGGTGATCGGCGAGGCGCCGGCCGAATTCGCCGAGGCCTTGCCCAATATCGACCACGTCGACGGAGATCCCGCGCGTCTGGTCGCGCGCATGGTGCCGCTGGTGCGCATGCACGCCTTCGAGGCGCGGCTCAAACGCATGCTCAAGTCGCTCGATGCCGACGGCATGTTCGACCCGGAGACTGGTCTGCTCACGCGCGACTCGTTCTGGCGCGATCTCACTAAGGCGGTAGCGGAAGCGTCCGACCGCAGCCAGGCCCTGTCGGTCGCGCGCTATTCGTTCGACGGTCCGCTCGACTCGCGCGCCGGCATCGACGGCGCACGGCTGGTGACGCGGCTGATCCGCAACATCGATTTTGCCTGCCGCGACGAAGACGGCTCGATCCTGATCGCCTTCGCGCAGACCGACCTGCGCAGCGCGCATGTGGTGGCCCGCCGCATCGCCGGCGCGCTCAAGAACACCATGCTCACGCCGCACAGCGCCCACGACAAGATCACCGCCAATGTGACGCTGGCGACGCTGACGAACGGCGACACGCTCGATAGCCTGATGCTGCGCGTGACCGGCGGCCAGATGGTTGCCGCCGAGTGATCGGATGTCTAGGTTAGCTCCAATAGGAGCCAGCCATGCCGAACCATCAGCCTGTCCGCATCGACGTCGTTTCCGACGTGGTCTGCCCGTGGTGCTTCATCGGCAAGCACCGGCTGGAACAGGCGCTCGCGCTTAAACCCGACATTGCGGTCGAGGTGCGCTGGCGCCCCTATTTCCTCAATGACTGGATTCCGCGCGAGGGCATTTCGCGCGAGGAGTACCTCACCACCAAGTTCGGCTCGCCCGAGCGCTACAAGGGCATCGCCCAGCGTGTGGTGCAGGCTGCCGCGGCGGAAGGTCTCACCTACGCCATGGACAAGATCAGCCGCCAGCCCAACACGCTCGACTGCCACCGGCTGATCCGCTGGGCGGAAGGCATCGGCAAGGCGGCCGAGATGAAGCAGAGGCTGATGGATCTCTATTTCACGGAAGGCGCCGATCTCACCAACCACGCCGTGCTGGTGCAGGCGGCCGGCGACGTCGTGCTCGATCCTGAGGATGTGCGCGCGGCGCTGGCGAGCGACCAGGACGTCGCGCAGATCGAGCAAGAGGCGCTGTCCGCCAAGGAAGCCGGCATTGAGGGCGTGCCCTGCTTTATATTCGGCGGAAAGTTCGCGGTGTCGGGCGCGCAGGCGCCGGAAGATCTTGCCGAAGCGATCGAGCGCTTGGCACAGGCCGAACCTGACGCCGCCGAATAACCCGAGCATGATCCCAAAAAGTGGGAACCGGTTTTCGGAAAGGATCATGCTCAAGCAAAGCTAGGCCCATCAGCGATGCAGATCACCGCCGCCGTGGTGCGCGAACGCTCGGGCGCCTTCCAGATCGAACGGCTCGATCTGTGCGATCCGCGCGCTGACGAATTGCTGGTCGAGGTTGTCGCCTGCGGCATGTGCGCAACCGATCTGCACGGCCGCGATGGCTACTATTCCACGCCCTATCCGGCGGTGTTCGGCCACGAAGGCGCTGGCATCGTGCGCGCCGTCGGCAACGCGGTCACTAAATTCAAGCCCGGTGACCATGTGGTGATGTCGTATCCCTGGTGCGGGACGTGTCCGAACTGCCGAACCGATCGGCAAAGCTACTGCCTGCATTCTTTTGATCTCAAGATGAGCGGCAGGCGCGCCGACGGCTCGACGCTGCATGCCAAGGACCGCGCGCCGGTCTACAGCGCGTTTTTCCAGCAGTCATCGTTCGGCAACTACGCAATCGCCAACGAACTCTTCGCGGTGAAGGTGCGCAATGACGCGCCGCTCGAAATTCTCGGGCCATTGGCCTGCGGCGGACAGACCGGCACCGGCGCAGTGCTTAACGTCATGAAGCCAAAACCGGGTGGGGTGCGGCACGGATAATTGAGACACCCGGCTGAGGTAAATTGAACCTCAACCGGAGTGTTACACATGACGAATGATGAAGGGCTCAAGCCCGAG
>Ga0208355_1000696_pt1 | contig 15146 bp, 15 predicted proteins | sample NGESurdeep072012_6_FD_184458 | JGI IMG/M metagenome (GOLD analysis project Ga0208355, IMG submission 184458) | Arctic peat soil microbial communities from Barrow, Alaska - NGEE Surface sample 210-3 deep-072012 (SPAdes) | ecosystem: Environmental > Terrestrial > Soil > Wetlands > Peat ... | reverse complement strand
CTCCGCGGCTTACGATGCCCGCCACGTGCTCGCGATCAACTCGCGATTCATCGGAGTTTATCGGAGTTTACGCAACCAGTAAATCTGCATGGGTATGGGAATCTGGGGCGCAATGCCCACTGAAAAATGAAATTACCAAATCCAGACAAGCTGGTAATTGAGCGCGGCAAGATCGCGGATTATCTGCTCAACCCGGCGCATCCCGACAACGGCGGCAAGGCGGAGTTTTTCGGGAAGCTGGGTTTCCGGCGCAAGGAATGGGAAATTCTGGCGGCGGCTTTTCGGGTCTTGGCGCAGACAGCGGAGGTGACCAGCCATGCGGAGTCGCCGCATGGAAGAAAATATGTTATCGTTGGGCAGATTGAATCGCCGGTTGGAAAGCCGGTGGCGGTGAAAATGATTTGGATTGTGGACAAAGGATTGGATGTGGCTAGATTGGTCACGGCTTATCCGCGCAAAGAATGAGAGGCGTTATGATCAAAGAACATGAACGAGTGGTGTTGACCGTTGCCGTGCCTGCCGAAGGATTGGAGGCGGGCGACGTGGGGACGGTCGTGCATATTTATCGTGACGGCCTTGCCTACGAAATCGAGTTCACAACGTTGGAAGGGGACACCGCAGCAGTGGTGACAGTGGAAGCCCGACATGTCCGCCCGGTTCACAAGCGGGAGATCACCCACGCGCGGGAATTGCAAGTGGCCTGACCGGCAAATCAAAAGCAGTCGGGAGGATGAAAAACTGGAAGCGCCTTTTAATCTGGCCTTTAGCCTTTAGCCTTCAGAATTTAGCCTTTTTTTAACGTGCCGTGACGTGGAATTCTGAATCCACCGCGTAACATTTTGCGTTTGCCTAAACTCCGCCGAGGACTACGATGCTTGCCACGTGCTCGCGATCGACTCGCAATTCATTGGAGTTTATCGGAGTTTACGTGGCCTGCCACGTGAGGCTGAAAGCCTTTTACGTGGAATCCGCTTGGGCTGGGGATCGAACTGGGACCATCCGACAAAATGAAGCCGAAGAAGCCGATTGAAACCCTGATTTTGAACATTCGCAATCAGAAGGTGATTCTCGCACCCGATCTGGCCGACGTGTATGGAGTGGAGACGCGCGCCCTCAATCAGGCGGTCAAGCGCAATGCGGAACGATTTCCCAAAGATTTTATTTTCCAACTCACCGCCGGGGAATTCTCGGCACTTAAAGATGCCGGCGCGGTGTCCGGCGATGGCCGGGCAGCTTTAAGATCACAAATTGTGATCTTAGAATCGGGACGCCACGCAAAATATCTGCCCTTCGCCTTCACCGAGCACGGCGCGATCATGGCGGCGACGGTGTTGAACAGTCCCGAAGCCGTGGCGATGAGCGTATTTGTGGTGCGGGCGTTCATGCAAATGCGCGAGCAACTGGCGGCCAACGCGGCCATCCTCAAACGGCTGGCGGAAATTGACAAGACACTGCTGGAACACGATTCGGCGTTGCGCGTCATCTGACCAAGCTGCAACCGCTGCTGGCGCCCCTGCCGGAGAAACCCAGACACCGCATCGGCTTTAATCAAGACTAGGAATAATTCATTGGTGAGGGAACGTCTTTTACGCGGTTTTAGCCTTTAGCCTTCAGCCTTTAGCCTTCGTGTTGTGTGGCATAACGAGAACAAGTTTCGGAGATAAACCCAAAAGGTTGATCCTAGATTGGACGAAAAGTGCCGCGACGTGGAATTCTGAATCCATCGCGTGAAGCCGCCGCCAGTGATGTCGTTTTGTCGCAATAAGCGTGCTGTTACTTGCGCACTTACAATGATGCAAGCGAATGAGCGGTTGATTAACCCGATTTTACGTGCATCAAAGGTCGAAGAGTACAAATTTCGCGTTGGAATTGATTATGGCTATGTCACTGTGGCTCAAATTGGAGCAGCTAAACGGTTTGGTGCTCTTGTTGCCATTGGGACGACGGCCACCGCCGGCCACGGCCAGGCGTTTGGGTCGGCGCGGACATGACTGTCATTACCCGTCTCCATGCGAGAGCCACACCTCCGTAAAGAAACCGACCAGAAGAAAACAAACTTGGATTGACAGACTTCTCAGTATGGGTCTAGCCTCGGTCGTATGAAAAAAAGAATCTTGCGGCGAATCATTTCTCTCATTGTCGGGCTGTTCATTACCGGGGCGGCTCAGGTGTTTGCGAGTGACGCGGAGGTTGATTGGACCTCCAGCTTCGGGTTCTCGACCACTGCCGTCACAATCAACGCGGGCGATGCAGTCTTTATTGTTAACTATGATGATCCTGATTATGGTTGGTATGTGACGATCACTGGCGACAGTCCGGAATATTTTGTCGTGGATTTACCGCCTGGAAATTACACATATTACGTTTACAACAACCCGGGAACGTTCACTTTTTACGATGACGTTTATGAAGAGACGGTGTACGTCACGGTGAATGCTCTTGTTCCTCTGTCAGTAACAATCACCGACCCCACAAATAACGCGGCCTTCACCGCTCCCGCCACGTTCACCATCACCGCTGATCCCTCAGGCGGGGCCGGCTACTATGATGTCGAATTCTTCGTCGGCACCAACTCGATTGGCGACGTTTTTGACCCCCCTTTCACCAGTACGGCGACCAATCTGCCGGCTGGAACTTATACCCTTACCGCCATTGTCACGGATTACAATTACAACCAGGCCACCAATGCCATCACCATCACCGTACGCAGTGCCCCCTCCATCGTGCTGAATACTCCAAGAATTGCAGGAAACCAGTTCCTGTTTGACGTGGCGGGGCTGACGGTTGGACAAACGAACGTGGTGCAGTATCGCACGAATTTGTCCACCGGGACCTGGACCTCAACGGCGACCAACGTCGCCACCAGCAGTTCCAGGACCGTTACGAATGCCCTTGGCGTCGGATTGTGCTTCTATCGCGTATTCCAAAGACCTTGAGTTGATCAGCCGGAACTGGAGTGTTGGAGTAGTGGAGCGATGGGGGCCGGAAGAAAACATCCAACTCCGATGAATCGTGAGCAGGCCAGTGGAAAGGCTAAACGCTAAAGGCTGAAGGCGCTGCAACCAACACTCAACATTCAACATTCAACGCTCAACTCCGATAAACTCCGTTTCCGCGAGCACGCGACAAAGTCGGTGTCGCGAGCGGGCATCCAACTCACACACGATGATCTCTCGCGAGCACGCGCGGAGCAGTGTTGCCGATTGGAAAACGTGGTGGCCAGGTCGCACTTGCATTTTGAGCGGAAAGCGAAGATAGTTTCCACATGAGCAGCCGGGAAATGGTCATTGACCTCGTCACCAAACTGCCGGAGGACACAACCTTGGCGGAAATTGCGCGCGAGATCGAACTGCTGGCGGGTATCCAGCGGGCGCGGGAACAGGCACGCCGGGGTGAAGGCGTTCCCGCCGAGGAGGCGCGCAAATTGGTGGAGGCATGGACTTCAAAGTAATCCTCACTCCGCAGGCACAGAACGATTTGCGGGAGATTGTCTCTTTCATCGCGCGGAACAATTCCAGTCGCGCGCGGACGTTTGGCAAAAAATTGCAGAGTCTTCCGTGAGGGAAATGGTCCACGGTTCGTATCGAATCATCTACGAAATATTTCGCGAACCGGCGACGGTGTACGTGCTTCGTTTCTGGCACGCGGCCAGAGGAGAGCCGGAAATCAAAAAATAAGCCGTACGTCCGGCACGCGACGAAGGGTCAATTGTTAAATGTTTAGATGTGACCCTAATTTCTTCCATGAGCCGCGTGAGGCTGAAAGCCTTTTACGCGGTTTTAGCCTTCAGAATTTAGCCTTTCTTCCAACGTGCCACGACGTGGAATTCTGAATCCACCGCGTAAAGCCGACGCCAGTGATGTCATTTTGTCGCAACACCGCGTAACATTTTGCGTTTGCCTAAATTCCGCCGCGGCTTACGATGCTTGCCGAGCTTTATGATGAAGGGAAACATTCAGTAAAATGCCAACGCCACGCGAGAAATTTCAGGAACTGCTTAAAAAATTGTTCCAATTTGACTGTGCCGAACTCGACTTCGGGATTTACCGCATCATGAATCAGAAGCGGGCGGTGATTGAGCAATTCATCGAAACGGATTTGATCAAGGGCATCGCGAAGGAATTGAAATCCGGCGCGCTGGCGCAGGAATCCGGACTCGCCGAACAACTCGCCGAAGTCACGGCACAAATTAAAGAATCGCTGGAAGACGATGCGCTGGATGCCGAAGGCAATCTCGCCGAGAAATATCATGGAAGCAAACTTGGCAAACAATATCTGACATTGCGTGAGCGTGCCGGCAAAGCCAAAGCCACGCCGGAACAGGAAGCCGAGATTTTCAATCACCTTTACGCCTTTTTCAGCCGCTATTACGACGACGGAGATTTCATGTCATTGCGGCGGTATTCCAAGCGCGATAAATACGCCATCCCCTACAACGGCGAAGAAGTGCATCTTCACTGGGCCAATGCCGACCAGTATTACATCAAGACCGGCGAGAACTTCACCGATTACAGCTACAAGCACGGCGGTTGGACGGTTCAGTTCAAACTCCGCAACGCCGACGTGGAGCAGAACAACGTCAAGGGCGCGAAACGCTTCTTCATCCCGCGCGCGACGGATGTCTCCCTCGACGGGAAAAATTCTGCGCTGACAATTCCGTTTGAATTTCGTCCGCTCAATGCCTCCGAAGAAATTAGCTACGGCAAAGCGAACGGCGCGGAGGAAAACGGCAATGGCAAGCCCAAGACGAAAAAGAAGAAAGGCCAGGAGGGAATTCTCACTGATGCCATTGCTGCCATTCAGAACGCGGCGAAGAAAAACGCCGATGCACTGGCCGCGCTCATGCACGAGAAGCGCAAGGATGCCGATGGTGAAACAATCACGCTTCTGGAACATCATCTGCGCACCTACGTGCGCGGGAACAGCACCGATTTTTTCATCCACAAAGACCTCAAGGGCTTTCTGGAGCGTGAACTGGATTTCTATCTCAAGAACGAAGTGCTGAACCTCGACGAACTGGAGGCGGGCGGCGAGGCACGGGCGGAAAGCTGGTTTCAAACGCTCCGCGCCATCAAGGGCATCGGGCGCAAGATCATCGCGTTCGTGGCGCAGATTGAGAATTTCCAGAAGCGCCTATTCGAGAAAAAGAAATTTGTCACCGAGGTAAATTACTGCGTCACACTCGACCGCGTGCCGGAGGAACTCTATCCCGAAATTGCGAAGAACAAGGCGCAAATTGAGGAATGGAAACGCCTGTTCCACATTCAGGAAATCGCGGGCGACTTGGCGACGCCGGGTTTCAAAGAGCCGGTGAAACCGAGTTTTCTTAAAGAGAATCCGTTTTTGGTGCTAGACACGCAATTCTTTCCCCAGCAATTCGCGGACACACTTCTCGCTTCTAATGCTTTCGCTGGAAAATATGCATCGCAAGTTGAGGCACTCAGTGGCATTCTCGTTCACGGCGAGAATCTACAGGCGCTGAATCTCCTTGCGGAATGTTTCCGGGAAAAAGTGACGTGCATCTACACTGATCCGCCTTACAACACAGGCGGCGACGATTTTTGCTACAAGGACAACTATCAGCATTCCTCTTGGTTGGCGATGATGAGGTCGCGGCTGGTGCGCGCGTATGGATTTCTCAAATCCGGTGGCGCGCTGTTCACCAGCGTTGATGACAACGAGTATGTTTATCTCGCGCAGCTTCAATCGTCGGTATTCGCCGGACGGCCGGAAGCTACGGTCGTTCGAGTCAATCCTTCGACAAAAAGTTGGTCGCAGTTTCTTTCCACAACTCACGACTACTGCGTTGTGAGTATCAAGAACGGAGAGGCGGTTTCAGCGGCACAAAAGTGGGCAATTAAGAAACCATACGTCGACGAGTTCAAGAAGCGCACCAAGGCGTTGCTCAAAATGAAGCTTACCGACGAGGAGAAACGGATGAATCTTCGGGAGTTGGTGAAAATCCCCATGTTCAAAGCGTTCGACCACTACACAGAGTTTGACGCGAAGGGTGTTTATCGTTCTGGCAATCCCAACCGCACACTTCAAAGCGAGGGAGCAAAAGTCCATCCCGATGTCGCCCTGATCCATCCGGTCACAAAAAAGAAGTGCGCCATCTCGGACAATTGGCGCTTTGATCAGGAAAAGACGGATGAAATAGCGGCCCGTAAACCAACTGGGTTTCATTTCGGCCCTGACCATACGACCGTTCCTGGCATCAAGAACTACTTGGAGGAATATGAGGAAATGACGCCGCAGTCGGTCATGTTCGACGATACGCAGGTGGATACCAAAACAATCTTGCCGGGGATGGGGCTTAATTTCGACTTTCCCAAACCGCTCAGTTTTGTGAGACGCATCTTGGAAATGGCCGCGCCAAAATCAAGCTGGTGCATGGACATCTTCGCTGGGTCGGGAACGACAGGACACGCGGTCATTGATTTGAATCAGGAAGACAAAGGTGGTCGGAAATATCTTCTCATTGAGATGGGCGACCACTTTGACGCTGTGTTGAAACCTCGGATGCAAAAGTTGATTTACTCCAAAGATTGGAAAGACGGCAAACCAGTTTCCCGGCAAGGTTCTAGCCACGTTTTCAAATACCTTCGCCTCGAATCCTACGAAGACGCCCTGGACAACATCACGTTCGAGGCGGCGGACGCGCAGACGATGTTCCAACTGGAGGACTATGTCTTGAGCTACATGCTCGATTTCGAGACGAAGCAGAGCGAGACGCTGCTGAACGTGGCCAAGCTGGACGCACCGTTCGATTACAAGCTGCGCCGCCACGGCAAGGACGCGCCGCTGCCGGTGGATTTGCCGGAGACGTTCAATTATCTCATCGGCTTGCACGTCGCGTCGCGCCGGGTGTGTGAGAACAAAGGCGTGCGCTACCTCGTTTATCGCGGCAAAGCCGCTGGCCGGGAAACCGTCATCCTCTGGCGCACCACGCGCGGCTGGAAGAAGGAGCAGTTCGAAGCCGACCGCGATTTCGTAGCGAAGCAGAAATTGACCGAAGGCGCGGAAGACATTTTCGTGAACACGGACAGCTTCATCGAAGGCGCGCGTTCGCTCGACCCAGTTTTCAAGAAAAAGATGTTCAACGAGGATTAGCCGATGGCTTCAAGCGATTACATCAAACTGGAGCAGCGGCTGGTGCTGGCGGCGTGGGTGTGCCAGCAATTTGGTTGGGAAGAACAATCGTGGGATAGAAACGCGAAGCCGCCGAATGCGCGGATGCTCAATGACCTGAAAGAAATCCAGGAAGGCTTCGACAATGACGGCCGGTCATTCGTGTTACAGGCAATTCTCGCACGAGGCTCGAAATGTCTGGTCTCCAAGGAGGACATGGAGCGCTATGATTCAAACATTCGGAATCATCTCGCCGATTTCAACAAGCATCTCAAGGAAACGCTGATCCTGCGTTATTTTCAGCATCTTTCGCTGCTCGCCACGGAATTGTTTCTCGACAAATTATTCAATCACGAGAAAAAACTGCGCGCAGACTTGAAAAAGTTTGTGATGTTGCGCAACAGCAAGCGCGGCACGATGGATGCACAAGACCCGGAATTCACGGATGAAGACTTGACGAAACTGGCGTTCTGGATGGCGACCGGCAGCGGCAAAACGATTTTGATGCATTTCAACTACCGGCAGTTTCTCCACTACAACACGAAGCCGCTGGACAACATTTTGCTGGTGACGCCGGACGAAGGGCTTTCACAGCAGCATTTGGAAAACATGGAAGCGGCGGGAATTCCGTGCGCGCGTTTTTCGCTGGAGGACAGCGGCTTTGAGGCGGTAAAGAAAAATGCGGTGCGCGTCATCGAGATCACCAAGCTGGTGGAGGAAAAAAGGGGGGCGGGCGTAAGCGTGCCGGTCGAGGCATTTGAAGGGAACAATCTCATCTTTGTGGATGAAGGCCATCGTGGCGCAAGCAGCGAAGCAAACAAATGGCTCGGTTACCGCGCGAAGCTGGCGGAGACGGGTTTCACATTTGAATACAGCGCGACATTCGGACAGGCAATGACTACCGCAGGCAATGAGGAAATGACCGAGGAATACGGCAAGGCCATTTTATTCGATTACTCTTACAAATATTTTTACAGCGACGGCTTCGGCAAAGATTTTGAAGTGCTTAATTTGCGGCAAAAGACAACGGACGAGCAGGCGCAAACTTTGTTGCTGGCAAATTTATTGGCATTCCATGAACAGAAGCGGGCCTTTCAAACGAAGGCCGAAGCAATGGTGCGTTATCACCTCGCCGATCCACTTTGGATTTTTGTGGGCAGCACGGTGAACAAATCGAAAGACAACAAACAAGCGGAAGATTCCGACGTTTTAACCGTCGTTAAGTTTCTTGATGCCTTTTTGCGCAATGAACGCGGCTGGGTGCAAAAGGCAATCAAACGAATCCTGGACGGTGACAGCGGAATCGAGGATGACGGCGGACATGATGTTTTCGTTTCACGCTTCAAAAGGCTCAAAACTTGGAGCAAAGATGCGGACGCCATTTACCGCGATTTGTTAAAACGAGTCTTCCATTCGGCGAGTGGCGGGCGATTGCATGTCGGCGACATCAAAGGCAAAGCCGGTGAACTTGGCTTGAAGGTCAGCGGCGCGGATAATTATTTTGGCCTCGTTTATATCGGCGATACGGGCAGTTTCAAAATATTGATTGAAGAGCGATGCCCGGAAGTCGAATTGGAAGAGGACGAGATTGCGGAAGGATTGTTTGAAAACATCAAGCGACCGGATTCGCGCATCAATATTCTCATCGGTGCGAAAAAGTTCATGCAGGGATGGGATAGCTGGCGCGTGACGAACATGGGCTTGCTCAATATTGGGCGCAGCGAAGGCACAGAAATCATCCAGCTTTTCGGTCGCGGCGTGCGTTTGAAAGGATTGAACCGCGGCTTGAAACGAAGCTCGGTTTTGCCGGGCAAGCATCCGGATGGGATTGATTTGCTTGAACGATTGAACATCTTTGCCATTCGCGCAAATTACATGACCGAATTTCGCAATTATCTGGAACGCGAAGGCATCGAACCGCTTGGCGAAGTCGAGTTGAACCTGCCAATCAAACGCAATGATGACTTCCTGAAAAAGAAATTGATCATTCCGCGTTTGTCGAAAAGTAAGAGTTTTTCCGATGAAGAACGCATCATGCTCGAAGCGGAACGCAAATCGGAATACAAGGTGGTTTTGGATTGTTCAACGAGGATAGAGCGAATTGGCAGCGTAAGCGGGGAAATTCATGATGCCAGCTTTACCGGAGGCAAAGAACATTGGTTCAAACCGGAAGAATTGTCGTGGCTGGATTGGGAATCGCTTTATCTCGACATTTTGGAATTCAAGGAAGAGCGCGGCTTCCACAATTTACTGATTCGCCCCGAACATCCGCGCACGATTTTGACGGCAAATGATCCCAAACTTTACGGTTTGATTTGCGATGAACCCCTGCTCAAACCGACGCGGAGGGAACAAGCCGCACAGTTACAAACGATGCTCGGAAATGTTTTAAAGAAATATGTCGAAAGCTTTTACCGCAAACACCAGCACCGTTGGGATTCAGAGCGAATGGAATACAAACCAATAACAAAGGACGACGATAATTTTCAAGATTATGTCGTCAAAGTGCCAAAAAGCGAAAAAGGTTTGTTGCAGATAGTCCATGAAGCCATTGAAGAATGGAACAAATTCCAGAAACGTCTTTCGCAAGATTTGCCGAACATTCACTTTGACCGGCACCTGTATCAGCCCTTGCTGATTCAAAAAGGTGACAAGATACGGTCTGTTCCGCCGTCACTAAATGGCAGCGAACAAAAATTCATGAACGACCTGGTTGAGTTCTGCAAATCAAAGCCAGAAGTTTTGAAGAACAAAGAGCTTTTTCTTTTGCGGAATTTGAGTCGAGGCAAAGGAATTGGCTTCTTTGAGGACACCGGTTTTTATCCTGATTTCATTTTGTGGATAACAGAAGGAAACAAGCAACGGCTGGTATTCATTGAGCCGCACGGAATGAAACTTGGACAGCATCCATCCACAAATCCAAAGGTAAATTTGCATTTGAAAATGAAAGCTCAGGAGTCGGAAGCCCGCAAAAAGGCGAAGCTACCCACTTTGAGCCTTGATGCGTTTATCATTTCAGCGACACCTTTCGATGATCTCTGCAAGCAACATGGCGTTATGTGGAACAGGGCAAAGTATGCAGCGGCACACATTTTCTTTGGCGACGAAACAGACAACCATCACCTTCAGGCGATTATCAAAGGGGGAACGGCGCAATGAAAGAGCTGGTCGCCAAATTTCTATTTTCTGCGTTGCAAAATTTGTTTCACAACCAGCCGGATTTGTCCAACTTCACTTCTCAGACCGAAGAGCGGGAGCCGAATCTGTCGTTTCACTTGGCTAACGAACTTTGGCCATACCTGTGCTGGCTACAGTGTGATTTCGACGTGACCAAGCCCCACTTGGGTGATCGCCGGCCCGACATGGTGTTTCATCGCCGCAGCATTCATGCACTCAACTTTCTCGCGGTCGAGGTGAAGCGCCGGCAGAATCCAAAAGGCACTGGGGACGACGTGAATAAGATAAAAAGCGCTTGGTTTGGGAATGATCTCCACTATCGTTTTGGTGCTAGCGTCTTAATAGACGAGGAGAAGAAAGCATTCTTGGTGCAACTGATGGAGAATGTTGCTGGTGCCCAGTCGCTCATCGTAACACAACATGACCAGGAGTATTGGCAGCAGGCTCCGAATAATGCATTCCAGTCCCAGCTCCGAGACGAGATTAAAGATTTAGTTTGCCGGATTGTTGAAGCAGAGCAGATGGAACAGCAAACAGGCGAGCATAAGCTCAAATTGGATAAACTGGTTTTGGAGCTTTATGGCCTAAAGGGGAGATGATTTATGGACGGCGAAGATTTTACCGATTCTTCTTACTACGACGAAATTGTCGAGCATGTAACTAAAGAAGCCGTCGAGAATTTTACCGCCGAGCGGTTGTGCTCTTCCTATGACAAGGAGCCAGCAATAGCCGAAAAGCCGTTCAACGCGTTGGCAGAGGCGCGTCAGCTTCTTCAAACACCGCACCATACGGCAGCTTTCATCCAAGCGGCCATTGCCAGTGAGGTTATGCTTAAGGCGGTAGTATTAAAACCCATTCTTCACGGATTCATTCACAGCGATTCAATCGCCCCGTTCATTGTTGAACTGGCGTTCAGTTCGTCAGGTTTGGGCAGATTTCAGAAGCTGCTCGCCAAGATTTTTCAGGACGTGAGCAATCTCGACTTGATGACCAATCATCGAAAGGGCGGCACAAAGACACTTTGGGAAGAAATTGTCGAGATTCAAAAGCACCGCGACCGGATAATGCACAGGGCCGAAATCGCCACGAAAGACGAAGCTGAACACGCTATAGCGGTCGCCACAGCAGTAACTGAGGAGTTGTTTCCGGCCTTGGCGAAGTCCCTCGGCTACCATTTGCACGACGGTTTCCGTCTTTGTGGGGATCAGTATTGTTTACAGATTCCGATAAACAGGAAGATATTTGAGAAATTTGGAGGGGAGTAAAATGTCAAGGCCAACATGCCACATACCCTTTTAATCGATAACTGGACTTTGCAGAACGCAGGCGAACTGTTGTGCGGAGGCTTGGATGGAGAAACAACAAGCGATCTCGTATTCACAAAGAACGGAGCGTCTTATCGCTATGACAAAGTGTCAGCAGATACCGTCCGTTTTGAGGCCCTGTGTCAGTTTCTTAATAATTTAGTCTTCGCGGATAATTTGTTCGTGGATGAGATGTATGCAGATGCATGGGAATCATTCCCGCCAATTAAAGCAGCCCATACTGCAAAGATTCTGGTTACGAAACCTTTCAAGGATGTAATGGACGAGTGGATTAAGGCCCGTGAGGTGATGGCGGACAGACTTTGTGTAAACTCACCATTGCTAAAACAGCACCGCAAAAACAAACGGACGTATGCGGAGTATGGAAAGGCTGATGATGGGTTTCTTTCTCAGTTGGTGTGGGGTGGCGCTGGAATGTTGGCACGAGCGGATTATTTTCGGTTGCCGTACGTTCCGCATCCTTCGCGAGAAAGACTGTTTCGTCGCGCCAGTTTTATGCTGGGTCCATCTGCCGGAGCACGGTTAAGTGAGTTCATCACGTCCGAACGTTTGAAAATCTTCAAACGAATTGATGGCAGCGGTTTTTTTACATCAATGCATCTACCACCCGTCGCGGTTCAAATCATTGATGCCGCCAGCGGCACGACCGACATCATCAAAACAGCACTCCAGGTGCGAGATAATTACAGTGCACTGCGCAAATGGTTGTCGAAATTTCAGCAGGCTCTCGACGGTGAGAACATGAAGGAAATTCTTGCTCATGGAAAGGCGTTGCAGAGCGTTGCCCGTTATGTGGACTCCTACAGTTTATTGACACCTGTCGGCGACACGAGTTTACAATTCGGTTTAAGCTGGTTGAAAGTGGGCGTGAAATGTGGTTCACCTGTAAACGCCATCAAGAACTTGTTTGGAATGCGCGCCGAATTGAATCGGCTCATTCTCGCTCCGGCAGGCCATAACAGCTTGAATAAGTTTTTGCGAATGCTTGGAGAACAGCACACAAAACGTGGCCGTGTGTTCAAGGATGAATTCCTTAAACGAACGTCTGAAGGGAGAGGATGAAAAACTGGAAGCGGCCCAAGTGCGGCGAATCATCGCCGCCCCGGACGAAAAGTGCCGCAACGTGGAATTCTGAATCCACCGCGCAAATGATGGCAAAAATTTGAGATTGACCAGATTCGTTTGCGGCGTTACAACCGAGTCATCCTTAGGGGCTGTTTTGCTCCGAGAATCTTGATTAACTAAATCAATATCAATAAGAAGATTTGTGAACCAGCAAAACGAGCATTTTAATAATCCGGTACACGAGGAGCAGCAACTTGAAGACGCCCTTATTGAATTAATTCTGAACCATTTCTCGCAAGAAACCAAAGTACCGATTGGCCTGTTCGACAATCTTGGCCATCATTTTTCAGCCGCTTCAAAAGACTGCTTTTCAGGTTTTTGCAGAAATATGCAAAGTGATCCCCGATTAAAGGAGCTATGTGATAGTGATCACGCAAGTCGAGCAGAACATGCACATGAAAAAAGTGTTCAGAGTTGCCACGCAGGTCTTTTCAATATGGAATATCCTATAGTCATTGAAGGCGAGCGCGTTGCCACGCTTTTATGCGGCCAGAGAAAATTGAAAGGAAAGGAGCATCTGTCAGAAAGTGCCTTAAAAGAATACTTGGACAAACAGGAAATCCATGGCGACCAGCGGAAAACACTGTTGAATGCGTTTCGATCTGTTGATGTAGAAGATGAATCTGTTTTCCAAGGCCTACTTTTTGACAACCTAGCTCAGATTGCTAAGCTTGTTTACCAATTGAAGAAATACAGATTTTTGCGCGAGCGTCAGGATAAACAGCGAACACGCGGAGTCAACAACCTCGTACATGAGATTCTATTGCCGATGCAAGCGATCGCTTCCAACGTCGAGAATATCAAAGTAGAATTGGAAACTGGGGAGTTGAACCTTTCCCAAGGCGAACTTCGAGAGGCTGCAAACGCCGCTCTTGTCCAAGTAAACATTCTCGGCCTCCTCGCGGAGAATGTTCAAAAATCTTTGCTCGGCGCCAAAGAACCGCCATACGTTTTCTCAAGACGTGGCCTTTATCGAATACTGAAGGATTGTATCGAGTTGTTTGAATTGCCCGCACGAAAGAAGGGTATTATTCTGCGCAAGCCTGAAAAGCTAATGCACGATTTTCCTGACCTAGACATGTCTTTCCCAGATTTGAGCCGCGCCTTCAGAAACATCTACCACAACGCCGTTAAGTACTCTTATGCTGGTACTAATGAAAGCGAAAGGTGGATTTCGACAGAAGTTGAAACGGCAGGCTTAGGATTGTTCAAGGTTTCGGTGTCCAGCTATGGGGTCGGGATCGAGCCAGACGAAATCGAAGCAGTTTTCAGAGAGGGTGTTCGCGGTCGCCTTTCCACAGATCGCCATCGCACTGGTGCGGGTTTAGGCCTTTCGGAGGTCAAGAAGATCGTAGAAAAGCACAATGGCCAGGCCTTTTTAACAAGCGAGCCATTAAACGTGGCATACAAAACTACAGTTACAGTTATATTGCCGTTTAGACAGTAAAAAAGGAAACGTCAAATGAACAAATCAAAGCGAATTCTCTGGGTTGAAGATGACTATACTACAATCGCGGCGATTATGTTGCCTCTCGAAAAAAATGGGATTCAGGTTATAAAAGTTGCAACATATTTGGAGGCGAAGGAGCTGGTTGAAAAGGATCGAAGTTTTAATTTGTTTCTGATTGACTTAATTCTACCCTATGGAGATGGTAAACAGGGCGATGATACGCTCTATGGCGTTGAGTTAATCCGCTACATAAGAAATAGTCTTCACCTTACAACGCCTATCATTGTTTTTTCCGTCGTGTACGATAATGCGGTGACGCTAGAATTACAAACACTTGGCGTCGAAGAAAAGCTACAGAAAGGAACTTTCTCCAACCAGGATATGCGCGATCGAGTCGAGGAAAAATTATGTAAAGACATTGCGCCGCGCTCATGAACCATTTCTCTCGGCTAAAAACCCGGATCTACCTCCTTCTCTTGAACCATGCGCGAAGGTGGTTGTTAAATCATGTAGATCGCTCGCACAGCCAAGAATTATATACGGCAATTTCCTGGCAGAAACTTCTTTCCGACGATGCTAAGAAAGTACTAATCGGTGTTCACGAGGCTATCTTGAGCAACAATGAGTACGCCAAGCGACAGATGGCGAGGCTTTACGTGGCTGGGGCTTATGAAACAAGTATCGATGACTACATCGAAAAGAAAATTGCCAGTCAATATACATCACAATGTCAGGCATCCCAGTGTACCGCACAGTCACCGCACCTGAGCACAACAGCCAGTGATCTCGACATACTGGTTGCAGAAGCCAAAAGTCGTCTTGCATTTGTTTGGCGATTTTACGCAATGCTCGCGTTATTACTTACTGCAATTATGGTTGTGATGTTGTTCTTGGGCATTTGGATATCCATCGGACAAGGGAGTCGGACGTTGGGCGTC
>Ga0208355_1000693_pt1 | contig 15181 bp, 15 predicted proteins | sample NGESurdeep072012_6_FD_184458 | JGI IMG/M metagenome (GOLD analysis project Ga0208355, IMG submission 184458) | Arctic peat soil microbial communities from Barrow, Alaska - NGEE Surface sample 210-3 deep-072012 (SPAdes) | ecosystem: Environmental > Terrestrial > Soil > Wetlands > Peat ... | reverse complement strand
CCACGCACCTGCGACGACGGCTCCGTGGTCCCGGCAACGATGCCGCTCATCTTTCCCGTCACGTGTGCGGCGAGCGCGTCCACCATCGAGTGCGCGCCCTTGCCGATGGAGACAACGGAAACGCTCTCGTACGATTCCAGCAGGTAGAGGTCTTCACAGATGCGCAGTGTCCCGCGGCTGTATTCCAGGTTGCGCGCGAAGGCCTGGGCGATGGTGCTCTGGGCGAGCGCTTGCTTGAAGATTTCGCGCGCGGCCGTGCGCATCTGCTGGAACTCGCGATCGCGCTCGGGGTGGGGAGCGTCGGACATCGCGCTAGTTTCGCGGTTTGTCGGTGATGTTGGCAAGCGGACAGAGCGAAATCAGTAATCGGAAATCGGTAATCAGTAATTGGTAATCGGTAATCCAGACTGGTAATCCGTGTTCGGGCATTGGGTCTGATGTTAAGACGACCTTCCCGATTACCATTTACTGATTACCGATTACTGATTTTCAGCGTTTCGCACAGCTAGCCTTCCAGGGCGTAACCGGTGCAATGCCTTCGCGATGCTATTCTCTTCGCCATGGACTTGTTCGCGCTCACGCGGCGTCTGGTGGACATCGAGTCCATCACGGGGAACGAGCGCACGGTCGGCGAATTTCTTCATCAGGAGCTGACGCGGCGTGGGTGGGATGCGCGGCTGATGAAAGTTGAGGCGGAGCGCTTCAACGTGCTGGCAGTCCCTCCGGGCGCAACGCCTGCGGTCTTTTTCTCGACGCACATGGACACGGTCCCGCCGTTCATTGCCTCGTCGGAAGATGATGAGCGGATCTGGGGACGCGGCTCTTGCGACGCCAAGGGCATCATTGCCGCGCAGATTACGGCCGCCGAAAAGCTGCGCGAGACGGGCTTCAGCGCCGGGCTGTTGTTCCTGGCCGGTGAAGAACGCGACAGCCTGGGCGCGAAAACGGCAAATGAAAATCCAGTGGGCGGCCGGTTCCTGATCAACGGTGAGCCCACCGAGAACCGGCTGGCCCTGGCGTCGAAGGGGACGCTGCGCGTGGAGGTGATCGCGCGCGGCAAGATGGCGCACTCGGCGTATCCGGAACTGGGCGAGTCGGCGATCGACAAGTTGGTCAGCGCGCTGGTCCGTCTGCGCGAAATCCCGATGCCGTCGACGGAAGGAATCGGGCCGACGACGGTGAATATCGGCGTGATCGAAGGCGGGCGCGCGCCGAATGTGATTCCCGATTACGCGCGGGCTCAGCTTCTGTACCGCCTGGTCGGGCCCGCGGAAGAGCTCAAGAAACACATTGCCGATGCGGTCAGCCCCGCTGAGGCGAAGTTCGTGCTGGAGATTCCGTTCGTACGACTGCGCACGCTCGACGGCTTCCCGACCATGGTCGCCGCGTTCACCACCGATATTCCCGCGCTCGGCAACTGGGGCGAGCCGCTGCTGCTGGGGCCGGGTTCGATTCACGTCGCGCACACCGAACGCGAGCACGTCGAGAAGCGGCAACTCGTGGAAGCAGTGGACCTGTACGTCCAGATCGCAAAGCGGCTGTTGTCACAGTGCTGAGTTCCGAGTGCTGAGTTCCAAGACTCAGAACTCGGAACTTCCTTCGCATCTTTTCCCTCCTCGCGGACCTCTAAAGCAGGTTATGTCCGAGACGCTGAACTCGCTCGCCCAAGCCGCATCGCCGTACTTGCGCTCCGCCATGCACCAGCCGATTCGCTGGTACGAGTGGGGCGAGGAGGCGTTCGCGGCGGCGCAGCGCGAGAACAAGCCGATCCTGCTCGACGTTGGCGCGGTGTGGTGTCATTGGTGCCACGTGATGGACCGCGAATCGTACGAGAACGCCGACGTGGCGCGGATCATCAACGAGATGTACATCGCGATCAAGGTGGACCGCGACGAGCGTCCCGACGTGGATAGCCGCTACCAGGCCGCGGTGCAGGCGATGACCGGGCAAGGCGGCTGGCCGCTCACCGCGTTTCTCACGCCGGAAGGCAAGCCGTTTTTCGGCGGCACATATTTTCCGCCGGTCGATCAGTACGGGCGTCCCAGCTTCCAACGCGTGCTCCTGTCGATTGCCGACGCATTCAAGAATAAACAGAACGACGTCGCGCAACAGGGCGACGTAGTGATGCGCGCCATCAGCCAGGCGGAGACGTTTTCCGGCCAGGGTGCGCAGGTGCCGCCGAACATCGTGCGCTCGCTGATTGACTCCGCGGTGCGGCAGTTCGATCCGGACCATGGTGGCTTTGGATCAGCGCCGAAGTTTCCGCATCCATCCGCGCTCGATCTGCTGTTACACGTTTATGGAAAAAGCGGAGAGCCGCAACTGCGCGAGGTGATTGTCACTACGCTGGCGAAGATGGCGCAGGGCGGCGTGTACGACCAGTTGGCGGGCGGGTTCCACCGCTATTCGGTGGACGAGCGCTGGGTGGTGCCGCACTTCGAGAAAATGTCGTACGACAACTCGGAGCTGCTGAAGAATTATGTGCACGGCTTCCAGGCGACGGGCGAGTCGTACTTCGCGCTGGTGGCGCGCGACATGATTCGCTGGATGGACGAATGTCTCAGCGACCGCGAGCATGGCGGGTTTTACGCGTCCCAGGACGCCGACATCTCGCTCGACGACGACGGCGACCACTTCACATGGAGCATGGCCGAAGCGCGTGAGGTGCTGGGCGATGACGAGTTCAAGGTCGCGCAACTTTATTACGATATCTACGAAGTTGGTGAAATGCAGCACGACCCGGCGCGCAACGTGCTGTATGTGCGCGCCACGATTGACCAGATCGGCGTGCGCCTGGGCATGCAGCACGACCGCGTTGCGACCGTGCTGGAGTCGGCCAAGCGCAAGATGCTGGAAGCGCGCCTGAAGCGGCCGGTCCCGTTCGTCGATAAAACCGTGTACGTGGGCTGGAACGCGCTCTGCGTTTCCGCGTATCTGGAAGCCGCGCGGGCGCTGGGCATGGGCGGCGCGCGTGAGTTCGCGCTCAAATCGCTGGACCGCGTGCTCAACCAGGGTTGGCGCGACAGCACGCTGGCGCACGTGATCGCTTACTCCGACGCGAAAACCGGGGCGCGCATTGTGCCGGGCGTGCTGGATGACTACGCGTTTACGGTGATCGCTGCGCTGGACGCCTACGAGAGTACGGCGAACATGCGTTACTTCGAAACTGCGCGCGTTGTTGCCGATGCGATGATCCGCCGCTTTCATGATGACGAGGCAGGTGGGTTCTTCGATGCCGCGGAGTCACCAATTGCCGCGCTGTCGGCCCGCCGCAAACCATTTCAGGATTCGCCGACTCCCGCCGGAAACAGCGCCGCCGCCATCGCGTTGCTGCGGCTGTATGGGTACACGAACGAAGACTCGTACCGCGATAAGGCGGAGCGGACGTTGCGCGTGTTCGCCGGAATGGCGGAGCAGTTCGGGATGTTCGCGTCGACGTACGGACTGGCCGCGGCGCACTTGCTCGAAGGTCACACACAGGTGGTCGTGATCGGAGACGATACGACGGCGGAAAAGCTCTATGCAGCAGCCGTAGCTCCGTACTCAGCGACGAAATCCGTGCTGCACTTGCGCGATGCGGCGGCGCTGAAATCGCTTCCGCCCGCGCTGGCGGAGACAATTCCGAACCTACCTGGAATTTCGGAAAGCCGGAGCGTGGCGGTGATCTGCTCGGGATTCTCGTGTCGCCCTCCGATTCGTGAGCCTGAGGAACTCAAGCAGGCACTGGGCGAGGCGTTGGCGCGGGTCTAGCGATAGGCTTCGTCGAGCAATTCGATCACGTGGGCGACGCGCATCTTCAGGCCGCGTTGCTTCACGCCCGCACGCAATTGCAACATGCATCCCACATTGGCGGTGGCGATCACGTCGGCTGAGGTCGTCTGCACGTCGTCCATCTTGTCCGCCAGGATCTTCATCGAGAGATCGTTTTGCACGACGTTGTAAGTGCCGGCGCTGCCGCAGCAGAAGTCCGGGTGCGCCATCTCGACCATCTGCGCGCAGGCGGCTTTGAGCAACTCGCGCGGCGCCGAGCGGACACCCTGTCCGTGCGCGAGGTGGCAGGGATCCTGGTAGGTCACACGCGCGGCCAACTTGCGCTTAGGATCGCGCAGGCCCAGCTTCGCCAGGTACTCGTTCACGTCTTTCGATTTCGCGCCGAATTCGCGCGCCCGGTCGCGGTACTCGGGATCGTCGCCCAACAGATCGCCGTACTCCTTCAGCGTGGCGCCACAGCCGGCGGCGTTCGTGACAATCGCATCGCACGATGGGTCGAGCATGGCTTCGATATTTTTCCGCGCCAGCGCCTTGGCCTCCTCCCGATATCCGCCGTGCGCCTGCAACGCGCCGCAACACTGCTGCGCCTCGGGAACGAAGACCTCGACACCGTTTTCATTGAGCACGCGCACCGTCGCCCGGTTCAGTTCCGCGAAGGAGACGCTGGCGATGCATCCGGCGAGAAAGGCGATGCGTCCGCGCTTCTCGCCTTTGGCCGGATACGTCTTTCCGAGTTCGCGGAAATAAAAGTCGTCGTCCACGGCGGGCGAGAGCGCTTCCAGCTTCGCCATGCCGAGCGCCCTCAGCAGGCCGGTGCCGCGCGCGAGCGCCTGCAATCCGGAGCGTTGGTAGAAGCGCAGCAGGCGCGCGTGGCGGGCGAGCAGCGGCAGGCGATTGAGCACCTCGCGATAGAAGTAGTCGCGGATCTTGTGCGCCAGCCAGCCGCGGCGGTAGTGAGTTTCAATTTCATAACGTGCGCGCTCGAGGATGGCGCCGTAATGCACGCCGGAGGGACACGCGGTCTCGCAGGCGCGGCAGCCGAGGCAGCGATCAATGTGGGTGACGAACGAATCGCCGATCTCGAGATTGCCGGCGTCCACTTGCAGTATCTGGTAAATGCGCCCGCGGGGGGAATCGGCTTCGCGGCCCAGCACGCGGTACGTCGGACACTGCTGCAGACACAATCCGCAGTGAATGCAGCGCGAGTACAGGTCCCACGTCGGGCGGTCCGGCGTGCTGAAGTTCGACGGCTTCTGCGCTACGGCAGCGCTTACCGGCTCTGTTATCGCGGTGCTCAGAACAGGAACCTCCCCCGGTTCAGGATGTCGTGTTCATCCATCGCGCGCTTGATCGCCTTCATCGCATCGAGGTCGGTGGGCGACGTGCCCCACACGCTGAAGTGCCGCTTCGCTTCCAGCGGGCAGCGCAATACGACGGCCGATGCGTCGCCGGAGAGCGAGCCGCGGAATGCCGAGATCGTGTTGGCGTACTGGATCGCGCCCGGCGGATCGACAGCGATTGGGCAGAACGCCACCAGCAGCGCGCCAATGCCGACGCGTCCGATGGTGGCGACCACGAAATTGTTGTCGCTGGCCGCCTGCTCCGCCGCGGCGAGCGCCGTGCCGATCTCGCTGGGAGGCAGGTCGAGCCGCACCAGCATGGCGTTCTGCGACTTCGAAAACACCGTAAACGGAAACTCCGCGAGTCCGCGCCAGAGGGAAGCTTCACCGGCATCGGTGATTTCGCGGGTAAGCGCGCCGCCCAATTCCCCGCGATATCTCGCCAGCACCGCATCGCTGCCGGTGACACGCAGCACGACTCGCCATCCCTCGGGCAACGCGCTCGGATCGCCGGTCAGTGCCACCTGCGCGTGCGGCGAGACAATCTCCAGCGCCAGCGGCGAAAGTGGCGAATGCAGGATACGGGTGCGGAACTCGAGCGCCTCTTGCAGCTTTTCAAAAACGCACACGTAGGTACGCGTGCCTCGCGGCGCCGGGTACAACTTGAAGCTGGCGCCGACGATCACCGCCAGCGTCCCGTAGCTGCCGATGAGCAGCTTCATCAGGTCGTAGCCGGCGACGTTCTTGACGACGCGCCCGCCCGCCTTCGCCAGTTTGCCGTCGGCGGTGACGAAGCGGACGCCGATAAGCCAATCGCGCGCGCCACCAAAGCCGTGCTTCAGCGGACCGTGCAGGTTGGTCGCGATGAGCCCGCCGACGCTGGTCTTCTCGGGAGTGGCAACTTCGGTGGGCAGGACCTGACGGTTCGGTGCGATCAGCGCATTCAGTTCCGCAATCGTCGTGCCGGCGCCGATGCCGATGGTCAGGTCACCCGGATCGTAGTGCTCGACCGCCTTCAACCGCGTCGTGCGCAGGAGAATGTCCACGCCGTCCGGAATTGCGCCAATGTGCTGATGCGACATGCCGCCGGCGGGAGCCACGGTGAGCTTGCGATCGAACGCGTATTTCAGCACCGCCGCGACTTCATTCGCAGCGGCGGGCGTGACGGCGGCGCGTGGCTCCACGCCGTCAATCGCGTACTGGGTCAGCGCGGCGGGATCCTCGATGACATTCGCTGCTCCCACGATCGCTTCCAGATCGCGGGCCAGCGTCGTCGCTCCGGTGGCGGCGAGGGTCATCGCGCACCTGCCATGGGTGGCCCACCCTGGCCGCCTTTGCCAGGGTGGGAAAGCTGCGGACGCATGAGCACGTTCGTCTCGCGGCAGCTACGCGGCGTGGGAAACAGCTTCTGCGGATTCAACAGAGAACGCGGATTGAAGGCATCGTGCACGCGCTTCATCACGTCAAGATCGTTGTCGCTGAAGAGCAGCGGCATGAGTTCGTTCTTTTCCATGCCGACGCCGTGTTCGCCGGTGATGGTGCCGCCAATGGAAATGCAGTGAATAAGGATCTCGCGCCCGGCTTCATGCGTCTTGCGCACCTGCTCGGGGTCGCGCATGTCGAACAGTATGCACGGGTGCAAATTGCCGTCGCCGGCGTGAAAGATGTTGCCGATGCGCAGGCCATATTTTTCCGAGACGCCGGTGATGAAGCGCAGCACCGCCGGGATCTGCGTACGCGGCACGACGCCGTCTTGCGTGTAGTACGCCGGCGCCAGGCGTCCCAACGCGGCAAAAGCATTCTTGCGGCCTTTCCACAGCAACAGCCGTTCCTGCTCGCTGGCGGCGCGGCGGACCGCGCGCGCCTTCTGGCGCATACAGACCTGGCGCACGGCTTCGGCCTGCTCGGTGACGCCTTCGCGCAGTCCTTCCAGTTCGATCAGCAATACCGCGCCCGCGTCGAGCGGATAGCCGGCATGAGTGGCTTCCTCAACGCATTGCAGCGTCCAGCCGTCGAACATTTCCAGCGCCACGGGAGTGATGCCCTCGGCGGTGAGCGCGGCGACGGTGTTGGCGCCGTCATCGACAGTTTCGTAGATGGCGAGCAGCGTCTCAACCGCTTCCGCGGTGCGAGTGAGCTTCACCGTAATCGCGGTCACGATGCCGACGGTGCCTTCAGTACCGACGAACAAGCCGGTCAGGTCGTAGCCGCAGCCGTCGTTCGCTTTCCCGCCGGTGTGAATGATGCGGCCGTCGGGGAGAACGATCTCCAAGCCGGTAACATGATTCACGGTGACGCCGTATGCCAGCGTGTGCGGTCCGCCGGAATTTTCGGAAACGTTGCCGCCGATAGTGGACGCGCGCTGGCTGGAGGGATCGGGCGCGAAATACAGGCGCTGCCCCGCGAGTTGATTGGATAGCTCCAGGTTCACCACGCCCGGCTGCACCACGGCGCGCTGGTTCACCAGGTCAATTTCGAGCACCTTGTTCATGCGCGAGAAGACCAGCACGATGCCGCCGTCGCGCGAAATCGACCCGCCGCTCAACCCGGTCCCCGCACCTCGCGGCACCATTGAAATCCCCTCGCGGCTGGACAGCTTCGCGATTTGCGAGACCTGCTCGGTCGTCTCCGGAAACACTACGGCGCCCGGTGTGCCCGTGGACAGCCCGGCGTCAAACTCATAGAGCATGACGTCTTCCGGGCGGTCCAGGACGGCGTCCGCACCTACGATTTTCCGGAGCTCTTTGACGACTGCAGCCAGGCTCATAGATTCAGGTGAACCTACTTGAATTCTACCCCGGTTGCTGTGACGAATGCCGCATTCCTCTGTGGCAAAGAAAAGACTGAGCCGGTATTACTGGTCGAGATCAAGGATGCGAGCGGCGCGGTGGTGGCGGAAGTGGAAAAAGTCCTGTCCGTCCGCAAGAAAGCGGTGGCGACTTCCGCTTAGGCTGCCTGCTTGGCCGGATTGTTCAGCATGCGGATCGCTTCCAGTACCACGCTGCCAACAATCTTCAGCGACTCTGCGCTGAGCTTGTCCATCGTGTCCGTCGTGGCATGCCAGTAGGAGTTATCCGGGCCGTAGTTAAAGTCAATCAGGTCGGCCACCGGGACGCCGATTTTCGCGAACGGGTTATGGTCGTCTTCCATATCCACCGTACGGGCGAAGAAATGACTCGGGTAACCCAGATGTCCGGCCGCGATCATCACCACATCTTCCAGCCACGGAGTGGAATTGCTATCGCGATCGACGTTGAGGTCGGCGTCGCCGATCATGTCCACCAGCAGAAACGCCTTGATCTGTTCGGCGGTGCCGTCCTTATTCCACTTCGCGGCCAAATGGCGGCTGCCGTAAGTGCTGTCGGTATCGGTCCATTTCTTGACTGCTTCTTCGCCGTCGAAAAAGACCAGCCAGACGCTGTAACCGTCATTTTGCTTTCGACCAAGCTGTGCGGCCAGTTGTAGCAGCAGGCCGGTGGAAGAGCCGGCGTCGTTGGCGCCGACGAAGTCCTTGCGCCCGTAAAGCGTGTCGTAATGTCCGCTCACCACGATGACACCGGGCTTCGTGCCCGGGAATTTCGCAATGAAGTTGGTCATCTTCATCGGGCCGACAGGCGTGGACGCGGTAAAGCTGTCTTCCTCGAAGTCTTTAAGTTTGCCGCGCAGATATGCCTGCAACTTGGTGTGACCGGGGTTACCCGGCCAGCGCGGGCCGAACGCCACAACTTCTTTGGTGAACTCCAACGCGCCCTGACCGTCGAACTGCGAGGCGGGCTCCATAACCGGAACCGATTTCGGCGGTACAGCGGGCGGCTGGGCCGTCGAACTTTGGGCGGAGACGTTTTCGTTGCGGGAGCATGCGGTCAGAGCGAGGACGAGCACGAGGAAAAGGAGCTGGCGACTCACAAGGAGGATTCTAAACGAGCGCGAGATTTTAGGCCTTGCCTTCTGCCTGTTTGGCCGCCGCCGCTTTGCGCCGCGATGGATGCACGATGTACGCCACGAGGATGCTGACCATGTACAGCACCACCATCGGGGCCGCGAAAATGCACATGTTCATGATGTCGGTAGTAGGCGTCACGATGGCGGCAATGATGAAGATCACCAGGATTGAGTAACGCAGGTTGCGCCACATCCATCCCGCGCTGATCACGCCCATCAACGACAGGAAGAACACCAGGATGGGCATCTCGAAAATGACACCAAGTCCGACGATGATGGTCAAAAACAGATCGGTGTATTCGCCAATGGTGATCATGGGCGAGAACTGCTTGCCGTAGCCGATCAGGAAGTCGAGCGCCGCGGGATAGACGAGCCGGTATCCGAAGAAGCCGCCCGCCAGGAACAGGCCCACGCTGAAGAACATGAACGGAAGGACGTAGCGCTTTTCGTCGCGATACAAGCCCGGCGCGATAAAGGCCCATAACTGGTAGAGCACGAACGGCGAGGCCACGAATAACCCGGCAATGAATCCCACCTTCAGGTACATGTTGAAGGGTTCGGTGGGGCTCAGGTACACCAACTTGGTATCGAGGTGGTGGTTTTGCAGCGCGGTCATGATGGGACGCTGCATGTAGCCGAAAATAGGCTCGGCGTAATACCAGCAGGCGCAAAAGCCGACTCCGACCGCCACCAGGGCGCGGATGATGCGCATGCGCAGTTCTTCCAGGTGCTGGAGAAAGCTCATCGCCGGCAGGTCTTTGCGGGGTGCGGTGGCGGAAGGCTCAGGCATCGGTGGTTTTCGACGCGCTTTCTTCGGGCATGGAAGCGGCCGTGCCGATGGCGACCGTGCGCTCCGGTGAGAGGATCGTGGGCGTCTCGGCGAACTTCTTCGACGCCTCGTCCAGCTCCAGGTTGCGCATCTCGGTTTCGAGCTGCGACTTGAACTCGTTGCTGGCGCGCTTGAATTCGCCCAGCGCCTTCCCTATCTGCCGGCCGACTTCGGGCAGTTTCTTCGGCCCGAAAATTAGCAGGGCGAGCAGGAAAATGAAGATCATCTCTGGAAAGCCGAGTTGCATGGCTCCAATGATAATTCCATTCTCCAACCCCAGCAATGACGAGTTGCAGAATTTCGAGCAGGTTTTGCCACAAAGTGGGTGGAAAAGAACCGCCTTGGTTGATTCCGCGCTATCTAAGGTGGGCTTCGGCCGTCCAAACTTTACGCACCCGTGGGGCTGCCCGCGCATCTTATGAATGAGCAGGATGCTCCTCCCGGAGAGAGACTTCGGCCGATTTTTCGGGTGTATACTGTAGGAAGATCAGGTGAGGACTTTGCCCGCACAATCCGCCTTGCCAAGGAATGCAAAAGACATGTTTCGTGGTTCCCGCCGTTCCCTTCTCACGGTAGTTTTCGTGGTCCTGATCTGCGGCGCCCTGGGCGCTGTGTTTGGCCAGCGCATCGGCAGCGGAGCGCAAGGCTCGGATACCGATGTCCGCGACAGCCTGCGCACCTTCACGCAGGTTTACGACATCGTCGAGCAGAACTACGCCGAACCGGTCAGTGCCGACAAGGCGATATACAACGGCGCGATCCCGGGCATGTTGCGCGTGCTCGATCCGCACTCCAATTTCTTCGACCCGAAGTCGTACTCGCTGCTGCGCGAGGAACAGCGCGGCAAATACTACGGCGTCGGCATGCAGGTGGGACCGCGTAGCGGCAAGGTGATCGTGATCCTGCCCTTCCCGGGGACACCCGCCTATCGCGCCGGCATCCATCCGGGCGACATGATCGTCGCCGTGGACGGCAAGCCCACCGACAACATGGGCACCACGGAAGTCGCCGACCTGCTCAAGGGCCCCAAGGGAACGCAGGTACGGGTGACCATCGTCCGCGAAGGCGCGCCCAAGCCGATGGACTTCGTGGTCACGCGCGACGAGATTCCGCGCTACTCGGTGGACGTGCACTTCCTGGTAAAGCCCGGCATCGGCTACCTCCACATCACGCAGTTCCAGGAAACCACGGAACATGAAGTCGAGCAGGCGCTGGAAGAGTTCGGCGACCTTAAGGGCCTGATCCTCGACCTGCGCCAGAACCCCGGCGGGCTGCTGAGCGAAGGCGTCGGCGTGGCCGACAAGTTCCTGACCAAGGGCGCGATCATCGTTTCGCACCACGGCCGCTCTTCACCCGAGAAGGTGTACCGCGCGGCGCATGGCAATGGCGGAAGGAATTATCCGCTGGTAGTGATCGTGAACAAGGGCACGGCTTCGGCGGCGGAGATCGTCAGCGGCGCCATCCAGGATCACGATCGCGGCCTGATCATGGGCGAGAGCACCTTTGGCAAGGGCCTGGTACAGACGGTATATCCGCTGTCGGAAAACACCGGCCTGGCGCTGACTACGGCGAAGTATTACACGCCCAGCGGCCGCCTGATCCAGCGCGACTACAACAACGTCTCGCTCTACGACTACTACTACAACCACGACGGAGCCGACCAGGCGCCCAACCGCGAAGTGAAGATGACCGACAGTGGCCGCACGGTATTCGGCGGCGGCGGCATCACGCCCGACGTGAAGTTCCCCGCTCCCAAGTCGAACCACTTCCAGGACACGCTGCTCCAGCACTATGCGTTCTTCAATTTCGCCAAGCGCTACCTGGTCAGCCATCACCCGGCGAAGACGTTCGAGATTGACGAAACGGTCATGAACGACTTCCGAAAGTTCCTGACCGACGAAAAGACCCCCTACACCGAGGCCGAACTCGGGCCGGTGACGGATTGGGTGAAGGCAAGCATCAAGTCGGAGATCTTCATCGACGCTTTCGGGCAGGATGAAGGCATGCGCGTACGCACCGAAGCCGATCCGCAGGTGCAGAAGGCGCTCGACCTGCTGCCGCAGGCCAAGGCACTCGCCGATAACGCCCGCCACGTGATCGCCGAGCGTAACGGAGCACGGGCCGCCGCCGATCGGTAAGAGGTAATGTGCAGCCAAGAGGCACGGGATCGCTCCCGTGCCTTTTTTCTCTTCCAGCAACAACTGGCAACTGACAACTGTTTTAGTTCCCCGCGGCCGCCCTCCTGCCCGGCGCCTCCGCCGATTGCGGCGGGATTCTGAAGCAATTCCGAACCGTTTCCACCACCTGCCCGTCGTTCCACTTGCAAACGACTCCGGCGGCGCCCAGGTGAGTAACGAAAGCTTCCGCAAATGGATGGCGGGGCTTGCTGTGCATCACCACCACCGGCAGTCCCACGTGTTCGCGCGCCAGTACTTTCAACACGCGCTCACAGTTCAGCTCCGGCGGATGATCGCCGACCAGCAGCAGGTTGAACCCACCGTCGGCCAGCACTTCCAGGCCTTCCGGAAGGTCCCAGGCGGTCTGAGTTTCGTATCCCTCCTGTTCCAGCGCCCGTTCGAGCGCAATCAGAACTTTTTCGTCGTTATCCACGATCAGGATGCGGTTACGCATAGCGGTCCCCCGTGTGGGCACGAGGCTGGGCTCGTGCCGTTTGGCCGAATATCCGCCGCAGAACAATTCGGCGGCGTCGATAGTTGGCGGAATTCTTAGTGTGGGCAGGCAGGTCAGGCAGAGGTTCGCCAAAGGAAGGCAGGAAAGGCAATCCGCGCGGAATGTAATGCGCGCTGCCACCGTAACTCCAGGGATTCCGCTGGGAACCCCGGTCCCGGTACTTACGCGAATAGCTTACTCCCGTTCGGCAACTTGCAACAGTGCCCCGGAACACCGCGTCCAGTGCGCTATTCCCAAAATGGGTGAAGCGGCGTAAGGCTCAAGGCACAAGGCAGGCGATCCTCCGGCCTTGAACCTTATGCCTTGAGCCTTGCGCCTATTCCTGCTACCATCCGCGCCCATGCCAGCCTCCCAGCCGGATCATCGCGATAAGCGCCGGGTCAAGACCAAGGTCCGCGCCACGGTCAAGATCAATTCCCGCGCCGTCACGGTGGAAACGCGCGACATCAGTACCGGCGGCATGTTCCTCTACGCCGACGAAACTTTCCCGGTCGGCTCGGAGATCCAGATCGTGCTTATGCTCCCGCGCGAGCTCGGCCTGGTGACCGACCGCATGGTCTGCTGCCACGCCACGGTGCTGCGCCTCGATCCGCCCACGCCCGAGGGCAAGCAGGGTATCGCCGCCATGATCGACCGCTTCTCCGTAATGAACCAGATCTAAGCCCGCGCCGGCACCACGTACAGCAGCACTGCCACGAAGTGCAGCGCGCTTCCGCCCAGCACAAAGACGTGCCACAGCGCGTGAAAGTAGCGGACGCGATCGAGTGCGAAGAAGACGATTCCCACCGTGTAGAGGATTCCGCCGCCCAGCAACCACATCAGCCCCTGCCAGCCCACCGCCGACGCGAGCTTCGGCAGGACCGCGACCACCAGGTATCCCATCACGATGTACATCATCACCGAGAGCGCCGGCAGCTTGCCCATCGCCACGCACTTGAAGACGATGCCGCCGATGGCCATCGTCCAGACAATTCCGAACAGCAGCCATCCGACTCTTCCGCGCAGCGTGACCAGCGTGAACGGTGTGTAGGTCCCCGCGATCAGCAGGTAGATGGAGGAGTGGTCGAGGATCTGCAGGACGTGGCGGGCGCGCGTGCGCACCAGCGAGTGATAGAGGGTCGAGCAGACGTACACCAACACCAGCGTGCTACCGAAGACGGCGCAGCTCGTGAGTTGGACCGGAGTGGCCCCGCGCACGACAGCGAGCACGATGAGCGCGGCGCATCCGGCAACTGCCAGCACAGCGCCTACGCCGTGCGTCACCGTGTTGGCAACGATGTCGCCCAGATGGTACTCGGGATGTGTCGCGTTAACCGGCAAGTTATGTACACACAGTTTAATAATCGCTAGTTTTTTTGACGACCTAATGGAATCAACATACTAAGCCCAAGTAACTTGGGGAAAAACGGCTGCAAGTTGAACGTTGTAAGTTGCAAGTTGGTAAACCAGTTCCGAGTTCCGAGTTCCGAGTGCTGAGTTCCGAGTGCTGAGTTCCGAGTTGCCAGACGCCCCGACCCCTCCCCCGGTTTTCCCACACGTCCCAGAGAAAAGGCCGGAAAACGAAGAAATCCCAGAGGCAGTCCCAAGGGGTGACAAAGGGAGAAGCGCGGGTCCGTCTGGGGTGGCGAGGTTATCAAGGAACGCAATAGTAGAGTCGAGAGACACAGTTCCCTGCACGCAAGCATGCAAACTCAGGATATGCATTTTTTGCGATCCTGTATGTGACGCAGGGCACGCCGTCGCGTGATAAGCCAAGAGAGGTGGGAGCACCGAGTGGGGCGGGGAACTACAATCGTCGGCGATGTTTACGGCGAGCGAGCGCGAATTACGGTTCACCGGCAAAGAACGTGACTCGCGCTTGACCAGCGATTGAGTTCTTGAATGCCCACCCTTTGAAAACCGCAAAGGGTGGGGCCCCCCGGCATTCATAGAGACAGTGCGACGAATCGCCGGATTCAAGCCGCTGCCCAACGCAGTGCTCACCGCCCCCCGAGAAGGCTTAGGCCGCTTTGCTTTAGCCTTTTTTCCCTACCCGTATCTCAGCGGTCTTTTGCGGCGCCCTTGTCAGCATCCGGGAGAGAACCGCGTCGAATTGTCGCTTGTTTGTTTTCATTCTGATCCTTTGTGCCTGCCTCTGCTGTCTTAAGTTCTGGCGGCCTAATCGGGCCAAAAGTCGCCTCATATTGCTGCAAGGTGCTTCCAAGAGCCCTGAACAAGAGCTTCGCGTGCAGCGGAGACATAATCACCTTAACGTGCTGCTCGACTATCAACCGATTATCTTCGCTCCCGATGATTTCTCCGAAGGTGATATTTACATCGAACGCGCTCATTTCAAAGATGGCGTTGTTCGTGTATGTCGAATGATAATCGGCAGCGCGTTGAGCGTTCGGTAGTGGAATAGCCGGCGCCTCAGGAGCGGCTGCGTTCTTAACGCTACTGTCTTTAGTTGACATGCGTGCTCTCTCCAATCTGATGATGCGCTTCAGGCGGCGGCACAGAGGCCCGCACGAATGGATTGGCGCTTACTCCTGGCAGATTCACGACTTTGGGCCGGAGAAAACCATACCCGTATCCCGTTGTGCTTATGGCAACGGGAGCCGCTGTGTTC
>Ga0208355_1000678_pt1 | contig 15377 bp, 12 predicted proteins | sample NGESurdeep072012_6_FD_184458 | JGI IMG/M metagenome (GOLD analysis project Ga0208355, IMG submission 184458) | Arctic peat soil microbial communities from Barrow, Alaska - NGEE Surface sample 210-3 deep-072012 (SPAdes) | ecosystem: Environmental > Terrestrial > Soil > Wetlands > Peat ... | reverse complement strand
CCCGGTAAAAATTTGGTGGCAGGTTGGTGTCGGTGAAATACGTGGTCGAGCGTGAGGCCGAGCCTGTATCCCCCGTCGTATAATCCCAGCTCGCCCAAACCGGCTCGCCAAGGTTGTCGCTGTAATCAAGCGCCTCGACGTTGCGCTGAATCAGATAATGATTGTGATTATTGGTGTCAGCGGTGGCGTTGCTCGGATTGCCCAACTGCATTTGCAGGTTAGTTTCAATGGTCGCACCAGCACGCAGGACCACGAGCAACAGGGCAGACACAACCGCAGCGATTGAAGCCAATTGGTGCATTTGTGTTTTCACGATGTTAATTATGCGCTTTGCCCTGATAAATGTCAGAATGTTTTATGTGGCCCTATGGCTGCGGCGTTTGCGAGCATGTCATTTCAACGCTTTGAGAGATTGCCTTATACGAGAGTAATTTTTCACGGCATTTGATTGTTAACGACGCCTTTTCTGTTTCCATTCGTTGAAACCAAGCCAGCCCCAGTAACAAATCAAAAGCCCGCCACCAATACTCAGCAAGGGGTGTTTTTGAAAGAAGTTGTTCTGTCCGTAGGCTGCGGCATCTCTGCTATACGGACACACTCCGCCAGGATGCTGATGAGGCCCCATGCCGTGATGAAAATGATATTCGCCAGTTCGACGGTCGTAGTGTCCTCCCTGAGAGTCAGTTCTTCCTGAATGTCCAAATGCGGAGAAGTGTAATCCGATGCAGCAACAAGCAATCGCAAAGAAAGTTTTCACGGCAGACGGATTTTCCTGAGAACAGGATAATGGTCTGACATGCTGCTTTCTGTTATCGCAGGGATGCTAACGATTGCCGCCGCTCTCACGAAAATATAATCAAAAGTGGCAACGGGAAATTGCCCCTTGCTTGGAATTGTTACCCTTTGTGTGAGCGGCAAGTTTTCAAATCCTGAAGTGAAACCGTTTCGCTGAAACACAGTCAGCGTTTTTTCGCTTGCGAACTCCAATTGGTCAAGCGTCGTATTGAAGTCGCCAGCAACTATCAAAACATTCAGTTCGTTTGATACCACAGAGGACACCTTGCCGAAATGGGCTAGGAGTTGCTCCGCAGCCAATTCACGCTTTAGGATGTTCAGTTGTCGCTCACGCTGCAAATCCCCTCTCGTCAAATTGCTCTTGAGATGAACGCCATAAACACCAACGTCGTTCGTACCGACATGAAAAGCAGCAAAAGCAAATCCCCTTGGAGGGTCAACAACGCCAAAACTTTTCCAATTCTCGGACCATGCTGCAAAGGCAGGATATTTTGAAAGAATTGCAACCTGTTGCAGTCCGATTACCCCGCCAAAGCCTTCTTTGAATTGAGAGCAAACTGCAACGTTGTACTTGGACGGCTTTAGAGCTTCGGCTAGTGCTTCGCAAGTCTTCAAGTCCCGAACCTCCTGCAAGATGAGAATATCGGAATTCAACTCCTTGAGGACTCCGGCAACTGAGGCGATTTTTTTAGATTCAACTTCTGGCGAAGCGAGTCCACGAGCCGATCCGCTTGGAAACCATTCCAAGTTCCAAGTCGTCACCTTGAGTTCTTCACCGCAGGCAGCCGAGACGATGAAGAAGATGACTACTAGCCGCCACAGACTTTGCATGGGGTTCCATCATTTGGGCCACAAGATCTGCCCTTTGTCGTCCCGTAATAGCGGCACGAACTGTTATGACGCTTTCCGCTTGAAGTTGTCATCCAATAACCCTGCGCTGCGGTTGGACTGGACGCAGGCTGTTGCAATGACGTAGAAGGAGCTTTTGGTGTCGCTGTCGGCTGCGGCTGGGCCGTGGTTTGAGCCGGGCTTTGCTTCTCAAAAACCAACTTTCTTAAAACTTGGTTCTCTTGCTTTAGTGCTTCATTTTCAGTCTTGAGATTTTGAACCTGCTGTTGCAATTCAGCCACGGAATTTGTGGCGTCCGCGGAGTACACCGACTGCACGAAAAGCAGTCCAATCAGTAAAAACACAACGCAAGATGCTGATTTCATATATCGTCTTTTTAGTTGTGTGCATTTGGCGCTCTGCCACTCCATTTGTCAAGTGCAACTTCACAGAGGAAAAAGCGAACATGCCCGGAGCGATTGCGAGCCTTGATCGCTGGCGGTGGCATTGCTGGGATTGGTCAATCTCGCCTAAAGTTCTGACGGTCAGACTTTCGGTAATGCTCACAAAGTTGCTGGAATCCGCATCTCCGACACATTCGGCCCTGAGAAGCGCAACAACGCGCTCACCATTTTTTACGTAGCGATTTCTGTCGTTCTTATCCGTTAACGTCGCGGTGCATGAAGTGCGAGATCGAGAAGATTGTCAGCGGCGGTCACGCCGTAATCTGAAAACACAGCACGGCCAAAACACATGGGAGGGGCCAAAAACTTCTTTTCCTCTTTGTTATTGAGGTTTTGGCGTGTGCCCGACGGAACTGAATGACACTGGTCCATCCGATATTTGAAATGGTTCCCATCCGTAAGCCAATCCGCAGTCAGCGGCCAGTTGTTTGGCGCGGATGAACGCCGGAAAGGAGTCCTCATAAACGCAAAAAGCAACATAGACGGAGTCGTCTGACATGTTTCTAAAAAAATTAATTAGTCCAGCGGTGCTACCTGTTGGATCAATTCCTTGACCCCGCCTCGGATCCGCTGTTTCGCCGGTGAGCGTGGTAGTCCAATCAATATCTGTTTCGTTACGGCTGAGGTCAAAGTTCCGACATAAATAAATATGGCCGTATCTGGCAATGATATAAATGACTCGTTTTCCAGTTTCGTGTTCCTTCGGCAGGCGAAGTGGCCGTTGCAACTCATTGAGTTTTGCCGTTACCTGTCGTTCCATATCCGCCAGTCGTTGTTTTAGGCGTTTGGTATTTTCATCCGCAGCCGCCAGGCTGTTCTTGGCTTCCAGCTTATGGGCTTCGGCTGCTGCGAGTTGCGCATTGAGAAATTTTAAGCGTTCCGACGGGTCAACGGCACTGGCTGTATCAAGATCCTTACTGTTTTGAGCAACAGTTTCTCGGGATTGTTGTATCGCATTTTGCAGGTCTTTACGGGTTGAAAGGAGTTCCACTTGCTGCTTCAAGCGTTCATCGTTGGCCTTCGCTTGAAGCGAGGCGGCCAGTTGCTGCGATTTTTGGAGGTCTGTCTGGGCAATTGCAAGCCGGCGTCGCAGCATTTCTTGCGAATCGGCCGCTTTTGAGCTTTGAGTCTTTTCTTTGCTGGTGAGCAATACAACCAGCACCGCCAACAGAATAATGCCCCCAAATGCGTTGCACAATGTATCGAGCAACAGATACAGACTGTCAGGCGGCGTTTTTCGACGAAGGTTCATGACTTATACCCTATCCAGTCCAAGAACCGCTGCCACCAACTCTTGGCGACCGGTGGTGGTGGCGTCGTGTGTTTGCTTGAAGTTGTGGGTGGAGCTTTCTTAGCCTCTGCTGGCGTAGCTGCTGAACTGCCCGGTTCGCCGCCATTGCCTGCATTATTCGTGGTGGCGTTCTTTGAGGTTCCATTGCCTTTGCCATTACCTGCCCCAGTGCCTGCGCCTGCTCCAGTTCCAGTTCCAGTGCCAGAACCACCGCCCGGCTGTGAACCTGATGTTTGCCCGCCATTTCTCGACTGACCGGTATTTGCCGCCCCTCCTTGTGGATTCGTTCCGTTTCGCGCGCCGTTCCCGTTTTGTCCTTGTGTGGATTGAGACTGATTTCCACCGCTGTTATTTGCACCAGTTCCTGAACCGTTAGCACCTTCATGCAAGCCGCGCTGCCCGCCATTGGCACCCGTGACATCACCGGCACCACCTCTGGGATCGGAATAACCTCCACTACCAGGAGCGTATGATGCCATTCCGGGTAGCGCCGGCACGGTCTCGTCAATTACGGGTGGCGTGGAATAATAGATGTCTTTGTTTTCCTCCAGTGCGTCGAATCCGACCTCGATGTTTTTATCTCGTGCCGATTTCACGAGGTCTTCAAACAGGCCGACGCCCGACGGTCTCACCAGAAAAACGATGTATTGATCAACCGGTTTCACCCCATCCAGATAAGAATCGAACTCGGAACGAGCTGACGACTTACTAAAATCTTTAGTTTGATCCGGGCGGTCAAATCGCTCCAGTTTTACACCACTGGCGCTGACCGTCGCAAGAATTGGCTCCTTCGTCGTGGATCCCTTGTCTGGGATAAGCCAAAGCTTTCCCTCACGCTGACGCAGTATCAATAGTTTCGACTGGACGCCGGCAAGGTGTTGATCAAGAGCCGCCATTTCCTCGCGAACTTTGGCATCCTGACTGGCAATTGATTTTGCCTCCTGCGTCTCACGTGCAACTTTGGCCTTCAAATCGGTCAACCCGAGAACAGCATCACGCTTCGCAATAGCGTCCTGGCTTTCAGTCGTCTGGTCGTTGATAGCAGCCTGTTTTTTTTGCTCTTCGGCAAGTTGTAAACGAAGTCTTCTGATGTCGGCCTGAAGTTTGTCTGGATCTGGGGCGGTTTCAGCAGTCGCAAGCAATTCCTGCAAACGCTGATTTTGCGCATCCACATCGCCCTGCATCGCAAGTGTTTCCTGAAGTTGCTGTTCAATTTCCGGGTTCGCAGATTTTGAACGACTATCGGTTGGTGTTCCCAGATCCGTTGCGAGCAACAAGGCAACAAAAATAAGAACCCCGCTGACGGCGGTAATGATGTCAGCAAACGCGAAGAAACTTATCTTCGAATCGAGGCTTCTCAGCCGACTGCTCATGATTTGGTTTCAGGAGCAGTTGAGGCAGAAGCTGGTTGTTGTCGGGTTGCCAGACGCAGCTTGGCAACGATGTGCGAGTGGCAGTAGTCATTACACTCGTCGAGAAAGGCCATTTCTCGTTTTTGCTGGAATGTGATTACCAGTTGCAAAATGAGTGTAAAAGTGAGGGCGACCAATGTTGATTCAAAAGCTGTGGCGAGGCCACCGGTGACGCCTTGGAGAGAAGCGCGGATCAGGGTCAGGTCACCCGCCGCCTGGAGAGTGGCGGTGAATCTCCCAATGGCCAGGCTTAATCCCAAAACCGTGCCGATAAAACCCAGCACCGGGATTGCCCAGACCAGACCGTTGACGACGGTATAGCTTGAAGCCACCTGATCTTCGTCATTTTCGGCCTGTGCGCGAAGAATGGCAGAAACATCACCAACCTGGCCGATGTTTTTGAAATTGGACAAGGCCCGATCAATGCGGTTGAGCAAAATGAAATGGCGCGGCTGGTCAACCAACGAGTGAATGCGGGCAAGAACAGTGGCGGCAGTTGTTTCAGTCAGGATGAATTCCGGCTCGGCAGGGACGGCAGCAAGCAACAATGCTCGTCGTTGAAAATTGATTTTTTTCCCTTTCAAAAAAAGAACGGCCAGTCCGCCGAAGAAGAAAAACGTAGCTGGAATTACGGCAAACTGATTGCTGGGACGCATATAAATGGTGGCGACTTGCGACACGACAGGTAGGTGGCTAAAGACAAACAACATCAAGGCATAGAGAATTCCCGTTGCCAAAGCGCCGATGAGAAAAGCGAGGGCGTGGTTGACGCTGGTGTAGCGGCCGCCTTTGAAACCAAAACGGTTTTCAATGTCGTCTTGCGACCAAGCGAGCAGTTCTGGATTGCCGCCTTTGTAGCCGTCCGCCTTTGTAGTGGTTGGAAATTGAGCCATAAATAATTGTGTTAAAAAATGATGAAGTAAACTATCGCGATGATCCAAAGAATTGACCCGAGAACGCCCAAAGCGCGCCCGGTGCTCGTCGTGGAGCGCCCACTTTTATCCATCAGGCCTGCATCCATCTCGCGGATATCGCTGTCTCCCATTAACCACGCAGCGATGCAAAGCGGACCACAAACAATCAAACCGATGATTCCCAACGTAAGGATTGTTCCCGCGCGATGTGGCTTGAGAATAATCGGTTGGATATGGCTGGGTGACTCGCTGCGCTGGCGTTCTGACATGCTGGCCTGCAAAAGATCGTTTTTTCTCCGTTCTTCCGCCACAAGCTCCGTTTGACGCCGCTCTTCCCTTTCCCGCGTCTGCCGTTCAGCTGCTTCACGCACACGCCTTTCATCCTCTTCTCTGGCCTGACGTTCCGAGCGTATGACGGCCTCTCGCTCGGCAAAGAAATCGCGCAGCGTCACCCACTGGCCGTTGTGGGAAATCTCATGTAGCAACCCAATTTGATTTGCGGCGAGTTTTCCTTCGATGACTGCTGCGGTGTATGGCCCCTCCTGCTTGCCACGCCAGCGAATCAAAAATGTCGCGTTGCTGTCATCGGACAGGCCCACCTGCGATATGGGAGGGATATTGCTCATGGTTTTTTGGGGGGACGAAACAGCGGTGGCAGCGCGTTCGCGAACGAAGGCACGCTCACGCTGACGCCTGCTTTGGTCAAATATGCAGCACGCGATACAGGAAGGGCAAACAACGGAGACAACGGCATTGCCGAACCGACGTATAAAACAGGCTGCTTGCTGATTGGGTCGTAGCCCCACATTTCAGCGTGCGGTGAGTCTTCCGTAAGGACTGGTTTACCATCTAACCCGATAAAACCAACGTAATGGAGGCCATCTTTGGCTGCTGTTTGAGCAAGCGCCAAGTTAGCGGCAGCCTGCTTGGCATAGGACACTAATTTCTCGGAAGTGAAGAATTGATCGAGCTTTTCAGCCCAGTTGGCCACCTTTGAAGGGACAAGCCAATCCCCGCTGTTGATTTGTCCTCCTACGATGGCGTGGATTTCTTTGGCATCAGCGAGAGCGGACGGGCAGAAGGATAACCCCCAGGCATCGGGTTGGAATTCCATGATTTCGACCAAACTGCAAAAAAGTTGGGCCCGGAACACGGGCGATCCATCACGTGAATCTTTGATGGCATCGAGAACTTCCAACAACGATCCGCCATAACTGGAGCCTGACGTGTAAACATTACCAAGACCGACAGAGCCAAATGCGGCTGTGCCATTCGGTTCGGAGATCGTTTCAAGGCGATACACGGGCTGGGTTGGCGATAGTTTCAATTGGCCGGCAAAACGACCATACTCGTGATCATCAAAGGTGGCGCTAGTGGCGTTTGCCGAAGGCGTCCAAGCCTGGATTTTCTTCCAGCCTTCGGAACCATCAATAAAGCCAGCCGTAATCCAGTCCACGCTCTTGGTGTTATCACTATCCAGCCAAAGCCGGTAATGCTGATGGTTGGCATTCACTGCCGGATCACCAGAAAGGCGTTGAAAATATTCGCGTTCGACTGGCATGGCGATTTCCGGGATAAAACTTGAAGCCTTCTTCTTTGTTATGAAGGCCCATGTGGCCGCGTTGGTGGCATTCAGCAACGAACGAAGCGCAGCCTCTTCACTAGCCCCAAGCGATTGAACCGAGATTGCGGCAACCACCGCAGGTGCACTGGAGAACTCCGAGGATGCAATAAGGTTGATTGCCGACGAGTAATCGGCAAATGAGATGGTTTTTTTTAACGCCGCAATTCCGTCGTCGATTTTTCGTAATTCACGATTATAGGCGGTAAATTTTGCGCGAACGGCCGTGGCACGCTGGACCAAGTCGCTGCGAAGATTTACATGATTCTTAAAACCAACTTCACAATCATCGATTTTCTGAATGACGCCGGAGAGCGTGGAAATTTGGGCCGCTGCCGTTTCGGACGGCGTGCGATAATCAAGCTGATCGCATTGTTTTTCCGCACTGCTTATCCATTGATCCAAAATCCCATTAATTACTACGCCGCCTTCCGAAAGGTATTGCTGCCACTGTTGTTCAAAGGCCTGAACGCGTGGTTTATTCTCGGTTTTGAGGTCGGGGGCAAGTGCATTCAACGCTGCACGGGTCTGCGTCAACTGGCCGGCGATGGCATTAATTTGAGTTGAGTTCGGATCGCCACTCAATTTTGTCGGGAGCTTTGCAAAAGCCGTCTCGAAATTGGCGAGCAAGGCGCGCTCTTCGGTTATGAATGTTTCGGCGGTGGCGAGGGCGGCGTTGACGCTTCCCACACTCAACAAACGCTTTTCGCTGGTGTGCAGACGCTCTATCAGTTGCTCGGCAGCGCGGGCTTGGTGCTGTGCAACGGCGGCCTGTAATTGCTTAACGAACTCCCCGGCTTTCATCTGTCCCAGAACAAACCAGACAATCACCCCGCCCACAACCAGAGCAGCGGCACTGCTCACGAGAATGGTGCGGAAGCGAATGGCTGTGCGCCGGGCAATTTCTGCATCGAGCAATGCGGAGCGCTTACGGAAAGCAGCGGTGGCATCCTCGGGAATGGGCCGGGTAAAATCTGTGAGTGACCGCCACACCTTGTGCAATGCCTCAGAGTCATCGCGCAATTCGGGAAGTTTAATGTAGCGGGCCGAGGTGTCCTTTTCTTCGCTCTGTTGGACGCGGAAATACAGTTCAGCTATCAACGCACTAAATTCGCGGTCTTTTCTATCCCTCTCATGCTCTCCGCGGGCCCAAGACTCAAGAGCCTCCAGCTGCTTTAAGGCCGCGCTAGGCAGTTCAAGCTTTAATTCATTTTGCAGGCGTTGAACGAAGTCGATTTTTGCCAAGACTTCCTGCCACTGTGACGCGGCTTTCAACCTGGCGGCTTCGTCCAACAAAAAGCCGCACCGGATGATTTCCGCTTTGCTCCACACTTCGCCATCGGGACGGCTCTTGAATCCGAACGCCTCGATGGTTTCGATAGCGGCAACTACAATTGCGGTGTCTCCGCCCGTAATCAAACCACCGAGGTTGTTAATTCGCGCGGAGAGCACCTTGGCGTCCAACCGAGCCAGTTCAGACGCGGCATTGCCGTCTGTTGGATTTAACCGCGTGATGCTTTGCAGTGCTTTCAATGCTTCTTCGTCATTGCGATTCAGAACGGCTTTGCGATATGCCGCGTAAAGGGGGTGATCGGTGGTGATGCCCAACGCGTAGCAATCGTTTAACTCATGAACGGATCGAGCATCAATCCGTTCGGCCGTTGGCAGGGAGTTCTGCTGGCAGAACGATCGCCAATCATCGGCGTTGCGAAATTCCAAAACGGTGATCAAATCCAGAAGATTGGGCGTGGTTTCGGCAAGTTGGATGGCCTGATGACGGTCACCAGCCTTGATCATGGCCTCGCACTGTTGCAGGCGGAGGTTCGCGGCGTGACAAGAAGCCGCGTAATCCCCGGCGAGTTTCGGCGCAATATCCGAGTTGCCGCCCTTCTGGAGCAGTTCAATCATCTTGCGGATGAGACGTTCGGTTTCGAGGTGGGTCATATTACATTTGCAACTACATAGTAATCATTTGGCATAATAACGATTTCAGTTCCCTGATACGGCCTCGAATTTTGCGACGACCTTGTTTGACAAACTACCAGAAGAGATTGCCATACCAGCCATTATCAGACCGGTTTTCGATACGGCATTCGACAGACCACCCATTTGCCATTTGTTTGTATCGTAAGCAAACCAGCAAATGATGTTTTTGCCGTCCACCTGAACACGGAAATATAACTGTTTGATTGGATTCAGATACTCTTTTGGAATTTCGTTCGTTATTGAATCAAAATGGCCCGTGTCGTCTCTGCGATATGCGATAATTTTTGATGGCGAGTAGCCAATAAACAGAAAAGCTGCGCCCGGTTTTTCAGATTCCCGCGCCATCACGCCGCACACACTACCGGCGAGAATTGGTTGGTTCAGGATTAACGCAGCCTGAATTTCTTTTGTTGTGTTCGTCTTCCACACAAACAATGAATTGTCTCCTTGAGCAGCAAAACCATCCGCACATCCTGAAAGATTGAAACCCTGCGAAACGAATTCGGCGTTCGGATTCGAGACTTTTCCGATTTTAATGGTCGTCCAGCCATCAGGCAAGACGAACTGAGAGGGCGGAGGCAATGTATTCGCATGCACCGGCTTGGTTTCTGGGGCGAGGCTTGCATCCTGAGCTTCCATTGTCTTGGGTGGGATTTGTGCCGTATTGGATGCTCCCGTGTTGGTTGGAATTGGAATACCGGCCACGTTATTGGAAGGTATGGCTGCATTGGACAAGCCGGTTCCGCTGCTACTCGTCTTTGGTTTGAGATGCCTCGATAAAGACAAGCCAACCACAACTCCCATAATAGCCAACCCAACAATCACTCCGCAAATCGCCAAGACTTTTTTCATTCGCTGCTTTTTCTCGAACACTTTTTGGGCTTGATCGGATTCGATTCGGCGGCGCTGTTTGTCAATATCATCCGCCGACTTCACATACGATGGGGAAGCTGGCTTGGGCACGACACGCATTACATTATCTGGCTGTGATGCCGATACCCTGAGCTTCTTTTCACACTCCAGCTTGGCAACTTCGCTCGTGACTTCTCCCTGTGTGTTGCTGGCTCGGACAACATAGCGCGAAAGTCCAAATGGCGGGTCTGGCAGCACGAGTTCCGAATCAGTCCCATCGGCGATAATTTGGCCGTTGCCTGCCTGGTCCACCGCATACCATTGATAGCTGGGGGAAGGAACCCCCTCCGCCTTCGCATGAAGCCGTGCGGGTTGGCCTTCGGTGACGCGGACGTTATGGGGTTGGATAACAAACCGCGGAGGCTGTCTGCCTGATTGGGCAAATACCTTTTCATCGTTCGTGACCCGTTGGGCACGAACCTCGGATAATGGCCGGCAATCCGGCCCGGCAAAGCGATTGGATGCTGGATTATCCGAATGAAGACAACGCCATCGGAAATCCGCCGGATTGTCCTGTTCCTGCATGGAGGTCGTAAAGGTGTATTCCCAGGCGGTCACGCGGAAGTCTCGGCGGGGATCGCGAAGTTCAAGTAGTTCCAAACTTTCAGCTAGCAACGCGAGAATCTGATCCTCCATGAGGTTGTCCACACGAAAGGTCATGCCTGAACGCGAATCTAGCAAACCATAGCCGTTGACGGCATCGCCAGTCAGCTGCTGCCAAGTTGTTGCCGGGACTGACACCACGCCGGAAATTTTTGCGAGTCCAGACCAGTCCTCATTTTCGAGCATCTGCGGCTCTTTGTTCCATGCTTTTACCCAGCCCGACCAACTGCGCAAAATGATTGGCGGTGATGGAAATTGCCGAATTTCTTCCGGAGTAAAAACCAAGTGGTGCGCCAAAAAATTGGTGCGTCCAGTAAAATCCAGCCCGGCATCCTGAATCCGGCTCAATACATGAAAACGAGAGCCGCGAATATCCAGCACACGGCAGGAATAAATCAGCCGGTCTTGGCCCCCACTCAAAGAAAGATGCTGGTAGTAGCTCAGTTTTTCCAACTGGAGCATCAGCGCTTCACGCATTGCCGCGCTGCGCGCCACGGTGCAGTGGCCTGATCGACCAGCAACAATTCCCCGCTGCGCACTGGTGTAGATAAGTTGCTGTGGCATACCTAACCGCGCTCAGTTTTCTCAAAAGTCGTTTGTGAGCTGGCCTCATTTGTGACCGCAATGAGTGAAGGGCAGACCTGTGAAAGAATCCAGAGCAGCGGGACTTCGACATGCGCGGGCTGCAATTTTGCCGGGTCAGGAACGTATTCTCCTGGGCCGATTTTTATCGGCGTATGGCCAAAAGCGCTAGCGGCGAAGAACATGACGTTGGTGCTCAGGGCTTCTGCATTCGCTACGACGGCTGGGCATAACCGATGCACCAGTTGGCGGACAGTGTTTGAGTTTTCCTCTACTGCTGTTTTGTCGAGTTTCCCATCCCGCACCGGCTCGCGGATGTGGGCGCCATTCAGCAATTGAAGCCACACGTCGCTTTTGCCAACGACAAAGGCTACCGGTGTATTAATGGTCTCGCCGGAACGTAGATTACGAATCATCTGAATGCGCGCCCGCATTTCGGCAAGGATGATGTCTTGCTGATCCACGACAGGTTTTTCGAGCTGAGGGTCTTTGGTTTCGCGGATTGAGCGTCGAAATTCCGGGCTGTTGAACGGGTCAAACAGAAAAATAATACCGGCGGCACTGGCGACATGTTGGGCACCAGGCTGTTCTACGATGTTGACGCCGGGTTGAAAGTGTTCTCCGGCGTTGTCGTAAAAAATTAGTGCGCACTGTTCTCTGGTCTTGTCCTCCGGTGCGAGCGTGTAAACAAAAGGACGCGGGAGGGCAACCATTCTCCCCTGGCGCGGCAAGCGTTCATACATCGCTCCCTCAAAGACAGTCTTCGCAAGTTTTGCCTGCGCGGGAGTCTGGGCACCGAACAACGCCTTGCGCATATCATTCACCGGGGCATTTCCAGTCGGATCACTGTCCTGAAAAGTAATGTCAAAATCTCGATAGAGTGTGGCGGGCAGCACTTTTGTCAGCACGCTGAGAAAGTATGACTTCCCGGCGCTTTGATCGCCAACGAGGGAAATGATGTGGTGCGGCATGCCAAGAAAACTCGGCGGGAGTTTCCGGCGGCAGTGTGGGCATGCAACCTCAGAGGAGGGTAGCCCCATGGCATCAATTGCCTGGCCGGCGTTGTTGAAACGCGTCGCCAGGAAACGTTGCTGTGCATCCTCGCCCAGAAGCGGGTCACCACGGAGCGAATCATGCACAGCAATGTGCATTACGTCTCCGATGTCAAAACGCAGCCAGCAAACAGGGCAGGATAAATCTCCATCACCATTTGGGGCAGCAATTGCAGAATCGCGAGGCGGCTCGACGGGGAGGCTGGGAGGCGGAGACACCGGTTCGGGATGCGGGACGCTGAATTCTACGCCGCAATGCGGGCAATCAACCCGGCGGCCGGCGTCTTCCTCTTCCGCCTTCAACTTCTGGCCGCATGACGGACAAAAAAGCCGAAATTCCATTAGCTCACAATGCCGTTGTGCGTTAAGGAAATAAAGAAATTAGTGGAAAAAATAGCAAGCCCGATATTTCAAATCGCAAAGCCATCACCGAAAAAGCAATAACGGCGTGGATTCAGCGACGCGTGTTTCGCTCGATTTGGCGCTGCAATTTAATAAGCTCATTCAACTGGTAATAGACGAAGACGGGGAAAATGATCCAAAGAACCGCCCAAATGAGTACCAACACCGCAAGAATAGCCATGAACACAGCGACCACTGTCCCACCAAAAACCTTGGAAAGTGGGGGGATAATATTGTTCCAGTTGATGATGAGCAACGCCACAAGACCAGTGAACATGGCGGCAGCGGCGACGATGAGGCCAAACTTAAATTTATTGATCTTCATCAGCTGAAGATTACGCGGCGGCTGGCTGGAATCACTTCCTGGGACGTAAAGCTTTGTCTCGATACCGCACGTGGGGCAGACAATGACCGTCCCTGCATCTACAGACTCAAATTCGAGATGGGCGGAGCAGTTGTTACAATTGCATTTGACGAGCATATTTGTCATTTCCCTCTCAAGATTAAGGACGGAGTGAAGCAGCAGTAGCTGCGCGCCGCAAGCCGGAAAGGAGATAAATCATGAGCAATGCAGATTGGGCAGTCAAGTTGCCGTTTTTTGGCAGCAGCAAAGCAAACAATACACAGAGGCTTTTATGGGTAGGCCGGCTAACTTCCTTGAACTTGGCATACAGTTTCCCCAGCGTTTTCCTCTTTTCACCGCATCCGCTCTTTGCTATCAGCCTCCATAGGCAAACGGGGTTTGCCGGATATGGCTGGCACATTCGCACACATCGGTCTGGTGGATTCGCTCTGCGAGGACGCCGATGCCCTCGACGGCATCTCCACGCTCACCCCAACCATGAAGCGGGCCTTGATGCAATTCACCAACTTCTGCGAGTTGGGGGCCATCAGCCCCGATGCGCCGTATCTCCAACTGCTCAATGCGGATGCCGCCCGCTGGGCCAACGTCATGCACTACTGGAAAACGGCGGATTTTATTCGACGTGCAATTCCCTACGTCAACGCTCTAGATTTCCGGCTCACGGACACCCAAAAATGCTTCGCTTGGCTCTTCGGCTATACCGCGCACCTCGTCACCGATTTCACCGTCCACCCGGTGATTAACATCAAGGTAGGACCCTACGAGCAGAACAAATTGCAACACCGGCGCTGCGAGCTGAACCAGGACGTCTTCATCTTTAACAAACTGGGGTTCGGTGATGTTAGCACCGCCGAATTTCTCCAGCGTGATAGCGGCGGCATCGCATCGTGCGCCGACCAAGCCGATGACGACAGACTTGATCCCGCTGTCCGGAAACTGTGGTGCAACTGTTTGGCGGGCGATCCCCTGGCCAGCATCAAAATGAAGGACGGGTTGCCAGCACCGCAAAGGCCCCCAAACCCCGACGCGTGGTTTGATCAATACGTCACCATGATCGACAAATTCGCCGAGGAAGGAAATAGGTTCCCTTGGTTGTCCCGACAAATCATTGAAGCCAAAGGCTTGGTTTATCCCCAGTTGGATGAAGTGGATCAGTCTTTTATCCAGAATCTGAAGTTGCCCGACGGCACGACCACCAGCTACGACGCGGTGTTCAAGCGGGCACGGCAGAACGTGATCAACACTTGGCGCGAATTGGGTGCCGGTTTGGACAACGGGGATGCCGGCCTTTTTAAGCTGGCCGATGGCGACCTTGACACCGGGCTGGCCGATAACACCCAGCAATCCATCTTTTGGGGGAACCTCGCATGAAAACCAATAGAATTGTTCAATCCTTGTTCGTTTCACTTTGGCTCATTGTCGTTGCCGGTTGCATCACCACTGCAACGCAGCGGGCGGAGAGTCTGGTCACACCGCTCCCGAAACTGACGTCCGCTGTCGATGCCATCGTCCGCTACCCCGATCCCGCCCACCCCGTGCCAGACGACCGGTTGGTGGCGGAAGCCATCAAGGACCTGCCGGGACTGCAAAAGGCCTTTGCCGGCTACCCCATCAAGGTGCGTCATAACGTCAAGGACGTCGTCATACTGGTTTGCTCTCCTGATGGCAAATATGCGTGGCTGGAAGATGCCAGTTGGACGCTGGGTGTTGATCATAAGTGGTTTTTGTCCAAGCCGCCCTTGCCGGCGGAATTCACGATGGATCCCGACCAGAAGGGTAAACCCTGAATCAAACAGAAGGGTGTCTGTAGAGTGAAAGGGTCGTGAAAGGGTCGGGCCTAGAATTATGACATTTCCGCTTTCCACATTTCAGCCCTCAAGAATCTCCCCCACCATTGCCGCTCGAAAAAGTCCCGGTCAATCCGCACCGGTTCGATGCAGCGCGCATCATCCGTTTTCGGACTATAATTTCGTCCCCCGCCCAAATTCTTTGTCCATGTGCGCCAGTCCAAGAAATGCCTGGGCAATCAGTCCCCAGCGCATGAGCTTCACTGCCGGCTGATTTTATTCCGAACGTAGCTCAAGTGGTATTCGTCCGTCTCCCTTGAACGACCTAGGCGTTTCATTTCAATCCGCCCGACCACATACGTTA
>Ga0208355_1000672_pt1 | contig 15445 bp, 19 predicted proteins | sample NGESurdeep072012_6_FD_184458 | JGI IMG/M metagenome (GOLD analysis project Ga0208355, IMG submission 184458) | Arctic peat soil microbial communities from Barrow, Alaska - NGEE Surface sample 210-3 deep-072012 (SPAdes) | ecosystem: Environmental > Terrestrial > Soil > Wetlands > Peat ... | reverse complement strand
TGAACAGCACAGAATCGAAACGAGAACAAAGCCGAATCATTCGTGGGTAAATTCGGGGCGCCTGATGATCGGTGGCAATTATTCGAGGTCCCCTTAAGAAAACTATGAACACCAGCGCCGGGAAACGACAATTCTTGTACTCACAACCCAGGGGTTCACAGGTTCAAATCCTGTCCCCGCAACCAGACACATACCCCTTTGTTTGGGCGGCTTTTTTATTCAATATCCGCGAGCGGCGCGCCAATTCATGCGCTGGGCGCGAAACCGAATTCAGGCCCGGCCGTATCTATCTGACGATTTCAAAATCCGGACGATCCCGCACCCATGACCACGCCCAGCGGCAGCGATAAATTCTACGGCGGCATTCCGGTCTTTCGCGGCTTCGGCAGCCTGATGGACCCGGCGCTGTATTCGCCGTTGCCGGATGACTGGAGCATCGGCGTCGCCGATATCGTGGAATCGACCCGGGCGATCGCGGAAGCGCGTTACAAGGCGGTCAACATGGCCGGCGCCGCTGTGATCGCGGCGGTCACCAATGCGCTGGACGGGCGCGAGTTTCCGTTCGTGTTCGGCGGCGACGGCGCCAGCTTTGCGGTGTCGCCTGACGATCTCGAGCGCGCCTGCGATGCGCTGGCGGCGACCGCGGTCTGGGTCAAGGACGATCTCAACCTGGTGATGCGGGTGGCCCTCGTGCCGGTCGCCGCGGTGCGGGCGCAGGGTCTCGACGTTCGCGTCGCCCGGTTCGGGCCGTCGCCGAATCTGTCCTATGCGATGTTTTCCGGCGGTGGTCTGGGCTGGGCCGAAGCCGCGATGAAGCGCGGCGAGTTCGCGGTGCAGGTAGCGCCATCCGGCACGCAGCCCGATCTCACCGGGCTGTCGTGCCGGTTCGAGGAAATTCCCTCGGTGCGCGGTCTCATCCTCTCCGTGCTGGTCGTGTCGGCGCGCGGTGCCGATCCCGGTGCGTTTCGTAAAGTCATCGAAGACGTCATTGCGCTGGTCGAGCGCAGTCCGGATGCGGGGCGGCCGGTGCCGCCGGGCGGCCCGCCGCTTCGATGGCCGCCCGCCGGCGTCGAATTCGAGGCCCGCGCCGCGCGCGGAGGATCGCTGTTCAAGCGGCGCGCCGCCGTGCTCGCCCACACGCTGTTTGCCTACCTCATCATGCGCTTCGGCATCAGCGTCGGTGGCTTCGTTCCGAAGACCTATGTGCAGCAGGTGGTGGAGAATTCCGATTTCCGCAAATACGACGATGGATTGCGGATGATCCTCGATTGCACAGGCGAACTGGAGCGCGCGCTGACGCAGCGCCTCGCCCAGGCTGCTTCCGCCGGGATCGCAAGCTACGGCCTGCACCGGCAGGACGCGGCGATGATGACCTGCTTTACGCCGTCCGCGCTTCGCAGCGATCACGTGCATTTCATCGATGGCGCGCGCGGCGGCTATGCCTCGGCGGCGACGGCGTTGAAGGCGACGCTGGCTTGAATTTAGCCGCGCGATCGAAATTTCACCGCGCGGACCGCGTCCAGGTCTCGCCGCCGCAGAGCGCGCCAACGCAGCCTTCGACTTTCAACGTGTCCGGACCCGACACCGAAATGTTGCTGACATAGCTGTTGCCGTCATCGGCGTTGTAGATCTGGCCGGACCATTTGTTCGGACCTGAGGGCCGCATGCCGCTGAACAGCGGAAGCCCGATCATCGGGCGCCTTGCCAGCGACGGATTGGGATTCTTGTCGTCGACAAAAGGCTTGCCGGTGGCGGGATTGATGGGGTCTTTCAGCCAGACCACGACTCCGCAAATTCCCCCGGCGCATTTGTTGACACGCACCTTTGCGTCACCCGCCTGCGTCAGCCAGATACCGCTCACCTCTCCGCCGGCCTGCGCTTTCGTTGCCGGCGCGGCAAGCAACGCCGTCAAAATCGCAATGATGAAGCCAAATCTGCAAGCCATAAACCTCTCCCGGAAAAGCAGGCCTGCATAACAAGAAACCGAATTTGTGCAATGCCATATCGGCGGTTGCGCGGATCATTTGCCCCAGCGCGTCAGGCGAATGGAGGCGGCCGTGCTGAGGCCGAACACCATCATGGCGCCGCCGACCAGCGCGAACAACGTCCAGGCCGGGGCGTCGATCGACGCCAGCCACCAGCCGCCGATGCCGACCATCAACAGCCTCACGGTCGACGCCAGCACCGGGCCCCCAACCTTCGCAGCACCTTGCGAGGCGAAATAGAGGCAAACGCCCATCCCGAAAAAGCCGAAGCCCGGACCCGCCCATGCGAAATACGAATTGGCCGCCGCGATGACGCCGGATCCCGGGTGAACAACGAGACCCAGAGCGCTGGTTTGACCGCTACGATCAATCCGACCAGGCCGACGCTCAAGCCGGCCGCGGCGCCTGCGGTCCATGCCACCTGGCGCGCCCGCGTCACGAGGCCGGCGCCGATCGCCATGCCGACCATCGGCACCGAGGCAACACCGAATGAAAACGCAATCGGAATCAGCAGGAATTCAAGCCGCGAGCCCATCCCGTAGCCGGCCAGCGTCTCGGTGCCGAAGCCGGCCAGGATCTTGGTGAAGATCAGGATGGTCAGCACGCTCTGCAGCGGCGACAGGCACGAGACCGCGCCGACCTTCAGAATATCGATGAACATGCCTCGTTGAAACGTGAATGCGGAGAAATTCAGCTTCAGCCGGCTGCGGCCACTGACGAGATACCACAGCAGAAATATCGCTCCGAGCGAGAACGCAATGAGTTGCCCCGCGGCCACGCCGCGCATTCCGAATTGCGGCAGGCCGGCAAGGCCGAGACCGAGTGCGCCGCCAACGACGATCTGAACCAGCGCTGCGACCATGAGGGTTGGCGACGGCAGTCTCATGTCGCCGGTGCCGCGCAGCACCGATGCCAGCGTGTTGACCAGCCAGATCGCGACGGCGCCGGAAAACAGCACCTGCGAATAGTTACAGGCCTCTTCGAGCACGCGGCCGCGTCCGCCCAATAGCGAGAACAGCTGCCGCCCGAACAGCAGCATCATCACGGTGAAGAAGAGTTCTCCGCACGCGCCGATGATGGCCGCGTGCAGCGCAAGCGTTGCCGCGCGATCGCGATTGCCGGCGCCGAGCGCGCGGCTGATGGCGGAGGAGACGCCGCCGCCCATGGCGCCCGCCGACATCATCTGCGTCACCATGGCGAAGGGAAAGACCAGCGCGATCGCGGCCAGCGGCTCGATTCCAAGCCGGCCGATATAGGACGTCTCGGCCACCGCGACCAGAGTGCTGCCGAACATGGCGACCGTATTGGGAAGCGCAAGCCGCAACAGCGTCGGCAGGATCGACGACGTCAGCAGGCCGTTCACGGCAACGCCGACCGGGCGCGCGTCGAGCGGGGCATCAATCGTCATGCGTCACCAGATATCCAGACGTCCGCGGACAAGCAATAGATTATGAGTAACATATTATGAGCCGCGCCGGGCAAAACGCCACCCCGGGCCTCGCATGGTTACCAAGGCAGGCCGCATAGGTCGATTGTACCCTGCCGCGGTGTGCGCCTGAGGTCGTAGACGTATGGCGCGATGGCATCGAAACGAACGCGCCCCTCGGGTTGATCGGCAAAGATCTCGCCGTCGAACGGCTTCCAGCCGCGCCCCATGTAGAACGGCGCGTTGTGCGGCTCGCAAAACAGCAGCGCGAAATCGGTGGCGCCTTCATCCTTCAAGGTTTGAATGGCCGCGTTGAGCGCAATGCTGGCGTATCCCTGGCGCCTGCTGTCCTCGCGGGTCAGAACGCCGCCGATGCCGCCGGCCCGGATCTTGCGCCCATTCCATTTGACCTCGCGGCGGTAGATGCCGACGTGGCAGACGACACCCTCTGGCTCCTCCTGAACCAGCACCCGCAGATCGGCATGGGCAAAGACGATGCCGGCCCAGGGCAGCTTTTCGACGACATGGGGCGGCCAGACCGCCTTGAACAGCGGTTCTGCCATTGGCCACGATGTGTCGCCGTTCAAAATATCGATCTCGATGCTCATTCCACCCTCATCTGCGCGGCGCGTTCCTGGCTTGATCGTACCAAATTGCGGTGTTTAAGACCGGCGGAACCTTCTATAAGGGTTCCCGTTAAGCCACGTCTCCCATCATTGCGGACATCACCCATGACCTTCACGCTTCCCACCCTTCCTTATGCCTATGACGCGCTTGCGCCCCATATGTCGAAGGAAACGCTGGAATATCACCACGACAAGCATCACCAGGCCTATGTGACCAACGGCAACAATCTGCTGAAGGGCACCGAATTCGAGAGCAAGTCCCTCGAGGAGATCGTCAAAGGCTCGTTCGGCAAGAATGTGCCGCTCTTCAACAACGCCGGCCAGCACTACAACCATCTGCATTTCTGGAACTGGATGAAGCCCAATGGCGGCGGCAGCAAATTGCCCGGCCGTCTGGAAAAGAAGATCACCGAGGACCTCGGCGGGCTGGAGAAATTCAAGACCGATTTCGCCGCCGCCGGTGTCGGCCAGTTCGGTTCGGGCTGGGCGTGGTTGTCGGTGAAGAACGGCAAACTCGAAATCTCCAAGACCCCCAATGGCGAAAACCCGCTGGTGCATGGCGCCACGCCGATCCTCGGCGTCGACGTCTGGGAGCATTCCTATTACATCGATTATCGCAATCGCCGCCCGGACTATCTGAAGGCGTTTGTCGATCATCTGGTGAACTGGGAGTATGTCGACCAGCTGTTCTCCAAGGCCTGATACCGGTCAGGCAACGAATCCAGGGGCGGCAGCATCCAGCTGCCGCCCTTTCGTTTGCTCAGCCGTTTCCAGATTCTTGCGGGCCCGCAGGCTTGCGGCAAGACTTGATGGCCGCGGCAAATCCCGCATGGGCATCCCTGAGGCGCGCATGGGTGTTGTCGCTCCTCCATTTGCATCGTTGTGGCGGCGAGACTAAGCAGGTCTGGCCTCATCATTACGCGCCCGATCCAATCCCTTGTCAGAGCTCCCTTTAAAAGACCCGGCGCCCGCCGACGACGCCGCGGAGGCCGAGCCGCGTCCCGGCCGCATCCGCAAGCCGATCGGCTGGTCGATGATCATAATCGCCGTACTGGTCGCGGTCAGCGCTGCCCTGGTCTATCGGCGCGACGGCATCGACGGCGTGCTGGAGATTCTCACGCACGACTTGACGCTGTTCGGCGGCATTCTGCCGCGCGTGCTGGCGGGCTGCCTGCTCGGTGCGTTCATCGCTGAGGTATTGCCGCATGAGAAGGTGTCGAGATCGCTCGGGCCGAAGTCCGGGCTGAAGGGATTGCTGATCGGAACGGCGTTCGGTGCGATCCTGCCGGGCGGGCCGTTTACCGCCTATCCGGTGGCGAGCGCGCTGCTCACGGTCGGTGCCGATTTCGGCGCGACCATCGCCATGGTCGTTAGCTGGACTTTGATCGGCTATGGCCGGGCGGTCGCCTGGGAATTGCCGATCATGGGGACCGACTTCACGGTGTGGCGCATTCTGATCTCGCTGCCGCTGCCGGTTCTGGCGGGCGCGCTAGGGCGCTTCGTCTATGTCCGGATGTACAGCCGGATCGCGCCATGAGCGCCCTTATCATCGACATCATCCTGTGGGGTTCGGTCGCAGCACTCGGCGTGATCGCCTGGCGGCGTGGCCGGCTGGTTCTGACCATGTCGGTGCGCGAAGGCACCATGGACTTCATCAACATCGTTCCCCGCATCGCGCTAGGCGTGATCGGTTCGGGATATATCGCCGCAATCATTCCCCAGGAAATCATCACCGGCTGGCTCGGCCCGGACTCGGGCTGGCTCGGCATCCTCGCCGCCGTGATCGCGGGCGCGGCGACGCCTGGGGGGCCAGTGGTCGGCTTTTCGATCGGGGCCGTGGCGTTGAAGGACGGCGGCGGCGCGCCGCAGGTCATCGCCTATGTGATCGCGTGGGCGCTGTTTGCCTTTCAGCGGCTGCTGCTGTGGGAAATTCCGTTCATGCCGGCGCGGTTTGTCTGGTTCCGCGCCGCGGTGTCGCTGCCATTCCCGTTTCTGGCCGCCGCGATCGGAAGGCCATAAGGCCGCCAGCGGGCCAGGTGGACACCAATTATGTTATAATATAACATTTTTTGATGGTTCCTTCCGATCCCAACAGCCACGGACATGACCACGGGCATCTGCATGCCCACAGTCACGGGCCGGCAACGCCGCATCCGGCGCAAGCGGCACCCTGGTCGATCCTGCGCATGACCGTGATCTCTCGCATCAGTGCGGCGCTCGCGGTCAGCGCCGGCCTGTGGGCCGTCGTGTGGCTGGCGATGAGGTGAGCATGACTGCGCAATTGCAATTCCGTGACGTCACGCTCGGCTACGACAGGCATCCGGCGGTGCACCACCTCAACGGCGAGATCGCCTCCGGCGCGCTGCTCGCAATTGTCGGCCCGAATGGCGCCGGCAAGTCAACGCTGTTTCGCGGCATCGCCGGCATCCTCAAGCCGCTGGCGGGATCGATCGAGACAGGCGATCTCGATCTCAGGGATATCGCCTATCTGCCGCAGACGGTGGATATCGACCGCAGCTTTCCAATCTCGGTGTACGATTTCGTCGGCACCGGGCTTTGGCGCTTTACCGGGTTTTTCGGCGGCATGGGCAAGCCCGCGCGCGAAAAAATCGCCCATGCGCTCGCCGCGGTCGGCCTCAACGGCTTCGAGAACCGCCCCATCGGTACGCTGTCCGGCGGGCAAATGCAGCGCCTGCTGTTTGCGCGGGTGCTGTTGCAGGACGCGCGCCTGATCGTGCTGGACGAGCCATTCAACGCCATCGACGCCAAGACCTCGGCCGACCTGCTCGCACTGGTGCGGCGCTGGCACGCCGAGAAGCGCACCGTGCTGGCGGCGCTGCACGACATGGATTTGGTGCGCGACAATTTCCCCGAAACCTTGCTGCTAGCGCGGGAACCGGTGGCCTGGGGCGCCACCACCGACGTGCTGACTGCGGACAACCTTCTGGAAGCGCGGCGGATGTGCGAGGCGTTCGACGACAGCGCCGCCGCCTGCGCCGTGGACGATCTGCCGTCGCGGGCCGCCTGACCGTGATGATCTATGATGCGCTGATCGCGCCCTTCACCGAATTCGAATTCATGCGCCGCGCGCTGGCGGCCGTGATCGCGCTGGCGCTCGGGGGCGCGCCGATCGGGGTGTTTCTGATGCTGCGGCGCATGAGCCTGGTCGGCGACGCGATGGCGCACGCGATCCTGCCTGGTGCTGCGATCGGCTTCCTGCTGTCGGGCCTCAATCTGTTTGCGATGACGACGGGCGGATTGATCGCGGGTTTTGCCGTGGCGATTCTCGCGGGCGTGGTCGCGCGCACCACCGAGCTGAAAGAAGACGCCTCTCTGGCCACCTTCTATCTGGTGTCATTGGCGCTCGGCGTGACGATTGTTTCAATCAAGGGCACCAATATCGATCTCTTGCACGTGCTGTTCGGCAACATCCTGGCGATGGACGATCCGACCCTGCTCGTCATTGCCTTCAACGCTACGATTACGCTGATCGTGCTGGCGGTGATCTTTCGCCCGCTGGTGATCGAGTCCGTCGATCCGGTGTTCCTGCGCACCGTGAGCCGTGCCGGCGCGCCTGCGCATCTGGCGTTTCTCGCCCTTGTCGTCATCAACTTGGTCAATGGCTTTCAGGCGCTCGGCACCCTGCTGGCGGTGGGGCTGATGATCCTGCCCGCGGGCATCGCGCGGTTCTGGTCCCGCGATATTACCGGCATGATCTGCATCGCGGTCGTAAGCGCAATCGTGTCGGGTTATGCCGGACTGGTGCTGTCGTTTCAAACCAAAGTGCCGTCGGGGCCTGCGATCATTCTGGTGGCGGCGGTGCTGTACATTGCCTCGGTGTTGTTCGGCAGCGTCAGCGGCCTGGTCAGGCAGATGTTTCCCGGCCGCCACCTCGAAGCATAGCGGCGAGCGCGATGCGGCGTCTTCACCTTTGGTTCATCTGTCTGGTGCTCGTGACATCAGCCGCGCCCATACGCGCGCAGGATCATCTAAACGTGGTCGCCAGCTTTTCGATCCTCGGCGACTTCGCAGGAAATGTCGGGGGCGAGCGCGTCGACGTGACGATATTGGTGGGTCCCGATGGCGACGTGCACGTCTATGCGCCGGCACCGGCGGATGCCAAGAAGATCGCAGATGCCAAACTTCTTGTTATCAACGGCCTCGGTCTGGAGGGATGGCTATCGCGGCTGCTGCAAGCCTCAGGCAGCAAGGCGCCGATAACAATCGCGACCAAGGGCATCACACCGCTCAAGTCAGGTTCCGATGCCGATCCGCATGCCTGGCAGTCGGTTGTCAACGCGAAGACATATGTGGCCAATATCCGCGACGCGCTTGTTGCCGCCGACCCCGCGGACGCCGGGATTTTTCGTGCCAACGCGCAAACCTATCTGGCGAAACTCGACGTGCTTGACCGTGAGGTGCGGGAAGCGGTGGCGCAAATCCCGGAAAGCCGCCGCAAGGTGATCTCCACCCATGATGCCTTCGGCTATTTCGCCGCCGCCTACGGCATCGAATTCATAGCGCCCCTGGGCGTTTCCACCGAATCCGAGGCCAGCGCGCGCGATATCGCAGGCATTATCACCCAGGTTAGAAGTCAGAAAATCCCGGCGGTTTTCCTTGAGAATATCAGCGATCCCAGGCTGATGCGGCGGATATCAGCCGAGACCGGCGCCAGGATCGGCGGAACGCTCTATTCCGACAGCCTGACGGGTGAAAAGGGCGATGCCCCCACTTACATTGATATGGTCAGGCACAATATAAAGGCGCTGACGAGCGCGCTGGCGAATTAGGACAGGGGCCCTCCCTGCTGCGGCGCGCCGCGTATACCGTTCCGGAGTTATTATGCCAGAATTGACGTCCCAAAAAATTCCCGTGACGGTGCTGACCGGATATCTCGGCGCCGGCAAGACCACCCTTCTCAACCGCATCCTGTCGGAAAACCACGGCAAGAAATACGCCGTCATCGTCAACGAATTCGGCGAGATCGGCATCGACAACGATCTGATCATCGGCGCGGACGAAGAAGTCTTCGAAATGAACAATGGCTGCGTGTGCTGCACGGTGCGCGGCGACCTCGTGCGCATCCTCGAGGGCCTGATGAAGCGCAAGGGAAAATTCGACGCCATCATCGTCGAGACCACCGGCCTTGCCGATCCGGCGCCGGTGGCGCAGACCTTCTTCGTCGACGAGGATGTGCAGAAGAACGCGCGGCTCGACGCGGTCGTGACGGTGGCCGATGCCCAATGGCTGAGTGTTCGGCTGAAGGACGCACCGGAAGCCAAGAACCAGATCGCTTTCGCCGACGTCATCGTGCTCAACAAGATCGATCTGGTTTCCAAGGCCGAACTTGCCGAAGTCGAGGCGCGGATTCGCGCCATCAACCCCTACGCCAAACTGCATCGCACCGAGCGCTGCCAGGTCGCGCTGTCCGATGTGCTGGAGCGCGGCGCATTCGATCTCGATCGCATCCTCGAGATCGAGCCGGAATTTCTCGACGCCGGCGATGACCACGATCATCACCACCACGGTCATGACCATCACCACGACCACGGCCACAGCCATGGCGGCCTGAAGCACTACCATGACGAGGACATGCAATCGCTGTCGCTGCGGTCGGATAAGCCGCTTGACGCCACCAAGTTCATGCCCTGGCTGCAAAACCTCGTCGCCAGCGAGGGCCAGAAGATTCTGCGCTCGAAGGGGATTCTCGCATTCAGCGACGATGACGACCGCTACGTCTTTCAGGGCGTGCACATGATGCTCGAGGGCGATCACCAGCGGGCCTGGAAGGACGGCGAAGCGCGCGAGAGCCGCCTCGTCTTCATCGGCCGCGAATTGCCCGAGCAGACGATCCGCGACGGCTTCGAGAGCTGTATCACCACGTGATGAAAGAGTTCGATCCGGGCGATAATTCGGCGTCCATCGTTTCGGTCACCGACCGGGTGCGCCCGGTCAAGATCGGGATGCCGGTCACCTCAGTGCATTTTCTCGGCGACAGCGCGGCCTTCGTCGGCGCCGAGGCAAATGTTGCCGTGGTGAACGGGGCGGGCGAGATCTCGAAGGTCGCCGTCCATGGCGGCGGCATCCTGTGCGCGGCGTCCGACGGGACCCGCATCGTCATGGGTGGCGATGACGGCAAGCTGGTCGCGCTCAGCGCCAAAGGCGAGGTCGCGCTGCTCGCGACCGATCCAAAACGGCGCTGGATCGACAATGTCGCGCTGCATCCCGATGGCGCGGTGGCGTGGTCGGCCGGCAAGACCGCCTTTGTCCGCAGCGGCAGGGCCGAGGAAAAATCCCTCGACGTGCCGTCGACGGTCGGCGGTCTTGCGTTTGCGCCGAAGGGCCTGCGGCTCGCGGTCGCGCATTATAACGGCGTGACGTTGTGGTTTCCCAACATGGCGGCGAAGCCGGAATTCCTGGAGTGGGCGGGCTCGCATCTCGGCGTCGTGTTCAGCCCGGACAACAAGTTTCTGGTGACCTCGATGCACGAGCCGGCTCTGCATGGCTGGCGGTTGGCCGATAACCGGCACATGCGCATGAGCGGTTATCCCGGACGCGTCAGGTCGATGTCGTGGAGCGCCGGCGGCAAATCGCTGGCGACGTCAGGCGCCGACACCGTGATCATGTGGCCTTTCGGCAGCAAGGACGGCCCGATGGGCAAGGAGCCCGCGATGCTCGCGCCGCTGCAGGCGCGGGTCGCCATGGTCGCCTGCCATCCGAAGCAGGACATCCTCGCCGCAGGCTACAGCGACGGCACCATCCTGATGGTGCGGCTGAACGACGGCGCGGAGATTCTGGTGCGCAGGAATGGCACGGCGCCGGTTGCGGCGCTAGCCTGGAACGCCAAAGGCACGCTGCTGGCGTTCGCTGGGGAAGATGGCGACGCCGGGTTGCTGGAGCTTTAGCGGCCGAACCTTTGCAGGGTTCCCGAGGGAACAATGTGTTCCAGCGTCCGTTGATCCCGCCAACGAGGGCGGACAATCATGAACCCGGACGACAGGACGCGCGCTTACAGGATGGATATGCTGCTGGCATGCGCATTGGTCGCGTCGGGGCTTGCCGTATCCGGCCTTTCGCTGGCCCAGCTCTCAGCTCGTAGTCCACAGATGGCGCAGGCGACGCAACCGTTGCAGTCGTCCCCTGATGCTCCCGCGGCTCAGGACAAGGCGCCCGCCGAGTCAATGCCCGGCGGCGAGCGCCCCACCACGCCGGCGCCCGAGCCTGCCCGCCCCGACGCCGAGGCGCAGAAGGCGGGCGCCACGCCGGCGCTGCCGCCCGCTCCGGCCGAAAAGACCGCGGCACCGATCAAGGAAAGATAGTTCTTTCGCAGACGCGCTTGTTATCTGACGCGGTGGGGGCTAACGCCGCTCACCGCACCAGCACGTTCCTGAACTGCCAGGGATCTGACGTGTCGATATCCTCTGGGAACAGTCCGGGCCGGTCGCAGAGCGGCGTCCAGTCGGTGTAATAACCCTTCACGGGGCCGAGATACGGCCTCTGGATTTCAAGGCAGCGGTGGAAATCCATTTCATCGGCCTCGACGATGCCGGCGCCAGGATTTTCCAGCGCCCACACCATGCCGGCGAGAACCGCCGACGATACCTGCATGCCGGTGGCGTTCTGGTACGGCGCGATCCTGCGGGTTTCCTCGATGGATAATTGCGAGCCGTACCAATAGGCGTTCTTGCTGTGGCCATAGACCAGCACGCCCAGCTCGTCGATGCCGTCCTCGATTTCATTCTCGTCGAGGATGTGCCACTTCGGCTGCATCTTGCCGGTCGCGCCGAAGATCTCGTGCAACGACAGCACCGCGTCGTTGGCGGGATGATAGGCGTAATGGCAGGTCGGGCGATAGATCACAGTGCCGCCGTCGCGAACGGTGAAGTAATCGGCGATCGAAATCGATTCATTGTGGGTGACGAGGAAGCCGTATTGCGCGCCCGGCGTCGGACACCATGAGCGCACGCGCGTGTTGGCGCCGGGCTGCAGCAGATAGATCGCGGCGCCGCAGCCGTAATTGTGGATGTGGCCATTGTGCGGCATCCACTCTTCATGGGTGCCCCAGCCTAGTTCGGCCGGCTGCATGCCCTCGGAGACGAAGCCCTCCACCGACCAGGTGTTGACGAACACGTCCATAGGCTTCGGCTTCTTGGAGCGCTGGGTGTCGCGTTCGGCAATATGGATGCCCTTGACGCCGAGCTTGTGGGCGAGCTGGCCCCAGCCTTCCCTGCTCTTCGGCTCGTTGAACGGCGTGTTGGTGTCGCGGGCGATGTCGAGTAGCGCCTGCTTGACGAACCAGGACACCATGCCGGGATTGGCGCCACAGGTGGAGACGGCGGTGGTCCCGCCCGGGCTCTTGTGCTTTGCCGCCAGCAGGGTTTCGCGCAACGCGTAATTCGAGCGTTTTTCGGGGCCGATATTCTTGTCGAAGTAGAAGCCGAGCCACGGCTCCACCACGGTGTCGATGTAGAGCGCCCCGATCTCGCGGCACATGGTCATGATATCGACCGAGGATGTGTCCACCGACAGATTGACGCAAAAACCCTGGCCGCCGCCGGCGGTCAGCAGCGGCACCAGCACCTCGCGATAATTGTCACGGGTTATGGCCTGCTTGATGAAACGCACGCCGTGCTGTTTGGCGATCTCGCCGTCCTCATGCGGATCGATGATGACGAAGCGCGATTTGTCATAAGCAAAATGCCGTTCGATCAGCGGCAATGTGCCTTTGCCGATCGAGCCGAAGCCGATCATGACAATGGGGCCGGAAATTTTCGCGTGGATATGCTGATCGGGCGGGCTCATAATTTGTCTCCGGAATATGGATGCGCTGAGGCGATGAGGGGAATCAGGCGGTGCGTCGCTTCGCGGTGACTTCGATCTCGACCTTCATCTCGGGCTTGTAGAGCCCGGCGACGATGAGGATCGTTGCAGCTGGCCTGATATCGCCAAGCTTTTCGTCGCAGACCGCGAAGACGGCGTCGGCATCCCTGGCGTCGGTGATGTAATAGGTCGCGCGGACGATATCGGCCATTGCGAAACCGCCGTCCTTGAGCGCGTCTTCGATGGTCTTGAAGCAGTTTCGTGTCTGGCTCGTAACATCTGCCGGCATCGTCATGGTTGTATAGTCGTAGCCGGTGGTGCCGGCGACGAAGGCGAAATCGCCGTCGATGACGGCGCGGCTGAAGCCAGCCGCTTTTTCAAAGGGCGAACCGGTGGAAATTAGGCGGCGGGACATAGCGTGCACCTCGGGCGAAACATCGCGTGACCATGTTGAGGTCACGCAATGCCGCGTCTTTAGCTTCAAATCAAGCCGCGTGAGGCACCATTTTTCCGGCTTTTCTCGCCAGCCGCGGCTTGCTTCGCAGCGCCGCCGTTCCGGTCGGCACGATCATTCCCCAGGCACCGTCGAGAGCGCCTTCGCGCAGTTCAAGACCGAGCAGGCGGTCGCGTTCGAACGGACCGGGCAGCGACAGCTCGCCGGTCTTGAGCGCCGAGAAGCCGAAGCGGGCATAGTACGGCGCGTCGCCGAGCAGAACCACCGCGCCATGGCCGCGCGCCCTGGCGGCCGCCAGCGCCTGCTTCATTAGCGCGGCTGCGACGCCGAGCTTGCGGAACGACGGGTCGACCGCCAGCGGGCCAAGCACCAGCGCCGGCACGCCGCCGGCGCTGACGTGCCACAGCCGCACGGTTCCGATCAGCCGGCCCTGGCTCACGACCGCAAACGCGAGGCCTTCGGCGGGCGCGCGTCCGTCGCGCAGGCGCTGGCAGGTGCGTAAGCGGCGGTTTGCGCCAAAGCAGGCATCGAGCAGCGCTTCACGCGCAGGGACGTCCGAGGCCCGCTCGCTGCGAATCGCGAACGGCGCGGCATCGGGAGTGAGGGCAACGGGGGTGTTCGGCAAGGCAGTCATGGCACGTCAGTCCTCGCTTCCGGTGGCCACGAGGCCAGCGGAGCGTTGTCAGCAAATTGGCAGGTGAGGGGATGGGAGCCGGCGGACCGGCTCCCGATTGTCTTGCTCCCTCTCCCGTTTGCGGGGGAGGGAGAGCCGGCGCTCGTTACGGCCTCAGATGTGGTAGGTCCGCAGCGGCGGGAAGCCGTTGAAGGCCACCGACGAGTAAGTCGACGTATAGGCGCCGGTGCCCTCGATCAGCACCTTGTCTCCGATCTCGAGCGTCACCGGCAGCGGGTACGGCAGCTTCTCGTACATCACGTCGGCGGAATCGCAGGTCGGACCGGCGAGCACGCACGGCGTCATTTCCGCGCCGTCATGCGGGGTGCGGATGGCGTAGCGGATCGACTCGTCCATGGTCTCGGCGAGGCCGCCGAACTTGCCGATGTCGAGATACACCCAGCGCACATCGTCCTCGTCGCTCTTCTTGGAGATCAGAACGACTTCGGTCTCGATGATGCCCGCATTGCCGACCATGCCGCGGCCCGGCTCGATGATGGTCTCCGGGATCTGGTTGCCGAAGTGCTTGCGCAGCGCCCGGAAGATCGACCGGCCGTATTGCACGACCGGAGGAACGTCTTTGAGGTACTTGGTCGGGAATCCGCCGCCCATGTTGACCATGGAAAGGTTGACGCCGCGCTCGGCACAGTCGCGGAACACCGTCGAGGCCATCGCCAGCGCGCGATCCCACGCCTTCACCTTGCGCTGCTGCGAGCCGACATGGAACGAGATGCCGCAGGGCTCCAGGCCGAGGCGCTTGGCGAGGTCGAGCACCTCGACAGCCATCTCCGGATCGCAGCCGAACTTGCGCGACAGCGGCCATTCGGCGCCCGCGCAGTCATAGAGGATGCGGCAGAACACCTTGGCGCCGGGGGCGGCGCGGGCGATCTTCTCGACCTCGGCGGTGCAATCGACGGCAAACAGGCGAATGCCGAGCGCGAAGGCGCGCGCGATGTCACGCTCCTTCTTGATCGTATTGCCGTAGGAAATCCGCTCCGGGGTCGCACCGGCGGCCAGCGCCATCTGGATTTCGGGCACCGACGCGCAGTCGAAGCACGAGCCCATCGAGGCCAGCAGCGACAGTACTTCCGGCGCCGGGTTGGCCTTCACCGCGTAGAACACGCGGCTGTCCGGCAGCGCCTTCGAGAAGGTCTGATAGTTGTCGCGTACGACCTCGAGGTCAACGACGAGACACGGTTCGACGTCCTGGCCCTCGTTACGACGGTTGCGCAGGAATTCCTGAATACGTTCGGTCATAGTAGCACTCTCCCAAACGGCCCAGCGACGGGACACGTTCAAAAATGATCTCGGATAAGAGCGCTCCGGCCACGTTGCGCGATGGAGGCGCAATGAGGCCAAAAAACTCAAACCGAATTGTGCTGCCGTGGATTGGTTGGGAAGGATCCCGCCCGCACACCTGGCAATGAAGGACAAGCCTCTTCGGTATTCGCGCCGGCTGGT
>Ga0208355_1000671_pt1 | contig 15465 bp, 15 predicted proteins | sample NGESurdeep072012_6_FD_184458 | JGI IMG/M metagenome (GOLD analysis project Ga0208355, IMG submission 184458) | Arctic peat soil microbial communities from Barrow, Alaska - NGEE Surface sample 210-3 deep-072012 (SPAdes) | ecosystem: Environmental > Terrestrial > Soil > Wetlands > Peat ... | reverse complement strand
TCAAGTGCTGGGCTTCATCGCAACGCTGATTGGCGGTCTTATTCTGACGTTCGGCGCACCGGTGTTCGGGCATCTCTCCGATAGCATGGGCCGCATTCGTATCATGGGCGCGGTCTGCGTGCTATTCGCAGTATCGGCCTATCCGGCATTTGTCTTGCTGGTCGGTCATGCGTCGCTCGCCTCAATCGTATTGATCGTGTGCTGGCTGAGCTTGCTTAAAGCTGCCTATAGCGGGATCTTGCCAGCATTATTGGCGGAACTCTTTCCGGTTCAAACGCGCGGGACCGGTATCGCCCTGAGCTACAATATCAGCGTTCCGATATTCGGCGGCTTTGCGCCATTCATCGCCACCTGGCTCATTGTCGAGACCGGCAGCAATCTGGCGCCAAGTTTCTATTTGATTGTGACGTCACTTTTGAGCCTAGCAGTGCTTGTCATCATCCGAATGCGGATCAAGATCTCTTAGTGCTTTGGTTCCGATAAATCCCTTTATCAGAACTAAAACGAGTGTCGGCCAGAATAAGCGTCTTGGGGCTAGCGCGGCCTACCAAAGCCCCTTCAACCGCCCGCCGTCGAGATTAAGCGAGACGCCGGTAATATAGCTCGCGCGCTCCGAACACAGAAAGACCGTTGCATTGGCGAGCTCTTCCGGCTTTCCCATGCGGCCGAGCGAGTTCTTCTTGGCGGCCAGCTTTCTGGCCTCCTCCTCGGTCTGCACATTCAGCTCTTTTTTGAGCCCTTCGGTATTCTGGACCCAGAGATTGGTAGCAACCCAGCCCGGGCAGATGGCGTTGACCAGCACATTGTCCGGGCCGAATTCGGTCGAGAGCGATTTAGTAAGGTTGAGAAGCGCGCTGTTGGTCATGCCGCTGCCGAACATATAGGGGTCCGGCTCTTTGCCCGCGCCGCCAATCGTATTGACGATGCGGCCCCACTTCTGCGCCTTCATCAACGGATAGACGAGACGGATCGCGCGCATGAAGCCGAACAGCTTGGTCTCGAGCTGTTTCTTCAATTCGTTATCATCGAGAACAGCGAAACGGCCAGAATACATCGTGCCGGCATTGTTGATAAGAATGTCGACGCCGCCGAGCTTCTCCTTCGCAGTGTCGACCATGCGCTTGATGTCGGTCTCCTTCGTCATATCAGCTTGCACCGCATGAACTTCGCTGCCTGCTTTTTTGGCCAATTGATCGCGCGCCTTGTTGATCTTGTCGAGCGTGCGGCCAGCGATCAGCACACGCACGCCTTCCTCGAGAAACTGCCGTGCGGTTTCAAAACCAATTCCGCTGCCGCCGCCAGTGACAATTGCGCGCCGTCCCTTGATGCCTAAGTCCATGGTATCGTTCCTTCCGTTGGCTTGACGCCCTAGACCCTTCCATAGAGTATTTACGCCACCTCATACATCATAAGAAATGCGAGGGGGGAGGATGGATCTCGGCCTGCGCGGGAAAGTCGCTTTGGTCACCGGTGCATCGCGTGGGATCGGCAAGGCTATTGCGCAAACATTGATCAATGAAGGTTGTCGCGTTGCGATTTGCGCGCGTGACGGCGAAAAATTGCGCGAGGCCGTCGCCGAACTTTCACATGGCAAAAAAGCAACAACCGCCGATTTCGTTATTGGTCTGCCCACCGATGTCACCGACGATGCTGCGGTGCAAGACTTCGTGGCCACATCACATAAGACATTCGGCCGCGTCGACATCCTGGTCAACAATGCCGGCACTCACCTGCGCGGCACCGTCGACACCACAACACTGGAAATTCTCGAGCGGCAATTGCACGACAAGGTGTTCGGGTTCTTTTCCATGATCAAGGCCGTGCTTCCGATCATGCGGCAGCAGAAAGACGGGCGCATCGTCAACGTCATCGGACAGGCGGCGCGCCATCCGCATCCAGACCGGTTTCCATCCGGCGTAACCAATGCCGCCTGCATGGCGCTGACAAAATCCGTGGCCGATGCGGTCGCGCGCGACAATATTCGCGTCAACGCAGTATGCCCGCAATATATCGAATCCGATCTGCTGGCCTCGTTGATCGACAAGGAAATGCGTGAGCGCAAGGTTGACCGCGCCACCGCCGCTGCGGGTTTCTCGCGCGCCAATCCGCTCGGCCGCACTGGAACACCAGAAGAAGTAGCGGACCTAGTGTCCTTTTTGGTTTCCGACAGCGCGAATTTTGTCGCTGGCAGCGCGGTCAGCATCGATGGCGGCTATCACCGCTATGTTTTCGGCTAGCGAGGCAGCATGGACCTTGGCCTGACAGACAAAGTGGCGCTCGTCACTGGCGGCAGCAGCGGCATTGGCCTCGCCATCGCCGCCAAGCTGGCAGCTGAGGGCTGCAAAGTCGCGATCGCTGGCCGGCAACAGTCGAAACTCGATGCCGCAGCTGCGGAAGTCCCCGGCGCCCGCGTATTCGCGGCCGATGTGCGCGATCCGGCACAGGTGGCGCGCATCGTCAACCAGGTCATCGCCGGCTTCGGCCGCATCGATATCGTGGTCAGCAATGCCGGCACCCACCTGCCCGGCCGCATAGAAGATGTCGAGACCGAAGCGCTGACGCAGCATTTCGAAACCAAGGTGATCGGTCCCTGGGCGCTCGCGAAGGCCGTCGCGCCGCATATGCGGCGCCAGGGTGGCGGACGCTTCATCGTTATCATCGGCCAGGCCGGTAAGGTTCCGCAGGTGAATGGAATCGCGTCAGCGATCATCAACGCCGCGCAGCACGCCTTCGTGAAATCCTTGTCGGACGACTTCGCGCGCGACAAAATTTTGGTCAACGCCGTTTGCCCGAGCCGGATCAAAAGTCCGCTGACTGATGGTCTGACGCTTTACAACGAAGTCTTTCTTGGCCGCAGTCTCGAGCAGCAGGAATCGCGCTGGGGCGCCGAAGTGCCGCTCGGACGCTGGGGCACGCCCGTAGACATCGCCAATGCGGTCGCCTTTCTGGCGTCGGATCGCGCCAGTTTCATTGTTGGTTCGAATATTGATGTCGACGGCGGCCACCAGCGCTCGATATTTTGATGGTTGCCCCCGCCATGATCGACATCCGCCATGTCTTTAAGACTTTCAGGCGTGGCGATTCCGTCGTTGAGGCGTTGCGGGACTTCAACCTGAATATCGAAAAGTGCGAGATCGTTGCCATCATCGGTCCGAGCGGATGCGGCAAGTCTACGTTGCTGAATATAATCGCCGGACTTTATGCGCCGAGCAAAGGTCGCGTGGTTTACAAAGGCTCACCCGTCACCGACGTCAACACCGATGTCGGCTACATGACGCAGAAGGATAATCTGCTGCCCTGGCGCAATGTACGAGACAACATCGCCTTCCCGCTCGAGCTCGCGGGCATTAACAAGACGGAGCGAGAGGCGCGCGTCGGTGCCGCCATCAAGCAGGTCGATCTCGATGGATTTGAGACCCGCTTTCCAACAGAGCTGTCCGGCGGCATGCGCAAGCGCGCCTGCCTCGCCCGCATGATGCTCTACGGCGCGGAAACCGCGCTGCTCGACGAGCCGTTTGCCGCGCTCGATGCCCAGCTCAAGCTGGCCATGCACGATCTGCTGCTGCGACTGGCGGCGGACACCAGACAGACCGTGGTATTCGTAACCCACGACCTGATGGAGGCGGTAACTCTCGCCGACCGCGTGATCGTCTGCACGCGGCGCCCGGCGATGATCGCGCTGGAACAGAAGATTTATCTGCCACGGCCCCGCGATGTGCTCAATGTCCGCTTCACCAATGAGTTCAAGGAACTTTACGACTCACTGTGGGAGCGGCTGCGCGTGGAATATCAGGAGGAACGGGTGTGACGTCGCTCGACGACAAACTCGAAAACCTCGCCGTCGAGACGCCGAAGGAAACCGGCGGCGTCGGCATGGTGCTTTGGCAGACCACGCTCGGCCTTGCAATTCTGTTCGTATGGCAGGGCGTCTCCGGGCGGCTGGTCGATAATTTCTTTATCTCAAACCCGATCGATGTCGGCCGCCGTCTCCTCGGTTGGACGCTGGATGGCTCAATCTTCGTGCACCTGTGGGCCACCGTCTATGCGACCAGCGTTGGCTTCGCCCTCGGGGCCGTAGTCGGCGCCGTTCTCGGCATCTGGCTCGGCATTTCTCCCTTCGCCAGCCGGTTGCTGAACCCTTACCTCAACGCACTGAATGCCTTGCCGAAGGTGGCACTGGCCCCGCTGTTTGTCCTGTGGTTCGGGCTTGGCATCGAATCCAAGATCGCGCTGGCGGCAGTCCTCGTGCTGTTCCTGGTTTTTCTCAATACATTTGCCGGCGTACGGCAGGTCGATCAGGATTTGATCGATGGCGCGCGTTTGATGCGCGCCACCCGCATGCAGGTCATTACCAAAGTGATCGTGCCGTCCGCGCTGTCTTGGCTGTTTGCCGGACTGCGGGTCTCGGTGCCTTATGCGCTGATTGGCGCCGTGCTGGGCGAGATGATCGCGTCCAACCGTGGGCTTGGCTATCTCGTGCAGTTTTCCGGCGCACAGTTCGATACCGCGGGCGTATTCGCGGTGCTGATCGTCATCGCTCTGCTTGCGATGGCGCTTAACTTCGTGGTCGATATCGTTCAAAATCGCATGGAACGTTGGCGAATCGTCAGCCGCTGACGACAAGAACAGCAGACATTTGGGAGGAATGGCCTATGAAAATCTTTAAATCGTCCGTCATCGCCGCATCCTTGCTGCTATCGTGGGCTGCGTGCGCGGAAACGGTCAAGATCACTAATATCGGGCATGGCTACTACTCCGGCGCGCTCTATGTCGCCAAGCGCGAAAAGCTGTTTGAGAAATACGGACTGGAGCCTGACATTTCCTTCGTGCAGGGCGGCCCTCTAGCCTTGCAGGCCGCACTGACCAAGCAGGCGGATGTCGCGATTGTCAGCTATGAGCACATCCTGACCTCGGCGGTGCAAGGCAAACAGGTTGTCGCCTTTTTCAATATCGCCAACCGCCCCGTCAACAATGTCATCGCTAGCGAAAAGCTGATGGCCGGATCGGAGAAGCTCAGCGTCGAACAGAGGATTAAGCGGCTGAAGGGCATGCGCGTCGCCATGCCATCGGCCGGTGGGTCAGGCGAAAAAATACTGGGTGTTCTGGCGAAGAAATACGGATTGACGCTGCCGGGTGATATCACCAGCGTTTATCTCGGCGCGGAAGCACCGTCCTATGTCGCGGCCTTCCAGCGCGATCTGATTGACGCGGCGCTGCCGTTCGAGCCGGCCGGCGTCCTGGTGCAGCAGGCCGGCAAAGGCAAGATCTACCTTAACATGATGAACGGCGAAGTGCCGGAAGTGCGCGACATCCTGTTCATGGTGCTCGCGACCCACCCGGACAACATCAAGGAAAAGCCCGAGCTGTTGCGCAGGGTCGCACACGCCATTGGTGACGCGGTGAAAATCCTCAAGGAGGACCCCAAACGCGGCAAGGCGCTCATGGCGCTCGAATATCCGGCGATGTCGCCGGAAACCAACGATCAGGCCTACGACATTGTCAGCCAGATCTGGACCATGGACGGCAAAATCAGCGAAGCGCAGGCCCATGCTACCTTTGACTATCTGCAGCCAACCGGGCCGCAGCCGGTGAACTTCCCAACGACTTTCACTAACGAGTTTCTGCCGAAGTAAATTGCCGCTCCGCACGGTCGGTTTGGCTTGGCGTTGCTCATTGTCATGTCCAGCAGTCAATAGCGGATATGACGCTCGCTAATTGGGATGTCTTCTCTTACCCCGGGTGGCTCTCGCACTGAAGCTTCGTGCCAAAGAACTTAAATGGCCTATTTGGCTTCAGAAAATTACTTCCGATACGTCCTCTTATCGGAACCAATCGTCTCCAGACCTTATGTAGTCCGTCCACGTCGGACTTCCTCGCTACATCCCTTACCTCGACCAGAAGTCTTGGCCTCAAGCGATTTAGCACAGCAGCAGTTATCTGTTAAGCACCATTTACGCCGAGAAATATTTTTGTGCTTGAAGACCATTCACTCTACACCGGAGGGGTCGCAGTTCTGCCCGGTTCCATGGTATGACGGTCGTCGTCACCTATCTTTACGGGTGTCGCTCATCTAAATTCGGATGCATCTCCGCTGCCGCATCTTGGTGCTTTATTTTAAGTGCCTCCAAACAACTGCTGATCTTTTTCAGATATTGTTGCACTTCATCCAGCTGTTTCGCCTCTTTAGCCTGATCTAGAGCGTCTTCAATATATTTTAGAAGTAAGAAGCCGGTTGACACAAAGGAGTCTCGCTTTTCCGTTTCCAATTGGCTCTCCATTCGCATTCTGAAAGCATGTATTATCGTATTACGCGCCTTGACGATATCTAAGCGATCAGCAAACTGTTTATCGAGATCCTTACTCGCTCGCACTTAAGTTAGCTCGGAGTCATCCTAATAATGCCAGCTGACGGTATGAACGTGCTTACATTTGCTGGCTGGCTGGCTGAGTTTACTGCGATACGAGCGCAGCGCCGAAGTGATTCTGGTGAACCAGTAGTCATTGCCTCTGGTGCCATTGAAGAGCGGCAGGTCGACGCAAGTGGCCGCGTTCGTCGCTGCGATCTTCGGTTTAACAGCGCCTCAGGACGAAAGTTGGCAAGCGGGGAATTGAAGCGTCCAGAAGTTGCGGAGGGACGTGATCCGCGGAATGAAAAATTGCGGGCAGATGCACGACGCAAAGCAATCGCCCGTGGGCTCCCTTACTATTTTACTTGCAACATCGCAACGGTAGTACTTTACGCCGTAGCCGACGCGCCCGATCAAGATGACATTGAGGTTGGCGCTTTCGATCTCGCTCCAATCACTCATTCGGGTCAAGCCGAAGCATATCGGAAACAAATAGATGGACGATGGGGAGAGTTTCTTGACGCCCTTGAAGGGAAGCTGATCGCGGTAGGAAAAACGCGCCCACCTGTTGCGACGGAAGATGTGATTGCCATTCGGGATGCAATTTTTGACATTAGTAACGAGGCTCTTTCCCGTGTTCTTCGTCGCGTGCGTGCCGACCCCGCGCTCGCGGAAGAGCTTCGAGCCGAAGCTGCTCGCTCGTTTAATTTTCACGCAGCTTTGCAGGATAAATTCCCTGATCAATTTCGTGAAGAGTTAATCCAACTGATCCGCTTCGGAACATTTGTCGTTGTTCAAAAATTAATTCTTTACCGTGTTTTGGAGGATGCCGGTCCGCGGCGTTCCGATCATTTCGAGCTTGACCCGCTTGAAGTATCGTCTTCGTCTACCGACCCTCAAGCAATCAGGGCACTATTGGATCACGCTTTCTCGCTTGCGATCCGAAGGTCAAAAGATTACGAAACTGCATTTTTACCGCAGCCGCTTGTTGATTTAGTATTTTCAGACCCCGAGGGCTCACAAGAGGCTACTGATTGCCGGGTAGGTGACGTTTGGCAACAGCTTATGTTGACAGTAAAGAGCGTGTCATGGATCAGCATTTCGCGAAATATTGTGGGAATGCTTTACGAGGTGATTGTTGAAGAGCGCTTTCGTCATCAGTTAGGGCAGTTTTACACACCCGAAGATGTGGTCGACATTCTAACCACTTTTGCAATACGCGCTCCTGGAGAGTTAGTGCTTGATCCTGCGACTGGTGGTGGAAGCTTTCTTCGTTCGGCCTATCATCGAAAAAAGGCATTGGGCGAAACACACACCTCATGCCTGGCCAATATTTGGGGATGTGAGATCACAGCATTCGCTGCTGAACTGAGCACCGTTACTCTGGTCACTAGTGACGTTCATGAAGCCGCAGCCTATCCCCGCATTTTGTTAAAAGATTTTTTTGATTTGAAGCCGGGGCTGGAAACAGAGCTGGAGATTCCCGGTGATTTTGGCAGGCTGAAAATTCCTGTTCAATTTGACGCCGTGATCGGAAATCCGCCTTACATATCTTACCGGCGAATTACAAATCAGAACAAAATCATAAATGCGTTGGCAACCGCACATGAATCCGTGGCCATGCCAAAATTCACTGGCAAGAGCGATGCGTATCTTTGGTTCATTGTACACGCCACGCAGTTCCTGCGAATAGGAGGCCGTCTTAGCTTTGTTGTGTCGTCAGCTATTCTATTTTCGGATTATGGCATCCCTTTAATTCGTTTCATTGGTCATCATTTTCGTGTTGTTGCCGTCATAGATTCAATGGTGGAGCGTTGGTTTCCAGATGCGGACACGAATACAATTTTGCTCTTACTCGAACGAGACGAAAGCGATACAGCGCGTGCTGCGAATGTAATTCGCTTCGTTCGATTGAGACGGGCGCTAGCACAGCTAATACCACACCCTAACGATCCCGCTCGACGTAGTGGTGTAGAAGACCTGGTTGACACTATTCTTTCTGCAGCTGCTACTGAGGATGACCCACGCATGCAGGTCAATCTAGTGGCGCAGGGATCCGACGGAGGCCTGGTGCTAGCTAGCGAAGACGATGATGATGGGCTTTTGGGAGAGAAAGATGACGAACAAGAGGAAGAGGAATGAATCTCAGCAAGAGCCTTGATCGTCTAGTAACTTCTGGGGCGTTTCCGGGAGGAAACAAACCTAAAATCCGCTGGGGGCAACTCATCCGAGCTAGCGCAAAAATGTCTGCGCAGGAGGTTGATTTAGTTGAATCAAATAAACTTGCTTCCTTAGACTCATTGGGTCGCATTCGAGGCGGGATAGTCACAAGGGCAAATGCATTCTTCCTAGTTCGAGAGCTTCCGTTTGACCAAATTCCGGCCCGACTAAAAGTGACTCGTGCGGATTTAAGGCGTTTTGCAGTTGTTGTTGATGGTCTCGACTTTGTCGGCAAAATTGAGCGGGAGTTTTTGAAGCCAGTAATAAAAGGACCAGAAAGTCTAGAATCAGCATTCGCAATTAAACGAAGCGACCTCCGTCTTTTCGACGTAAAAGACGACAAGAAAGCTCTAGCAAAGCGACACGCCAATGGCGCATTGGCATATCTCCGTCGCGGCGAAACGGTAAATTACAAGACCTCTGAAGATGATTTGAAGGGTGGAATCCCGGCTCTCCGCTCACAGGTAAAGAATCGGAAGCCTTTCTGGTACAGCCTACAAGGAGAGCAAGAGCCGCGAACCCGAATTATTTCAGCAGAACATATTGATAAGCGATACTTGTTCACGCTTCTCGCTGATGATGACGAAAGCGTTGTTATAGATAAGCTATATCTGTTTGAACCAGGAAAAGAAGACAATGCAGCATTCATCCATGCGGCTCTGAATAGTCTTTACACTTGGTATCAAATAGAGCTTCGCGGAAGATCACAACTTGGCGAAGGAGTTCTGGAATTGAAGATCCCAGAATTTTCCGGTCTCTTAATCGCAAACCCAGACCAAGTGTCAGATAAAAAGAGAAAAGCGCTGCTTGATATTTTTTCTGGCGTACCGAGTCCTGGCGCTGGACCTAGTCTGGCAGAGCTTGGCACAGCCGCACGGCATGACTTTGACGTAGCCTACCTAGAAGTTTGTGGATTTAAACGCCCCGATGATTTGTCGGTACGGCTTGAACAAGGGTTGCGAGCCCTGGCGGGAGAACGTTCAGAACGTAGACTTTCCGTTGCGGATGCTAAGGTAAGTCGGCGCAAATCTATGAACGTTGCAGCCAGCGTGGACGCTTATGCGACCCGTCTGGCTTCCACGTTGGAACCTCATCCCGACCCCCGCACATTTGTTCCCAAGGGGGCTCGAACAGAACCTGTGTCCGTTCTGGCTGAGGTAAATGGCGCACTTGACATCGGAGTTGAGCTTTTCAATCAAGGGGAAATTTTTTCTGGTCAAACGTGTATCGCTCGAGCAGGCACCGTACTTGCTGCACAATTCGTTAGGGGCGTTTTATATGTTCAACCTGATTTGCCTCAAGTAGAAGTACCCGCACAGCCCAATCTTGAAAAAGCAATTTCTGCTTGGGCACACGAGAGCCGAAGTTGGCACGTTAAATTCAAAACGGTGGCTGCACGTACTCTCGCAGGAATCGATGACCCGAGGACCCGCCTCGCTATCGAACAACGCGCCCTGCATTTACTGCACGCGATCTAGCAGAACAAGTTACCGATTTTGGTTTTCTATAAGCACACCATGTTCATTTAAGCCATTGTAATCATTGTTATTTATCCTTTACATCTGCCCTCGTCCGCCCTACCCTTTTCTGGAAATCCGAGGGCTTCGCGGATGCCGCAGATCATGACCGCGTCCTGGTTTGCCAAGCTGCCCGCTGGGGCAATCTCAGTCGGGGTGAGCCGCGGTGTCCCCCGTGGCAAGGCAGGCTATCAGTGGCTGCGAGAGCTCGAACCAGGCCATGGTTTAATTCGGTCTCCCCTGAGCAATACCTGACACGCTACCGGAAGATCCTCGATGGACTCGACCCAGTCGTAATCCGCGACAAGCTCCTCGGCTATGGTGAAGTGCCGGTGATGCTGTGCTGGGAGGCGGCACACGACTGCCACGTTGGCAGCAAATGGTGCCACCGCCATCTCGCCGTCCAGTGGCTGGAGGACCGCCTTGGCATCGAGGTGCAAGAGGTGGGGTTCCCCAATCTCGATCGCTTTGCCTATCCTCTGCCATACCGCCACCGCATCTCACCGCACTGGCATTGAACCGATTCGGAATTTCCCGTGTCGGCATACCAAATTTGTTTTGAACAGTCGCTGCACTTGAAGACGTCCAAAGCCTGCTCGCATGCATCGATTAGCTTTTCCGCCTCAGGGCGTACGACGTCGGGTGAATGCGAACTCCGGTTGCCCCATGACACAAGAAGCCTTCCTGCGCGATCGAGCCTTTCAAGCCCGGCCGTATGCCGAACGAAGTCCTTTCCGGTCTTTTTCTGCAAACAATCTTTCCCGTCCACCATGACGCGTTCTAGAAACTCGCTCCACATGCGCTTGTCATTATTGTCGCCGCGCAGATAGGGAAGCCGAAGTTTAAGCCGTTGGGCAACGACGCCGAGCTCGATATCCATGATTTTGCGGGCGTCATTACCGGCAAAATCCGGACGGTCATTTAAATAGATGCGCGCCTCGTCGAATGTTGAGGATTTGTCCGCCCAGCGAATTCCGACCAGTGGCGTTTCATAGGTGCGTAGTATCCGAAAACCCCAGACCTTCTCATCGAGTTGGCGCCGAAGGTCCGAAAACCAATCCCGATCATGGGTAAAGACGATGACTTGACGGTCGGAAAATTGCTGCGCCAAAAGATCAACGATCATGCCGCGATGGTTGCGGTCGAAACTTACCACCACGTCATCGAGGAACAACGGGCGGTCTGACCCAGACTCGCGCTTTGCCATCGCCAGGAAGATGCAAAGGCCAAGGCTGTTCCGATAGCCTTCCGAAAGCGTGAGACGCGGAGAATTCTGGTCTTTGCCGTGAAAACGCAGAGCGATATCGATCGCCTTGTCGTCTTCGGGCATATACAGATGAACATTCTCTATCGGCGCTCCCGGATGCAGGACCTTCCACATATCGCTGATGTCATCCGAGATATCCTTAATGACCGTTTCCGCGCGAGCACGAATCTCGTCACGAATACCGCCCTCGGCTGCAGCGATGAACGCAATAAGACCTTCAATCCGGGAAATTTCGGCAGCCAGTTCGCGGGCCTCGAAGACGGTGCGTGCTGCCTCGACCAGTCCCGCGTGCGCGGACAGGTCTTTGATATCCGGCGGCGCGGTCTGGCTGGCTTCGGCCGCCGTTTTGACCAGCGGTGAACACTGTTTTTCGATTGATTGCAGGTCTTCTTCTTGCAGTGCTTGCCGTAAGGCCTCGGGATTCGTTGCGTCTATCCACTCGATATGACTCCTGAGAGCACCGGCCTTTAGGTCGTCTGGCCATTTTTCAAGCTGTGCTTTGGCCAGCGTGCTCTTGACGGTCTTCACGTCGTCGATGAGTTTGCCTATCGCGGTTCGCCGGTCTTCGTAGACCGCGATAATCTCTTCCAACCGATCGTGCTCCGCCTTCACATGGGCTTTGAAGTCCTCGGCAAGAATCAGGCGGCCGCAGGCCGGGCAATCGATCTTCTGTTCGGCCGTTAATTTTCCGGTGAAGGAACCGGCGGCCTGCAGAACTTCCAGCTTTTCGGCGATGAGTGGCTCCACCGATCCAGACAGTTTTGCGTTGGCATCGCGAACCGCCTTTACTGACACCGTAAGGTCGAGATTGGCTAGCGTCTGCAGAGCGACATAGCGCTGATCTTCTTCGGTGAGATCGGCAATGCGCTTGACGAGGGCGATTTCCAGTTCTTTGCAGCGAGCCAGCGGTTCTGCGATTTCGAACTTCGCGCAATATATTTTGTATAATTCCGCGATTCCTGCCGCGATCGCTTCATTCGTATCGTTGCCGAAAGCAGCCTGACGCTTCGCGGTTGTCGCTTGAAGGGCGCCTTGCTTCTGCGCCAGCTTTGACTGCTGTTCAACGCTTCGCGCTAGCTGCCGCAGATTCTCAGCAGCCACTTCCAGTTCATGCAGGCCAAACAGCGGCAGCAATGCCGAATACTTGTCGCCCTTCCGGCTGCGAATAAAGTCCGCAACTTCATCTTGCCGCAGAACCGTGCGTTGATAATTCCACCCGGGCATGTTGATCGCTTCTGCCCCGGCTATGGCATGGTTGCCGTTGGCCGTGATCTTGACGTGCAGTTCCGTATCGTCAGCAAACCCAATCCAGAATTCGGTTTTCTGACCGTCCGGAATGTGGGTGTTGGGAATGGCCTTTTCTTGGTGTCGGCCGCTGTATTCGTGAGAAAGGTGGCCGACCTTACCGTTGCCAATCACGTACTCAATGGCGTCAATGAACGAAGATTTTCCGGACCCATTCGGGCCGTAGACGGCGAGCGATTTTCCCTGCGGCGTGAGTTCGACGGCTTCCGCTGCACCGCGAAACCACACGAGCCGGACGTGGTTAATCCTCATTGCGCCGACTCCTTCGCCGGCGGATCACCCACCTGTGTCAGAAGCGAATTTGCTGTTTTCGCCAATTCGGCAGGCTTCAATGCCCGCTCGCGCATTGCACCCCTCAAATGGTTCTTGATTGCCGAAGCGATAGCGTCAGCAACGGGCTGTGCGTGCAGGGCAGCGTCTATCCGCTTTGTAATCCAGTCGTCATCGATATTCATCTACGGTCGACCACGTCAGTGTAAATTCCAGAATTGTAAAAAACAAAATGGCAAAATGACCCGCCTAAGCAGGAAGCATACACGAGTTGGGCTTTTCAGGATAGCTAGGTGAAGGTTGCGGCTTGTTAAATGCTAGTCGATCGCCGAAGGTAGGCAGCAGCCAATGTGGGCTATCTGTGGAGCGATTATTTTTTAGGAAGTCAGGGTTTTGTCTTTGACGGAATCACCGAGTCGAGTTCTCGCTGTAGGGATAATGGAAGTGGTTGCCCGGTCATTTGCAACGCGAAGCCACGGCTTATGCTAAATCCTTGTTTTGAGCGGGCGGCTGCCAAAGAACGGTGGGCTTGAGCCTTGCCACGCGGAAAGCTGAGCTGGAAATTGACCTCGGCGATGGCGTCGCTGAGCTTTAAAAGCTTTTCGAAGTCGAACGATTCTGTGAACTTGAACGACGGCTTGAATGTCGATGCGGTGACCTTGGCGGGAGTGGCATATTCCCAGCTCCAAAGTCCGTGCGTAATGCGGTTGCGGTCCTTTTGCAGGGCTTTTATTCGGGTGGCAATCTTGAGCTGCCTCGCCTGCATAGAACCACGCCGATATTTTCTTACGAGTTCGCGCCACTCCTTAAGGCGGCGGTCGAACGAAACGCCTAAGATGGCTTCGGGTATTTCTGATATTTGGCCTCGCTTCAACAATTGAAGGCTGTCGATAAGAAGCGCATATTCGAGGTAAGCAAACCCTGCCGTGACTCGGCCAATGGCAAAAAGCTCTTCATCGATCAGGTCGGGATAGATGGCGTGCTTTCTATCATTAATGTGAAGTTCAATTTTGATGCTCGGGTCCGTCATAGGGCTATTCCCACCCCCTCATGTCCGACTCATGCGGCATGGTACAGTGTGCCCATGCAGGTCGTGAAGCATAAGGCGCAGAGTGCTTCCACAGGATCTTTCCGCGCCTTCACAGGCACTGCATATGGCGGTTATTGCAGAGGTTATTTCGGATGCCAGAGGAACCGCACATCGATCTGGATAATTTGAAGTCCACACATAAGCATGAAGAGGATTTGCGAGCCCAAAGTCTGGCTTTGATTGAAGCAAATCCTGAGTGGAAGCAGCGGCTAATATTGATTGAGAAGGCGATGGCGGTTCTATTTGCCTACACGCACGATTACACAAACCAGTCTGACGATGAGCTAACGCTTCAATTTCTGGGGATACGTCTGTTTAATACCGGGGCGTCGGCGCTCAAGCTCGGATTGTCGGGATACTGCCAGCAAGGCTTCTCACTCCTGCGAGACGTGATCGAAGTCGGCTTTCTGCTAGACTATTTCGGTAGCTGGCCCAAGAAAATATCAGAATGGAAGACAAGTAGTGACGCGGACAGAATGAATAAGTTCGGTCCGAAGCATATTCGCGCTGCGTTGGACAAACGCGATGGCAACAGCGAGCGAAAAAGGGCGAAAGCATACGCGACGCTGTCGCAGTACGGCTCGCACGCGACGTACAAAGGCTTTCGAATGAACGTAAAAGAAAATAACTTCGGTGAGTTGGGACCGTTCATAAGCGAGAAGCACCTGCGAGCGTTCCTCGAAGAGACGGCGTTGCGGCTCGGGCCGTCGTCGGTGCTATACGGGACGCTCTTCCCCGGCGCACCGGAGAACATCGTGCGTTTTCGGGAAGCGGTCGCTGCCGACCTAGTTACGGCACTGAAGAAGCCCAGTACCAAAAAAGTCCCTGATGGGGCTCCTAAACGCAAATAGAGACCAAACTGCTGCTCTATCGAGAAGATTTCTCAGAGGGATTCGGTCGAGCGAGTTGAACGCAAACTCGAGGTCAGCCGACGCCTCAAAAAACACCTGTTTTACAGGGCGCCTCGAAACCGTATCTCCGAGTGAAAGTACAGAGCTTCAGAGAAAGCGGCGCTCTAGAGAGCGGATTTAGGAGCTAGTCGCGTTCCAAGGTGCAGAGGTCGGCCTCAGGATGCTTCAAATTCCTCGCGTTTTCTCGCGGCAAAATCGCGACTGAGAGCCGTTCGCGACGGGATGGTGGCGGAGGGAGTGAGTTTCGAACCGAAGGTACGGTCTATCCAGCACCGCTGCGTCCACGCTTGTAGCCCCGTGTAGCCCCAGAGGCCGATTTCGCGAACAAAGTGAGATTCGCTCGGGCTACAAACTGGAAATTCTCATTTGATTTCATGGCGGTCCCGAGAGGAGTCGAACCTCCGACCTTCGGTTTAGGAAACCGCTGCTCTATTCCAGGGTTGTCACCGCATCGGTCCACCAGATGCTTGCGGCTTGTTGACGTTGATTTTGAGAGCAACTCGCTTGGCAACACGTCGCACATTAGCCGCGGCATTGA
>Ga0208355_1000668_pt1 | contig 15508 bp, 14 predicted proteins | sample NGESurdeep072012_6_FD_184458 | JGI IMG/M metagenome (GOLD analysis project Ga0208355, IMG submission 184458) | Arctic peat soil microbial communities from Barrow, Alaska - NGEE Surface sample 210-3 deep-072012 (SPAdes) | ecosystem: Environmental > Terrestrial > Soil > Wetlands > Peat ... | reverse complement strand
TTCGCGCCCGACTACCTGGAGCCGCGCGGGCTGCCGATCGCTGAGTTCGTCGCGATCCTCGTCTTCGCGCTGGGTGGCGCGATGCTGGTGGCCGCGTCCGCGGACCTCCTGGTCCTGTTCCTGGGCCTGGAGCTGATGGTGATCCCGGGCTACCTGCTTGCCGGCTACCACAAGCGCGATGCGCTCTCCACCGAGGGTGCGATCAAGTACTTCCTGCTCGGGTCGTTTTCCAGCGCGATCTTCCTCTTCGGCCTCGCCTACATCTGGGGCCTGACCGGGTCCACCCGGATCGCCGACGTCGCGGCCCGGATCGGCGAGATCGTCGCCGGCCAGGCGACGCTCTCGCCCGGCCTCGCGATGGGGCTGGCCTTCCTGACGACCGGCGTCGCGTTCAAGATGGCCGCCGTCCCGTTCCACTACTGGACGCCCGACGCGTACCAGGGCTCGCCAACGCCCGTCACCGGCTACCTGTCGGTGGGCCCGAAGGTGGGAGCGTTCGCGGTGGTCCTGCGCGTCTTCGCGGAGGCGCTCCTCCCGCTTCGCCAGGAGTGGCTGATCGTCATCTTCGTCCTTGCGGCATTGACGATGACGCTGGGCAACCTGGTCGCCCTGACGCAGGACAACGTGAAGCGGATGCTCGCCTACTCGTCGATCGCCCACACCGGCTACATGCTGGTCGGCCTCGCGGCGTACGCGGCGGGCGTCATCGGGGGCCTGGAAGGGCTGCTCTTCTACGGCGCCGCGTACACGTTCATGAACCTTGGGGCGTTCGCGGTGATCGCCGCCCTCCAGAAGCGCCCGGGCGTGAGCAGCCGGCTGGAGACGTTCGCGGGGCTCGGACGGCGCGAGCCGGCGCTCGGGATCCTCATGGTGCTCTTCCTGCTGTCCCTGACCGGGATTCCGCCCACCGCCGGCTTCTTCGCCAAGGCGTACGTGATCCTGGCGGCCGTCCAGGCCGGGGGGTGGCTCACGCTCCTCGCCGTGATCGCGGTCCTCAACGCGGCGGCGGCGGCCTTCTACTACCTCCGCGTGATCGTCTACATGTACATGCGCGATCCGACCGGCGAGCCGGCGCCGGTTGCCCACGGCGCGCTGCTCCGCCTGGGACTGGGCATCACGGCCGTCATGACGGTGATCCTGGGGCTGTTCCCCGGGCTTCTCCTCCCGAGCGTCTCGTCGGCGGCGCAGGCGATCGGCGTCGCCATCCGGTGACCGGCGGCGGCGGTCGCCCCCGTTCTCCGGTTTGCTGCCCCCGTTCTCCGGTTTGCTGTTCCTGCCAGGTGCACCCCACGCGGGCGCACGTCAGCGCGTCTCGGCTCGCTCGCCGGGAGTCGTGGTCGGGCCACGCGTGAGCCGGGTCCAGGACACCGCAGCGCCGGCGCAAGATCAGTCAGGTGACCGCCTGGGGCGCGCATGACGACAGCGGCGCGACGAATGCCCGCGTGGTGCCCGGATGGCAGGACCTGCCGGGCAAGTCTTGACCGACGCCCCCTGGCGGACACGCGGCAGGACCCCCGGCGGCCCCTGCCGGGGCCGATTGCCGGGTCGATTGGCCCCCGACGGGCCGTCACGCGCGGCCCCCGACGGGCCGTCACGCGCGGTCGGGCGGTTCGGCCTCAGTGTCCGGCGTGATCCTCCGCCTCGAGCGCCCGGGCCAGTGCCCGCAGCACGACCGCCGATGCCGCAGGCTCCGGCAGGATGACGTTCGCGGCTTCGAGCAGCTCCGCGGGCGTCTCAGCGGCGCCGTGAACGCCCAGCAGGAGGCTCGCGGCCAGGCGTCCGGCGTCGCGCTCGCGGGCCACCACCGCGAAGGCGTCCGCGTCGGAGCGGTCATCCCCGATGACCAGCGCGGCCGTCGACCCGTGTCGCTCCAGGAGCCGCGTCACGGCCTCGCCCTTCGCCCCGGCATCCTCCGGCCGCACTTCCACGATCCGGCGGCCCTCCGTGTGTCGGAATCGCGGGCCGCGGAGCGTCGGTGGGAGTGCCGCCCCCGCATCGTCAAGGGCGGCGAGGATCCGGGCGCGCGCGGCGACGACATCGTCGGCGGCCCGGAAGTGGAACGCGACGGAGGGCCCCTTCGGCTCCACGAAGAGCCACGCGGCGCCCCCAAGCAGTCGCTCCACCTCGTCGCCCAGCCGTCGCGCGACCGCGTGATGCCCGGCCAGGCGCGGGTCGTGGGCCACCCTGAGCCGTTCCGCGGCGACCCCGACCGGGAGGTCGCCGCCCTGGATCCCGTGGTCGCCCAGGTACGTCAGCCCGCCCACGCGCACGCGGCCGGCCACGTCCAGGGCGGTTCGGCCCGAGAGGATCGCGAGCGCCAGCCGGTCCGGGCGCCGGCGGGCGATCCGGGCCAGGCGCCGCAGCGCGCGGCGGGCGGCCGGCAGGATCGTTGGCGCCATCGGGTCCGGGGAGATCGGGGCCAGCGTCCCGTCGAAGTCGCACACGACGAGGAGCCCGCCGGGCGTGGCGGCCAGCGCGCGGACGGCGGCCACGGCCCGCTCGACGGCGGCGGTCTCCGGATCGACGACGGGCCGCTCGGAACGGCGGCCGCGGGCGACCCCCACCTTCACGGCTTCACGGTCACGCCGGGCAGGATAGCCTGGAGCCCCCGGGCCATCACGTCGGGACCGATCCCGCCGAGCGCGGCGTCGCGCACGATCCCTTGGGCGTCGATGAAGTAGTGGACCGGGAGCGCGGCGGCGTCCCAAGCCCGGGCGCGCGAGCCGTCCTCGTCGAGGCCCACCGGGAAGACGACGTTGAGCGACGAGATGAAGGGCGCCACCGTCTGCTCCGCCTCGCGGACGTGGATCGCGACCACTACCAGGCCGGCGTCTGCGTAGCGCGCCGCGAATCCGTTCATGACCGGGTACTCGTCGCGGCAGGGTGGGCAATACGTGCCCGTGAAGACCACCCAGACGGGCTTCCCACGGAGCGCCGCGAGGTCGATCGCACCGCCGCCAACCTGCGGGGCGGTGAGCGTCGGGGCCGGCTTGTCGACGAGCGGGAACGGCGAGACGGTGCGGCTCGCGGCCGGCGTTGGTGCGGCGCCGTTCCCGCTCCGCGCCGGCGTCAGTGCCGGGGCAGCGGACGCGGGAAGCGCCGGCGACAAGGCGGGCGATGGCGACGGCACGGCCGCCGACGGCGCCGGGGTCACCCGGACGTCCGGCGTGGGGGTGAGCGCCACGAGGGCTACGCCGAAGCCGACGGCGACGCCGATCCCCACGACGAGCCCGAGGACGACCGCGATGAAGGCACGCATGGGAGGCGAGCGTACCGCGTGGGCGCCCGCTCCGCGCGCTCGGCTTCTCGGCGTGCGGGCCGGTGGCCGCGCCGCGCTCCGGCGGGCGGGCCGGGACCTTTGCCGTCCTACCCCGGGGACGAAACCCCCGGACGGCCTCGCCCGATCCCGCTGGTAGCATGACCATCCGAATGCAACGGATCCTCGATTGGGTACGCCTCCGCCTGCTCCCGGCCGCCCTCACGGCGGCGGGCGTCAGCCTGCTGGGCGCGGGCCTGCTCACGTACGGGACGCCGGCGCAGGCAACCGCGCCGAGCCCGTCACCGGTGACCTCGTCCGCGCCCAGCGCCTCCCCGACGCTCCTCCCGTTTCCCACCCCGGGCGCGTCGGCCGCTGCCTCGGCGAGCCCGGCGGCGGCACGGGTCGCCACGCGCGTGGTCGTGCCGGCCCTGAAGATCGACCTGCCGGTCGTGCCCCCGCCGAACGATCCCCACGCCTTCCCGTATTGCAACGTGGCGGAGTACATCCCGACGCTGAGCCAGCCGGGCTCCCCGGGGACCACCTACCTCTTCGCCCACGCGCGCGATGGCATGTTCCTGCCGCTGCTCCTCCAGTCGCGGATCGACAAGGGAAGCGCGATGTACGGGATGACCGTGCTGGTCTACACGAGCGACGACCAGCTCTTCTACTACGAGATCAAGAAGGTCCTGCCACACCAGTCGGAGGTCTACAACCAGCCCCAGGAGGAGCTGGTGCTCCAGACCTCGGAGGGTCCCAAGAAGGGCGTACCCGGCTACACCGGCCTCGTGCTGGTCGTCGTGGCCCAGCCGGTCACGTCCGTTCCGGCCGACCACACCGCGGCCAACCCGACCCCGCATCGAGTCACCTGCCAGTAGGGCGCGGCGCGAGGGAGCGTCAGATCCAGTCGACCCGGCGCAGGATGGCGAAGATCGTCAGCGACAGCGCCACGATCGCCGCGGTGACCAGCCAGAAGCCGGGCGCCTCGGTGCGCGCGAAGGCCGCGCCGGCCTCGCTCATCCCGAAGATCCCGGCGAACGCCCCGAGCCCGGCAAAGACCACGGTGATCCCGGTCAGCCGCTTCATGATCAGCGACAGGTTGTTGTTCACCGTCGAGAGGTACACGTCCAGGGCGCCCGAGACCAGCTCGCGGTAGGAGTCGTACTCCTCGGCCAGGTGGACCGCGTGGTCGTAGACATCCCGGAAATAGATGACGTTGTCGGGCGCGATGAGCGGCAGGGTCCGGTTCGTGAGCTGGTTGAAGAGCTCGCGCTGGGGCGCCATGACGTGGCGGATCTCGACGAGCGACCGCTTCAGCCGGAAGAGCCGTTCCAGCGTCTCGCGACCCGGCTCGTCGACGATCCGGTCCTCCAGGTCGTCGATCTCGTCCTCCAGCCGGTCGAAGACGGGGAAGTACCCGTCCACCAGCGCGTCCAGAAGCGCCCACAGGAGGAAATCCGGGCCGCGTTCCAGGAGCGGGCCGGCGCCCTCTCGAAGGTGAGGCGCTGTCCACGGGTCCCAGGCGCGCGTGTGGACGGTCAGCAGGAAGGTGCGCCCCAGGACGAAGTCGATCTCCTCGGTGCGGACCTCGTGGTCGTACGCGATGGCGAAGGCGACCAGGTGGACATGGTCGCCGGTCAGCTCCAGCTTCGGGCGCTGGTTGCGCTCCTCGATGTCCTCGGCGACCAGCGGGTGCAGCCCCAGCTCGCGGGCGACGGCCGTCGTGAGCTCCGGCGATGGGTCGGTCAGGTCCACCCAGTGGCGGGACGGCGATTCGCCGATGGCGTGCTCGAGCGCCTCACTGCCCGTAAGCGTCCGCGAACCGTCCTTGCCCCAGTGCTCGACCCGGAGCGCGGTCGCGGCCTCCGTGACCAAGGCGTCAGACCAGGCTGACGGGTCCGCGCTCACGCTCGTCCCCGTCGGCCCCGTCGGCCGAGTTGCCGCCATCCCCGCTCCCTCCAGCTTCGGCGGGCGCCGGCACGCCCGTCTCGGCGGAGAGCATACGCGGCCGCTCGCCGAGCGCGAGCGCCGCCGGCACGGCAACCGCCGTCACGGCCGCCGCGACAAGGAAGAGCACCACCATCGTCTCGGCCGCCTTCCGCGCCGCCCACGCTTCCAGTGCATCCACGACCAGCGGGTCCCGAAGCGGTCGGGCCGCCAGCGCCGGCGGGACGATCGACCGGTACGCGTCGGGCGAGCCGTAGACCTGGGCAGAGAGCCGGCTGATCGCCGTCGAGCCGTAGGCGGTCAGGACGGCCAGCCCAACCGCCATGCCGATCATCCGGGCGACCGTCACGGTGGCACTCGCCGCCCCGAAGCGACGCCGTCCGACGGCCTCCACGGCCGCCGTCGAGCGCGGCGTCACCGTCAGGCCGAAGCCCAGGCCGAAGAGGCCGCCCCCGGCCGCAACCACACCCAGGTCGACGTCGGCCGTCCAGGTTCCCATCCACGCCAGGCCGGCGACCGAGGCGGCCAGTCCGAACAGCGACACGGCGCGGAGCGAGACGTGGCGGACCAGCCACCCGGAGGCCAACGCCCCGATGGCGGTCGCCCCGGCGAGCGCCCCGAGTGCCACGCGCTGCTGGTCGGGACCGCCGTACAGGACGCGGTCCACGAACACGGCCGCGCCCACGATCGCGGTGGCGAACCCGTAGCCGGTCAGCAGCGAGACGAGGGCAGCGGAGCTGAAGACGCGGTCCCGGAAGAGCCGCGGGTCGAGGAATGGGTCCGGCCGGCGGAGCGCGTGGACCACGGCCACGATTCCGGCAGCGACGCCGAGCGATACGAGGCCGACCGAGAACAGTGTCGGGTCCAACCCGAGCGTCGCGCTTGTGCCGCCGGATTCGCCCAGGAGGGTGACGCCGAGGAGGATCGCGCCGGCCGCGAACGTGAAGAGCGTCGCGCCCGCCAGGTCCAGGCGGGCCCGGGTTCGCGGCGTGTCCCAGCCGGTCGTGGCCGCCCACCCCAGGGCGAGCGCCGCGATCCCGATCGGGACGTTGACGTAGAAGACCCAGCGCCAGGCGGGAGCCATCAGCCCCGTGAGCGGCCCGTCCAGGATCCCTAGCCGGGCCAGCGCCGCCTCCGGGCGGAGCGCGCCGAGGATCGCGGCGCCCAGGAACGGGCCGGCCGCCATGCCCAGGAACGTGAGCGCGCCGATGATCCCCAGCGCGCGTGGGCGCGCGTGGCCCTCGTACAGGTGCGACGCCGCGGCCGTGGCCACGGGCACGAGCGCGCCGCCCCCGAGCGCCTGCACGACCCGCCCGATGATCAACGCGTCCATGCTCCCGGCGCTCCCCGCCAGCAGCGATCCCAACGTGAAGAAGACCAGGGCGCCGAGGAAGAGGCGCCGGACGCCCCACAGGTCGGCCAGGCGGCCGGCCAGCGGCATCGTCCCCACGTACACGAGGAGGTAGGCGTTGATGATCCAGCTCGCGTGGCGGAGGTCGGTCCAGGCGCCGAGGTCCGCCACGATGGCCGGCAGGGCGACCGCCGTGATCATCAGCTCCAGTCCGGCGAGGAAGACGCCGGTTCCCAGCACGGCGAGCAGGACGAGCGAGGCTCGGCGGTCCATGCTTGGAGTGTAGGGGAGGGCACGAAGCACCGATGCCGGCCGGCCTGGAAATCGAGCGGAAGTACCTGCTCTCGAGCGCGCCCTCTGACGCCGAGCTGGCGGAATTCGGCGCCCAGCCGCGGCGGATCGAACAGGTCTACCTCCGGTCGGAGGACGGCTGGGTGCGACGCGTCCGGAAGGTCGAGGCGGCGGGCCGGACCCGCTACGTGGCGACCCGGAAGCGCGAAATCGCCGGGATCGTCCGGGAGGAGCACGAAGAGGAGCTGGATGCCGCCGCCTATGGCCGCTACGTCGCGGAGGCGGACCCGGCGCGGCGCGCCATCCGCAAGGTGCGCCACGTCTTCCCGTTCGCCGGCCACGTGCTGGAGCTGGACGTCTTCGCCGAGCCGCCTGGCCTCGTGCTGCTCGAGGTCGAGCTGGAGGACGCGTCGGACGTGCCGACACTCCCGACCGCGATCCTCGCCCGCCTCGTCCGCGAGGTCAGCCTGGAGAGCGCCTACATGAACCACGAGATCGCGCTTCGGCCACCCGCCGACGGCTGACCCGTCGCGCTTGACGGCAGGTATCCCAGCGCGCCACGCTTCGCCATGTGAAAGCGCGGAACCCGGACCGTGACGACGAAGTCGACCTCCCGCCCGCCGAGGCCGCGCGCGACCGGCGCCGGGACCACGACCTCCGCGCGGCCGAACGCGAGGGGATGCGCACCGGGCTCGCGAAGCAGTTCAAGCAGGTCCTCGACGCCCAGGCGAAGCGCGGCCGCGAGGCCGAGGAGGAATCACTCCTGGAAGAGCGTCGATTGCACGAGCTGAAGGGCTCACATCGCCCTCATAGGGCCATCGGGCGTCCCCCGGAGTGACCGGCGCCGCCAGGTCCCACGGTCGTCGGTCGGGATCCCTTGACACTCCCGCAGCGGCTGGTTAGGATCAACGAGCCTTTATATAAACGCGTGTTGAGGCGAGATCTGCAGCGTGCGGACGCGCCACGACTCACCCCGGGAGCCTCGCCCTGTCTCCTTCGCCAGCCCGGATCCGCGGGACCCTTGCCTCGATCGTCGACCAGCCGGACGACCTGCGCGAGCTGCGCACGTTCCACCGGGCGCTTGCCGACGTCAACCGGCTCCGAATCGTCCGGCGCCTCGCGGAGACGTCGTCGACCGTGACGGAGCTGATCGATCACGTGGGGCTTTCCCAGCCCCTCGTGAGCCACCACCTCAAGCGCCTCCGCGACGCGGGCCTCGTGGTGACACGGCGGGTCGGGCGCGAAACGATCTGCTCTCTCCGGCCCGGAGCCTTCGATGAGGTCGCCGCGCGCGAACGCGACGTGCTGGGGTACGCCCCGCCGATCGTGAGCTGAGGAGGGCGCGGATGACGATCTCCGACGACACGCGCGGCCGGATCAAGAAGCTCGGCGAGCCGGTCGCGCTCGCCCTCGGCAGGTTGGGGCTGACGCCGGACGCGCTGACGCTCGTTGGCTTCGTCATCACGGCCGTCGGAGCCGTCCTCCTCGCCAACCAGCTCTGGCTGGCCGGCGGCCTGGTCGTCTTCGTCGGGGCCGCATTCGACATGTTCGATGGAGCGCTCGCCCGCGCGACGGGCCGGGTGAGCCGGTTCGGCGCCTTCCTGGACTCCGTCTTCGACCGCATGGGCGAGGCGATCGTGTACGTCGGCCTCGTGTGGGGCACGCTCGACCTCGGCCTGTGGCGCCCTGTCGTCCTCGCCGCCGCGGCCATGGCCGCGGCATTCATGGTCAGCTACACGCGGGCCAAGGCAGAGGGCCTCGGCTTCTCCTCGGGCACCGGGATGGCGGCCGTCGGCCTCGCCCCGCGGGAGGTGCGGATCGTCATCCTGACCCTCGGCCTCGTCGCTGCGGGCATCCTCCCCGGCTTCCCGGAGGACATGGACATCCCCGGTGCAAGGGCGTACCCGCTCTCGGCGCTCGCGCTCGAGGCCGCGCTCGGACTCATCGCGATCCTCGGGACGATCACCGTCATCCAGCGGATCCTGCATACGCGGGCACTGGCGCGCCAGCAGGAGCGCGCGCAGGCAACCGAGGAGGCACTCGAGCGCCCGAGCTGACCATCGAACCACCCGGCGATCGACCCACCACCCACCTTCAACGGAGGCACCAGACGACCCAATGGCGAAGAAAGACGCGAAACAAGGGAGCACGAACGGCGTGAGCAGCAACGGAACCAGCACGAACGTGACCGGCACCTGGGCCGGCGCGAAGCGCAGGGACGGCAAGATCCGCGTCGCGATCGTCGGCGTCGGGAACTGCGCGAGCAGCCTCGTCCAGGGCCGCTACTACTACGAGAACGCCAAGGAAGGGACCTTCGTCCCGGGGCTCATGCACGTGAGCCTCGGCGGATACCACGTCCGCGACATCGAGTTCGTCGCCGCCTTCGACATCAACAAGACGAAGGTCGGCAAGGACCTCTCCGAGGCGATCTACGCGCATCCGAACAACACGATCGTCTTTCAGCAGGTCCCGCCCATGGGCGTCACGGTCGATCGCGGGATGACCCACGACGGCCTCGGCAAGTACCTCAGCCAGATCATCGAGAAGGCGCCCGGCCCCACGGCCGACATCGTCGGCATCCTCCAGGAACGCGAAGTCGACGTGATGGTCTCCTACCTCCCGGTCGGGAGCGAGGAGGCCACCAAGTGGTACGCCGAGCAGGCCCTCAAGGCCGGCGTTGGCTTCGTCAACGCGATCCCGGTCTTCATCGGCCGCGAGCCCTACTGGCAGCGCCGGTTCGCCGAGGAAGGCCTTCCGATCATCGGCGACGACATCAAGAGCCAGGTCGGTGCGACCATCAGCCACCGGGTCCTGACCCGCCTCTTCATGGATCGCGGCGTCCGCCTCGACCGAACCTACCAGCTGAATTTCGGTGGCAACACCGACTTCCTCAACATGCTCGAGCGCGAGCGCCTCGAGAGCAAGAAGATCAGCAAGACGAACGCGGTCACCTCGATGCTCGACTACGAGCTTGAGCCCGGCAACGTACACGTCGGTCCGAGCGACCACGTGCCGTGGCTGACCGACCGCAAGTTCTGCTACATCCAGATGGAAGGCACGACCTACGGCGACGTGCCGCTCCGCGCCGAGCTCAAGCTCGAGGTGTGGGACAGCCCGAACAGCGCGGGCGTCATCACCGACGCGATCCGCTGCCTGAAGCTGGGCCTCGACCGCGGCCTCAAGGGGACGCTCGTCGCCCCGTCGGCGTATTTCATGAAGAGCCCGCCGGCGCAGCTCCACGATGACATCGCCTTCAACCGCGTGGAGGCGTTCATTCGCGGCGAGGACAACGAGACACTGGTTGGGACGGAGAAGCTCGTCGCCCGAACGCTCCGGACGTTTGCCAAGGGGGCCGACAAGGTCGCCGCGAAGTGACGTCCGTCCCCGGGACGCCCGGCGCCCCCGATGGGGCGCCGGGCACCAGGGCCCGGAACGAATCCCGCGAATCCCGGAGCAGTCTCCCGGCTCCCCATCGCCGGCGAGCCCAGGGGCGGCGGTTCCGGGCGCGGCTCGCCGTTCTCGGGTACCGGGCGGGAGCGTGGATCCTGGGCCGCCTCCCGCTGGAACCGGCAACGCGTGTCGGCGGCTGGATCGCGGTCGCCGTCTACTGGGCGTGGCCCGCGAAGCGACGCTACGTCCGCGCCAACGCCGCGCGCGTGCTCGGCGTCGCGTCGGATGATCGCCGGGTCGGCCACCTGGCCCGCGCCGTCTACCGGAACCAGGTCCGTTGGGTCCTGGAGCTGATGCGCCTGACGCGGCTGTCACAGGCGGAGCGGGTCGCGCAGATCGGTGACAACGCGGCCGAGCCGTTCCACGCCGCGTGGCTGGAATCGAACGGGCTGATCATCGTGGGTGCCCATCTCGGCAACAACGAGGCGGCTGCGGCCGGCCTCGCGGGCCGCGGCTGGCCGATCAACGCCGTCGCCGACGACACCGCCTACGAGGAGCTCTTCGCTCACCTCGCCCGCGAGCGGCGCGGCTGGGGCGTCGGGCAGATCCGGTGGCGGAATCTCCGGGAAGTCTTCCGGGTTCTCCGCCGTCGCGAGATCGTCGGGCTCCTGGTGGACTGGGGCTACCGCCCCGACGGGATCCCCGTCCGGTTCTTCGGCGCCTGGACGCGGTTCCCCGCGGGACCCGCGGTGCTCGCGGCAAAGACCGGCGCGACGATCGTCCCCTTCTGGGTGATCCGCTCCGAGGGCCGCCACGCGACCGAGGTCGGCGAGCGGATCACGGTCGCGTCGATGGAACCGGCGGAGCTCGCCCGCGCGACGCAGGAGATCGCGGCCGTGCTCGAGGCCGGGATCCGGCTGGCACCCGAGCAGTGGTGCGTCTTCAAGCCGATCTGGCCTGACGATCCCGAAGAGGTGGCGCGGCTCGAGTCGCTGGCCGAAACACCGCCCGAGATGGCGATCACGCCGGGTGCCGCTGCCGTACCGAAGCCCGCGCCGGCGGGCGTGACGGCATGACGGGCACGAGAGCATGACCCCGCCGCCGGGCCCGGACGGCCCGCCCCGCGCGACTCGCGTCCAGCGGCTGCGCGTCGGCCTGCTCGAGGCGGCCGCGTGGCTTGCAAACCGCCTGCCGGCGAGCGTGGTGGGCGGCGCGGCCGACGCCGCCGGCGAGCTCTGGTACCGGGTCACGCCGGCACGCGCAGCGCAGGCGCGGGCGAACCTGGGCCGCGTCGTCACGCATCTCGCCGCAACCGGCGCGGCGGGCACCCGCGCGCGCGCCGCCGCCGACGACCCCGCGGCGCTCGAGCGGCTGGTCCGGGCCGCCTACCGGCACGCGGCGCGGACGTACGCGGAGCTCATCCGGGCCGACGCCGTGATCCGCGAGGCTCCAAGCCGGACCCGCATCGAGAACCCCGACGCGGTCGACGCCGCCTTCGCGATCCGCCCGGCGATCTTCGCCTCCCTCCACTTCGGGTCGCTCCAGGCGACCGAGGCGATCCTCCTCACTCGGATCGACACCACGATCACGGCGCCCATGGAGACGCTCGACGACCCGGCCCTCCAGGCATTCATGGCGCGAGCCCGGTCGGCCTCGGGCGTCCGCCTCGTCGGCCTGGAGGTGGCTCGCCGGGAGCTAAGAGCGGCGCTCGGTCGCGGTGAGCTCGTCGGGGTCATCGGCGACCGGGACATCATCGGTGGTGGCGTCTCGGTCCCGTTCTTCGGGGCGCCCGCGCCGCTGCCCGTCGGAGCAGCGCTGCTGGCCATCGAGTCCGGCGCACCCATCCACGTGGCGGTTGTCCGGCGCGTCCGCGGGGAGCGCTACGCGGGTCGCCTGGAGACGATCCTGCCTCCGATCGGCGCCCACGCCACGGGTCCGGGCGCCCGCCGGGCGCGGGTGGAGGCGCTGCTGGCGGAGGAGGCTGCCGCGTTCGAGCGCCTCGTGGCCGACGCCCCCGAGCAGTGGTGGACGGTCTTCTTCCCGATCTGGCCGGATCTCGCGCCGGAGCCACGGCGGTGAGCGCCGGCGGCACCACCCGTCGATCACCCGGGGGGCCGGACCGCGCGCAGCCGCATGGCCAGGCGGACCTGCACGTCCACACGCTCGCCTCGGACGGGACGGATGGCGTCGAGGCGATCCTTGCCTACGTGACGGCGATGACGGACCTCGACGTCCTCGGGATCGCCGACCACGAGCGGATCGATGCCGCGCTCGCGGCACGGACGCTCGCCCGGGCGCGCGGACTGCGGGTGGAGATCGTCGTGGGCGAGGAGATCACCACGCGTGACGGGCATCTCCTCGCGCTCTTCCTGGAGGAGCGAGTCCGGCCGTTACGCTCGATGCGGACGACGATCGGCGAGGTCCACGAGCAGGGCGGCATCGCGATCCCGGCCCACCCGCTCTTCCCCTACCCGCTCTGTGCGCAGGGCTGGACGCTGCGGCGACTCCTGGCCTCGGGCGATCCCCGCGTCCGGCCCGACGCCCTGGAAGCGTTCAACCCCACGACGTTCGGGCGCCTCGTCCACGAGCGGGTCGGGGCGTTTGCCGCGGCGCACGGCGTGGCCACGGTCGGCAACAGCGACGCCCACGAAGCGGCGGCCATCGGCACCGGCTTCACCACGTTCCCCGGGCGGACGGCCGAGGACGTGCGTTGCGCGATTCTCGCGGGCACGACAGGCTGGGAGGGCTCCTTCCACCGGACCACCTCCCAGCTCCCGACATTCGGAAGGCAGCTCCGCAAGTACGGCCGCGATATGCGCGCCGAGGTCGGCGGGCGCGTGCGGCGCGACGGCACCGGCCGTGACCTGGGCTACCCGGGTGGCCGCTTCCGGCCGCCCCGGCCGAACGAGACGGGGGGCGTCGGGCGACCGCGCGAGGACGCGTCATGAAGATCGGGCTCGTCACGCCGTACGTCTACCCGCTCCCCGGCGGCGTGAACGACCACGTCGGGCACCTCTACGAGGCACTCCGGGCACGTGGCCACGACGTCCGGATCCTGACCGCCAGCCACGGCCTCCAGCGCAGCTCCGAAGGCGATGTCATCCGGATCGGGAAGGGTTTCTCCGTGCCGTCGAACGGGTCGATGGGGACGCTGACCGTGTCGCCCCGCTACCGGAGCCAGATCCAGACCGTGCTGGCCCGTGAGCAGTTCGACCTCCTGCACTTCCACGAGCCCTTCGTGCCCCTCCTCGCGCTCTTCACGCTGCGCGAGTCCCGGAGCGTGAACATCGCCACGTTCCACGCCTATGCGGGTTATGCGCCCGGCTACCAGCTGGGCGGGAAGATGCTGGGGCCGGTCGCCCGGAACCTCCACGGCCGGATCGCGGTCAGCGCCGCCGCCCGGCACTTCGCCGACCGCTACCTGCCCGGCGACTACAAGGTGATCCCGAACGGCGTGGACCTTCGCCGCTTCGCCCACGCGGTCCCGATGGCTCGCTGGCAGGATGGCCGCCCGAACATCCTGTTCGTCGGCCGACTCGAGCCGCGCAAGGGGCTGCTTCCGCTTCTCAAGGCGTACCGGATCCTGCGCAAGGGCGGCTGCGACTGCCGGCTCCTCGTCGTCGGCTCCGGGCCACAGGAGCGCGAGGCACGCCGCTACGTGATGACGCGCCGCCTGCCCGACGTCGAGTTCCTGGGCCGTGTCTCGGACGGCGACAAGGTCCAGCTCTTCAAGACCGCCGATGTCTACGCGTCGCCGGCCACCGGCCGCGAATCGTTCGGGATCGTCCTCCTCGAGGCGATGGCATCCGGGACGGCCATCGTCTGCAGCGACATCCACGGCTACAAGGGCGTCGTGAAGCGGGGCGAGCAGGCGCTCCTGGTGCCGCCCGGCGAGTCGAGGCCGCTCGCCGAGGCGCTCATGCGACTCCTCGCTGACCCGGACCTGCGCGAGCGGATGGGCCAGAGCGGGCTGGAGCGGGTGGTCGAGTTCGGTTGGGAGCGGGTCGCCGCCCGGGTGGAGGCCTACTACGGGTTCGTGATCCGGCGCCTGGCGGCGCAGGGCGCGTTGCCCCGCGACTTCCACGCCGAGGTCCCGCCGGACCCGCGGGGCAGCCCCATCGCCTGAAGGCCCTCGGCGCCCCGTCACCCGTCCCGGGTGGCGGTCCGCGCGGGTCGCGGCCGCCGATGGCGGACGCTCCGGTCAGGCGCCCGTGGGCTCCACCGGCTCAGCCGGCTCCTCCGGCTCGGCCTCGTCCGCCAACCGCTCCGCGATCGCGATGCGCCAGACCCAGGCACTGTAGGCCACGATCACGGCCGAGACGAGCACCGCAGCGAGCAGCAGGAGCGGCCACGGGCTGGCGAAGGAGACGCTGAACGGCGGGTCCGTGTTGACGGCGAACTGGAACGGGTAGAGCCAGGACGGGAGCAGCCCCTGGTACCAGTTGAAGATACCGTTCGGGAGCGGCAGCCCCGACCAGTTCGGGTAGAACGCGACGAAGACGATGGCCGCCGCGAGAACCACCCCCACCGCAAACCGGCGCGGCGAACGGGCCGACCAGGCAAGCCAGGCGATCGGCCCCAGGATCAGCAGGAGGAGGAGCGCCAGGACCTCGCCCGGGATGCTCGGCGTCTCGACCAGCGGCGTTGCCGGGAGCAGGAACGCGGCGGCCACGAGGCTCGCACCGGCCAGCAGGCCCGTCGTCAGGATCCGGCGGGACGCGGCGCCGGTATCGAGACGATCCGCGCCGGCGCGGATCGATCGGTCCAGCCGAATGAGCTGCCAGACCAGCAGCCCTCCGCCCACCACGAGGACGCCGATGAGGCCGACCACCTGGGCCGTCAGGGAGAGCGGCAGGGACGCCGCCGCGGAGCACGCCTGTGAGCCCGCATTGACCTTCTCGACACCGGCGATCGCGCAGAGCGGTCCCTTGCCGAACCACATCACGACCGGGGTGAGCAGCGCCGCGGCAGCGCCGCCACGCGCCAGCCGCCATGTCCTGGCCGACGGCCCGTGCCAGAGCTCCGCCACGAAGTAGGCGAGCCCGAGGATCACGAACGGGAGCGTCGTGTAGTAGTGATACTCGAAGGTGGCGCGGTCGATCCGCGCCCACGAGATCCACATCCAGGCGATGAGCATCGAGATGAGCGCCAGCCCGAGGCTCCGGCGCCGGTACGCCTGCCACGCGACGAACGCGACGGCCGGGATGGAGAGCCACCAGATGGCAAGGTTCCCACCGTCGTAGATGGCACCTGAAGTCGACCCGCCGAAGCTC
>Ga0208355_1000665_pt1 | contig 15558 bp, 10 predicted proteins | sample NGESurdeep072012_6_FD_184458 | JGI IMG/M metagenome (GOLD analysis project Ga0208355, IMG submission 184458) | Arctic peat soil microbial communities from Barrow, Alaska - NGEE Surface sample 210-3 deep-072012 (SPAdes) | ecosystem: Environmental > Terrestrial > Soil > Wetlands > Peat ... | reverse complement strand
AGGGCTTCACGTAAGCCGCTGGCATCAGACGTACATGATGCCCGAGCGAAGATAGTTCTCGAAAAATGCCTTGAGTTCCGAGCGCCGGAGCTTCTTGCGGATGATGACTTTGCCCGCAGCGTCCACGCCATGCACTTGAAAAACGTGCTTGGCGAGATCTAGGCCGATGGTGGTAGGATGCATTGTGGATGACTCCCCTCTCTGTTGCCTCGGCAACACTCTGGCACATTTGATGCCGTCGAGTGGGTGTCATCTACACCATCATCTATGGATGGCGTCCGCATGGCAAGAACTATTTCTTGGCAACTTTTATAGGTTTTCCCCTCAGCTTATTGAGCCGTGAATCGTACAGGCCACCGAAGGATTTCGCTCGCGGCGACCATGCGCGAGAGGGCTTGATCTACGGCGTCACTTGAACCGAGGCCCAAGAAGTCTTTTGGCGTCCGCACGCCGAATGGGGCTTGTTTCGCCGTCTGGCCACGAATTCCGACCTAACATCTGCAGCCGGCTCTGGCGCTGTACGGTGTGGCTCCATATCCACGAAGCGCGTCAGCCGGATGTTACTCTGCCGCATTCCAGTTCGTACTTAACGGTAGGAGCAGCGTCAATTCCAATCCACTAGCACCGTTTGTGTCGTGTCCGATTTTCCAGACTGGATCTGACGATCTATTCCATTTTTCAGCTACCGTCGCAGACGAGCACCACGGAGCGGTGAAATATCATGAACAGATTCAAGTAGATTACTCTGGGATCAGAGCTTGTTTCGGTTGGCATGCGAAATGCAACTCTTGAAGCAAATAGACCGTCGCAAGTCAGTTTGACGGCAGGAAGATGCGCAAAAGCATCTCCACAAGGGGAGAGAAACATTGGACCAGGATCGCGATCCCACTGAAACACGTGAATGGCTGGATGCGCTCGACTCCGTTGAGGCCTTTGAAGGCGTCGGCCGGGTCGACGAATTATTGGAAGGCGTTATTCAGGCCGCTCGGCGCAAGGGTGCAAAGCTGTCCTTTGCGGCCAACACGGCCTATGTGAACACCATCCCGCCGCATGATGAGCCGGCGCATCCGGGCGACCGGGTCCTCGAGCATAAGATTCGTTCGATTATCCGCTGGAACGCCGCGGCCATCGTGCTGCGCGCCAACAAGACGTCTTCCGAACTCGGCGGACATATCGCCAGCTTCCAATCCGCTGCGACGCTTTACGATACCGGGTTCATGCATTTTTGGCACGCGCCGACAGACGCGCATGGCGGCGACCTGATTTATTACCAGGGCCATTGCTCACCCGGCATTTATGCCCGCGCTTTTCTCGAGGGCCGGCTCAGCGAGGAGCAGCTTGTCAATTTCCGTCAGGAAGTCGACCGCAAGGGTCTGCCGTCCTATCCGCACCCGTGGTTGTTGCCGGATTTTTGGCAATTCCCCACCGTGTCGATGGGACTTGGCCCGTTGATGGCGATCTACCAGGCGCGGTTTCTCAAATACCTCGATTGCCGTGGTCTTGCAGATACCAAGCCTCGCAAGGTCTGGGCTTTCATGGGCGACGGCGAGATGGACGAGCCGGAGTCGCTCGGTGCGATATCGCTGGGCGGACGCGAGCATCTCGACAATCTGGTGTTTGTGATCAATTGCAATTTGCAGCGTCTCGACGGACCGGTGCGCGGCAACGGCAAGATCGTGCAGGAACTGGAAGCCGATTTCCGCGGCGCCGGCTGGAACGTCATCAAGGTGCTGTGGGGCTCGGGCTGGGATCAATTGCTGGCCGCCGACGTCACAGGCATTCTCAGAAAGCGCATGGAAGAGTGCGTCGACGGCGAATATCAGGACTACAAATCGAAGAACGGTGCGTATGTCCGTGAGCATTTCTTCGGAAAATATCCCGAACTGAAAGCCATGGTTGCTCACATGAGCGACGATGAAATCTGGGGAATGACTCGCGGTGGTCACGACCCTCAAAAGGTTTATGCCGCTTACAAGGCTGCTTCCGAGCACAAGGGGCAGCCGACCGTCATTCTGGCAAAGACCGTCAAGGGCTATGGCATGGGTGAATCCGGCGAAGGCCAGATGATCTCGCATCAAGCTAAGAAAATGAACGAGGAGGCCCTTCGCCAATTCCGTGACAGATTCCAGATTCCGGTTTCCGACGAAGAGCTGAAGGACGTGCCGTTCGTCCGTCTAGCCGCCGATTCGCCCGAAATGAAATATCTCGCGGAACGTCGCGCCGCACTTGGGGGACACCTGCCGGCCCGCCGCCGCACATCCGAGGCGATCGAAATCCCGCCCTTGTCGGCGTTCGGCGCGCAATTGAAGTCCACCGAAGAGCGCGAGATCTCCACCACCATGGCTTTCGTGCGAATCCTCAGCACGTTGCTGCGCGACAAGGCCATTGGCAAGCGCATCGTCCCGATCGTGCCGGATGAGAGCCGCACCTTCGGCATGGAGGGCATGTTCCGCCAGTTTGGAATCTTCTCCCAAGTGGGACAGCTCTATCGGCCGCAGGACGCCGATCAGCTGATGTTCTATCGCGAGGACAAGACCGGTCAGATCCTTCAGGAGGGCATCAACGAAGCGGGAGCCATGGCTTCGTGGATTGCGGCCGCGACGTCCTATTCGACGTCGAATACGCCCATGATTCCGTTTTATATCTACTATTCAATGTTCGGCTTCCAGCGCGTTGGCGATCTGGCATGGGCGGCCGGAGACATGCGCGCGCGGGGGTTCCTGATCGGCGGCACGTCCGGCCGAACAACCCTGAATGGCGAGGGGCTTCAGCACGAGGATGGCCATAGCCACCTGATCGCGGCAACCATTCCGAACTGCGTCTGTTACGATCCGACCTATTCCTACGAGATCGCGGTCATCGTTCAGGATGGCCTGCGCCGGATGTACGGTGAAAACGAGGACGTTTTCTATTACATCACCACGTTGAACGAGAACTATCCACATGGCGAGATGCCGGAGGGTGCCGAGGTGGGCATCCGCAAGGGCATGTACAAGCTGAGATCGGTGGAAGCGAAGAAAAAGGCTGCGCGCGTTCAATTGCTCGGCTCTGGCGCAATTCTGCGTGAGGTCGAAGCCGGCGCTGCGTTGCTGGCGGATGACTTCGGCATCGCGTCCGACATCTGGAGCGTGACCAGTTTCATGGAGCTGCGCCGTGACGGTCTCGACGTCGATCGCTGGAACATGCGGCATCCGACCGCGGCGCCCAAGCGCTCTCATGTCGAGACCTGTCTCGACAAGGCCGGCGGTCCCGTGGTCGCGTCGACGGACTACATGAAGCTGCTCGCCGACCAGATCCGGCCCTTCGTTCCGGGCCGTTATCGTGTGCTGGGGACCGATGGCTTCGGCCGTTCCGACTACAGGCGAAAACTGCGCAGCTTCTTTGAGGTCGATCGCTTCCATGTAGTCGTCGCAGCGCTAAAAGCGCTGTCCGAAGAAGGAGCGGTCCCGGCTTCGGTCGTTGCCGACGCGCTCCGCAAATACGGCATCGATCCCGACAAGCCAAATCCGGCAACGGTCTGAGATCGGTCACGCTCGTTTCGCTCATCAGATAACTGCCGCAGGCCAAAGCGTCGCGCATGAGAGTCTAGGGGAGGTTGATTTGACCAACATTATTGATGTGAAGGTACCGGATATCGGCGACTTCAAGGACGTGCCGATCATCGAGATTTCGGTCAAGCCCGGTGACGTAGTCAAGATCGACGATCCGCTGCTGACGCTGGAATCTGACAAGGCATCGATGGAAGTGCCGTCGCCATCAGCAGGCACGGTCAAGGAAGTGCTTGTGAAGCTTGGTGACCGCGTCGGTAAGGACAAGCTGATTGTCCGTCTCGAGGGCGGTGACGTGCCGTCGGCGGCTCATGCTGCGCCGGCCGTGATGCATCAGCAGGAGGCGGCCGAACCACCTCCGAGTGCAGCGCCCGCATCCGCGTCGCAGAAATCCGGTAGTCCGGCAATCGCGGACTTTTCCGGCGCGCATGCGAGCCCGGCGATCCGTCGTCTGGCGCGCGAGCTCGATATCGATCTCAACGGGATCAAGGGGACGGGCGAGAAAGGCCGCGTCACCAAGGAAGATCTGAAAGCCTCGCTAGGTGGCGGAGCCAAGGGCTCGTCCTCCGGCGCGCCCGCGGGCGGCATGGGTATCCCCGAAATTCCAGCTGTCGACTTCTCGAAGTTCGGCCCCGTCGAGATCAAGCCGATGGTGCGGATCAAGCGGATTTCGGGACCGTTTCTCCATCGCGCGTGGCTCAACATTCCGCACGTCACCCATAATGACGAGGCGGATATTTCGGAGATCGAGAAGTATCGCAAGGAACTCGACGATGCCGGCAAGGCTGACAAGAAGAAGCCTTACCGCGTCTCGCTTCTGCCATTCCTGATGAAGGCCTCGGTCAACGCATTGAAGGCGTTTCCGGACTTCAATACATCGCTGACGCCAGAGAAAGACGCCCTCGTTTACAAGAAATTCTATAACATCGGCATCGCCGTCGACACGCCGGAAGGCCTGGTTGTTCCGGTCGTCAAGGATGTTGACCGCAAGGGCATTATCGAGATCTGCCGCGAACTCGGCGACATCTCGACCAAAGCGCGCGATGGCAAACTGACGCCCGCGGAGATGCAGGGCGCGACATTCACGATTTCATCGCTCGGTGGTATTGGCGGTAGCGCCTTCACGCCAATCGTCAATGCGCCTGAGGTAGCAATCCTCGGTGTCGTACGCTCCAAAATGGCGCCGGTGTGGAATGGCGAAAGCTTCGTTCCGCGGCTGATGCTGCCGCTGTGTCTTTCGTACGATCATCGCGTGATCGACGGCGCCGCGGCTGCCCGCTTTGCTCGGCATCTCGCGGCGGTTCTTGAAGATGTACGACGGCTCGTCCTCTGACGGACAGGAGCGGGAGAGAGACGATGACCAATACGATCAAGGTGCCCGATATCGGTGACTTCAAGGATATCCCGGTGATCGAGGTGCACATGAAGCCGGGACAGACTATTGCGGCTGAAGACACGCTCATTACGCTTGAGTCCGACAAGGCGACGATGGACGTCCCTGCGCCTGCGGCCGGGACCGTCGGCGAGGTCAAAGTCAAGATCGGCGACAAGGTGAGCGCGGGCACTGTGATTGCGACGTTCGCCGGTGCGGACGCTGTGCGCGCAGCCCCCGCCGCTGCTTCGCCGGCGGCCTCGGCTCAGCCTTCGACGGCAATGGGCGATCTTCATGCCGAGGTGCTTGTGATTGGCGCGGGCCCTGGCGGCTATTCGGCGGCGTTCCGGGCAGCCGATCTCGGCAAGAAAGTGGTGCTGGTCGACAAGGGGCCGACGCTTGGTGGAGTCTGCCTGAATGTCGGCTGCATTCCATCGAAAGCTCTTCTGCACGCCGCCAAGGTAATCGACGAAACCAAGGAGATGAACGATCACGGTGTTTCCTTCGCGGCACCTTCGGTCGACATCGACAAGCTGCGCGGCTGGAAAGATGGCATCATCAAGAAGCTGACGGGCGGCCTGTCGGGTCTTGCCAAACAGCGCAAGGTCACGGTGGTCACCGGCGTTGCGAAATTTGCTTCGCCCAAGTCGGTGCAGGTTCAAACAAGCGAGGGCGGCAAGATAATTTCGTTCGACCAGGCGATCATTGCCTGCGGCTCCGAGCCGGTGACGCTGCCCTTCATCCCGCACGGCGACCCGCGCGTGATCGATTCAACCGGCGCGCTTGAACTCAACGGTTTGCCGAAACGGCTGCTGGTGCTCGGCGGAGGTATTATCGGGCTCGAGATGGCGACAGTCTATCACTCGCTCGGCGTCAAGGTGACGATCGTCGAATTGATGGACCAGATCATTCCCGGTGCCGACAAGGATATCGTGACGCCTCTGATGAAGCGGATCGACAAGCGCTACGAGAAGATCCTGCTGAAAACGAAAGTCACGGCGGTTACGGCGAATAACGATGGCCTTCTGGTGACGTTCGAGGGACCGAACGGCACTTCGAGCGATGTGTTCGATCGTCTGCTCGTCGCCGTCGGCCGGCGTCCGAACGGCAAGATGATCGGTGCGGAGGCTGCCGGTGTTGCGGTCGACGAGCGGGGCTTTATCGCCGTCGACAAGCAGATGCGCACCAACGTTTCGCATATTTTTGCCATCGGCGATGTGGTGGGCCAACCGATGCTGGCTCACAAGGCGGTGCACGAAGCCAAGGTCGCGGCCGAAGTAACGGCAGGTCACAAGAGCGTCTTCGATGCCAAGGTCATTCCCTCTGTTGCCTATACCGATCCGGAAGTGGCATGGGTCGGTCTCACCGAAATCGAAGCCAAGGCCAAGGGCATCAAGTACGGCAAGGGTGTTTTCCCCTGGGCGGCGAGCGGACGCTCGCTATCGCTTGGCCGGGACGAAGGCATCACCAAGGTGCTGTTCGACGAGGAACACGAGCGGATTATCGGCTGCGGCATCGTTGGACCTTCGGCGGGTGATCTGATCGCCGAGGCCGCACTCGCAATCGAAATGGGCGCCGATGCAGCGGACATCGGTCTCACGATCCACCCCCATCCGACGCTGTCCGAAACAATCGGGATGGCAGCGGAAGCGTTCGAGGGAACCATCACGGATCTTTACATGCCAAAGAAGAAATAGCGCCGCGCCGGTAGGTATGGCGTCAGAAGACAAAAAACCGTCCGACATTCAAAGAGGGGAAATAGCTGTGTCAGATCATCTGGACGAAAGCGCGCTCGAATATCACCGCTATCCGTCGGCAGGGAAGATCTCCGTCGTTCCGACGAAGAGTATGACCAACCAGCATGATCTTGGGCTGGCGTATTCACCCGGCGTGGCGGTGCCATGCATGGTGATCGCCGCAAATCCCGATGAGGCACGTAATCTCACGTCGCGAGGTAACCTCGTTGGGGTCATTACGAATGGTACGGCTGTTCTCGGCCTCGGCAACATTGGAGCACTCGCGAGCAAACCGGTGATGGAAGGCAAGGCTTGCTTGTTCAAGAAATTCGCAGATATCGACGTTTTTGACATCGAGCTTGACGAAGCCGACCCTGACAAGATCGTCGATATTGTCGCGGCAATGGAGCCCACATTCGGTGGCATCAATCTGGAAGACATCAAGGCGCCCGAGTGCTTCTACATCGAAAGGAAGCTCCGCGAACGCATGAAAATTCCAGTCTTCCATGATGACCAGCATGGCACCGCCATCGTGGCCGGTGCGGCCGTTATCAATGGGCTCGAAATCGTTGGGAAAAAAATCGAGAACATCAAGATAGTGGCGTCAGGCGCGGGTGCCGCCGCGATCGCCTGTCTCGATCTGCTGGTCGGCCTCGGTGCGCGGCGCGAGAACATCTTCGTCTCGGATTACAAAGGCGTCGTCTATGCCGGCCGCGTCGAATATATGGACGACCAGAAGGCAAAATACGCCCAGCCAACACAAGCGCGAACGCTGGGCGAAATTATTCAGGGCACCGATCTTTTTCTGGGCCTTTCCGCCGGAGGCGTTCTGAAGCCGGAGATGCTTGCCGAAATGGCGGATCGCCCCCTTATTCTTGCGCTCGCCAACCCGGATCCGGAAATTTCGCCGGAAGTCGCCAAGGCGGCGCGCCCGGACGCCATCATCGCCACCGGCCGCTCCGACTATCCCAATCAGGTCAACAACGTTCTGTGTTTTCCGTTCATTTTTCGCGGCGCGCTCGACGTCGGAGCCACCACGATCAACGAGGAAATGAAATTCGCTGCTGTTCATGCCATTGCGGCACTCGCGCGAGCTGAGCAATCAGACATCGTCGCCTCCGCCTATGGACAGCAGGAAACCCGTTTTGGGCCCGACTTTCTGATTCCCCGGCCATTCGATCCGCGTCTGATCAGCGTCGTCGCTCCGGCCGTCGCGGAAGCTGCCATGAAAAGCGGTGTCGCGACCCGTCCCATCAAGGACATGCCGGCCTATCGCCGTTCGATGGAGCGATTTGTCTACAAGTCCGGCAATACCATGAGGCCGGTGTTCGAAGCGGCTGCCCAGACGAGCCAACGTGTGATCTTCGCCGAAGGCGAGGAGTCACGTGTCCTGCGGGCGGTACAGATAGCTGTGGATGAAAAACTGGCCCGGCCGGTTCTCGTCGGGCGCAGGGACGCGGTGAACGCGAAAATCAAGGACATTGGCCTCAGGCTCGAGCAGGGGCGAGACTTCGATCTGATCGATCTTCATGATGAAGCATTGATCAGGTCGGCGGTCGAGGACCACTATCAATTGGCGCGACGCATGGGTGGCTCGCGCGAGCGGATCGATCGGGCGATGCGCTCCAACAACTCGCTTCTGGCTGCCACGATGCTTCGGCTGGGGCGCGCGGATGGCATGCTGTGCGGCACCCATGGCGATTATTCCGAGCACCTGGAATGCGTGTCGAAGGCGATCGGCTTTGGTGCGGGCAAGCACATCTTCGCGGCCATGAACTTGCTGATGCTTCCACAACATACCGTTTTCATTTGCGATACGTACATCAATGCCGATCCGACAGCGGAGGAATTGGCGGACATCACCATCCTGGCGACTGACGAGATGCGCCGGTTCGGAATTAATCCGCGCGTGGCTCTTCTCTCTCATTCCAGCTTCGGCAGTTCTGATGCGACATCGGCGAGAAAAATGCGCGCGACGCTCGATCTGGTCCTCAACGCGAAACCTGACCTTGAAATCGAAGGCGAAATGCGCGGCGACATGGCGCTGTCCAAGCGCATTCTGGACGCCACGTTTCCGGATTCCCGCCTGCATACAGAGGCAAACCTCCTGATCATGCCTAATCTCGATGCGGCCAACATCACTTATAACGTTTTGAAGACCGTGGCCGGAGAAGGCGTCACTGTGGGCCCCATACTGCTCGGCGCTGCCAAGCCCGTGCATATCCTTACGCCGACGAGTACCGTGCGAGGCATCGTGAACATGACGGCCCTGGCTTCCGTTGATGCAACAATAAAAAGCTGATTTCAAATCGAGGGGAGATCGTTATGACAAGTCACGCAAGCACTACAATCGACGTTTCCCAAGAAAAGCCGTGGTACAAAGTTCTTTATGTCCAGGTGCTGATCGCGATCGTGCTTGGCGCGCTGTTTGGCTGGCTAGACCCGATCCTGGCGACGAACGATTGGGTCAAAGCGATGGGCGACGGGTTTATCAAGCTCATCAAGATGGTCATTGCTCCGATCATTTTCTGTACTGTCGTATCCGGCATTTCTCACATCCAGGATGCGAGGAAAGTCGGCCGCATTGGCATTAAAGCACTAATCTACTTCGAGGTTGTCTCCACCTTCGCGCTCGTTATCGGACTTGCGATCGGAAATCTGATCAAGCCGGGCAACGGCTTTGGTGGAGCGATGGCAAATGCGCAGGCCGTCGCGACCTACGCGGCGCAGGCCGAGGCCCAGAAAAGCGTCGATTTCTTTCTCCATATCATTCCGGAAACCGTTGTAGGCGCCTTCGCGAATGGAGAGATTCTGCAGGTTCTGCTGTTTTCAATTCTTTTCGGCTTTTCCCTGATGGGACTTGGTGAGCGCGGTCATACCCTGCGTTCCTTTATTGATGATGCGGCGCACGGGGTCTTCGGCGTGATTGCCATCGTCATGAAGGTCGCGCCCATCGGTGCATTTGGGGCAATGGCCTTTACGATCGGGAAATTTGGCAGCGGCGCAATTCTTAACTTGGTCGGCCTGATCGCTACCTTCTATCTCACGGCGGCGCTTTTCGTTTTCGTTGTGCTCGGTGTGATTGCTCGAATTGCTGGTTTTTCCATCTTCAAGTTTCTGGCATACATCAAGGACGAGATTCTGATTGTGCTTGGCACGTCATCGTCGGAAAGCGCGCTGCCGTCGTTGATGGAGAAGCTTGAGCGGCTCGGCTGCTCCAAATCTGTGGTCGGACTGGTTGTGCCGACTGGTTATTCGTTCAACCTGGACGGCACGAATATCTACATGACCCTGGCGACATTGTTCATTGCGCAGGCGCTTGGGTTCGAGCTCACCATGGGTCAGCAGATAACGATCCTGGTTGTAGCGATGCTAACCTCGAAGGGCGCTTCTGGCGTGACCGGCGCAGGCTTTATCACGCTCGCGGCAACGCTTGCTGTCGTAGATCCGCGCCTGGTACCCGGCATGGCCATCGTTCTCGGGGTCGACAAGTTCATGAGCGAATGCCGAGCTCTCACGAATCTTTGCGGCAATAGTGTCGCGTGCGTAGTTGTGGCCTGGTGGGAAGGCGAGCTCGATCGTACTGCGCTCAACAAGAAGCTCGGCAGACAAATTGATCCAGCTGATCTCGAAACGGCGCTCACCACGGGCTAGTGCCGGCGATGTGCTCGCAACAGGTGTCAGCTCAAGACCCCGTCGCGTGAAAGCGAGATGATTGATTGCGCTGCCCGGTTGCAGGCTCCCGAGAAGGAAGTAATGGCGATGTCAGGCGATAGCGATCTCCACCATATTGTCGTTGTAGGGGGCGGAGCGGGGGGCTCGAACTGGCGACCCGCCTCGGCGACCGCCTTGCTCGAAGAGGCAAGGCAAGGGTTACGCTGGTCGAGCGTTCCCGCACGCATCTGTGGAAGCCGTTGCTTCATGAAATCGCAGCGGGCAGCATGGACGTAGCTCAACATGAGGTAAACTATCTTGTGCACGCTCACTGGCACAACTTCCGATTTCGCTTCGGGGAAATGATAGGCGTTAACCGGAAAGATCGCGAAATTCATCTTGCGGCGACGTTTGACGACGATGGTGAGGAGATTACGCCGAAGCGCTCCTTTACCTACGATACCCTCGTGATCGCAGTGGGCAGCGTGTCCAACGATTTTGGTGCGCCGGGCGTCAGACAGCATGCCATCATGCTGGAGACGCCGGACCAGGCGGCACGCTTCAACCGGAAAATTGTCAATGCACGCTTTCGTGCGCATACGCAGAAGCAGCCCGTCCAGCCTGGCCAGCTCCATGTTACGATTATTGGCGCAGGCGCAACCGGCACCGAACTTTCGGCGGAATTGCACCAGACGACACGAGCGGTCGTTGCCTATGGTCTGGATAAGATCAATCCGTCCAAGGATATTCGTATTACGCTTGTGGAAGGCGCAGATCGGATCTTGCCGGCGCTTCCTGAGAGCGTGTCGCATTCGACGGCACAGCTCTTGAAAGGACTGGATGTCGATATTCGCACCGGCGCGAAGGTTAGGGAGGTATCCAGTGAAGGTGTCCATCTGGAGTCCGGGGAGCTCATTCCTTCGAATTTCGTTGTTTGGGCTGCGGGGGTCAAGGGACCGGCTGTCCTGTCCGAACTCGACGGGCTTCAAGTCTCACGCAGTAACCAGCTTGTTGTGTTGCCAACGCTTCAGACTACCTTGGATCCCGATATTTTCGCGATCGGCGACTGCGCAAGCTGTCTGAATTCCGCTTCAGGTCAGCCCGTTCCGCCCCGCGCCCAGGCGGCTCATCAACAGGCGTCCCATGTCTTCAAGCAGATCAGCCGCCGTCTCGGAAACAAACCGCTGCAACCGTACATCTACAAGGATTTTGGCTCGCTGGTATCGCTCGGCAAGTATGCCACCGTCGGTAGTCTCATGGGCTTCCGGAAGGGCAATAATCTTCAGATCGAGGGTTACTTTGCGTTGTTAATGTATCTATCCCTCTACAAGATGCACCAGGTCGCCTTGCACGGCGGGGGCAAGGTATTTCTGGACACACTCGGCCGGCTCATCTCGCGCCGCACATTACCGCAGATCAAACTTCATTGAGGCGTGAGCGAAAAATTGCGTGCTTCTTATACCGGGCGTTGTGTAAAGTTGTCGTGCCGGTGAGGCTACGGAGCACCGTGTGCTGAGTCCGTGATCGGCATTGTCGGGATCGCATGGAGCAGAACGCCAATAAGATCGGATCACTTTCCAGGATCGCCTGGACGGCCGGTATTGTGGGCGCTTTATTGCTGATGGTGGCTGCCGTCATCCTTGCCGGGGACGTGGCATTTCGCCTGAGATCAGAACGGACCATCGAGCGGGAACGAATTGAACTTGATCGATACGCAACACTGCTGGCAACGGAACTGCACAGGTTCGACTATCTTCCCGACTTGCTTCAAAATCATCCCGTGGTGATGGATGTCCTGAAGGATCCTGACAATCCAGAGCACGTCGACGACGCCAACCGCTACCTGCAAGCCGTCAATAATGCCGCGGGGACGACGGCGCTCTATATTTTGGACCTTAGCGGAAAAGCGACAGCCGCAAGCAACTGGAGAGAGCCGGACAGCTTCGTCGGGGTCGATCTGTCGTACAGGCCTTACTTTGTTAACGCCTTGCGTGACGGGTCGGGCCGTTTCTATGGCATCGGCACGACCAGCGGGACGCCGGGCTATTATTTCGCCAGGGCACTTCCACGCGGGAAGACCCCGGTCGGCATCGGTGTCGTCAAAGTCAACCTTGAACGATTGCTAGTTCGCCCGTCATCCGCCGTCGGCGACGTGATGATCGTCGATGAAGCGGGTGTGATCGTTTTGGCGTCGCGGCCGGCCTGGCAGTACCGCACCATGACGCAGCTTTCGCCCGGAGCTCTGGCGGCGCTGCGCGACGCGCGCCAGTACGAAAATGTCGAACTTGCGCCCGTCGGAATCAAGACCGAAGAAGCCTTCAAGGGCGAAGGTTCGATCGTATCGCTGCCCGGCGAGAAACCGGGCGAGGAGCGACCCCGATTTCTGGCGCAGGAAAAGAATCTCGACGCTTCCGACTGGAAGATAGTGATCCTTTACGATCTCTCAGATGTCGAACTCTATCAGCACTGGGCTCAGGTCGCTGCGGCGCTCGTTGCAACTTCAATCGTTTTTTTCGTTCTTTTCATTCTACAGCGGCGGCGCGCCATCCGTCTTCAGCTCGCCGGCAAGGAGGCGCTTGCGCGCGCCAATATCGAGCTGGAGCATCAGGTTGCGCAGCGTACCCAAGCCCTGGTCGATACAAACCAGCAGCTGCGCGACACCCAGGATGAACTCGTTCATTCCGCCAAACTGGCCGCGATCGGGCAGCTTGCGGCCGGCGTTACGCACGAGCTCAATCAGCCTTTGGCGGCGATCCGTACCCTTTCGGAAAATGCTGAAGTGTTAATCGATCGATCTCAAATCGATATAGCGCGCGACAACATGCGTGGCATCACCGACCTGGTCGACAGGCTGAGCGCTATCACGGGGCAATTGAAGCAATTTGCCAGAAAAAGCGCGGTCAACCTGCAGCGTGTTCCGATCAATCGCAGTATCCAGAACAGCATGCAGATTGTCGTCCACAGAATTAAGAAAGCTGAAGTGGCGGTTGATGTCCACGCGACCGACGAGAACCTGTGCGTTCATGCCGACGCGCCGCGCCTCGAACAGGTGCTTGTCAATCTGTTGTCGAATGCAATCGACGCTACCGTGGGAGTGGATAAACCGGCTGTCAGGATCTCCGCATCCCGTGCCGGTGACATGGTTCTGATTTCCGTTCAGGACAACGGAGTTGGATTGTCGGAGGAGGTTATCTCGCATCTTTTCGAGCCGTTTTTCACGACAAAGGAAGCGGGATCAGGGCTGGGGCTTGGATTGGCAATTTCGACGGGTATAATAAATCAATTCGGTGGAACACTTACAGCTTCCGCTGAAGCGCAACGCGGAGCGGTATTTTTGATCAAATTGCCTGTGTATCGGAATGAACTCGATGTCCGCGATGTATGACGGTCTTCGGGTAATGTTCGTCGAGGACGACCCTGCTGTGCGCGCCGCAACGGCCCAGACACTCGACCTTGCAGGGTTTGGGCTTGAGTCGCATGCGTCCGCCGAATCTGCCCTGAAAAACCTGAGAGAATACTTCCCCGGTATCTTGCTGGTTGACTACCAATTAACTGGAATGGACGGGATTGCTTTACTCGAGCGTGCGATGGTCATCGATCGGAGCTTGCCCGTAATCATCATCACGGGTCACGGTGACATTTCCATTGCTGTAAAAGCAATGCGCGCCGGGGCGTATGATTTTCTCGAGAAGCCAGTCTCCAACGAGTTTCTCATCGGCGTCGTCACGCGAGCGATGGAAAAGCGAAAGCTGACATTTGAGATCAGCGATCTGCGCAGACGGCTTGAGCAGAAGTCCGGCATCGACGGCATGCTGATCGGGGATTCTCCGTCCATTGCCGCGTTACGCAACAGCATCCTCAAGCTGTCCGATGTCACGCCGGACGTTCTGATCCATGGTGAAACCGGTTCTGGCAAGGAACTGGTCGCGCGCGCTTTGCACGAATGCTCTCCGTTGCGCGATGGCCCGTTCGTCGCGATTAACTGCGGCGCCATTCCTGAATCGATGTTTGAGAGCGAGCTTTTTGGCCACGAGAAGGGGGCATTTACGGGAGCACAAGCTCTCCGCATCGGAAAAATAGAGCATGCGTCGGGCGGGACACTATTCCTTGATGAAGTCGAAACCATGCCCATGGCATTGCAGGTCAAATTGTTGCGCGTCCTGCAGTTCCGTCAACTTGAACGTCTCGGCTCCAACAAGCTGATCGACGTCCCGGTTCGTGTTGTCGCGGCGACGAAGCTGGATCTGAAGGCGGCGTGCGATATGGGGCGGTTCAGAAGCGATCTCTACTTCCGATTCAATGTGGTGACCCTTTCCATTCCGCCGCTTCGGGAACGGCGCGAGGATATTCCACAGCTGTTCGAGCATCACGTCCTGCTTGGCGCGGCTCGCTACAAACGCGAAGCGCCCATTGTCACAGATCAATTGATGCGCGATCTGGTGTCGTTCGACTGGCCTGGAAATGTTCGCGAACTCGGGAATGTCGCGGATCGTTTCGTCCTGGGTTTGCTGGGCGGACGGTTTAATTCCGATGCAGCCAATGAAAGCGCGGACAGATCGCTGAAGGACGTTGTCGGCGATTTCGAACGAGGTCTGATCATTGAGACCTTGCGCAGGCATCATGGCGACGTTCTCGCCGTAAGCGAGAGTCTTGGCATACCCAAGAAGACTCTCTACGACAAAATGCGGCGTTATGCGCTTTCCGGGGATGAGTTTCGATAATTTCAACCGGACGATTGAAGTTAAAGCCTCAATTCATTTTTTAATCGAAAGATCGATGTATGCAAAGCGAAGCGGAACGGCCATGCGGCGATTTGATGACGCGAACCCTTGCCATGCCGGCGGACGCCAACCCGAGTGGCGACATATTCGGAGGCTGGGTTCTTTCGCAAATGGATATCGCGGCGGGCATTTGCGCCGGACAGCGCGCGCGGGGACGTGTCGCGACCGTAGCGATTGAAGCCATGAGCTTTCACAAGCCGGTACACGTCGGCGATGTGCTTTGCGTTTACAGCAATATTGAGCGCACGGGCCGAACCTCGATCAGAGTCCATCTGGAAGCGTGGGCTCTGCGCAATCGCGTCGGAGACCGGGTCAAGGTGACTGATGGGATATTCACCTTTGTCGCAATAGATGCTAGCGGTTGTTCGCGCGCGCTGGATTAGCGCGCGGCTTTATATGGGCATCAGCCGGCTTTCTCTTCGAGCGCCCGAAACGCGTTGTATCGTTCGTTCGGTGTAGGCGCAGCG
>Ga0208355_1000662_pt1 | contig 15588 bp, 13 predicted proteins | sample NGESurdeep072012_6_FD_184458 | JGI IMG/M metagenome (GOLD analysis project Ga0208355, IMG submission 184458) | Arctic peat soil microbial communities from Barrow, Alaska - NGEE Surface sample 210-3 deep-072012 (SPAdes) | ecosystem: Environmental > Terrestrial > Soil > Wetlands > Peat ... | reverse complement strand
TCCAGCAGACCCACCGCCCCCGTCACCCCGCCCGGCGACACCACCGGAATCGGTCACAGCATGGCTCAAGATCAACTAGACCGCCCACACGAAACAGCGAGGAGCCCCCAGACGTAACCTTGGTGTAAGCATGTGGCGCCCGAGCGGTGACACACGATCCTTATGGTGTCGGTCCCGCGCTGCGTTGAGTCGCCGAGCCCGGCGGCATAACCCGAGGGACGCCCCAGATGTATGACCAGCCGCTGTTCCTCGAGACGTTGTCCAGATTCGCCGTGGTTCTGCCAGCCCGGTATGACCTGGAGGCAGCCCTGAGCGAGCTGACCGAGAGCGTCACCCAGGTGTTGGACCTGGCCGGCAGCGGGGTCACGATGGCTGAGGAGGGGCGGCTGCGTTTCGTGACTGCGGTGAGCCAGGCGTCCGGGGAGCTGGAGCGAAATCAGGAGGATCAGCAGGCAGGCCCGTGCCGGGATGCCTACGACACCGGTGAGGTGGTCCGGGTTACCGACGTGAGGCAGGAGTCCGCCCGGTGGCCCGAGTTCTCCGCCACCGCAAGCCGCCTGTCGGTGGCTGGCGTAGCGGGGATCCCGATGCGCCTGGCTGACGAGATCATCGGCGCCCTCAACCTTTACGCTCGCGGGCCGCGGGAGTGGTCGGATGAGGACATCGCGGTCGCCGGGGTGCTGGCCGATGTGGCGACCAGCTACGTGGTCAACGCCTCCAAGCTGCGCCAGCAGGAGCAGCTGAGCGAGCAGCTGCAACATGCGCTGGAGTCCCGGATCGTCATCGAGCAGGCGAAGGGCATCACGGCCCAGCAGAACTCCGTCACGATCGACGAGGCATACCAGCTCATGCGCGGTCATGCCCGCAACAACAACGCCAGCCTACGGACGGTCGCCGAGGCGATCGTTGTCGTGGGGCTTCGCGTCTGAGGCCGGCAGCCGTGCGGCCCAACGGGTCGTCGGGGGTCGTCCCTCGCCCTCAGGTGTAGAGTTCTAGCGGCTGCGTGCTCCCAGACCACGGTCGCGCTGGCTCCTGCCCGTGCTACTCCCGAACCTTGGTGGCCCGTGCCCTTCCTCCCGGGACCACCGAAACGAGCTTGCCATCCAGCCCCCCAGCAATGTGCACGATCTTCCCGCAGACCGCCGGGTGGGCCCTTACCCGACCACCTTTCCCGCAGCGCTGGCGGGCGACTTGCCGACGCAGCTGCCAGCGAAGCCGATCGGGCGCACGGCCGCCCCTCGGAAGGTGCGAGCCAGGACTCGTGCCATACGTCAGGTAGTCGTCGTCGAGGTTGCGGGCCCGCTCAGTGAGGTCGTTGAGGATCTGGACCGCGCGATCCAGCTGGCTCTGGGCGACGGACCCCGGGGCGTGGTCTGCGACCTGTCGGGGGTGTTCGAGGGGGCCGACCCGGTAGCGGTTGAGGTTCTCGCGACTGCGGGGCGCCATGTTCGCGACTGGCCTGGGATCCCCGTAGCCGTGGCCTGCCCCGACCCAGTGGTTCGCGAGGCTTTGCGCGCCCACCCTCTGGGTGGTCACCTGATCGTGACCGCCTCGTTGTTCTCCGCGATGTCCGAGGTGCTGGCCACTCCCGCGCTGGCCGTTGAATGGCTACACCTTGCCCCGCACCCGACGGCGCCTCGCGCATCGAGGGACTTCGTCACTCGTACCCTGCTCGACTGGCGGTTAAGCAGGGTCATTCCCTTCGCGAGCCTGGTGGTCAGCGAGCTCGTGGCCAGCTCCGCGGCATCTGCCGGCACTGACATCGACCTGTCCGTCGCCTGGAACCTTGAGGCCCTACGTCTGACAGTCCGAGACCACGGCCATGCGCTGCCGCATCAGGGTCACACAGTCCATGACTTGCACCGGCGAGGGCTCACCGTCGTGGCTGGCCTCTCTCGCACCTTCGGGGTGCTGCCCACCGAGGGCGCCGGCAAGGTGGTCTGGGCTGTCCTAGAAGCACGCCGGCCACGCCTATGGGACAGACGAATTCAGTCTGAGCGCGTCAAGGAAGGCCAGCAGTCGCCTGTATTTGCCGCAGGCCGCGCCCTGGCAGGGCTGCCACTGGGCGCCGGCTCTCGCCCGCGCCCCAACGGAAAATTCATCCCCCCACTACCAGGTGGAGACGATCCGTTCCCCCGCGGCGGACCTGGCTTGCAGCCATGACGCTACCCATCTGAGTACTCAGGCAGTGCGAACATCCGACCGGTTGCTGGCCGATGTTCAGCTCCCGGCCGTTCACCCACCGCCGCAGGCACCGGGTTCGGTCAGTTCGTCTTGCGGGCCAGTCACTTCGCGGACCATGCACCCAGCGCAGCGAGGTTCCATGCACGGCCGGCAGCAGGGGCCCAGGTCATGATCGGACTCCGCAGTGATCGCCCTCAGCTCTGCGACATCCCAGTTACGCGGCTTCGACGCCGCGAACACAGGTCATCAGTTGCGCGGCGAGGCCATGAGTTGATTGTCGACGAACCCTGCGAGAAACGTCAGATCAGGTCCGCTGAGGTGAACAGCCTCCGTTCAGCGCGACAGCCGACGCGCGGTGAACCGAACAACCCTGGCCACGACGCGATCAGGTGCTCGGAGTCGAGGTTGCGGATGGCTCACCTGTAGGAGAGGAACGACCTGTGGTCACCGACAGGTGGGCGCGTCTGCTTCTGTTCCCACGCCGACAATGCCACGCGCGAGGTATCGACCGCTTCCTGTTGGGCGCCACACGTCATGCTCTGGGGACGCCGAAGGGCCTGGGCGTCACGGGTGACTTCGGCTCAGAAGCCAACCGAACGGCTGGGCAGTCCCGCCCGTTGGGCCGATTCCGACCGTTGGGATGTGCGGCACCCTGGATAGCGGGGTTGGTAGTGCTCACTCGGCAGGGAGTCGAAACATCGTGGGACTCACGTGTCGAAGGGTTGCCGGAAGACCGGTCGGTGCCCCCGACTCGCCTCGGTGGCGGACCTCCATATTCTCGATAGTGGCCGTGGCTATGGCTATGGCCGTGGCTTCGATGGCAGTATTGGTCGGCACCGCGCCACCTGCTGCTGCGGCGCAATCCTGTTCGGCGGTCGAAGTCGCCGCAGGTTCTTGGTTGGGCGGCGCCGGCCTCGATGTGCATTCCAACGGCAGCGACCAGGGCACTGGAACCTCATGCGCAGGCTTCAGCATCGCAACCCCCCGTATCCAGGAGGGCTACGGCTGGCAATGCGTAGAACTCGCCGCTCGCCTGTACGCCGTCAAGGGATGGGGCCGCGTCTACGCCGACGGCGGCGCCGCCGCCGGCGTCTACCGCTACGGCGCCCAGTACATCCCCGAAGGCAGCCCCAGCCTGAGCTTCCACCCCAACGGCAGTGGCTACCTTCCCGTGCCCGGTGACCTGATCATCGAGTCATGGACATCCGGGTTTGGGCACGTCGCAGTCGTCGACCGGAGCGTCGGCAACTCCGTGTACGCCATCGAGCAGAATGCCGCCCTGACCGGACGCCACACCTACACGCTGACCGGTTCCACGCTGACCGGGCAGTACGGCACCAGCGTCCGCGGGTTCATGCACGCCCCCGCAAACACCGCCACCAACGCCCCGGGCGCGCCGGGGGCGTTGGTCACCGTGTCCCCGGCGCGGGTGCTGGACACCCGGACCGGCATCGGTGCCGCCGCGGCCCCGGTCGGGCCGGGTGCGGATCTGGTGCTGCAGGTTTCCGGGCGCGGCGGGGTGCCGGCCACGGGGGTGTCGGCTGTCGTGGTGAACCTGACCGTCACCCAGCCGGCCGCGCCGGGTTGGGTGTCGGCCTTTGCTGACGGCAGCGTGCTGCCGCCGGTGTCCAACCTGAACTTCGTCGCGGGCCAGACGGTCTCCAACCTGGCCATCGCCGCGGTCGGGGCCGACGGCAAGATCAGGCTGCACAACGGCCCGGGTGGAACCGTCCAGCTGGTCGCCGACGTGTGCGGGTACTACCTGCCCTGACCGGACCGCACCCACGGCATGGCGGTGCTGGTCCCCCTGGAGCAGTGCTCAGCTTGTTCCTGGCGCGCAGGAGCGTCAGCCGCTCTGCGCGGGGGCGGCGATGGAAAAGGGGCAGCAAAGACGACCCTTCGGATCGCCTGACCGCGTCAGGTCGCTGCGCACGCAGGTCCGAGTTGTGGGCGCTGGTCTGGGATCTGGCTGCATATGTCGAGCTGTTGACTGTGTCCGGCGCTCCGATCCGGTTTGGCCCACCCCGTGCTCACCCAGGTGTGCGAAGAAGGGATTCGGAGTCTGGCCGAAGCAGGGGAAGGTATCTGGAGGTCCCCGGCTCGCTGGCGGATGATGATCGCGTAACCGGCCACGATCAGCCAGTGTCAACGACTCAGTGCCATTGCCGAGATCGCCGTACTCAGTCCCTGTTGATCGCCTCGGCACGCATCGCGGCTAGCTGCGGAGGTTTGGCCCGCCCGCATGTCGATCAAGTGCCCCGTGCCACTGTGGACGACCCTGCCCAGGGGGCGACACGCTGGTCAGCTTGAGTGGCTGGGGCCGACCCATCGTGTGCAGAGCCAGTAGGCAGAGGCAGCCTTTCACCACCAGCGCTCGAAGCGACCACCCTGGCCCACCCTGGCTCCGGCTCGTCCTGGGACCTTAGTCCGTTCGGTCACACCTTGTGTTCGTTTGGCCGAGTGTACAGCGGGGGCCGAGCCGTCAGGCTGAGATAGCCGGCAAAGACTGGTCAGTACCCGGTGAGTGAAGGACTGACTAACTGACTACTGGGAGCCCTGATGGACCTGAAATTCGTGTTTTCGCGTGCTACTCGCTGGGGGGCTGGGCCACCGCCGTGGCCACGGCGGCGGCGATGTGCGTTTCGGCTTCCTCCGCCCAGGCGGTCGCTGGTCGAGGTGTCTCGCCGCGCTCTGGCGCCATGGTTGTTGCGGCTTCCGGCGGCTTGAGCGCTGTCAGGTGGGGTAACCCCACCGCTGACGCCATGTCGAAGGGCGCGGACGGAACCTATCAGGCTGCGCAGGACCCGGGCTCGCTGTTCAACGTGGACAAGGCGATCGGTGCCCGCAAGCTGTGGTCGAAACAGGACTCGTCCGGCCAAGCGCTGACCGGCCAAGGCGTAGACGTCGCCGTGCTGGACTCCGGGGTCGCCCCGGTGCCCGGACTGGACGGCCTCGGCAAGGTCACCTACGGCCCTGACCTGTCTATCGAGGGCAACGGCGTACTGACACAGCAGGACACGTTCGGTCATGGCACCTTCATGGCCGGCCTCATTGCCGGCCGAGGAACAACTAGCCCATCTTCGGACCTGGCACAAGCGCCGGCACACGTGCAGCTGGGCGTGGCCCCGGACGCGGGACTGCTTGCGATGAAGCTGGCGACCACGGACGGCAGCGTCGACGTGTCCCAGGTCATCGCCGCGCTGGACTGGGTCACCCAGCATCCGGTACTGCCAGACGGCACCCGCGTGCGGGTGATCAACCTCTCCTATGGCACAAACTCGGCCCAGGCATACCTGGCTGACCCGCTCGCGGCCGCTGCAGAGAACGCCTGGCACCACGGAATTGTCGTCGTCACGTCGGCGGGCAACGGTGGTTCGGCCGCGGGCCAGCTGACCGACCCCGCGATCGACCCCTATGTCATCGCGGTCGGCGCCACCGACAGCAACCACAGTCTTGACGGCTGGGCCCCCAACCGCGCCACGGTCGCCTCCTTCTCTCAGGTCGGTTCGGTTGGCCGTCATGCGGACCTGGTGGCACCGGGAACGTCCTTGGTATCGGACAGAGACCCCGGGTCCTTCGTGGACGTCAACAATCCTTCTGGTCTGGTTTCCGGCGACGCCAGCGGAGCACTGTTCCGCAGCAGCGGAACCAGCGGAGCAGCCGCGGTGGTCTCCGGCTCGGTGGCCCTGCTGCTCCAGGCTTACCCGACCCTGACCCCGGATCAGGTCAAGTTCGCCCTGACATCGTCGGCAGATCCGGTCCAGGGTGCCAGCCCGACCGCTGACGGGGCCGGGACGCTCGACCTCACCCAGGCGCTCGACGCGGCCAAGCACCTGACCGCGGCGGGCCACGAGGCGTCGAGGCTGCAGGCAGCCGCCGTCCAGGCGTTCCCCATCTCGACGGGGCAGGGTTCGATCGACGCAGCCCGAGGCGGGTCCTACCTCATCGACGCAGCCGGCAACACCCTCAGCGGTGAAATCGACGTTCAGGGCACGCGCTGGGGCCCTGCAGCCTGGTGGCGGGCCACCTCCACTTTGTCGGCCTGGTCCGGCGGTAAATGGCTCGGGGTCACCTGGACCGGCGGCGGCTGGCTGCCTAACCCCGGCGGCCTCAGCTCCTCGCGCTGGTCCTCCTCGCGCTGGTCCTCGTCGCGCTGGAGCACCGCAGACTGGTCGTCCTCGCGCTGGTCGTCCTCGCGCTGGTCGTCCTCGCGCTGGTCGTCCTCGCGCTGGTCGTCCTCGCGCTGGTCGTCCTCGCGCTGGTCTGACTCGGTCTGGTCGTAGCAGATGCGCCGCGCTCTGAGCCCCACGAAGGTTACGTGGGTCCTGAGCGCGTGCCTGGCGGCCGGGGCGGTGGTTCTGACGACCCGGACAGGTGGAGGGCCGATCATTGCCCTCCACCTTCCGGTTGCCGTCGTCGCTGTCGTTCTGGGAGCGGGGTTCTTCTTCGCTGAACAGTTCCAGCTGAATGTGGAGTTCCGGCGGCAAGCCCACACGTTCACCCTTGCTGGTGTCCCGCTGCTCATCGGTGTTCTCCTGCTGTCGCCGCTGGTCTTCGTGGTGACACGGCTGGTCGCGTCGGTGCTGGCCTTCATGTGGCAGCGGGTATCGGTGGACAAGATGGCCTACAACTCCGCGGCCTACGCTTTCGAGGCGGCAGCGGATGTCATGCTTGTGCACCTCCTGCTGCGCCCTGCTCCTGGCCTGGACCTGCGGGCCGCGGTTACCCTGGTCGCCACGCTGGCGGTGGTAGATCAGTTCATCAGCGCACTGGTACTGGTCATGATCCGCGTCCACAACGGCCCACTAAGCCGGGCGGATGTTATCGAGGTGCTCCTCCCCGCCGTGGTCCTGAGCGTGACCTCGACGATGTTCGCGTTCAACATGATCCTTCTGCTGGAGCACGGAGTGCTGGGTGGCGCGGTCGCCGCCATGCTCATCGGTCTCGGCGCGGCCGGCTACCGCGCGTATGCCGCCGCCCGGCATCGCCACCAGTCCCTGACCCTCGTCCATGAGTTCGTCACCGGCGGCGTCGGCGCCCAGTCTTTGGAGACCCTCGCCGAAGAGCTCCTGTCCCGCATCCGCCGGCTGCTGCGAGCCAGCACCGTCCAGGTGATGATCGTCGACAGCGACGGCGACCAGTGGGTCTCCGCAGACGTTGGCTCGGCGCTGACCCTGGCCGTCGACGAGGAGGACAGCCTTGATGTCAGCCACCATGATTTCGACGCCCAGGACTGGGTCGTGGTGCGCACGATGACCCAGCAGGAACCGCTGCTGGCCGGCCGAGCCACCAAGGACCCTGCCGTCCGGCACTGGCTCGACGAACACGGGTTCCGAGACGCGATGATGGTCGCGCTGCCGGACTCTAGCGGTATGCGGGGAACGCTGCGGGTCACTGACCGGCTTGGGGAGACGGCCACCTTCACCGTTGAGGACCTGACCCTGCTGCAGACCCTGACCGGCCACCTCGCAGTGGCCCTGCGCAGTACCCGCCTCGTGCAGGAACTGGGCTACGACGCAACGCATGACTCACTTACCGGCCTGGCCAACCGGCGGGCGCTGTACACCGACGGGCAGGCGCGGCTGGTCAAGACGCCCGGCCGGCGCCGGGCCCTGCTGCTGCTGGACCTTGACAAGTTCAAGGAGGTCAACGACAGCCTGGGCCACCATGCAGGGGACCAGCTTCTGGTCGAGGTGGGTGCGCGGCTGCGAGGGCAGGTGCGCGGCGGGGACCTGCTGGCGCGCCTGGGTGGTGACGAGTTCGCGGTCCTGCTCGAGGATGCCGGCTACGACGAGGCCGCGAGCGTGGCCGACAACCTGCGCGCGACGCTGGCCGAGCCGTTCACGACCCTGGCCGAGCCATCCGCCCCGGGGATACTGACGCTGCACTCCAGCGTCAGTATCGGGATCGCGCTGTTCCCGGACGACGGCCCGGACCTGAGCGCCCTGCTGCGCAAGGCCGACATCGCCATGTACAAGGCCAAGGCATCCGGCGACGGGCATCACGTCTACAGCGGCGCCGACGATGCCGATGGCGAGGCCAGGCTGCGCACCGTCGATGAGCTGCGGACCGCGATAACCAACGACCAGCTCGTCCTTCACTACCAGCCCAAGATCGACCTGGCCAACGGCACCGTGCACAGCGTCGAGGCGCTGGTCCGCTGGGACCACCCCACCCGGGGCCTGCTGTACCCCGAGGCTTTCCTGGCCCTGGTGGAGGTATCCGGGCTGATGCGTGCCATGACCCGGCTCGTGCTCGAGCTGGCCCTGGACCAGGCCGCGGTCTGGCAGGGCCGGGGCCAGCACCTGACCATCGCGGTCAACCTCTCGGCCAGCTCCCTGGTCGACGCCGACCTGCCCGAGGAGATCTTCGCCATGCTCGCCGCCCGAGGCGTCCCGCCGGCCGCCTTGCAGCTGGAGATCACTGAGGAGTTCCTGATGGCACACCGCGATCGGGCCCGGTCGATCCTGACCCGGCTGCGCGACGGCGGTATCCAGATCTCCGTCGACGACTTCGGCACGGGCTACAGCTCGCTCAGCTACCTGCGCGACCTGCCGATCGACGAGCTTAAGCTCGACCGGTCGTTTGTCTTCCCCATGGTCGACGACGCCCGCGCCGCGGCCCTGGTCGCCTCCACGATCGGTCTGGCCCACAGCCTGGGCCTGCGTATGGTCGCCGAGGGCGTCGAGACCGAGGTCGCGTACACCGAGCTGAGGCGCCTGGGCTGCGACCAGGGGCAGGGCTTCTGGATGTCCACGCCCGTGCCCCCCGCCGAGCTCGACCACTGGCTCAGCAACCGCCCGGCTGTCGAGGTGGCCGCCCATATCCCGCCGCGGCTCTCCTCCGTGGCTCTTGGCTAGAACCGCTAACCGGGCCGCATGACGAAACCGCGAAGCTGTCGGCTGGCGCCACAGCGTTGATGACCATGCACATCAGTGAGCCTGGCTCCGGTGAGGAATGCCCGCACATCGGAGGAGCGGTGTTGTCATGGTGCGGAGCCATTGGTCAGGTCTGCCAGCTTGAGCCAGATGACCCACCATGGCAAGGCTGAATCGCTGAAAGTCCACACCAGCAAAGAAACCTATGTGTCGGTCCAATTCGCGCCGGTCAGCGGCCGGGGCTGAAGTATCCGCGTGCGACAAGCTCGACGGTTGTCAGAACTGCGATGGCCTGAACCAGTAGCAGAGCCACTAAGACCACCAGCTGGACGGCCGCCGCCTGCAGCGGTGAGGCACCGCCGAGGAGCATGCCGACGAAAGCGCCGGGAAGGGTCACCAGCCCTACGGTCCGGGTCTGGTCCAGACCCGGGACAAGAGCCAGCGAGGCATCGGCACGGGCGATGAGCAGGGCCGAGTCGCGGGGCAGGAGACCGATCGAGAGCGCGGCCTCATACTCTCCGTGGCGGGTTCGCAGCGCGTCCAGGGCACGCTTGCCGGCCAGGGTTGTCGCCGTCATGGCCCCGCCGATCAGGATGCCGACGATGGGCACCACGGCAATGGTCTGGCGCGGGATCAGGCCACTGAGCATGAGGCCACTGGCCACGGGGACGGCGCCCAGGACGACCGGTGCGAAGCCCCACCACCACCGGCCTCTTGGAGTCAGTCGCCCTCCCGCGGTGACAGCGGCCACCGACAGCATCAAGGCGATGAACCCCAGCGTCAGCCACCACGATCTCAGCACGGCCAGGATCAGCAGCCCGACGAGGCCGAGCTGCAGGCACGCGCGCAGCGCGGCCAGTATGTCGTCCCTGCCATGGCCCAGCTGTCCCCAGTGGTTGATGGCGGCGGCGAGCCCGGCGCATAGGACCACTACCAGGGCCAGGCTTGCCAGCCCGCTGACCCCTTGAACACTGACCAGTGCGGCGGCGGGTGGGGTCATGGCGACTTCCACGTGCCGCATTATCCGCCGGTGGCTGGACACATGACGGATCTACGCACGAATCACCCTAAACTGAGAGGGTGATTTCTCGGATCGACCTGCGTGGTCGTGTGCTCGACGCCCAGTCCCTTCGCGAGGTGCTGCCCCGAGCCGAGTTCGACGTCGATGCGGCGCTGACAGCTGTTCGACCGATCTGTGACGACGTGCGCCATCGTGGAGCCGAGGCATTGCGGGACCTGGGGGAGCGGTTCGACGGGGTCCGACCAGGCCGGTTGCGGGTGCCGGCAGAGGTCCTGAAGAAGGCTCTGGACGGGCTCGACCCGGACGTGCGGACGGCATTGGTGGAGACCATTCGACGGGTGCGCATCGTGCACGAGGACCAACGCCGGGCCGACACGACGACCCAGGTCGTACCTGGCGGAACCGTCGTCGAACGCTGGTTGCCGGTAGAGCGGGTTGGTCTGTACGTCCCTGGCGGAGTCGCGGTCTACCCCAGCAGCGTCGTCATGAACGTCGTCCCGGCACAGATCGCCGGAGTTGCCTCGGTCGCGGTCACCAGCCCGCCGCAGCGGGACAATTCCGGAGTGTTCGCCGGCTACCCCGCCCCGGTCATCCTGGCTGCCTGCGAGCTGCTCGGCGTCGACGAGGTGTACGCCGTCGGCGGAGCCCAGGCGATCGCCATGTTCGCCTACGGCGCACATGAGTCCGGTATCGACGGCACCCCTAACGCCGGTGCTGTGCTCTGTGAACCGGTCACCCTGGTCACCGGCCCGGGCAACATCTACGTCGCGGCCGCCAAGCGCCTGCTGAAGGGCCTGATCGGCATCGACGCCGAGGCCGGGCCGACTGAGATTGCGGTGCTGGCCGACGACAGTGCTGATCCCGAGCACGTCGCCGCCGATCTGATCAGTCAGGCCGAGCACGACACGCTCGCCTCGTCGGTCCTGGTCACCGACAGCGAGGACCTCGCCGTTGGCGTCGAAGTGGCCCTGGAACGCAGGGTGGCTGCGACCAAGCACACCGAGCGTGTCTGCGCCGCTCTCGCCGGTCGGCAGTCCGGCGTCGTCCTGGTCGACGACATCGAGGCCGGCATCGCGGTCGTCAACGCCTATGCCGCGGAGCACCTCGAGATCCAGACCCGAGATGCGCGCGGCGTGGCCCTGCGGATCCGCAACGCCGGGGCGATCTTCGTGGGAGCCTTCGCGCCGGTGAGCCTCGGCGACTACTGCGCTGGTTCCAATCACGTGCTGCCGACGGGCGGGTCTGCCTGTCACAGCAGCGGGCTGTCGGTGCAGTCATTCCTGCGCGGCATTCACGTCGTGGACTACACGGAGGCGGCCCTGCGCGACGTTGCCCATCACGTGGTCACGCTGGCCGGAGCCGAGGACCTGCCCGCCCACGGCGAGGCTGTTGCGGCACGATTCAGGGACACGGCCCGTTTCGGGCACGTGGGCGGGGCATGAGCACCCCTCTGAGGGATCTGCTACGCCCTGATCTGCGTGGACAAACGCCCTACGGCGCACCTCAGCTGGACGTAGCAGTCGCCCTGAACACGAACGAGAACTCCTATGACGTGCCCCAGGATGTCGTCGAAGCGATTGTCGCGTCCGTGGCTCAGGTGGCATCAGGTTTGAACCGCTACCCCGACCGCGAGTTCGCCCGGCTGCGCGAGGACCTGGCGGTCTATCTGACCGGTACCACTGGTGTTGCTCTCACGGCCGATCAGATGTGGGCCGGCAACGGCTCCAACGAGGTGCTGCTCCACCTTCTTCAGGCCTTCGGCGGTCCCGACAGGGTCGCGCTTGGTTTCACTCCGGCATACTCGATGCACCCGATTATCACCAGGACCACCGGCACCCGGTGGGTCGACGGAGGACGGGGGGTCGAGGGCGCGGGTGCGTTCGACCTGGATGTCGCGTCTGCCGTGGCCCAGGTCAGAGAGCACGAGCCAGATATCGTGTTTGTGTGCTCACCAAACAACCCCACCGGCACGGCGTTGGGGTTGGACGTCGTTGAGGCGATCTATGCTGGCGCGCCACGGGCGATTGTGGTGGTGGACGAGGCCTACGCCGAGTTTGCCCGTCCGGGCACCCCGAGCGCATTGACCCTGCTCAAGGGTCGCGGGCGGCTGGTGGTGACCCGGACCATGAGCAAAGCGTTCGCGTTGGCCGGAGGGCGTCTGGGTTACCTGGCGGCCGATGCCGAGCTCACTGAGGCGCTTCGACTGGTCCGCCTGCCATATCACCTCTCCGCTCCGACACAGGCGGTCGCCTGTGCGGCCCTGGAACATGCCGGCAGTCTTCTGGCCACGGTCGAGCTCCTCAAGACCCAGCGTGACCGTATCGTGGCCGAGCTCGCCGAGATGGGCCTGGATCCGGTGACCAGTGATGCCAACTTCGTGCTTTTCGGCGGCCTTGCCAACGAGCGTGTCACCTGGCAGGCGTTGCTGGACCGTGGCATCCTGATTCGCGACGTCGGGCTGGCCCACTATCTGCGTGTCACAGCCGGGACGCCCCAGGAGACCGGGGCATTCTTGGACGCAATGCGCAGCCTCGCCCCGACCCACCGCCAGGAGTAGTCACATGACCGGACAGGTCGCGAACCGGGATCATGCCCAGGTCGAGCCTCGCACTGCCCACCTCAGGCGCTCGACCCACGAGAGCACCGTCGAGGTCGAGCTCAACCTCGACGGAGTGGGCGACTCCCAGATCAGCACCGGCGTCCGTTTCTACGATCACATGTTGGCCAGCCTGGCCAAGCACTCGCTGATCGACCTGCGTATTCAGGCCACTGGTGATGTGGACGTGGATACACACCACACGGTGGAGGACGTTGCCATCGTGCTCGGTGACGCGTTCAAGGAAGCCTTAGGAGACAAACGCGGCATCTCTCGCTTCGGTGATGCAACGGTCCCCCTCGACGAGGCGCTCGTTCAGGCGGTCGTTGACGTGGCCGGCCGTCCCTACTTCGTGCACACCGGCGAGCCTGAGGGTCAGGCCTACGTGATGATCGGGGGTGACTACGCGGGGTCGCTGACCGCTCACGTGCTGGAGAGCTTCGCCCATCACGGCGGGATCGCCCTGCATGTGCGCGTGTTGTCCGGCCGCGACCCACACCACGTGGTTGAGGCGCAGTTCAAGGCTGTGGCCCGTGCTCTGCGTGCCGCCGTCGCCACTGATCCTGCAGTCAAAGGCATCCCCAGCGCGAAGGGGAGTCTGTGATCCCGTGACTGAGCTGGCGCACCCGCCCCGCCAAGGGCAGGGGATGCTTCTTCTGCAGGGCGAGCCGGACCCGGTAACGGCCTGGGCCGAGCGTGGCCTGATGCCTGTGCACGTCGTCCCTCTGGAGGGCTGGACCGCGGTTCTGCCCGCCGGGCCGTCGCGTGCCTCGGCGCCCTACGACCACACGCTGAAGATGTTTGCCGGGCGCCCGGTCCCCTCCCGCCTCCGTTCCGCCATCGGTCTGTTCGCGGTTGACGGCAACGCGGTGATCAGCGCCCACCCCTGCGGATGGCGCGCCACTCAGAGATGGTTCGTGTGGTCCCCCGGGGAGGGCGTGGTCCAGCCACGGCAGCTGGTGGCCGGGCGGCCTGCCGACCTGATTGCCGTCGCCGGCACCCGTGAAAGGGGCGCTCGCAGCCTTGTCCGGGACATTCTGATCGATGGGGGGGGCGACGCCGCGGGACTCCTCGGTGACCTGTTGGATCTGTTGGCCTTGCCGGGGTCCGACCTGCTCGACGGAGGCCAGGACCCGGCCAGGGTGCCCGGCTCGACCATTGTCGAGCCCGACGAGCAGCATGTCGCCAGGTTCCAAAAGACCGTCAGTGACGAGGCTCGGCACCGGGCCGAGCTGGAGGAATAGATGGTTGCCCGTGTAGTGGTGCTGGACTACGGCAGCGGCAATGTCCGCTCAGCGGTCCGTATGCTCGAGCGGGTCGGCGCCAGCGTCGAGCTGAGCGCAGACCATCGGCTGGTCCAGGAGGCTGAGGCTCTGTTCGTTCCGGGGGTCGGCAACTTCCACGCCTGCATGCGGGGGCTGCGCGCTGTGGGCGGTCCTCGGATGATCGACGTCCGGCTCTCGGGGGGCCGCCCCGTGATGGGCATCTGTGTGGGGATGCAGGTGTTGTTTGACGGGTCGGCCGAGCTCAGTGTGGACGGCCAGGAACGCGGTTTGGGGCAGTGGCCCGGAGTGGTCGAACGGCTGTTGGCCCCGGTTGTACCGCACATGGGATGGTCGACCGTGAAGACCGCAGAAGACTCACGGCTGTTTGCCGGCGTTGAAGATGAGCGTTTCTACTTCGTGCACTCCTATGCAGCGCTGAAGTGGGAGCTGGAGCCGGAGGGAAGCATGGCCGTGGTGGCGCCCAAGGTGAGCTGGTCCGAGCATGGGTCACCGTTCGTGGCCGCCGTCGAGAACGGGCCGTTGGTGGCTACTCAGTTCCACCCGGAGAAGTCCGGGGATGCTGGGGCCCAGCTGCTGGAGAACTGGCTGGCGATGTTGTGAAGACCCCTCATCGTCCGGCCACGGCCACCGCCGATGACCAACAACAGCAAGGGACCTCACCCACCATGACCTCACCAGTGCGTCTGCAGCTCCTGCCGGCCGTCGATGTCTCAGGCGGACAGGCGGTCCAGCTCGTCCAGGGGGTTGCCGGAACCGGCGGCCAGTTCGGCGACCCGTGGGAGGCCGCCCAGGCATGGCAGGACCAGGGTGCCGAGTGGATCCACCTGGTCGACCTCGACGCCGCTTTCGGCCGGGGCTCCAACGCTGCGCTGCTTGCGAGCATCGTCGGTCGCCTCGACATCCAGGTCGAGATGTCGGGTGGCATCCGGGACGCCGGGAGTCTGAGCGCTGCGCTGTCGAACGGCTGCCGGCGCGTCAACCTCGGCACCGCAGCGTTGGAGGATCCGGAGTGGACCGCCGCGGCCATCGCCGAATATGGTGATCGGGTCGCGGTCGGTCTTGATGTTCGCGGGACCACGCTGGCCGCGCGCGGCTGGACGGAGCAGGGTGGTGACCTCTGGGAGACCCTCGAACGTCTTGACCGTGAGGGATGCGCTCGTTATGTCGTCACCGATGTCAACCGGGATGGGATGCTCAAGGGCCCCAACCTCGCGCTGCTCCAACAGGTCTGCGAACGCACGTCCCGCCCAGTGGTCGCCTCGGGTGGGGTCTCGACGCTGGCCGACCTCGAGGCGATTCGGGGTCTGGTCTCAGCGGGGGTGGAGGGGGCGATCGTCGGATCGGCTCTCTACCGGCATGCGTTCACCCTGCCCGATGCCCTTGACGTGGCGGGCCGGCCGTGACCGGCGGCTCGCCGCTGCGCCTTCTCTACTCCAGTCGTGGTCCGTGGGAAGTCGCCTTCGGGTACTCTCGCGTGATCCGGACCGGTGATCGCATCATGGTCTCCGGGTGCACAGCCGTGGTGGATGGGGCGGTCCGGCACGTCGGCGAAGCTGGTGCGCAGATGGCTGTGGCCCTGGACTGTGTGCTGGAGGCGGTCAGGGCTTTGGGCGGCACCCGCGG
>Ga0208355_1000661_pt1 | contig 15595 bp, 15 predicted proteins | sample NGESurdeep072012_6_FD_184458 | JGI IMG/M metagenome (GOLD analysis project Ga0208355, IMG submission 184458) | Arctic peat soil microbial communities from Barrow, Alaska - NGEE Surface sample 210-3 deep-072012 (SPAdes) | ecosystem: Environmental > Terrestrial > Soil > Wetlands > Peat ... | reverse complement strand
TCACCGTGAACGCGATCTGCCCGGGCTATATCAATACCGAGATGGTGCAGGCGGTGCCGAAGGAGGTGCTGGAGAAAAGCATCCTGCCGCTGATCCCGATCAATCGCCTCGGCGAACCCGACGAAATCGCCCGCGCCGTGGTGTTCCTAGCCGCCGACGAGGCGGGCGCCATCACCGGCTCGACGCTGTCGATCAACGGTGGACAGTATATGGTGTGATTGTTGTTTTTGTCATTGCGAGGAGCGCTTGCGACGAAGCAATCCAGCAGTCGATATGTCGGATAGATGGATTGCTTCGCTTCGCGCGCAATGACGGCAGACTTGCTTCACCTCTCCCATGGGGAGAGGTCGGCGCGTAGCGCCAGGTGAGGGGATTCTGCTTGTCGATAGACCGTAACCCCTCTCCCCAACCCTCTCCCAAAGGGAGAGGGCGCGCACTGCCGTTGACGCCACGCGCGGCCACGCTGATCGGACTGACCGCGATCCTGATGTGGTCGCTGCTGGCGGTGCTGACGGTGGCGACCGGAAAAATTCCCGCATTCCAACTGGCGGCGATGACGTTCGCGATCGGCGCGCTGGTGGGACCTCTGACATGGACCGGGCGACCGGATGCTATCCGCGCATTGTGGCAGCCGCCGCTGGCGTGGATCGTCGGGGTCGGCGGGCTGTTCGGTTACCACGCGCTGTATTTCCTGGCGCTGCGGTTCGCGGCTCCGGCCGAAGCCGGTTTGCTGAATTATCTCTGGCCGCTGCTGATCGTGCTGTTTTCGTCGCTGCTGCCGGGCGAGCGACTGGCGCCGCACCACATCATCGGCGCCCTGCTCGGCCTCGTCGGCACGGTGCTGCTGTTTGCGGGCAACCGCGGCAGTGGCTTCGCGCCCGGCCAGGTGCCCGGATTGATCGCGGCGTTCGTCGCGGCGTTCGTGTGGGCGGCCTATTCGGTGATGTCGCGCAAGCTCAGGTCGGTGCCGACGGATGCGGTGGCGGGCTTTTGTCTCGCGACCGCGCTGCTTGCGGCGGCAGTCCATTGGACCGTCGAGGTCACGGTCTGGCCCGATACCCCGGCGCAATGGCTGGCGGTCATTGCGCTCGGCATCGGACCTGTCGGCGCGGCATTCTATGCCTGGGATATCGGGATGAAACGCGGCGATATCCGCGTGCTGGGTGCTGCGTCCTACGCGACGCCGCTGCTCTCGACCGCGTTTCTGATTCTAGCTGGCTTTGCGAAGCCGAGCGCGAGTATTGCGATCGCCGCAGTGCTGATCGGCGGCGGCGGCTTGATCGCGGCGAAGGACATGATTGGGAGGAAGCGATAGGATATGATTTCTCTGCCAGAACTGATTATCCAGCGTCTTCCTCAGCGTATTCCTGTTCAACAGGAGCGCGAGAAGTAAGACCGCATCGTATTTCAGCTTTCTGGAATCCAGCCCTTCGGCGCCAATTCAAATCTTGCAAAGTCAAAGCCGGGCGCAACCGTACATCCCACCAGTGTCCAGTCGCCGGTGCATTCGGCGGCCTGCCACGCCTGCGCGGGCACGATGGTCTGCGGCACTTCGCCGGCGGCGAGATTGGGACTGAGCCTGACGCTGCGATGTCCGCCGTCATCGGCAATTTGCAAGGCCAGCGCGCTGCCGGCGTAATAATGCCAGACCTCCACCGCATCGATGCGATGCCAGTGCGAGCGCTCATCGCGCGCCAGCAGGAAATAGATCGCGGTCGCCAGCGAGCGTCCGTTTGCGTCGAGGCGCGCGTCGCGAAACGTCTCGCGATAGTGCCCGCCCTCGGGATGCGGCTTGAGCTCAAGCCGCGCGATGACGGCGGCGGCGGTCGGCAGCGAATCCATCAGGATTTGTTCTTGCGTTCGCGCAGTTCGCCGAACACCTCGGCGGCGCTCTTGCCCTTCATCCGCAGGCTGGCCGCGACAGACGGTTCGTCGGCGCGCAGGAATACATTGGCTTTCTTCTCGTCGGCGAGCGTCACCGGAATCGTCGGCTTATTGGCCGCGCGCAGCCGCGTCACTTGCTCGGCGCGGGCCTTCAGGGCCGCATTATCAGGCTCGACCGTCAGCGCGAATTTGACGTTGGCGGCGGTGTATTCGTGGCCGCAGTAAAGCTTGAAGTCGTCGGGCAACGCGCGCAGCTTCAGAAGCGAGTCCCACATCATGGGATAGTTACCCTCGAACACCCGCCCGCAGCCGATCGAGAACAGCGTGTCGGCGGCGAACAGCGCCTTTTCGCTGTCGAACACGTAGCTGATGTGGTCGAGCGTATGACCCGGTGTTTCCAGCACCCGCGCCAAAAGGCTTCCGATCTTCACGACATCGCCTTGGCCGGCGCGCAGGTCCACATTGGCGATCTTGGCGGACTTGTCGTGCGGAGCGACCACGCGACACCCGTATTTCTGCTTCAGCTCGGCGACGCCGCCGACATGGTCGCCGTGATGATGGGTGACCAGAATATCCGTCAGCGTCCAGCCCTCGCGCTCCAGCGCCTTGATGATGGCTGCGGCTTCCGGCGCGTCGATCGAGGCGGTCGCCCTGGTCGCGGGGTCGTAGATCAGGTAGCCGAAATTGTCGGTGAGGCAGGGGAACAGGCGAATTTCGGCAGCCATGATATCTCCGTGATCCGGGGAGGGCTTAACGCTAGCACAGCCCTAATAACCTGTGAAATATGGCGTTAACGCTCATCGGGCAATGCAATATTCTGCGCAACGCGCGGCGCGGCAACGTGTTAGATTGAGTTCATGACACTCGATGTCATCGATCTCCGCGATTTCTATTCGCAGCGCCTCGGCATCGTGGCGCGGCGGCTGATCAATCGCGGCATTCATGCGCGCTGGCCCAACGCGCAGGGCCAGCGCGTGCTCGGGCTCGGCTATCCCACCCCCTATCTCGGGCTTTTCCGCGAAGACAGCGAGCGCTGCATCGCCTTCATGCCGGCGGCGCAGGGCGTGCTGAAATGGCCGACCGCGCGGCCGGCGCTCGCAACACTGGTTGACGAATTTTCGCTGCCGCTGCCGGATGCCGCCGTCGACCGCATCCTGCTGGTTCATGCGCTGGAAATGTCCGACGATCCGGAAGGGCTGCTGCGCGAGGTGTGGCGGGTGCTGGCGCCGTCCGGCCGCGTGATGGCTGTTATTCCGAACCGGCGCGGGGTGTGGACGCGCACCGACAACACGCCGTTCGGTCATGGCCGGCCGTATTCGCGCTCGCAGATCACGGAATTGCTGCGGCAGACCTGGTTCACGCCGACGGCGTGGGGCGAGGCGCTGTTCATGCCGCCGGTCCGGGGCGGCTGGTTTCTGCGCTCGGCCATGGCGTGGGAGCGCGTCGGCGCGGCGCTGTCGCTGCCGTTCGCCGGCGTTCATATCGTCGAAGCCACCAAGCAGGTCTATCGCGCGATCCCGGCGCACCGCGAACGTACGCGGCTGATTCCGGCGCTGGAGCCCGTGCTGGTGCCGTCGTCGCTGCAGCGGGATGACGTCTAGTCTTTCCGCTCGTCGTCCCGGCGAACGCCGGGACCCGACCACCGGCATTGATTGTTGCAGGAAGGCGTCTGCTCTAGCGGCCTAAAGAAACGACACAACGTATGGGTCCCGGCGTTCGCCGGGATGACCCGTGCAGAGAACGTTGCGACGAAGCCTCATTCATTCCCCGGATTGAAATCGTCGCCGGGCGTCACAGGCGCGGCCAAGCCTTCGGGGCGCGGGCCATGGGCCCGGCGGCGCCGCCGCGGGAAGCGCTCGCCTTGACCACCCTCGAAACCGCCCGGGCCGCCACTGATCTGCGGCTGCGGTCCGGTGATGAACGAGGGCAGGCGGTCGACGCTGACACTATCCGCAATCACCGGCTGTGGTTGTGGCTGCGGTTGAAACTGCGGTTGCGGACGATGCTCGCGCTGACCGCCGTGTTCGCGGGGCGGATGCTGGTCGCGCGGCTGGTAGGGCTGCCCCTCGCGCTGCTGGTCGCGCTGACTGCTGTCGCGCGGCACGAACGGCTGGGGCTGCACCGGGACGAAGCCCGGCTCCTGCCCGAAATTCGAAAAGCTTTCGCTCTCGTCGTCGCCGTCCTCCGCGGGCATTTCATTCTCGGTGCGCGGCTGCGGCTGGTTCTGACGGAACTGTTCCTGAGCTGCGGCGATCAGGCGGAAATAATGCTCGGCATGCTGATAGTAATTCTCGGCGGCCACCGGATCGCCCGAAGAGCGCGCGTCGCGCGCCAGCTGCACGTATTTTTCCGCGACGTGGGATGCGGTGCCGCGGATCTTGATGTCGGGTCCGTTGGACTCGAATACCCGGGTCATCGGGTTCTGACCGCGCCCCCGGTTGCCATCATTCCTGTTAGGGTTATTCCGGTTACGCATCCGCTTGTTTTGGTTCTGACCGTTTCTCATGTCTTGCCTTTATTCCAGCCCTGAAGTTATCAGCCTTGAAGTTCTTAGCCTTGGATTGTCGTTGTCATAGCCGCTTCGTCATAGTCGCTTCGTCCGATTCGGTACGCGTCACGCACACTGAATCGCAGTGCAGTTGAATTCCACACAGATTTTACCGTACATCGCGGTCGACAAAGACGCGCTCCCCAACAGCCCAGCGTATGCCGCCGGCTGCATCAAATCACTCCGCCTGCCAAAACAAGCACAGGTTTCTCGCGTGAGTTTTCAAGCGCAATATCAGGCTTTCGTTCGCTTTGCGGTCGGAAGCAGCGCAGCTCTCTCAGCCATCGCGCTCAAGTGGACCTGCGTTTTGGAACCTTTCACTCGGGGCGGGCTCTCGCTTTGAGAACTCTGGCCTCCACCCGTAGCATCTACGGGGCCAGTAACCCTGGACCGATGTTGTGGCCGGAACGTAGTCGCTCCCGGGGAATATTCCAAGTGGTTTTTTTGCATTCCAATCGGGCTTTATGAGGGCAGTTTGCGGCCCGCGACCGCCCGCCGGATGCCCGCCAGATCGGCTTTGGGAGGCCTCTCGAGCGTTAACCCTGCCGCCGTCATCAATCCCAGGATGTCGCCGCTTTGGCCATGCCCCGCTTCCACAACGAGCGCGCCGCCTGGCGCAAGCAGCCGCGCGGCCTGCGGAATGAGCGCGCGGTAGGCGTTAAATCCATCGGCGCCGCCGTCCAGCGCGCGATGCGGATCGTAATCGCGGACCTCTGTCGCGAGACCGGCGATTTCCGCCGACCGGACATAGGGCGGGTTCGACACGATCAGATCGAAGGTACCCGACAGCGCCGCCGCGTAGTCGCAGGCGACGAAAGCAGCGCGACGGGCTAGCCCCAGATAGATGGCGTTGGTGGTTGCCGTCTGCAATGCGGCCGCGCTGATGTCGGTGCCGAATCCATACGCGTCCGGCAATTCGGACAGTAGCGCCAATAAAATCGCACCTGAGCCGGTGCCGATGTCGGCGATGCGCAACAGGCGATCTGGATGGGGAGCGGCGCGCAACATTTCCAGGGCCAGTTCGACCACCGTTTCGGTGTCGGGCCTCGGCACCAGCGTCGCGGCCGAGAGTTGCAATGGCAGTCCCCAGAATTCTTTAGCTCCGAGAATGCGCGCGACCGGCTCGCCCGCGAGGCGCCGGCGTGTGAAATCCTCGAGACGAACCGTTTCATCCGATGTGAGAAGCCGGCTCGCCGCCGCGATCACGCCGGTGAGATCGAGGCCGAGCGCCGCGCCGACCAGAATTCGCGCGTCCATTTCGGCCGAATCGATCGCGTTTGTCCGAAACCGCGCCGTCAGCGCCCGCCGCGCAGTTTCGACGGTTTGTGCGCTGAAGGATTCGCCGGCGCTCACGCCGCGGCGCCCTGGGCGGCGAGCTGCGCCGCCTGATGCTCCGTCGTCAGCGCATCGACCAGTTCGCCCAGCGCTTCGCCCGCGATCACCTGCGGAAGTTTATAGAGCGTCAGATTGATGCGGTGGTCGGTGACGCGTCCTTGCGGAAAATTATAGGTGCGGATGCGTTCGGAGCGGTCCCCGGATCCGACCTTCTCGCGACGGTCCGCCGAGCGCGCCGCATCGATGCGCTGGCGTTCGGCGTCGTAGATGCGGGAGCGCAGGATGTTCATCGCCGACGCGCGGTTCTTATGCTGCGAACGGCTGTCCTGCATGCTGACGACGATGCCGGTCGGAATGTGGGTAATGCGGATCGCGGATTCGGTCTTGTTGACGTGCTGGCCCCCGGCGCCTTGCGAGCGCATGGTCTCGATCCGCAGATCATCGCTCTTGATGTCGACATCGACCTCCTCGACCTCCGGCAGCACGGCTACCGTCGCCGCCGAGGTGTGAATGCGGCCCTGCGTCTCGGTGTCGGGCACGCGCTGCACCCGGTGCACGCCGGATTCGAATTTCAGTTTGGCGAACGCGCCGCGGCCCTGCACTTCGGCGATGATTTCCTTGAAGCCGCCCATGGTGCCTTCGCTGGCGGAGATCACTTCGACCCTCCAGCCCTGCAGCGCCGCGAAGCGCTCATACATCCGGAACAGGTCGCCGGCAAAAAGTGCTGCCTCGTCGCCGCCGGTGCCGGCGCGGATTTCCAGCACGACGTTGCGCTCGTCCATGGCGTCCTTGGGCAGCAGCGCCACGCGAATCTGCTGCGCCAGCTCTACGCTGCGCGCCTGCAGCATTTCGCGCTCGGTCTCCGCCATGCCGCGCATGTCGGGCTCGGTTGCGGGATCGGCGATCAGCGCATCGATACCGGCGATCTCGGCATTGGCGGCGCGGTATGCCTTCACTGCGTCGATCAGCGGATTGAGTTCGGCGAGTTCGCGCGTGATCCGCACATAGCTCTCGGAGTTCACCTGGTCCAGCAACTGGGCCTCGAGGGAGGCGTGGTGCGCCAGCAGGATATCAAGTTTGGCTTCAGGGAGCATCGACATGGTTAGGTCTCGAATTGCGAAGAAGGGGCGTTGTACGGGCAGAGCGCCGCTACAACGACAGCCCCTCGGCCTCGGCGAATTCCGTCAGCTTCTGCCGGATCGACACGCTGCCGGATGGCGCATCGAGTAGCGGCGTCATCATCGCTTCGGCTTTTTTGGCGTCGAGATCGAGGATCATCGCCTTGACCGGACCATGCCCGGTGGCCGACAGCGACAGCGAGCGGTAGCCTAATGCGATCAGCGCCAGCGCGCCGAGCGGCTTTGAAGCCATCTCGCCGCACAACGATGCGGATTTCTTCGCCGCATTCGCCTTCTGCACGATCTCGCGCAATGCCCGCAGGATCGGGGCAGACATGGTGTCGAACCGTTCGGAGACCTTGGCATTGCCGCGATCGACCGCGAACAGGAACTGAAACAGGTCGTTGGAGCCGACCGAGACGAAATCGACTTTCTTCAGGAGTTCGTCGAGCTGATAAAGCAGCGCCGGCACTTCCACCATGGTGCCGACGTCGATGCGTTCCGGCAGCGCGTGGCCATGCTGGCGAAGATAGGTCAGTTCGCGTTCGACGATTCCCTTGGCCTGATCGAACTCGGCGACTTCGGTAATCATCGGAAACATGATGCGCAGCGCGCGCCCGCCGCCGGCGCGCAGCAGTGCGCGGATCTGGCCGCGCAACAGCCCAGGCCGGTCGAGCCCGAGCCGGATCGCGCGCCAGCCGAGCGCGGGATTCTCCTCGATCACGGTTTCCATATAGGGCAGCGCCTTGTCGCCGCCGATGTCCAGGGTCCGGAAGGTCACGGGCTTGGGGCCCGCGGCATCCAGCACCGCGCGGTATAGCGCCAGCTGGTCGCTGGTGCGCGGCAGGCTTTGGCCGACCATGAATTGCAGCTCGGTGCGGAACAGGCCGATGCCGGCGCTGCCGGTGTCGTCGATATGCGGCAGATCGATGATCAGGCCGGCGTTGATCATCAATTCGACCTGCTGACCGTCCTTGGTCACGCAGGGCTTGTCGCGCAGTGCCGAATACTGCGCCTGCCGCCGGGCGCGGAACCGGACCCGTTCCGCATAGGCCGATTCGATTTCCGCCGAAGGACGGATGTAGATCGAGCCCGAGGTGCCGTCGACGATGATGGCGTCGCCGGGATCGGCAATGCCCGGGGCGTTCGGTATTTCGCCGACTGCGGGAATGCCGAGCGCGCGCGCCACGATTGAAACGTGGGAATTGGCGGTGCCTTCCTCCAGCACCAGTCCACGCAATCTTTTCCTGTCGTAGTCAAGCAAGGCCGCAGGGCCCATCGCGCGTGCGATCAGGATGGCGTTGTCGGGCAACTGCTCCCGGGAAGGTGCGTGATCCCGCCCCACCAGTTGCCGCATCAGGCGATGGCCCAGGTCTTCGAGGTCATGCAGGCGGTCGCGCAGATAGGGGTCGGTGGAACGCAGCATGCGCGCCCGGGTGTCGGACTGCACGCGCTCGACGGCGGCCTCCGCGGTGAGGCCGGTGGCGACCGCTTCGTGCAGCTTGTGCGACCAGCCGTGATCGTTGGCGAACATGCGGTAGGCTTCCAGCACGTCGCGGTGCTCGCCGCCGTCGGCGACGTCGCCGCGCTCCAGCATGCGGTCGAGGTCGGCGCGCAGTTTCGCCAGCGCCGTATCCAGCCGCTTGATTTCCTTCGGCAGATCCTCGGCGATGTAATTGGTGATGACGACGCGCGGCTCATGCAGCACCACATGGCCGAGCGCGATGCCGTCGGACAGGATCGCGCCGGTCTTGTGCACCGAGTGACGCGCTGCCGGCTCGGCGCCGGGCTGCGCCAGCGCGGACAATTCGCCCGAGGCGATCATCTCCGCCAGCACCATCGCGGTGGTCTGCAGCGCCTCGACCTCTTCCTCGACATAGGTGCGCTTGGCGCGGTTCTGCACCACCAGCACGCCGAGCGTATTGCCGGCGCGCAGAATCGGAACGCCGAGGAATGAATGGTAGATTTCTTCGCCGGTCTCCGGGCGGAACGAGAATGCCGGATGGTTCTGCGCGTCGCTTAGATTTAGCGGCGTCGCCTCGCTCGCGACCAGGCCGACGAGCCCCTCATGCGCGCTCAGGACGGTTCTGTGCACGGCGTCGCGGTTAAGGCCTTCGGTGGCGTAGAGCTCCAGCGTGTTATCGACGCGCAGCACATAGGTCGAGCAGACCTCGGCCACCATGTTGGCCGCGATCAGCACGACGATCTTGTCCAACCGCTCCTGGGCGCTGACCTGCTCCGCCATGGTTTCGCGGAGCCGTCTCAGCAAGACGCGGGGGCCTCCCGACGCGCTCCGCATGTGCTGGTATCCTCCTCCGCGAAGCCAGCCCGCCGGGTGGCCGGCAGCTGGCGTTAAACTCAAGAAAAACAACAATTTTATTCATTCGGCGCCGTCGCACGCCCGGAATACCGGCCGAATCAGGATAGCCAAAACTGTGACACAGTTTGCGGCAGCCCACCCATCAGGCCGTATAGCGAATTGAGGCTTGTTTTGCCAAGCAAAACGCCTGCCAGAGGCATAACGTCTCTGTCAGTCCAATGCTGCGGGCGCTAAGGGAAAATTCTTCTAAACCTGATCGAGCCCATAGAGCGTGTGCAGCGTGCGCACCGCGAGTTCGGTATAGGCGGCGTCGATCAGCACCGAAAACTTGATTTCGGACGTGGTTATGGCGCGGATGTTGATGTTGCGCGCGGCAAGGGCGGCAAACGCCTCGGCGGCAACACCGGCATGGCTGCGCATGCCGCTGCCGATGACGGAGACTTTGGCGACGTCGGTGGCGCTGTCGAGCCGAGCATAACCGATCCTGGCCTTGGCGCTGGTGATGGTATCGCGGGCGCGGACATAATCCGAGGCCGGGACGGTGAAGGTGAGGTCGGTGGTGGCGCCGTCCTCCGAGACGTTCTGCACGATCATGTCGACATTGATATTGGCCTCGGCCAGCGGACCGAAGATCGAGGCGGCGACGCCCGGCTTGTCCTGGATCTGGCGAACCGAAATCTGGGCTTCGTCCTTGGAAAAGGCGATGCCGGTGACGACGTGGCTTTCCATGATTTCCTCCTCGCTGCAGATCAGCGTGCCCGGCGGGGTGCCGTGCGGGTCGATATACTCGGGCTTGTCGAAACTGGAGCGGACGAACACCGGCATATTGTGCACCATGCCGAGTTCCACCGAACGGACCTGCAGCACCTTGGCGCCCTGCGACGCCAGTTCCAGCATGTCCTCGAACGCGATCTTGTCGAGCCGGCGCGCCTTGGGAACCACGCGCGGGTCGGTGGTGTAGACGCCGTCGACGTCGGTGTAGATATCGCAGCGGTCGGCATGAATGGCGGCGGCGATCGCCACCGCCGAGGTATCGGAACCGCCGCGCCCGAGCGTGGTGATTCGCCCCGTCAGCGGGTTGATGCCCTGGAAGCCGGCGATGACCGCGACTTCCTTGCGTTCCCTGAAACGGTTGATCAACTCGGAACCGTCGATCTCGAGAATCCGCGCCGAGGTGTGGGCGTCGCTGGTCTTGATCGGGATCTGCCAGCCCTGCCAGGAGCGCGCCTGAATGCCGATCGCCTGCAGCGCGATCGCGAGCAGGCCGGCGGTGACCTGTTCGCCGGACGCCACCACGGCGTCATATTCGCGCGCGTCATGCATCGGCGATGCCTCACGGCACCATTCCACCAGTTCATTGGTCTTGCCGGCCATCGCGGACACCACCACGGCGACGTCATGGCCGGCATCGACCTCGCGCTTCACATGCCGCGCGACATTGCGGATGCGGTCGATAGTGGCGACGGATGTGCCGCCGAATTTCATGACGAGGCGGCCCATGACGACTGGTGCATTCCCTGACAAGGTAAGTAATGTGACCTGCACGGAAACCGAGCGCGCGGGCCAAAAGGCGCGTATACATAGCGGCGCGGTTGGGGGCAAGCAACCGGCTTCCGGCCCTCCCGGAACGGCGCGGCGTGGGTAATTGAGGCTGAATGCATGGGGCGCTATATCGACGATATCCTGCAGCCCGGCGAAAAGGTGCTGTATTCGACCAACGCGCACTGGATATTTTATTTGCCGGCGATCGCGGCCTGGATTGTGGCAGCAATCCTTCTGTTTATGTCCCGTGCGACCATCACCGAAGGCATCATCCTATTGTGCCTGTCGGCCTCGGCGGTGGCGGCGATCGCCGGGCTGTACTGGTCCTTTAAGGCCTGGTTCCACCGCTGGACCACCGAGACCGACGTCACCAATCTGCGCGTCGTCCACAAGACCGGGTTCATCAAGCGGCGGACGTTTGAAATGAGTCTCGACAAGGTCGAGAGCGTCGACGTCAACCAGAGCATTCTCGGCCGCATCCTCAACTATGGCGATGTGATTATCCTCGGCGTCGGCGAGGGCAAGGAAACCATCTCTACCATCGCTTCGCCGCTGGCGTTTCGCAATTTCATCACCGCGCGATAGGAGCGGCGCGCAATCCATGGCCATGCAACAAAATTCTCCGACAAATTTCTCCGGCGCCACGGCGTCCACGGTCGATCCCGCCGAAGTCGCAAAGTTTTCCAAACTGTCGGACGAATGGTGGGATCCCAACGGCAAGATGGCGCCGCTGCACAAGATCAATCCGCTGCGGCTGACCTATATTCGCGACGCCGCCTGCCGCAAGTTCGAGCGCAATGTCAAAAGCCTGAATTGCCTGTCCGGCCTGCGCATCCTCGATATCGGCTGCGGCGCCGGATTGTTGTGCGAGCCGTTCACCCGTCTCGGCGCGCAGGTGATCGGGGTCGACCCCTCCGCCACCAACATCGCGGCGGCGAAGCTGCACGCCGACAAGGCGCAGCTGTCGATCGACTATCGCTGCACCACCGTCGAAGAAATGGACGTGCGCGAACGCTTCGACATCGTGCTGGCGATGGAAGTGGTCGAGCACGTCAGCGATGTCGGCATGTTCCTCAATCGCTGCGCCGCGATGCTGAAGCCCGGCGGGATGATGGTGATCTCGACGCTGAACCGCAACTGGAAGAGCTTTGCGCTCGCCATCGTCGGCGCGGAATATATCTTGCGCTGGCTGCCGCGCGGCACCCATCAATGGGACAAGTTCGTCACCCCGGACGAACTCGCGCATCATCTGCAGAACAACAAGCTCGCCATCACCGAGCAGGCCGGCGTGGTCTACAGCCCGTTCGCCGACCGCTGGAGCCTCTCGTCCGACATGGACGTGAATTACATGGTGGTGGCGGAGGGGGTCTAGCGGGAATTTCTCGTCGTCCCCGCGTTTGCGGTGCGAACGCAAGGACGACGCTAGTTTTTGTTATTGCGCAATCCTTTCATGACGCCGCTCCGGTTGACCGCGGGCGCTGCGACCTTCACGGTGCCGACGATTCTCTGCGCTTCCCGCCAGCCTCGCTATCTCACCAGACCATGATCAGCATCGCCACGCTCTGGATTCCCTTCACCATCGTCGCGGCGCTCGGGCAGGTCGCGCGCAACGCGATGCAGCGGCAATTGACCGGGCCGCTCGGCACCTGGGGCGCCACCAATATCCGCTTCCTGTTCGGCTTTCCGTTCTCGCTGGTGTTCTTCGCCGTGGTGTTGGCCGCGACCGGAGACCATGTGCTGTGGCCGACCGCGGCGTTCTGGCCGTGGCTGCTGCTCGGCGCGCTCAGCCAGATCGTCGGCACTGGCATGATGCTGCTCGCGATGAACGACCGTTCGTTCGTGGTGACGACGGCGTATCTGAAGACCGAGGCGATCCAGACCGCGATCTTCGGTTTTGTGTTTCTCGGCGATCATCTGACCGTGCTGAAGGTGATCGCGATCCTGATCGCGACCGCCGGCGTGGTCATCGCGGCGCTGCGGCCTGGCGCCGAGAAGGGATTTACGGATTTGAAGCCGACCCTGCTGGGCCTCGCCGCCGCCGCGGCATTCGCGCTGTCGGCGGTCGGCTTTCGCGGCGCGGTTATCGTGGTGCCGGGCGTGTCGTTCGTGACGGCGGCGTCCTACACGCTGGTATTCGGGCTGTTCGTCCAGACGCTGGTGCTGACGATCTATCTGCTGGCGCGCGCGCCCGAGGTGCTCGAGAAAATCCTGGGGCTGTGGAAACCGTCGATGTTCGCGGGCTTCATGGGCGCGTTCGCCTCGCAGTTCTGGTTCCTGGCGTTCGCACTGACCGCTGCCGCCAATGTTCGCACGCTGGCGCTGGTCGAGGTGCTGTTCGCGCAGGGCGTGGCGTATTATTCGTTCAAGCAGCCGCTATCGGGTCGCGAACTCGGCGGCATCGCGCTGATCGTGATCGGCGTCGCGCTGCTGGTCGCTGTCTAAGTCTGCTCGCTGCCATCATTGCGAGGAGCGTAGCGATGAAGCAATCCATTCTGCAGTCTGCCGTGTTGGCCCCTGGATTGCTCCGCGGAGCCTGTCATCGGGCGGCGCTTTGCGCCGACCCGTTGGCTCGCAATGACGCTAATTCCGGTCGTCCGGCAGCACAGGCAGCGGCGACACCTCGACGCCCTCCTCGATCAGGGAGCGCGCTTCATCCGGCGAAGCCTCGCCGTAAATCGGGCGATGCTCGATGTCGCCGTAGTGCATTTTGCGGGCTTCGTTGGGAAAACGCTCGCCGACATTGTCGGCGTTTTTCACGATGTGATCGCGCAATTCCCGCAGTTTGGCGCGCAGCTCGCGCTCCTGCGCCATCATCAGGGGTGTGGATGAGGGTGCGGTGACATCCGCTGGCGAGGCAGGCGCGGGTGCCGCGCTATCGCGGCCCTTCTTGCTCACGATCTGCGGGGCCATGATGGCCTTTTCCACCTTGGCCGAGCCGCAGGCCGGACACGTCACCAGCTTGCGCTTGACCTGGGAATCGTAGGCGGATGAGGTCTGAAACCAGCTTTCGAACGCATGGCCGCGTTCACAGCGCAGGGTGTATCGGATCATGCCGATCCCCGCACCAGGTGCAGATGCTCCGGGCTCGTCTTCGGATCGGCGACACTGAAGCGGCGGCCATGCTGCAGCGACGGCACGGCCTTGCGCGCGGTTTCTACCTTCGCCGGGTCGATCTTCGCCATGAAAATGCCGGGCTCAACGCCGCCTTCGGCGAGCACGACGCCCCAGGGGTCGACGATCAGCGAGTGGCCATAGGTCTCGCGCTTGTTCTCATGCATGCCGGCCTGGGCGGCGGCGAACACGAAGCAGCCATTCTCGATGGCGCGGGCGCGCAGCAGCGTATGCCAATGCGCCTCGCCGGTCTTTCTGGTGAAGGCGGAAGGCACGGTAAGATACGATGCGCCGCTTTCGGCGAGCGCGCGATACAGCGCCGGAAAGCGCACGTCGTAACAGATCGTCAGACCCATGCGGCCCCAGGGCAGGTCGGCGATGACGGCGGTCTCGCCAGGCTGATAGTTGGCGGATTCGCGGTAGCTCTCGCCGCCGGGCAGATCGATATCGAACATGTGGATCTTGTCGTAGCTCGCGATCACGACGCCATCCGGTCCGATCAGGAACGAGCGGTTGACCGCCTTCTCCGGCGAAGCGCGCAGCGCCAGCGAGCCGACATGGAGATGGATTTTCAGTGCCGCCGCGAGCGCGCGATAGGCTTTGAGTGAAACATCGTCCTCCTCGGAGGCGAGATGTTCGAACAGCGCCTTGCGGTTAACCTGCATCATGTTGCTGACCTCGGGGGTCTGCACATAGTCGGCGCCTTGCGCTGCGGCTTGCCGGATCAGCTTTGTTCCCTGCTCAAGACTTGGCTCAGGCAACAGCCCCGTGCGCATCTGCACCATGGCGGCGGTGAAGGTGAGGTCAGCGCTCATGAATTGGCCTTTTCGCCCGCCAGCATCGAATCAAGCTTGCCCGCGCGGTCGAGGGCGTAAAGCTCGTCGCAACCGCCGACATGGGTCGCGCCGATGAAAATCTGCGGAAAGGTCGCGCCCGCGCCGGCGCGATCCCACATTTTTTGACAAAGTGTCGGGTCGGTGGCGATATCGTGCTCGGTGAACGCGGCTTTTTTGCGCGTCAGCAGCGACTTGGCGGCGCTGCAATAGCCGCAGCCCGGACGGGTGTAGATTTCGATGGCAGCGGTCATGTGCGCTCGGTCAGGCAAGAATAGCCAATTATATGGGAGCTTTATGGGTGTCCACAACCCGGGCGAACACTAGCACGTCGACAGAAGCGGCCTTAGCGCGCAGCAGCGCCCGCGCGCAGGCGTCAGCCGTGGCGCCGGAGGTCAAGACATCGTCGATCAGGACCACGCGGCCGCCCTGAATCTCCGACTGCCTGCTGGCCGCGACCTTGAACGCGCCTTGCACGTTGCTGGCGCGCTGCGACCGGGACAGACCGATCTGCTGCTGGGTCGGCCTGACGCGCCGCAGCGCTTCCGATGTCACCTTCACGCCGCTTTGACGTTCGATGACACGCGCCAGTGCCCCTGACTGGTTGTAGCGGCGGCTCCAGCCACGCCGCCAGTGCAGCGGCACCGGAACCAGCGTATCGGCCTCGTCGAGCAGCTCGCGCCCAGCCCGCGCCATCCAGCGCCCCATCGCAGGGGCCAAATCGGTGCGGTCCTGGTATTTCAGCGCATGCACCAGCGTCCGCGCGACGTCGTCATAGCGTACCGCGGCGCGGGCGCGCGCATAGGCCGGCGGATCGGCGATTGCTTCCATCGACAACAGGCCGGGGCCGGGATCGTAGACAAAGGGAATGCCGAGCCTGGGGCAAAACGGCGGCGCGATGAAC